>Ga0065720_1020016_pt1 | contig 17785 bp, 22 predicted proteins | sample Thericmetagenome_FD_59107 | JGI IMG/M metagenome (GOLD analysis project Ga0065720, IMG submission 59107) | Thermophilic microbial communities from the Joint Bioenergy Institute, California, USA of rice/straw/compost enrichment - eDNA_2 v2... | ecosystem: Engineered > Solid waste > Grass >...
CCGACGGAGTTCCAACCAGCCAGTAGAGCATTTGGGTCTGGATATTACGCCACACCGGGAAGAAAGCGCGTAAGGTCCTGTGAATCACCTGCCCCGCGATCCCGAAAGTTTACTCAGTGTGTGTAGGTACAAGTCTGCCGTTGGAACCCGCTCGCATAGGGCCTGGGTGCAACTGCACTGATCCATATGCAAGCGAAGGTACCACTGCCCCGCGGAAGATTCGTGGGGCCGCTGCTGGGGGGAGGCCGCGGTGAGTGTTGCAGATCCTGGTGAGAAGGCCAGCTACCGCGATCGTGGCTGTTGCTCTTGCCGAGACCTGTGCTTTGAGGCTGAGCGTGAGTCGAGAGTAACTACCAGCCATTTGATGGAGTGAGATGGCACGACGTCCTGCCCTCCGCCAGTTACATGGATTCTGAATGTGTCCATTCTTGTTTTCTTCACACCTTTGCCCCGCAGGGGAATGTACAAGGCGTCGGTCTTCCTGGGTCAATCCTAAGACTGAGGCCCTGCGCTTTCTCGCACAGCTCACCAACACAGAGGGAGGGGTGGTACACTAATTTAAAAGGGGTCACGGCTCCATGTGTGCTGAGCATGGTCGTCCATGTAGGCAAAGGCAGCACCCTAGAATCTGGAGACGGACCAATCGCAGGCAAGGAAAGATTGTCGGCGCCAAGAAACACCATAATCAATCTCTACCCTCGATGATAATCGTCAACCAAGTTGACGATAGTCTGAATGGCAGAGCAGGCATGCCATGACTCTCGAATATATATATGTATATAGAATCGTTCCCCAGAAACCATGATGAGGACTCCTCGGTCAGCAATAGAAAGTTGGCCCAACACAACTGGTGAACGCAGTGAACATTCTCCGACTGTGCGGGAGTCCTTGTCTCCTAGGTTCTACAATCTGGCAACTACCATTAAACCCTTTTCAGGAGTATGTGGAATTGTCATACACTTGTTCTAATGATTATAAAGCACTTTTTAAATTGTCATTGTATTAAAGAACGTTCTATTATGTAGACAACTTTCGGACCTTCGCTTCCTTTTTAGCTTACTATATATAACAGTCAGGCCATGTTATCAAAGCCTCTAATTAGTAAATCCAACGAAAGCTGTCACGGCCAACAGAAAGTATCAAGGGAAGAGAAACAAGGGGTTTGGACGAAAAGTACCGTCAGAGCTTAAGTGTCAATAATGAAAGATTGTCAATCTAAGTCTCCGACGAAAGATTGAAAGGTCTTGGCAGAAGAGACAAGGAAGGATTCTTAGCCCAAACTTATTTTTTTTATTGATAGAATAAGTACGTCAGTACTATTCCACTAAGTTTTTTAGCTAAACTCCTTTTTTATAAATACATATTGCTTACTTGTTGACTCATAATGTCCTTGTTATTGCTTAAACAATGATATACCTAATGTTTTCTTTGTATAAGCCAATTGCTAGATACTTACTATCTCCTTTCCCAGTTGAAAATTAGGTACAGATAGCTCCTATAGCCTAAGCTATATTTTACTATTAATTAATCCATGTCTAATTAGTGATATCTAGCTGTACACTGCTCCTAACAATATTTGTATTAACTTTCTTACTTACTTCGGCCCATATGCGAATCAGCAGCTGGCCTGAAGTAGTGATGAAGAACTTCCAGGTGGGCCGAGAAACCAGAACAATCAAGGCAAGAAATTATTACTGTAACGATCCAGACAGACCTCCTGAGACGGGTTCGAAAGGGTCCAGGCTTGTGGAGTGAGAGACAGGAGTTCTCACACAACTAAAGTGGCCGTTATGGATACCAGTTAGTAAGCAACTGTTTGTATTGCTAACTGGATAATTTCTTGGGCCAGATGGCCCTGCTTGGAATCTATATACATCATATGCGCTCTTGTGAATTCCCTTCCTTCTTCCTCAACAGCACAGACCGTTGAGAGTCAACATCCTCGGGTGTTGAGGAACACTTTCCTAATGTTCAGTTGTTGGGGCGAATATCCGAGTTGGATGGTTCACCATTACCTTCTCCGATCAGTAAGTTGCACTGAAGCTACTCACCCAGATAGAGTCGCTGCTGGTCGTGACGATTATCACTGCCAAGAACCACTGATAATCGACCTCTACCCTTAATGATAATCCTTAGCTTGGTCAATGATAATCTGGACGGCAGGAATACCAACAGTCCTCGAGTACGAATTTGTATATGGAGTCTCCCGTTTCCAGAACTACAGGACTTACTCAGCCAGAATAAAACTAGTTGCCAACCAACAACTGGTGACCGTAGTCGACCACATGCTCTACTGTGTGAGGACCCTAGTCCCTCAGGTTTTACAACCTGGTCACCACCTTCGAACCAATCTTAGGATGTTGTGGAATGGTACATCATTATAACATCATTATATAGTAACCCGTAATATTTTCTTATACTTCTATCATAATACCAGGAGGCAAGTGGGTTGCTTCAACTACTTCATAAATATGGCGATTCTAAAACCTGCACAACTTTTGATAACGATTGGAAAGTAGTGGTCAGGTTATAGAACCTGAGGGACTGGGGTTCTCACACAGTAGTGTATGGGATTCACCGCGGTGACCAGTTGTTGATTGACAACTATTTTTATTGCTGATTGAGAAATTCCTCGTAACGGGCAGCTAGCTAGGTTCTATATACACGAGGGTCTCTTCCAGTATTACTCCTGCCATCACGAGTATCTATGGTGATACTTGAGTATCGAACCGTGATAATTTGGTCTTGGCGGTGATAATAACTTGATCTGTCCTTTTGGCTTCTCCCGTCCTGCTTTTCTTGGAAGGGCCTCCCTCATTCCATTGGCCGTGACACAACCTCCTAAGATGGTTCGAAGGTAGTGACCAGGTTGCAGAACTTGAGGGATTGGGGTCCTCAAACATTTGTGCGTGTGATTTACTGCGGTTACCAGTTGTTGGTTGACAACTATTTCTATTGCTGATTGGAGAGTCCTCATTATATTCTGAGAATAGGTAGTTTTATGCGCATTTATAGCCGCAGGTCGTTGGCATGCCTGTCTTGCTGTCCAGATTGTCGTCAACCATGCCCAGGGTCATCGTCTATGGTCGAGGAGGTCGATCACCTACGTTTCTTGGTGACAACTTTTCCCTGCCTATGATTAGTCCACCCTTTTACCTACCCCATTCAGAGCCTCTTCATTGGTTTCCTCGCCACTACTGCGGCGCAGCTGCTGGCCTGCACATGAGCCGTAACAATACACTTATTGGTTGTAGCACTTATCACGGTTCAGATACCTCTATTACCATCATTATCTCTATCGTTATTGCTACTGCCATCGTTGTGGTCGGTCATATTATCATAACGTTTGTGGCTGTGGATGTTATATGGTGACCATAGCCAAAACTTCTGGCTTTGCATTTCGGATGTTTCCCGAGTCTATATTTGCAGGCTCTTTTGTTAGAAGGCACCTTATCAGCTGTCTTGCCTAGCTCACAACACTGTGTATCAGTGCCAGCTTTACCCCCAGAGTATCGCCCTACCGGTTACCTACGGAGAACCCAAATATTTTGCCAGTCAAGGGCTTCCTAAAGACAGTGTAATCCTAGGCAACCGTTTACCAAAGAAACGGTGTGTACCGTTGTCCTACAGTTTGCAGCGTCAAACAGTTATCTAGACAACAATTAATCGCCTACTTAGTTTCCCATTAACGAAATTTTAGAGGGTTTGGGCTCTGGTCAGGAGAGATAAACCTTGCAAAGATATTAGTTAGTTGCTCGATTGTATCTGCAGAATATAAAATAGCCTAGTATCATAGCCGAGAAGGTGCCTGCTTGCAAGCCTCAAGACTGAACTAATAACTCTTTTTCCATCTAAACTTCAAGCCGAGCCATGAAATAACACGGAACCATACACAGAAGAATAAAAATAAGTACAATATGTAAAACCCCACGTTTTCATAACTCCAAGCCTGAGATCAGGTAATGCTTTTTGCAACCTTTGAGTTCGCGCCTACTGAGATGGCGCTTACCACTTGATGATTTTCTGGGGAAAGAACTCATCAATAAGCTCCAGATAGTATGGCTATGTTGCTTGTCAGTAATTTGTCGCCGTTCGTCGCCCTTCGATCTTAGGGGCTCCATCTTACCTTGAGCTCTTCGACGTTCTTAACATCATCAGTCTTGCTATACAGGTCATAAGGGTTAAAGGCACGGACTGCTCTCAAAAGCTCCTCGTCTCCTTCAGCCATAAACTCACGGTACGCGCCTTCCCTATGCCACGGATAGAACGAGTGGAAGCGAATCATGGCCAGTGCCTCACGTGGTAAGGTACTCTGGTCCTTCACCACGAGGTAGAGATACTCATCATGGCCCCAGCTCATGATCAGCTTGTCGAGGCCACAGCCTGGCTCGTAGATGCCGTACTTTGTGCTGTAGACAGGGTGCTGCGAGTCCGGATTGGCTTTAAACAGCTCGGGGTAGATGCACCGCTCGTCGAACCGACAGCCAACGGGAAACGTGTCACCCACCACATCCCACTGGCCCTCAGAGCAGCCATCCAAGAAAAGCATCAATTTGCCCAAATCATGAATCAAGCCTGTAAGCTGCATCCAACGCGGTTTGCCATCTCGGCGGATGGCCTCGGCAGTCTGTAAGGCGTGCTGAATCTGCGTCATCTCCGTGTCTGGGTCGCTGTTGTCGGTCAGAGCGTTAAGCATTTCGATGGCTTCCCAAACGCTCATCTCTGGCCTCTTTCTTGATGGCGAATAGAAGCGCTCACGGGCATTCAGGTTGTGGGCCAACGTCTGCTTCGCATGTTGTTCAGCGTAAAAGTTTTTGACTCTCTCGCAGGCTTCGTTGTACCGGCGGAATGTTGACTTGTCCTTTCCGGCATCGAATCGAGACTCGGCGTCATAATCAATCTCTTCATTCTTAGCAGAGATTCCCTTAAGGATGTTGACAGTGTCGACAGCGTCCGAGATGGCCTCAAGAGCCAGTCCGTCCCGGCACACTGGCATAGCGTCCACAGAAGCTGACGACATGGAGACTGAGCGCGGAAACTGGATATGGTCCGGGCTCCTCTTTGGACTGAACGAGCTTGGATAATGTCTGATCGATTGATGTCAGACTACGTGCAAGGAAACCCGATAGAGTGTGAGGAGTGAAAGTACTCGGTCTCACAGGGTGCTTTCCTAGGCTTTCCTTGTCTCTGAAAGGACCAGGAAGCGGCTCAAGACGAGAAACAGATTGGGGAAGCCGTTTATATACACAGAGACCTGTGTCTCCAACCTCACACGGCACGCACTGGACTTGTCATTTCTTGCATCTTTTGCACGGACGTTGAGAAATCCGTCCCAGCGATGTCGGGAAGACATCAGGCCATCGCCCACGGACACCGCCAGGAAGAAGGTGGTAAGAGATACGACACGTCAGGACAGCCGACGGCGTTGGCAATTACTACATGTCGCTGGCATTGACACTGATCCGCGTTACACCGGGGAGGAACTGGTGGATGTGATGATGTTCTGGATGTGTCGTTATACCCACCTAAGTAACCCGAGATGCGATCCGGCATCTTGGGTCCTGAGACGTCAGGGGCCATCAGCCTGGGGCAATGGACGGGTGCCATTTCCGACGAATCCCACGTGGCCACCGGGGCGCGGCATGGCTGCCTGCTGCGTACGAATAGTGTTAAACACGAGCCGGCGAGGCGATAGTGTCAAGGGTTTCGGGCTACATCCGGCGAAAATTCCTCATCTTGGACTCGACAATGCTAGGTGTGGCGAAGGCTGATCGAGCCCGGGCTTTGCTCAAATGGTGGTCTGCCCTCGTCCATTCAAAATTGGGCAAGATTTCCCCGACGCAGTCTAGGCTGTACATCGACCAATGGGGTGTCATGGCGAAGACAGTTTCCTAATCTGCGGGCCGCCAGGCAAGACCTACCGAGTCACTAACCGCCAAAGGCGCTTCGTCACCCGTGACGGTTTCTCTCAGGCGCAGGCGGCAACCATCTGATCACCGGTTTCGGCGGTAGCGTTTACTACAAAGGCATTAACTACAAAGGATGGTTTAAACGCAGAGGTATCGTGTCTGTCAACAAGTGCTCAGCTGACCTGAAGCTTTTTACATGCGGTTATGGGCCCAAACCGGACCCGTGCTAACCCGAACTTACCACGGTAACAGTAAAGGAGCCAGATAAGCTGGGATTCAGTGCCATCGCTACGATGTCTCAGCTAATTTACACTATCGTCAACATGGGACAACTTGGAGAAGGTCTTGAATCCCAGGGTTCAGATATCCAGCGCAATCAATGAGCTCATAAGTGCCACACGGGTATTGCTGGCTTAGCTATAGTCCTAATGAAAGCCGTTTTTGCAGCTTTGGGCTGGAATCGGGGTATAAAAGAGTCGAGGACTGGATCCTGTCTACTAGCAGACGGCCCGGCTAAAGTCCTACATGCGATATGGACTAAGTACCAGTTATTGCTTGCGTAAGAGCTATGTATTACTCGACGTTTGCTCTAAATCACTCCCACTCTGTCTGCATAACTTCCTACTCATGTCCCTTTAATTCCTCCCTGCCATTGCTCAACGTCCATACTCCGCATACATTGCACAATATCGACACCAATGAATAGCAGTATACAAGGACAGACTATTGTTCAACGAAGTTTGAAAGAAAGACATTACCGGACACCACAGCCGGCTAAGTCAAACGCAGATCTAGAGCCAAGTTTTGAGGAGGTGACCGCCCCCAACGTTGGAAGAGCTCTTGGATCACGCCCCTCGTGGGTCGTGCGTGATCTCGCTGAGTTATCCCGAGTAGATCGATCATGGCATCCTGGTATTGACGTTCGTGGAAGTAGTCGCCGACTAGCACACATGTTGGTTATCGTGCTGTTTCCCCGAGCCAGCAACTTAGGTCCCGGGGGGTATGGAACTTACAGGCTTCAATAGCCATGCAGGCCGTGAACATGCCAGGCGGTGTCCATTGATTGCTCAGCCCGATGCCGCACACCTCTCGTAGCGTGTTCCTTATGAGTTTCTGCATGGACACAAAACGTGAGGTTAGTGCCTGGGTCATGAGACAATACGCAAGGTCGTGATATGCCTTAATTTCATCTCTCTCATTTGGTGTGAGGTGCGTTTCGGATCGCAGTCTGTGGTCCAGCAAGAACAGTTTTGCGAGAAGATGATGTTGGACGCCGATGACTGCGACGACGCCGTCCGGCATCAAATGTTAGCACATACTCCGAGGCCCACAATTTTGGTCATCCAAGTTGGGTTGGAATTACTTGCCTTGGCAACTCCGATGATATAGTATCTCCGGAAACGGCACAGAATCCGTGTCCTGCTTGTAAACGGGATCGAACGAATTCGGCCGACGGTTACCCCAGTCCTTGTTCAAGCGCATTAGACGCTCCAGATCAGCTTGCCCTTCCTCACGGGTTCGGCCTGGGCCGTAACAAAAATTGAGCACATCTGCACAGTGAACAACAGCACGATTGGCCCAGCTGCAGTCGTCTGTCCCCTCGAGCGATCGATCAACTAGACTGTTGACAAGGTTTATGGCCACTTGCTGCTTCTTCCGAACAGCGACATAGATGTTTTGTCGCAGCCCAACCCAGAATGAGGCGGCAGCAACAGTGCCGGGCTGGGGAGAGAGACTGTGGACGAAGTTGGACATGCCCTTGAGGTGACCTGTGTCATTATCACCCACCGGGAGGTCAACAGGCGCTGCAACATTCCTGTGCATTAGTTTTTCATGCTTCTGAATCTGTGAACTTAAAGGACCGAGAAACCCCAACGGAACATTTCATCGACTCCGATCTTAGTGTTGAGGGGTTGAGTGCGCCTTCCGACATACCGTTAAGATTTATTTCTTCGACTACCTGAAGGATGATTGCGGCGGCAAACAGGTTTTCAGTCGACTCGGAGCCAACCTGTTGCCGAAGGTCGCGTAGACAGGCAGCATTGTAGTTATCCGCGAGCATGGCGTACTGCTGGTTCTTCTGAATCTGCCCAAGATGGCGCGCCGACAGAGCAAATATGGCATTCAATAGGATAGGGGAGGCTCTTGCTCGTTGCGGTACCTCGGTCTCGAAAGTTCCTGCGTCCGGATCCCTCTGTTAGCTAACATTCCAGGCATTACATGCCACTCACCAAATCTGAAGTGAAGAGAAACCGGTAGCAGGAAAAGGGGATTCAGGCATACTCTTTGGATCGCAGAGGTCAAGCTGAGGGAGACGAAAGGTCAGTTAGATTGGCAGTGTTCAAACACACACCACACGGTCCAACAACGGGATGGTCGGGTACGGTACCCAACTGGCCAGTTTGTCCACGAAGTGGCGGAAGAGGAAGACATCTCTCTCGTGGGTGAGCGGCCAGGTAGGGGTAGAAGGCACAGGGGGGATTGCAGGTGGTAGAGGACGATCACAGGGCGATTGTTGAGGGCGAAGAGTGATTGCCTGGGTTTCATGGTTCGGTGGCAGTCGCTGATTATTTGCATGATTGGAAGGGGAAGACTTTGGGGATTCCCAGGGTTCCAGATCCTCCAGATCACTGTCTGGACTTGAAGAGGCTTCTTGAGCTGCTGTTTTGGTCTCGTCGATAAAGATCACTTTAGTTGTGGGTTAGTCCCGAATTCAGAGAAGTACTAAACACCAGGTTGATAACCGGTCGTTCAAGGAGTGAAAGGCATGTAAGTTCAGTTGATATGAGAAAGGGCACACAAACATCTCCTTGGCGTCTTCACCCATTTTTGCTTGGGTGTGAACTTGAACTTGCCTGTAGCACCAAGGCCAATAACGGTCAGTTAAAGTTCGAATTGTGCAGGGGGCGGCGATCAGAGCAAGATGTCGGCCGATGGACAAGTAAAAACGGAGATATTGCATAAGAGGCAAGAGAGAGGAAAGGGGGACGAACGTTCAGTGGTCACACGAATCTTGAGGCCGGGAGGCCGGCACTCACGGCCAGCGTTGAGACATCTGCCACAGGTAGGTGTTACTCTGTCGCCTTTTCGCACAGTATTTCCGTCAGCATCAGAACATGGATCATTTTCCCGAAACCATAGCACCGCATTGGACCAAACCCAGCCAAAGCGGGGTCCGAAGAGTCCGAGGAAAGTGCAGAAGGAGGAAAGACGGACATCTGAGGTGCTGCTCGCGGCAACTAACGCTATATTTTGCAGATTTTCCGTGTCAGTAGGAAATCCCTTCACAAGGCCAGACAAAACGATTGTAACAGAGCCAACCGGTCCTGGCCCAAACCCATCTTTGGGTCCCAAAGCCAACAGCCCTCTGCACATCCGACTCGCTTGATAAACAGCTTGAAGTTGGACGTGAGGGAGTATGGACGTTGGCCATGATCACGGAACAAGGACCGTAGACGTATTGAGGGCTTACGGGCCGGGCAACTAAAAGGACATACGGGCTTGGAGTACGACTTACCAGCCAAACTTCGCCCTGACTGGGCCGAGACCCGGAGCGTTTGGCCCCAAGGCCGGGCCGGAGGTGGCTGAAGCGGAGGATGGCATTGGCAGCTGGCTGTATCGACAGCTGCACTCTCACCCAAACGGATTCAACATGCTCGGCGAGTGCAGTAAGGCAGCATCCGGGTAGGTAATTCTACTCCGAAAAGAAAAAGGGCGTTGCAAAGCGGTGCGGCGGGGGAGCGAGGAGCATGTCTTTCCGCCTTCAAGGCCTGGGCGTTGGGGCTCTGGGGCAGGCCGGGGCAGCACACGGCCAGGCTGGAGTGGCAGCTGACTCTCTCCCACACGTTCCCGCCGCCTGATCTGCACACCAGCCATGCCAGCCATGCCCGACATGTCTGGCCAGGCCACGTCCAGCTCGTGACAACAGACACCTGGAGCTGCTTGTTGTCCCTGCCGTCCAATCGCCGAGCAGACCGAGAGGGAAGAATGCGGTGCTGCATGGCTGCTCGGTCAGACTTGTTCCCCAAGCCAGCTTTTGCAAGATTAAGTCCAACTTCAGACATCCTGCACGCATGTCCCGCTCTTTGCCCTACCCGAGTCTGCGGGACCGGCAAGGGCCTTGTTGGGATATTGTCTATTATTGCCTCGTAAAGGCGTCGATGACGGAAAGAAATAGAGTGAAGGGCTACGACAACAATAAATGACGACCTGAACTCGCACAATAGACAAAAGGTCTTAGACTGTGTCAACAAACATGATGGCGCCTCTTCTGAGGTTCTTCTGACTGGTGTCCGGTTTAGCCTCTCTGCTTACAAATAGTTCAATCCACAGGTGAGACACGATGCAGATTGCAGTGGTAGTGATGGTTGATAGTACTTAATGGTGAGCTCTGGCTTATCAGCCCGCCAGTAACGAGCGTCGACCAACAACAGAGTCATCTGCCGAGCCATAATGATGCCGCTGACCTTGCTGTCCAGTCGCCAGTTTGCCGAACCGTTGAGTTGTCCTGCTGATGTTGACGTTTCATGCTTCCATGCGTCCAGCTTGGCCCAGAGCATGTGGGGCATCATGGAATGTGTGCGGCGCTTCGGGTTGCATGTCGTCCACCGATCCCTTTCTCATCGGCATTGCCCAAATCCATAGCCAAATCCAAAATGCCCCCACTTTGTCCCGCTTACCCCCACAAGCCAGCGGGTGGCTCTAGCTTCAGGAGAGTTGAGACACGCCGTCCAGGCCCCTCGGTCTTTTCTTGCCAGAGGTTTGTGAATTGTGAGGTGAGATTCATGTATTCGGCAAAAAGCTGTCGCCGTAATCAATGCAAAGTATACAGGAGAGTACTCCGCCCAGCCGAATTGTCGCCAGTGCCGACTTGCCGTGGTTGCAGTATCAGCGACTTCAACAACGTAAAATTGCCTGCACACAACCTTGACGGCTCAGGACTCTTGCTTGCACTTTCACTTAACACAGCTGTGTAATTGACCTTCCTTTTCTGAGACCCAGTTGATTCACTTGTATCAGAACTCCCGCCGCAGCATTCGATCGAAACAATGGAGGCCAACCCCGGATCTGCCCTCCCGTTACACGGCTGCAGCCCTGCATGGGGCAGATCACAGACAAGCCGTCGAGAAACGCCGTGACAAAGTTCATCACCAACCTCTGAGTTCTGAGTTCTGACTAGCAAGCAGGAGCATCCTTCCATGCCGGCTTATCTTCTGTACCCCACTGTCACTCCACATCTTTCATCCACCTGCTGCCCGTCATTGGGTGTTGTCTGGATATTCTGGATCTTCGAGAGCCATTCTTTTTGCCGGAGTCCGCCGTGGCGGTATTTGGATCCGGGAATGGGAATCACCCTTTAAGCTTATACCCCCCGACTGATACTGATGAGGACTGGTTTGAACTTAGAGCCTCCCCGGAGCACATGGTGGTAGGGATTCGGCCGGATGTGGCAAGCGCAGAAACGATCTGGATTTCGTTTCTAAGTTTTGGAGCTGGGTTTAGGATCTGAGTTGTTGTAAAGTCTGATTCGCCTGCAGCAGCGACCAAGCGAGCACCGCTTCAATGGCGTCCGATGAAAAGGCTGCCGCCGATGGCGTCCCTCGTGTCCTCTTGATTGACTGCGAGAAGGAGGAATGTGATGAGCAGCAGGACCATGACCGCATCAAGGCCACTGCCCGCATCATCCAAGGCGCTAAGACGGCAACGGAGAAGGAACACAAGATGACTCTACTTCAGGGAATACGTCTGTACCCAAAGGCTATCGCCTGGAGCGCCCTGATCTCGACTTGCATTGTCATGGAAGGCTACGACGTCTGTCTGATCAACAACTTCTGTAGGTGCTCCGCCTTGGCCCGAGCTACCAACTGAGGAAGCGGCTGAATAATTGATTAATTCTGCGATGCCATCGAAAAGATGCCTTCCCCCAGTTCAACCGAAAATACGGGGAGCAGCTCCCAAACTCTGATGACTGGGAAGTTCCCGCTCGATGGCAAGCTGGGCTCAGTAATGTGTGTACTTTCAATATCTGGTTTCTGGCTTTGTTGGCGTCTTTGCACGCCTTTGACGTCGCAGGCTTGCGGCTGGAGCACCGCGAGAGATGAGATGAACTCCACACGTGTAAGAGGAACATGCTGACCGTGGAATCACAATCCAGGGCGCCAACGTTGGCGAACTAATTGGCCTGCTAATAAACGGTTGGGTCTCAGAGCGCTTCGGGTATCGATGGACGGTTATAGCATGCTTGATGCTCATCAATGCCTGGACTGCCCTTTTCTTCACTGCTAAAAATATTCAGACCTTGCTGGCTGCTGAAATTCTCTGCGGTATTGTAAGACTTGGATCCCTGTCTTCCTCGAAATCGTTCGCTGGCAATGTCGCATTAGGGGAGACGTTTTTGTGCTGACACTGGAATCCAGCCCTGGGGCGTGTTTCAAACCCTTACTGTCACCTACGCTTCCGAGGTGTGCCCCGTTGCCATGCGCGGCTACCTGACAACCTATGTCAACTTTTGCTGGGGTCTCGGTCAGCTCATTGGCATCGGTGTTATTATGTCCATGCTAGACAAACACAACGAGTGGGCTTATCGCATTCCATACGCCCTGCAATGGATGTGGCCCCTTCCTCTTGCCATCGGCATCTTCTTTGCGCCGGAGTCTCCATGGTGGCTTGTTCGGAAGGGGAAACTGACCCAGGCGAGGACCGCGCTACTCCGCCTGACCAGCTTAAGCCGCGAGGCCAATTTTGATCCAGACGAGACGCTGGATATGATGGTCCATACTACAGCCCTAGAAGAGAAGACGACGAGTGGCGCGAGCTATTGGGATTGCTTCAAGGGCAATGATTTGAGACGGACAGAGGTAAGTGATTCCAGCTTTCGCTCTGTCTCTCCCGTCTATTGCAGACAATGGGACGTGTTTTACTGACTGAACCTCCCTGGTGAAGATCGTTTGTATGGTCTGGGCCATCCAGAACCTGAGCGGCAATTCTTTCTCCAACTACTCAACATACTTTCTCAAGCAGGCTGGTCTTAGCGAAAACAGCGCCTATGGGTTTGCTCTGGGCCAGTATGGTATGAACATGGTCGGCGTATTTGGGGCTTGGTTCATGATGAGCCGCGGTATCGGTCGCCGATCTCTCTATCTCTACGGGTTATGTGGTCTTTGCACCATGCTGTTCATTCTTGGGTTTTTGGGACTTGTTCCCGAGACACACCGGAGAGAAGGCTCCATTGCCACCGGAAGCATCATGCTATGTTGGGCATTGGTGTATCAACTGACTGTGGGCACTGTCTGTTACTCGCTCGTAAGCGAGATCTCGACGCGCCGTTTGCAGATCAAGACAGTCGCTCTCGGACGTGTGCTCTAGTAAGTTTCCAGATGGCCTAGCATCGAGCCTTGTTGCAACTGAATACTTAAGCTTCCAGTTGCTTACAACACATTCTAGCATCATTGTTGGTATAATTTGCAGCGTTTTGACCCCGTACATGCTAAACCCAGGAGCATGGGGCTGGAGTAACTTCACCGGCTTCTTTTGGGTTAGTCCTCTTCAACATCCTCTTGAGAGTCATCAATCAAGCACCAAAGCACTGACCACAGATGTGTACAGGGTGGCATCTGCTTCCTCTGCATCATCTACACATACTTCCGAGTCCCTGAGCCATCTGGACGATCCTTCGCCGAGATGGATGTCCTATTTCAGCGGGGCGTCAGCGCACGCAAGTTCGCTACCACGAAAGTTGATGTGTTCGAGGAAGATGTTGACAGGAACCTCATCGAGATTTACCGCGGACACTCTAAGATGAAGACACAGGAACAGCTGAGCTAGCCTACAATACCCATTTCGGTGATGCCTCCATAAGATGGGATCCAAGCATGCTAATAGTCCTTTTGTAAAGTTTACAATCGAGTTGGGAGAAGTGACCACAAAAACGCCCATGGTAGATTTCATCTCGTTACCACAGGTATAATAATACTAGTGCTGAGTACCATGCTCTATATAGTTTACCTTACAGTCTGTATGCACGCCCGTCGACGTGTTTGTTGAACTCAGTTTGTCTTGCTCTTGTAATACCCTTAAATTCCCAAATTGATATCTGACGGCTACGTGCTTCGGTAACCATGTAATTACCGTAGAGCTGAACAATGTAGGTGGAAGCTTCCATGGAGCTCTTAGAGCCGCGGGCGGGTCTCATGGCGCCTCCGTCAGATGCCGGTCATGCCCCACATCTCCTTGTCACCTCTCCAAGGTCACCCCACCTGACTCTGCTTCTCAAGGAAGCTGTCCATGCACTCGCTCCTCATCGCATTCCCGTCCATTCCATCCAAGAACCCCTCCTCAACCCCTCTCTACATAACCACAATTTCCAACGGCGCATCACCGTCGATATCTTTGCCTGACAAGCTAAGACCCCAATCGCATAGCAAACTGCTGAGGGAGCAAAGAGACAATGACAAGCGCAACGAATCCCGCCCCGCTGCACACCCCTCCAGGTCCAAATGCCCCGCGGCCGAAAGGTGCGTCAAGTTCTCAACATTCCCTGGATCCACGGAACCAGAGTTTGTTGGCTAACTGTAGGATTCCCCAACACCAGGAATTCTTAAGAACAAGAATCGAGATGCTCCCCCTGTATCGCCGACTGGCAATATTGACACGGCGCATCTGACGCCTAAGGACACCAAGGAACTGACCATCGCAAACACTCAATATAATGCAGGACGTCGGCGTTCTTCATCAGGTGCTGGAGCGCGACTGGGCTTCCGCCGGCAAGGCTCCCTTCCACCCAAAGAGTCCCGAGAGAACGGCGGCGAGGAGCAGGGCCAGCGGCTAAAGTGGGATGAGGCGAACCTCTACTTGACGGAGCAAGAGCGGACCAGCACCATGAAGATTAACGAGCCCAAAACCCCATATGCCAGGCATTATGACCCCGCCGAAGACCCGTCCGACGAAGATGAGCCGCTGGAATCAGAGCACGCCGATGGCGAGGGTTCAACAGCACAATCATCACGACGGCGCCCGGGAGCTGACGACGAGATTCCCGGGCTGTCTTTGGGCGAACCCGAAGAGGAAGTTCCCGAACATGAGTTTGCGCCCCGGCCGCGCGCGGTTCATGTGAATAGCAACGAGAGCGGGCACGATGCAGACGAGAAAGAATATGAGGTCGGGCTGAGTGCTGAGGAGCGCGAGAAGCACCGCCGGTTTGAGGAGATGCGCAAGAAGCACTACGAGATGAAGAATGTCGCGGCGCTGCTTGGCCACCCTGAGAAGCTGGAAGTGGATGATGACGAGGAAGAGGACGACGACGAGGACCGCAACGCCGCGCCACCCGTTCCTCCATTGCCGAGACCGGTTAACGGTTCATCGTAGGGAGACAAAAGTGCCAAGTTTACGATGGAAAATATTGCCTGGATGTGGAAATTTCGACCGCTGGCTAAGTCGGCGCAACTCATAGCTGTTTTTCTGGGCCACTTTTTTTAACCCCCTTTTTTTAGTTTCCATGGTTAACTGCGGTGTGGAGAATGAAGATATATCCTAGCGTTTCACAAAGCTGTTTTTATTCAGCTGATTTTATTCGACTGCCACTCGCCCTTCCCTCCAGCTCGAAAAGCTTAATCATACTGCGTTGAGGGTTTGTGACTTGAGTCGACTCCAGACATGGTCATCCATTGATGGGTTTGCATAGATTTCACCTCAAATGAGCATGGTTTGATATGGCGACGTATCGCTGAATGAGGACTTCGACTTGTCTAGAGCGGTCCCATTGATGGAGACTTTCTGGGGATAGGAGCGGACCAAAGGATATGATGCTTAAGGTCTACAACAACCCCTTACGAGCCAGCTCGACTTTCCTCGCTGCCTCGTTAACCTTGAAACCACCTTTGGAGACACATATCCTCTGGCCTTCGGCAAGCTCAAACTTGTCCTGATGGGATGGCCAAGGACAGGGGCAATGATGTGGAAAATGAACACATGCTATTGGCAATATCAGCTTTTGTTAACCCTTTGTATGTATATCAAACTTGTGCTGGGAGAAGCATACCAAGTGTGTCAGGACAAAGGTACTTATCACAATGTGCTCGAGAGTACTGCGCGCGATAGACCGAGGAGTCGCTGGGGACGTTTTGAGGTTGTTGGCGATGCTGTTGGCTGCCGCCAAACATGTGGTCGAAGAAGTTAAACTGAGCAGTGACTGAACTTGCAAGTGCAAAAAATACCAGGGCGAGTAATTGCATCTTGAACCGTCACTGCCGTGGAGTCGTGGCGCGAGGAAGATCTACTCCTGACCCTCGAGACTTGCTCAGAGCTAGTCGGTTGTCGATAGGATATCGATTGTAAACAATCCGAAGAATGCTGTGTGACAGCCGCTAAACCAAGCACGGCTGATTCAATAGATGGCACGGTACAATTTTTTTTCTTGGAATCTGAACTAATCAAGGTTGATAGCTTGAACTGGACCGGGCCAGAATCGGGAAGCTTTTGGCAGTTCCTTTGTTGGTTGATGACGCCAGGTGTACAAGTAAGGGCGGCGGACCCGGTTCCTTGGCGCTCTTATCTTATCTGCGCTTGTAAGCGAACTTCTCTTGTGGCCAAGCAACATATGATGCTGAGTCAGCAAAAAACTTCACCGTTGCAACCAACCCAGTGCCGCTCTCCCAACCGTCGCCAGCCCAATAGCGTCCAGTCTCCAGGTCCCTTGAACCCGATCGCGGCCGCGATCTCGACGTCCCGCAGTCTCGCCCTCCCCTCGGCGCTTATTTTTTCAGTCCCAGTCGCTGCGAGGAACGTTCGCGAACGGCAAGCTATGCAACTCGCGCGGCTACAGCGGCCCTTCCAGAGGGTTGCTGGGGCTGTTGCAAGTGCCTCACGACCCCTAGGTGCTCTTTCACGGCCTACGACAACCAGTCTCGAAGATCGGTTCGCCAGCCTTCGAATTGCCTCACCAACCGAGATCAATGCCGCGGTCCAGGGCAAGCGCTATGCCACGGTGAAGTCACAGGGTGCCTACAAGCTCAAGTCCAAGAAGACCATTCCGAAGAAGCTGGGAGCGAAGAGGACAGGCGGTACGTTTTCCCTACCCGCGTACCAGTGATGGGGGGTTGTCCAGTTGGCCAGTTTGTTGGTCCCCGCAACGGACAGGCGTGTCGGCTGACTCTCGTCTCCTTGTTCCCAGATCAGTATGTTCTGCCAGGCAACATTATCTACAAGCAGCGCGGCACAGTATGGCACCCCGGCGAGAACACCATCATGGGCCGTGACCATACTATCCATGCTGCCGTTGCCGGTTACGTCAAATACTACCGCGATCCCCATCGCCATCCCGGCCGCCAATACATAGGCGTTGCCTTCAACCGTGACGACAAGCTCCCCTACCCTCCGGGGTCTCCCCGCAAGCGGAAGCTCAATCTTGTGGCGGTGCCACAAAAGGAAGAGAAGCGCTCCGAGGAGGTCATATCCCCTAGTGGCATCCCCCTCACCGTAACGCGTCTACCGGAATCCGAGCAGTCGACCGAGTCAGAGGATTCCACGACCACAGGGGTCTCGGTGACAGCGCAGACGACAGTGACCGCGAAGCCAAAACTCCCAATACATCTCAGAAGGCGTATTCCCCTTAAAGATGGTAACTCGGTTATTGCACGTTTGATCCAGCAGAAGCTCAGGGCAAGAGCCATTACGAAGGCTAAGCAAGACGCTTGGAGACTCCAGCAGCAGAAGGAGCTCGAGGCACGCATGAATACCCGCGTATTCCGTCTTCAAGATGACTACAGCTACCGTGAGACCAACTGGGAGATTGGCCGTCTCATTGGTGACGCCGGCACTATCCCCGGCACGGAAAAGACGGAATCGCGGAGAGCCAGGATGCGCTCTCGCCGCAAGAAGCG
>Ga0065720_1003376_pt1 | contig 17765 bp, 8 predicted proteins | sample Thericmetagenome_FD_59107 | JGI IMG/M metagenome (GOLD analysis project Ga0065720, IMG submission 59107) | Thermophilic microbial communities from the Joint Bioenergy Institute, California, USA of rice/straw/compost enrichment - eDNA_2 v2... | ecosystem: Engineered > Solid waste > Grass >...
AGACCCTGCAGAGGGAGCTCGCCCAGCTCAACTACTACGAGGGCCCGATCACGGGGATCATGAACGCGCAGACCACGCAGGCGATCACGTACCTGCAGCGGGACGCGGGGCTGCCGCAGACCGGCCAGATGAACGCCGCCACGCAGGTCGCGCTGGCGAACTTCCTGGCCCACGGCAACAACCAGATGAACAGCTGAGCGGACAGCGCCTCGTCGGGCACCACGTGCGGGCACGTGGTGCTCGGCGCGTGTGAGCAGCGAGCATGCCGGGTCAGTCGTCGCAGGCGACGCCGTCGCGGTCCCGGTCGAGCCCCGGCCGGTACCCCGGTTCACCCGCTCGGATCGGCGCCGCCCCCGCTCTCCGGGCCGCCGCGCAGTTCTCGTAGTAGACGGCCGTCGGCGCCCGCTCCTCGGTGGTGGGAGTCCGGGCGGATCCACCGGACGGCGCGGCGACGGTGGGGACGAGGCGCGGGACGGTGGTGGTTCGTGGGCGACGCACCTCGGCGGTAGCGCGCGGGACGGCTCGCGTCGGAATCGGCGTCGCCGTCGTCCGGCGCTCCGGCGGGACCGTGGGGAGCGTGATCGGCAACGCCTGGACGAACTGCTTCGCCCGGTCCATCAGCACTCGTGGCCCCACGGACGGCGACACCACGAGGAAGCCGATGAGCAGGAGCAGGAGCAGACATCCGCAACCACGTCGATCGGACACCTGCCGGACTCGCGTGATCGCTGACGGGTGTTACCCGCGATCGGTCACAGACCGAGCTCAGCGAGGATCGGCGGCCAGGCCTCCCGCCACGGCGCCGCGGCCTCGAAGGCGGCGGAGGCGCGCAGCACGAGCGCGTCGTCGAGCCGTCGCCCGACGATCTGCAGGCCGACCGGGAGCCCGTCCTCGGTGAAGCCGGCCGGAACCGTCGCCGCCGGTTGCCCGGTGAAGTTGAACGGGAACGTGAACGACAGCCAGTAGAACCCGTCGACGTCACGGCCGTCGATCGTCGGCGGTCCCTGCAGGCCGTGCTCGAACGGCGGCACCGCGAGCGTGGGGGTGAGCAGCAGGTCGTAGCTGCGGAAGAACCGCCACGAGGCGTTGTAGACGGCCTTGCGCTGCACGACGGCGCTGGTGAGCTGTTCGGCCGTCCACTCCGTGCGCAGCACGCCGACGAGGTGCGGGGACATGCGGTCGCCGAGCTCGTCGGCGAGCCGGCGCAGGCCCGCGATGTCGCTCTCGCACATGATCAGCGGTAGGAGCGCCTCGTAGGGATCGCTCCAGCCGGGATCGGCCGGCTCGACGGTGCACCCGAGATCGCGCTCGAAGACCGTCACCGCCCGGTCGACCACGGCCCGCACCTGCGGGTCGACGGCCGCGTAACCCAGGTCCGGGCTGTAGGCGACGCGGACGCCCCGCAGATCCCCGTCGACGGCGCGCCGCCAGTCCACGTCGTCGGAGGGGATGCTGAGCCGGTCGCGGTCGTCGAACCCGGCGATCACCGACAGGACGAGGGCGGCGTCGGCGACGGTGCGGGTGATCGGGCCGATGTGCTCGAGCGACTCCCAGCTGGACACGCCGGGGTAGCGCTCGTCCTTCGTGCCCGGCCAGAGCGGCACGCGGCCCATCGTCGGCTTGATCCCGTACAGCCCGCAGAAGCTCGCCGGGATGCGGATGGAGCCGCCGCCGTCGCTGCCGAGCGAGAACGGCCCGACGCCGGTGGCGACCGCGGCCCCGGACCCCGCCGACGAACCACCGGACGTGCGATCGAGGTTCCACGGGTTGCGGGTCGGCTCGGCGATCGGCGTCTGCCCGGTGCCGGAGTAGCCGAACTCCGGCACCTGCGTCTTGCCGATCACGATCGCGCCGGCGTCCTTGATCCGTTCGACGACGACGTCGTCCTCGTCCGGCACGAAGTCGCGGTAGGCGTGCGACCCGGACGCGGTGCGGATCCCCTTCGTGTAGATCAGGTCCTTCACGCCGGTGGGGACGCCGGCCAGCGGCCCGACCTCGCGGCCCGCTGCGATCTCGGCCTCGATCCGCTTCGCCTCCTGGCGTGCGAGGTCGGGCACGACCGTGGTGAACATGTGGAGGACGGGATCGAGCCGGTCCAGCCGGTCGAGTACGGCGTCGACCACCTCGACGGGGGAGAGCTCCTTCGCGGCGATGCGCCGCGCGAGCTCGATGGTGTCCATCCGGCAGATGTCGCTGTTGGTCGCCATCGTCCGCCTCCGCGCGATCTGACCGTCCCGCTCAGGGGCTCGATGGTAGGGCCGAATCACTGGGAGGTCATGCGGCCGTACGGTCGAACAGCGCACGCTTACGGAGGCAGCGTGCTGCTGCCGTTTCCGCTACGGGTTTCCAGCGCGCGCACGCGGATCTGCCCAGGAATCCGCACCGGCGCTTCCGACGGGGGCTCCGCCGACAGATTCCGCCGATTCCCTCGGTCCTGCCCGGCTTCTCGGAAATTCCGCACCGGCGACGATCCACCCGCTCGGCGTGCGCGGGCCGGGCCCGACCGTCGTGACCATGCAGCGGGACGGGATCGAGCCGGTCCAGCCGGTCGAGGACGACGTCCACCACGTCGCCGGTGCTCGACGTCGGCCGGGCCGGCTCGCGCACAGGTCGGATCTTCGGCCGTCGGCCGGTCGCCTCAGGCCTCCGACGGCAGCGCCGTGCTCGATTCCGCCGCCGGGTCGAGCGCCGCCCGGCGGCCCCGCCGGGCCACCACGAAGAGGCAGACGAACGCGATCCCGGTCGGCACGGCGAGCAGCGTGATGATCGTGCCCGCCGGAACACCCAGCGCCAGCAGCAGACCGCCGGCCGACGAACCGGCGATGGCCCCGATCCGGCCCGCCGCGGTCGTGAACCCCACGCCGGTGGTGCGAGCGGCCTGCGGGTAGACGCTGATCGGCAGCGTCGACTGCCCGATCGAGGCCGAGTTGATGCCGACGACGGACAGGGCGAGCAGCGTCAGCACGAGGACGACGCTGATGGGCAGCGCGGTCGCCGCCAGGCAGAGGAAGGCGATCCCGAGCAGCACCATGATCGGGAAGGCGGCGCCGGCCCGGCGGACCCAGATGGCCAGCGTCACCCCGCTCACGAACACGCCCATCCCGAGCAGCGACGTGCCGAGCGCTGCGGTCGACGGGCTGAACCCGAACTCGAGCAGGAAGGTCGGTAGCCAGGACACCAGTGAGTAGGACACGGTCGAGCCGAGGAACGCGAACGCCCACAGCAGGAGCGTCGACGTGCGCAGGCCGGTGCGGAACAGCGCGCCGACGCCCTGGCGCTGCCGCCCCTCCTCCGCTGCCGCGGCGACGGGGGCGTCCGGCAGCCGCCACCACAGCAGCACGAACAGCACCGTCGACAAGGCGCCGCCGAACCAGAAGACGGCCTGCCACCCGGCCGACGCGAGCAGCCGAGCCCCGATCAGACCGCCGAGGATCGATCCGCTGCCGAGGCCCATCGTCACGACGACGCTCACCGAGTCCCGCCACGTGCGCGTGACCAGATCCGCGGCCAGGGACACCGAAGCGGGCAGCACCGCCCCGAGCCCGACGCCGGTGACCAGCCGGATCACGCCCATGAGCGGCACCGTGGTGGCCAGCACGGTCGCGAACGTCGCCAGGGTGAGGAGGGCGACGGCGCCGAGGATCGTCGCGCGCCGCCCGATCCGGGCGCTGACCGGCCCGGACAGCATGTACCCGGCGACCGCGCCGATGTTGCTGGCGGCGAGCGGGAAGGTGAAGGCGGCCGGGGTCGTCCCCCATTCCTGGGCCAGCGACGGCACGGCGAACGCCAGCGAAATCGCGTCGTAGCCGTCCACGGCGATCGTGAGGAAGAGCAGGGATGTGATCAGAACGCTGGACCGGCTGCCTAATGAGGACGACGTCACTGTTGACCCCTTTGTCGATGTGGCGAAGACGGATTCGTCGCACCCGGTGCGGGGACGTTATGTGAACTCTTCTGCCCTGTCCAGTGGGGTTTCCGAGGTTCGTCCGAATGGTCCCTACCGGGTTCGAGAGAGTGGCATTCCGTGTGATGTTCCGTGTAACGGGTGCGGTAACGCCGGGCTGGACAATAAGGGGACAATATACTTTTCTCGCCGCCTTCTGCTCGGTTCCGGCCGGCGCAGGAAGGCCTTAGCGGTGTGCACGGAATACGGTCTCAGGCCTCCGCGACGTCCACCCCGTACCGCACCGCGAGCCCGGCGAGCCCGTCGTCGTAGCCCTGCCCGATGACCCGCAGCCGCCAGACGTCGTCGCGGCGGTAGATCTCCGCGAGCAGGAGGGTGCGTTCGGTGGTGGCTGCGTCGAGGGTGGCGGTGGCAGCGGTGACCAGGTCGCCGTCCACGGCCAGGGTGATCGCGCCGAGGTCGCCGAACGTCGCGTCGCCGGCCAGCGCCGCGGCGACGACGATCTTCGTGTGGTGCTCGTCGACCTGGGAGAGATCGATGCGGATGCTCTGCTCGCTGTCACCGTCCACGGACAGTGAGACGGCGCCGTGGTCGCTGACCGGGTTGTTGTAGAAGACGAAGTCCTCGTCGGCGATCACGCGCTCGTCCGCGTCGACGAGGAAGGCGACGACATCGACCTCGGTGCCGTCGGCGAGCGCGTCGGCGCGCCACGCGGCGTTGACCGTCCAGGCGCCGGCCTCGGGCAGGTCGATGACCTGGCCGCGGACCATCACCGGCACCCCGGCACCGATGGCGTCGCTGCGGTGGCGGCCGACGTACTCGGCGAGGTCGGAGTCGGTGACGGCCGTCGCGGCGGTCTCCGCGGCCGGGGCGGGGAGCGGGATGCCGAGCGCGGCGGCGCCGGTGTGCACGGGCAGGCCGGACTCGCGGATGCGAGCGAGCCGCCGGTCGGTCTCGCCGCCGGCCATCAGGATCACGTCGGTGACAGTGGCGGTGAAGTTGATCGCGGCCGAGCCGCCCTGCGCGGCGATCGCGGCGCGGACCTCGGCCGCCTGCGCGTGCGTGCCGCCGATGACGAGGACCCGCCGGCCGTGCAGCGGGCCGCGCGGGGCCGCTGCGACCCTGCGCCGCGGCGCGGCCGTGCGGCGGGTCACCGGCTCGCCGGGCCGGACGTCGGAGAGCAGCTGCCGCAGCGTCGCCTCGTCGATCACGGGGATGCCGAGGGCGCGGGCCCGCTCGGCCTTGCGGGTGCGGTGGTGCGGGTCGTTGGTGACGAGCACGCTGGTCAGCCGGTTGACCGAGCGGCCGACGTCGAGTCCCGCCGCGACCAGCTCCGCGACGAGCCGCGCGCGCGGCGTGGTCGTCGCCCCGGTGACGGCGACCCGCATGCCCTGCACGAGCGGGCCGCCCGGCCGGAGCGGGCCGGGGTTGCGCCACGGGCAGCGCGGGGTCGTGGCCCGGTCGCCGGCGACGTTCTCGCCCTTCCCAGCGCAGTCGACGACGGGCAGCGGCAGGTCGAGCCGGGTGGCGAGCAGCAAGCTGTGGGTGAAGACGCGGGCGAGCACCTCGACGTCCTCGAGCGCGTCGTGCGCCCGCTGCCGCGGTACACCCCAGTAGGCGGCGAGGGTGTCGAGCTTGTGGTCGGGCACCGCGAGCCCGAGCCGCCGGCTCAGCGCGAGCGTGCACAGCCGCCGCTCGACCGGCAGCTTCATCCCGGCCCGGTCCGCCTCGGCCGCGAGGAACCGGTGGTCGAACGCGGCGTTGTGGGCGACCAGCACCCGCCCCTCCAGCAGGCCGAGCAGATCCGGCGCGACCTGCTCGAACCGCGGCGCGCCCGCCAGCTTCTCCCGCGTGAGGCCGTGGACGTGCACCGGCCCGGGATCCACGCCCGCGTCGACGAGCGTGTGGAACCGCTGCTCGGGTCGTCCGGCCGGATCGAGGGTCAGCGCCGCCACGCTCAGGACGCGGCAGTTCGCGGGGTCGAAGCCCGAGGTCTCGACGTCGACGACGGCCCAGGCGTGGTCGGTGGGGAGCACGGGGATGTACCTCTTCGTCCGGGGGAGCTGGCGGGGGAGCTTGTTCCGGCAGTCGTTCGCCGGGAGGGAACCGTTAGTCGCGGCGGGCGGCGTCACGGAGAGCGTGCCGTCGTGTCCGCCACAGTTCCGAACGCAGCTTCCTGCGGGCCTTGGCCTCGATCTGACGAACCCGTTCGCGCGTCACCCCGAGGTCTCGGCCGATCGCGTCGAGGGTCTCCGGTTCGCCGTCGAACCCTTCCCGCCGTCGTATGATCAACTTCTCTCGATCGGTCAGCGCCGTGAGAGCGGCGTGCACGTCCTCCACGTCGAGCCCGTACAGATCGGGCTCCTCGGGCAACCGGTGCCGTTCGGTCATCGCGTGCAGTTTCTCCTCGCCGAGCTCGGCGAGCACCTCGTCGAGGGGCTCGGTCGACGGCAGCGAGAGCAGCCGCTCCACCTCGTCGAGCGGCATGTCTGCGTCCGCGGCGATCGTGTCCGGGGTGACGGCGTCCCCGCGGTCGGTCAGCCGCTGCGCCGACCGCAGCGCGACGTTCAGCTTCTCGACGACGTGCACGGGATAGCGGATCGTCCGGGCGCCGTCGGCGATGGCGCGGTTGATCGCCTGCCGGATCCACCACGTCGCGTACGTGGAGAACTTGTTTCCCTGCCGGTAGTCGAACTTCTGCACGGCGCGGATCAGGCCGAGGTTGCCCTCCTGGACCAGATCGGCGAACTCCAGCCCGCGCCCGAGGTAGTTGGCCGCGATCGACATGACGAGCCGCAGGTTCGCGCACACGAACTCGGCGAACGCCCGGCGCCCTCGCTCGGCGAGCTCTCGCAGGTCACGCATCACCTCCGGCGGCCGGCCACCGATCACGACCGCTTCCTCGGCCAGCAGCCCTGCCTCGATCTCCCGAGCCAGCCGGACCTCGTCGGCAGCGGAGAGCAGGTCGAATCTCCCGGCCTGGTACCGATAGACCGCGACGATGTCCAGCGGCGGGGCGTCCTGCTCGTCGTCCTCCTCTGGGTCCGCCTCACCGGCGGCGGAGGCGGGCTCGGGTCCGGCCGGGGGAGCGGGCAGGACGAAGGCGGGCCCGATGTCGGCGAGCGAGATCCGCGAGGTGTCGAGCCGCTCGTCGCCGCGGATGGCCAATCCCGGGTCCTCGGGAGCCGGGCGCGTCGCCGCCCGGGGCCGGGCACCGTTCCGCAGTTCCGCCAGCGGCGGCGGCACCTCGACACCGAGCTCGGCGAGCCGGTCGACGAGTCGGTCGACGTCCTGCGCCGGCACCGTCCACTGCTGCACCGCCGCGGCGACGACCGGGAAGGTGAGCGGCCGTTCCCGCGCTATGTGCAGCAGCTGCTGCGCCGCCTCTTCGACGCGGCCGAGGTCCTGCAGAACGGTCACCGCGATCCCGGCTCCAGCAGCCGACCGAGCAGCTCGAGCGCCGCGCCGCGGGTCAGCTCCTCGTGGTAGCGCTGGTTCCGGTATCCGCGCAGGCAGCCGTAGCAGCTGGTCTCGATCCCGCACTCACACCCGGTCACGCGGCGCACGGCCGCGTCCACGACGGCAGCCAGGTTGCGCGCGATCCGCAGCGTGTTGCCCGCACCGCCGGGCGTGGTGTCGAACAGGACGAGAGACGGTACGCCGGACGGTCCCCGATGGACGACGCCGTCGATGTCGTCGCGGCTGATCTCCAGCGCCGTCGCCGCACCTTCGAGTAACGCGTAGACGCTCGACCGCAGATGCGCCGACGTCGCCGTGGCCGAGACCGCCGGATCGAAGGTCAGCTCGACGAAGTCGGTCTGGTAGCTGTGCGCGAGCGAGTGGACCTGCAGCGGTCCGGTGCACTCCGATCCCTTGATCAGGTGCTTGTGCGTCTTGACCGGCTTGTTGGCGTTGGGCTGGCCCCACCCGCACCACTGGCACAGCCGGTAACCCGCCCGGCCCGGTCCCTCGCCGACCACCACGAACTGGCCGCGCGCGCCGGCGTGCCACCGCAGCGTCCCGCCGGGGAACGCGGTCGTGCCGGAGTCGAGGTCTGCGTCCGTGTCGACGATGTAGGTCGCCGAGTTCCACGACCGCCGCGGTGCCTGTCCTGAACCCTGTGGCGTGCACTGGTTGGCGACGAACCCGAACGACGGCTCGACGTAGGACCGCGCCTGCCGTGTCGCGACCGTCCCGCACGCCGGGCACTCCGGCTCGGGCACCTCGACGCCCTCGCGGTAGTGCCCGCAGCCCTCGCAGACCATGTAGTAGCGGCGCACCAGGTCACGGCCCGGCAGCCGGTACACCCCGCCGGACGTCCACCGCTGGCCGCCGGCGACCACCTCGGAGCCCGGCGCGTACTCGTTGATCGCCTGCGTGAGGTCGCGGGTGAGCTCGAGGACCTTGTCCCGCTTCCCGGGGACGTACTCGGTGCGCAGCTCCACGGTGTCGACGGGGAACCCGTACTTGGGCAGGACGTTGCGGGTGGCGAGGTAACCGATGAGCGGGCGGGTCCGCAGGGTGCGCACCACCTGCTTGCACTGCTCGGCCAGCCCGTAGTGCTTCGCCGCCGCCGCGGCCTCCTGCCGTTCCTCGAAGGCGCTGACGTCGTTCTCGAGCTGCCGTCCGGCATCCGTGACGAGGGCGAGGAGCTCGTGGACCCAGCCGCCGCCGTCGACGTCGAGCTCCTCCTGCACCGCGGGCGGCAGGACGGCCTTCAGGCTGTTCCGCACGCCCTGCGGGAGGTTCGCCAGGAACGTCTCCAGCCGCTGGACCGGAGGGACCCAGTCCGGCGGCGTGGGCTGCGGCGGCAGGAAGAATTCGCCGGCGTGCCGCCAGGTCAGGCCGAGGTGGCGGCTCATCGCGCGGAAGAACGCGGCGAACGCGATCGAGTGGGCGTGCCGACGATCGATGCGCACGTTCTCCAGCGGGACGATCGGCGCCCGCATCGCCCCGGCGATCATCTGCTCCGGCTCGGCGAACCGGGACAGATCGTGCGAACGGCGCTGGGCGTAGGTCAGCACCAGCGCGGCGGAGTCGGCGCGGCGGCCGGCGCGTCCGGCGCGCTGCACGTAGTTCGCCGTCGTGGGCGGCATGTTGCGCAGGACGACGGCCTGCAGCTCGCCCACGTCCACCCCGAGCTCGAACGTCGTCGAGCACGACAGCGCGTTGATCTCGCCGCGCACGAACCGGCCCTGGATGTCGGTGGCCTTCTCGGTCGTCCACTGCGCGGTGTGCTCCACCACCGACATGGGGATCGGGGTCGATTCCAGGTACAGGTGCCGGTAGTGATCGCGGTCCTCGGCGGCGGGCGGACGCCGCCACGGTTCGAGCCGGCCGTCGCAGCGCAGGGTGGGGCAGACCCCGAGCACGGACACGGCGGCGAGGCGGCGGCACCGGTCGCAGCGGTAGAGCTGGTCGTCCGCCCCGACGGCGCGGACGCGGAACCTCCGGTGGTCGATCCGGCGCACCGGGCCGAGTTTGGGGAACGTGTCGCAGCGGAACCACGTCTGCGGGCCCTGCCCCGGCGTGTTCGGGTCCAGGTCCTGCCACAGGCCGTCGAGCAGCGCCACGACGTCGGTCTGTGCGCCGAGTGCCGCGACGACCCGGGAGAGGTAGTCGATCCGCCGGTTGGTACCGCTCGTGGGCAGCCAGCTGATCACCTTCTTCTTCGGCTCGGCACCGTGGCCGCGGACGTAGATCGGCCCGCGGCGGGGGGCGAAGGCCTCGTCCGCAGGATCGACGTCCTCCGGCATGTCGATCGCACCCTGGACGCGGAGGGTGCGCATCAGCTCCTGGAGCAGGTCCCAGCTCTCGTGCTCGGAGAGCCCGAGATCGATCAGCCGCTGCGGCGGCCGCCAGTCGGGGTTGCGCCGCAGCTCGACGCGGATCAGGCCGACGCCTTCGAGGGACTGGCGGTCGTCGTAGCTGATGATCTCCTGGACGGCCCAGCGAGCGACGTGCCGGCGCCGCTGGGCCCGGGAGGCGTCTTCGTCGAAGACGTGCTGGCGGCGCGCGACCCGCAGCGTGCACTCGACGAGATCGTCGAGGTTGGCCGGTTCGGCGCCCTCCTCGCGGTGCCAGTCCCTGAGGGCGAGCGTGAGCATCCGCCGCTGGGCGACCCGCCGGTGGGAGTCCTCGAGGTACGGCGCGAAGTACGCCGCCGCCTGCCGGCTGTCGCTGAAGAACAGCAGCTTGCGGCCCTGGCCGGGCTTGTCGGCCGCGGGACCGTCGAGATCGGCCGGCAACGTCTGGTAGAGCGCCGTCCCGAGGACGGAGGCCGCGGCTTCAGCACCGCTCTCGAGCAGCCGGATCAGCGAGGAGCCACGTGCCCCGCACGCGGCGCAGGAGTCGAGGGTCTCGGTGTGCTTGTCGAGCTGACGGACCGGACGCAGCTCCGTCCCGGGGCATGCCGGGTCCCCGCAGTTGGTCACCTCGTTCGCGTGGAGCGTTCCGCAGCCCACGCAGAGGAAGGAGCGTGTGCCGTCCGCCGCGCGGATGTCCTCGAGCGCCGCGTCGTCCTCGTCGTGTTCGGTCGTCGCGCTCGTGGCGGAGTCCTCGAGCAGCAGCCACGCGTGCTGCGTGTCGAGGCCGGAGCGGAACGGGACGTGCTTCCGCACGGGTGAGGCCTTGTCGAGCGCGCCGTGCAGGTGCACCGCGCCGCACCGGCGGCAACCACCCAGTTCGAAGACCACCCGCGAGCACCGGTCGCAGCGCTCGCGCCGGCTCAAGGTGAGGTGCGGTTCGTCGCCGAGGCAGCTGAACGCCCCCTCCGTCGCCCGGACGAACAGGTGGAAGCGGGTGGAGAGGACGGGGGACCGGTCGGGTCCGCGCAGGGTCCCGCCCAGCCGCACGAGGTGGGTCAACGCGGCCCGCCGTTCGGTCTCCGGCAGGTCGGGGAATACGATCCACGCGAGATCGTCGAGCGGGCGCGGGCCGGTGGTCAGCTCCTTCCGCACCTGGTCGATGCGGGCCTCGCTGCGCAGTGCGTCGACAGCGGTGCCCGCACCGGTCCAGCCGTGGCGGCGGGCTGCGTTCAGCGTCGCGGCGGCGGGGTCCGCGGCGTCGGCGAGCTGTTCGTAGGACCCGACGGGCAGCGGTCCCCACGTGGCGACCTCGGGATGGGTTTCGCGCACCGACCGCACGAGGTCCTGCTGGCGGGGATCGGTGGCGTCCCAGGCGAAGTCGACGCCGAAGAGTTCGGCGGCGAAGTCCGTGACGGCGGTGGGATCGTCGTCGGCGCCGACCGTCGCGCTCGTCGCGATGGCCTGCAGCGGCGCGCTCGGTGCCACCCGGTCGCGCAGCCGGCGCAGCAGCATCGCGAGCTCCGCGCCCATCGCGCCGTCGTAGACGTGCGCCTCGTCGACCACGACGAACTTCCAGCGCTGCCCGTGCTCACCCTCGAACAGGTCCATGTCCTGCGGGCGCAGGAGGAGGTACTCGAGCATCGCGTAGTTCGTCAGCAGGATGTGCGGCGGCGTCGCGCGCATCTCCTGCCTGCTGAGCAGCTCGTTCGGCAGGACCGGCTCGCCAGGGTTGAGCTTGTGGAACTCCTCCTCGGCCCGGTACCGGTCGTCCTGGGTGTCGCCGGTGTAGCGGCCGAACGTGATGTCCGGGGTTTCCGCCAGCAGCCGGCGCAGGCGCTTCATCTGGTCGTTGGCCAGCGCGTTCATCGGGTAGAGCAGGAGCGCCCGCACTCCGGGATCGAGCCGGCCCGCCGCTCGTTCCTCGACGAGGTGGGCGAGGATCGGCAGCAGGAAGCTCTCGGTCTTGCCCGACCCGGTGCCGGTGGCCACCACGACGTTGCGTCCGGCGCGGACCTTGCGGATCGCCGTCTCCTGGTGCACGTAGAGCGGGCGGTCCGCGGGGAGCTCCGGTCCGGTGAGGCTCAGGAACTCGGGGTGGAGCACGCCCTCGTCGACGAGCTGCCGGATGGTCGCGCCCGTCTGGTACGCGGGGCTGGCCTCCAGCAGCGGTCCCTTGCTGAGCAGCGGGCTGGTCTCGATCGCGGTGTCGAGTGCTGCGGCGAGCCGGGGATCGCGCAAGGGCAACAGCGAGCGGAGGTAGCGCCGGTAGCTGTCGACGATCTCGGTGCTGGCGACGAGCGGATCGAACGTCGTGGTCAACGGTGTCCTTCGGGGTGCGGGGGATCAGACGTGGTGGGCGGACCAGCCCGCCACGGCGTACTCGGCGGTGGTCAGGGCGCGCGCGGCCGGGACGGGGAACTGCCGTGTCAGCTCGACCCAGGCGTGCCGCTGCTGCTCGGCGGCCCGAGCGGCGCCGGGCAGCTTCTCCTGCGCGGCCAGGCGTGCGGTGAGTGCGAAACCGAGCAGGCAGGCGGAGACCTGGCGGTCCGTGACGGCGCGGAACAGGTGAGCTGCCGGGAAGCCACGAGCCTGTTCGATCATCGTCGCGGCGGCCTCCGCGAGGGGCCCGGGCACCGTCTCGCCGGCCATCTCCTCCGGTTCCGGGGGCTGCTCGCCGCGCAGCAGAGCCATGCGGGCTGGGCTGGTCGTCTCCTTGATCCTCTCCAGCAGCGCCGCTTCGTCCGCGTCGAGCTCCTCCGGTGGCCAGGACGGCGAGCCGGCGAGGTAGGGCAGCAGTGGGCTGCTCAGCAGGAGCGCCGGCAGCGGGCCGTACGGGAAGAGCGTCGCCACGAGCCGGGGATCGTCGACCCGCGGGAACGTCTTCTCCGCGAGGCCGCTGCGGATGATCGGTTCGATGAGCTCGGCCGCGGTGAGGCCCGTGCGGCAGGCGGCGAGCAGCGAGGTCGTCGGGGTGCTGGCGAGCCGCGCCGCGCACGCGTGGGCGGTGAGTCTGCCGAGATCGCCTGCCGGTCGGGCGGCGGCGAACCACAGCAGCGGCAGCGCGTCGTCGCCGGCCGGGAGGTCGGCGCGGCCGGCGAGGTAGGCCGACGTGGCGCGCTCGGCCGGGCTGTCGCCGGGCAGCGCGACGGCGCCGCCGACGTCGAAGCGATGACGGCGCCCGGGCTCGTCGATCGACTCGACCGTCACGCGCAGCTCCCGGCCGGTGAACGCTCTCGGCAGGGTCATCCGGTCGGCGGCGGGCGCGAGGTCGGCAGTGAACACGTCGATCCACGGCGAGAACGGGGCGCGGACATGGACCCGCACCGGCTGGGTGCCCCGCCCGTCGAGGACGAGATCGGGTCCCACGGTGCGGGCACCGGTGGCGGGCTCCGTGCCGCGGATGGTGGCGATCTTCACCTCATTACCGGGGAGCAGCAGCCACAGCGGTGTCGATCCGGTGGCGCGAACGGCGTCGACCAGGGACGCGAGCGGGTAGCGGTAGACGTCGGTGGTCACCCTGCGGCCGCGGATCCGCTGGCCGGATTCGTCGTCGGGCTTGGCGGCGGCGAGCACGTCCGGGACGCCGACGCTGTCGACGACCGCCCGCGGCAGCCGGACGTCGATCGCCCCACCGTCGATCGCCTCGTCGATCGTGAAGCTGCGGGCGGTGACCACCCAGGGTCCGTTCTCACCGCCGGTGCGGGTGCGCACCGCGCAGTGCGGGAGGCTCACGTGCAGTACCGTCGACCGGTCCTGGCCGGGCACGTGGACGGTGACGCAGCCGCTGACCTCGGTACTGCGAAGGCGAACCGTCGGCGGGTCGGCGTGTGCACCGCGGGGAGTCCGCACGGTGATGCGAGCCGGCCACAGCCCGTCCTCGCGCAGCACACGGACCTGTTGGTCCGCCTCGACGGAAAGGCCTTCCGCGGCCGTGAACGCCGCGCGCACCGGCTGATGCCCCGCCGCGTGGGCGGACACCACGAACCGTCCGACGACGGGGGAGGGCAAGGCATCGCTCAGGCGAACCGTCGAGCCTCCAGCCGCCGTCCAGCGGTGCGCGGCGGCGGACCCCGCGCGGCGCACCTCGATCGTCCACTCGGTGTGCCCGCCTCCAGGCAGCCGCAGGCGGGGCACCTCGGCGTACACGACGTCGCCGTCGGCGTCGGTGACGTGGGGGAGCGGCTCACCGAGCTCGAGATCGGCGTGTCCGGACACGGCCACCGTCCGCCACGGGCCGAGCCGAGGCTCGCCGCCCAGCCTGTTCACCGAGCGCACGGCGGTCGCGCCGGCGAGGCTCACCCGGCCGAGCCACCAGCGTGACCAGCCGACCGGTGGTGCGGAGATCTCGACGATCCGCGCGTCGCCCTCGAAGCACTCCGCCGACGGCTCGCCGAGGTGGACGATCCACACCTCGTCGGCCGGCAGCGGTGACCCGGCCGGGATCACCCGCCCGTCCGCGTCGAACACCAGCAACGGGTCGTGGATGTCGACGACGGCGACGCGCTCGACGTTGCCGAGGACGTCGAAGCACGTCACCGCCGGCACCGGGCGGGGGATGACGAATCGGCCGTCCACGGTCGGGCAGGCGCCACCACCGGCGTCCACCCGGCCGCCACCGGGGCCCTCCGGGTAGACAATCGACAGCGCGCCCGTGGCGATGTGCAGGCGCAGCTCCGGCCGCGTCGGGCGCTTCCCCGGCGCGGCAGCCGCGTGCAGCAGGGCGACGCCGGGCGCGTCCGCGGGGATCACCGCCTGCAGCTTCGTGCTGCACGCGGCCCAGCCGTCGAGCCACACGCGGGAGCGAGGTCCCAGCGACGCGACGAGCTCGGCGCGGTCTTTCATCCCCGCCGCGAGATCGGCCAGCGCCACGAGCGTGCACGCCGGCCAGCGGCGCAGCGGCGCTGTCGGCTCCATCCGGCGTGTACCGTCGTCGACCAGGTCGAGGTAGGCCGCGAGCGCCTCGCGGACGAGGCATCTGCGGTGCTTCTCACCGCGTGTCGCCGCGGGGCGAAGTGCCGCGGCGAGATCGCGTGACCACCGTCGCTCCGAATCGATCAGGAGCTCGAGCGCTCCGACCGTCGGCGGATCCTCCTGTTCCGCGTCCCCCACAGCCAAACCCTTCACCGACCTCGCTGCAGGCGTCGGTGAGGAGATCGTCACCGTTACCCGCCGCAGGTCAGGAGCCTGACCCGACGGACGTGCTAACACCCGTTACCTGATCATCGAGGAGACGGGTGGGCCACGGGGAGGGGACGGTTCATGGCGAAGCTGGGCACGATCTTGGATCAGATCGATGCAGGATTGATGCTCCTGCCGGAGTTCCAGCGCGGGTTCGTGTGGAACCGCGACCAGGTCCGCGGCCTCATGCGCTCGATGTACATGGGCTTCCCCGTCGGTGGGTTGCTCGTGTGGGCGACAGAGGGCACCACCTACGCCGTCCGGGGCGTCGAATCCGTCGGTTCGGGGCCGAAGCAGCTCCTCCTCGATGGTCAGCAGCGGGTGACGACGCTCTACGGGATCGTCCGCGGCCGGCCACCAGCGTTCTTCGAGGGCAACCCGTCGGTCTTCAGCGGGCTGCACTTCAACGTCGACACCGAGGCGTTCCAGTTCTACGCGGCACGGATGAAGAACGATCCGCTGTGGATCGACGTGACGAAGCTGTTCGTCGAGAAGCCCGAGTCGCAGTACGGCCCGCTGCTGGATCGGGGTGATCTGCGGGATCGGCTCGGCGAGTACGTCGGCCGGCTCTCCCGGCTGCACGCGATCCTGGAGCGCGACTTCCACGTCGAGCAGATCACCGGTGACGACAAGACCGTCGATCTCGTCGTCGAGATCTTCAACAAGGTCAACTCGGGCGGCACCAAGCTGTCCAAGGGTGATCTCGCGCTGGCCCGCATCTGCGCCGAGTGGAGCGACGCGCGGCCGTCCATGCGGCGCAGCCTGGACAGGTGGGCCGAGCGCGGCTTCCGCTTCACGGCCGACTGGCTGCTGCGCAACGTCAACGCGGTCGCCACCGGGCGGGCCCCGTTCAGCGCGCTCGAGGACGTCAGCGGGCAGGAGTTCCAGGACGCCCTGCACGGGGCGGTCACCTACATCGACCGCGTGCTCGACCAGCTCATCGGCCGGCTCGGTCTCGACCACGACCGGGTGCTCATGGGCCGCTACGCGATCCCCGTCCTGACCAGGCTGCTGTCCCGGCAGGACGGCGAGTTCACCGACGATCTCCAGATCGACCGGGCCCTCTACTGGTACGTCCACGCGGCCCTGCGCGGCAGGTTCTCGGGTCCGACCGAGACGAACCTGTCCCGGGACCTGGAGACCGTCGACTCGGGCGGGATCGACGCGCTGATCGCGAGCCTCAGCCGGTCGCGAAAGGGACAGATGTCCGTCGACGCGATCGACTTCGAGGGCGTTGGTCGCGGCTCCCGGTCCTACCCGCTGCTGTACCTGCTCTCCCGCGTGACGGGCGCGCGGGATCTCGCCAACGGGGACCCGATCGATCGGGCGGCCGATCTCGAGGTGCACGAGATCTTCCCGAAGGCGCAGCTCGTGCGGCACGGGTACGCGCGCTCGGACGTCGGGGCGATCGCGAACTTCGCGTTCCTCCCGCCGGAGTCCGCGCGATCGCTGCGTTCGGTCTCACCGCACTACTACCTCGCCCACTGCTCGCCGGAGGTCCTCGCGTCGCAGTGGATCCCGCAGGACCCGACGCTGTGGGAGATCGAGAACTTCCGCGAGTTCCTCGCCGCCCGCAGGGAGCTCATGGCCGCGGCGGCGACCGAGATGCTCGACCGGCTCCACGCCGGCACCCTGCCGCGCAAGACCGAGCTCAAGCCGGTCGCTGTCATCGATCCGCCGGCCCGGCCCGATCCGCGGGTCGTCCAGCTCAAGGCCCTGGTCGAGGAGCTCTTGGGGATGGGCTTCGCCGCGCCCGCGCAGGACGCCGAGGTGTCCGATCCGCACACCGGCGGCGCGCTCGCCGTCGCCGACGCGTACTGGCCCGACGGCCTGCAGCCTGGGCTCCGCAAGCCCGTCGTGCTGGTGCTCGACCGCCCGGACGCGGACGTCTCCCGGATGACCGAGCTCGGCCTCGAGGTCTTCACCTCGGTCGACGCGCTGCGGGGCTACGCGGCGTCGCTCCTCGATCCCGAGCCCGAGCCGGAGCCGGACGCGGCACCGCAGCCGTCGGAGACCTTCGACGCGGCGGTGCTCGCACTGATCGACCGGTGCATGACCGAGCTGCACTACAACCCGCGCTACTTCCGCACGATGGTGTCCCAGCACGGCGCGCTGGGCGCGGTGCGCAAGATCCTCCACGCGCCGGCGGTGAGCGACGGGTTCGTGGCCCTGTGGGAGCGGCACCGGCTCGACCTGAGCGTCGAGGCGCTGGTGCTGGACGACCGGTTCGCCCACATCTTCACCGAGGAGGAGCGGGACATCGCGCGCAACCGCCTGATCGACTTCGGGTACGCCGCGCCGGCCGCCTGAGCCGAATAGAAATAAGGGTCAGGAATCGCCTGAACGGATTCATCGAGCCGGTATCGCGCAGCGGAAAGGTGGAGGACGGGCTGGGCCGAACGGCCCATGAATGGGGAATGTTCCTGATCCTGATCACATCTCGGGAACGCGCGTAACGAGTTGATCGCGATCGACGAAGCCCCCTGACGAGGGCAACAGGGGGAAGCACCGGCATGGCGAAGTTGAGCGCGATCCTCGATCAGATCGATGCGGGGACGATGCTCCTCCCGGAGTTCCAGCGCGGCTACGTGTGGAACCGTGACCAGGTCCGCGGCCTGATGCGCTCCCTCTACCGCGGCTACCCGGTGGGCGCCCTGCTCGTCTGGGAGACCGAGACCGCGGGCCAGGCCGTGCGCGGTGGACCGGCCGGGATCACGGGGTCGCGCTCCCTGCTGCTCGATGGCCAGCAGCGGGTCACGACCATGTACGGCGTCATCCGCGGTCGGCCGCCGGCGTTCTTCGAGGGCGATCCGGAGGCGTTCCGCGGTCTGCGGTTCAACGTCGAGACCGAGGCGTTCGAGTTCTACGGCCCGGTC
>Ga0065720_1020019_pt1 | contig 17763 bp, 16 predicted proteins | sample Thericmetagenome_FD_59107 | JGI IMG/M metagenome (GOLD analysis project Ga0065720, IMG submission 59107) | Thermophilic microbial communities from the Joint Bioenergy Institute, California, USA of rice/straw/compost enrichment - eDNA_2 v2... | ecosystem: Engineered > Solid waste > Grass >...
TTTTTTTTTTTTTTTTTCAGGAGCTTCTGATCGGGGGCTTGGGCGAGAATGAAAAATCCAGCTAAATCGGTTGATCCAGCAGAGTAATTAAGAAAAGAAGGGCTGATACTGAAAACTCACAGCTTAACAAGCAAAGTGGCTTATTCACCCTTTTAAATCGAGCCATTACCAGGGTAATTGGGAGTGTTTGGAGAAACGTAGAAAGGCCAAGGGAAGAAAAAGAAAGCGGGACTCGGTATCATCGATGAAGATATGGAATGATAAATGCGTCTAGTCAGATAATCCCGGCTTAAAGATATACGGGGACATCAACTTCCGGTCGGAATGCTCGACTTCTAGATATTTATAAGTGTTGGTTTATGTCCCCCCCCCCCAAAAAAAAAAAAACTGGATTAATATTTCCAGCTTGTTCCTTTCTTTTTGAGCCACGATTATCATAGGTTGCGTTTATGTTTATGTTTCGTTATTGCCACTCACTCCGGGTCGCTCTCCCTGCTTATATCGTTGGAGCGAATCCTGTATGGCTGGTTGGTGAACAGAAAGACCGATATGTGAGGGTTCTCCTGTGTGTTGAATAGAAAGATAATTTGATGGGGCCAGATGTCGGCCTTTCAGGAGATGGAATAGGTGGATTTTTTTTTTTTTTTTACAGATACGGTCCATAAAAAGGAACCATTCATTTCGAGATTGTTAAGTAGGATGGGCATGTTCAATCGCGAAAATTACTATGACAATAACCAAGTAATCATGTAAACGCACAAAAAAAGTTAGGCAAACTCTTGATGATGATGGAACAGGATAATACGACTAGGAATTACCTATGAACTCAACTCCTACTCATCTCTCCCCATCATCTCCTCGCATATAGTAGCCCCTAAACCAAATAAACCGCATACCTAACGTAACACAAGCTAACAATTCAACGCCATGCCATGCCATGCCATGTAATCCAGCAGTCCTTCCTGTCCAGCAAGAAACCCAATGAAGCTCCCTCCTTTCCAGAGCATAAGTAACAATACTTAGCAGGGAGGGATCTGAAACTAACAGTTCGCCCCTTGACCAGCATCCTTGTCTCAGCTAACGTAAGGAATATAAATATAATCATACCATCACCCACCCAGTAACACGCCCATTCAGGACAAATACTCTCAAACAACTCCATTTTTCAAGCCACAGGCGCACCCGGGGCAGCAGGTACTGCCTCAACGGCAACATGCAACCCCTTCTCAGCCGGTTCCCCCTCACCCCCCGTCGCGGTCCCCGCAACAGCAGCCGCAGCCGCAGCAACCAACCTCGCCTTCCTCCTCGGAGGCGGGATCTTAGGCGGCTGCTTCTTCACCGGCACCGGCGCCCCAGTCGGTGCCCCTGCATCCGCCGCCCCGGTCCCATTCACACTCGTCCGCGTCTCCTGTCCTTGACCCTGCTGAGGACTAGCTAATCTCAGGGTATGCGGCGGCGGCGGGGGCGGCGGAGGCGGTGTTTTGACGACTGGCACGCCGTGTCTGTGCCTTGGGACTTCAGGGAGGGACTTTTGCGTTCGGAGAACCCGTCTAGGGGGCGGTACGCGGGGAGGGCTACCTTCGGGCCGGGGCTCCTTCTCTTGGGACCGGGGTCTGAAATCGGGCTGTGTCTGGTGGATGGTGGCTGCTTGAACCCCGAGCTTTTCGGTCGCGCTGGCGACCACGCTGACTGTACTCCCTGCCTGGGAGTGCTGGTCTAGGCTGTCTGTTGGACTTGCTGCGGTAGGTGAAGTAGGCGCCGGCGGCGGTTCGACTTTGTCGATAAGCCAGGGTACGCTGGCGACGCGCTCGACAAGGCGCAGTGTCGTTGGTTCAGGGGGCGCAAAATGTGCTGAGTTGTCCGATCCTCGAAGGATGTTGAGCAAGCTGATGATCTGGTCACGTTTGTAGTAAGGTTGACTGTTGAGCTGGGTATACCGTAGGAGCGGGTGCAAAACGCGCAGATATGTGTGGCGGAGGGTAGTCTCTTCTGGAGACAGGTCGAGGAGTTTGCGGATGATGACGTCCAGGAGGACTTTCAAATCGTTGGTGTAGAAATACTCGCGAGTCTTGGGGGTTGTGAAGAGGAGGTAGAGCAGTTTGAGAATGAGGAGTTGTTGGGACTTTTCGCGCTCGCGATTGAGCAGGAGGATGATGTTGCCGCCGAAGGTTGGGTAGGAGGACCCGGCGGTGATGAGGACCTTGATGACGCGGTTTGTCATGAGCGCCGGGGCTGAGCTTGCGTCAACCGCAGCTGTTGCATCAGCTATCATGTATTGCTCGTTCAACACCAGCTGTTATATGTTAGTATTCCTGCACTCTCAACGCCAAGGGAGCCACTCACCAAGACCCATATCACCGCATAATGGTACGGGTCGCTAGCATCATCTGACAGCGACTCAATAATCTGGAACAGGTACGTAACGAAGTCATCGTCCACCTGCAGCAGGTCCTCTGTCCTGAGATGCTCGATCCGCACCATCTCATACATCAGCTGCAACAACAACCTATGTAGCCGGACATCCTGCTCCCCACAACCCCGAATCAACTCCAATAGCCTCACAAAACAACCCTCGCTAATCATGCGCCGGAAGGTACCCTCCTCGGCGCGACCGTCCAGCAGCAGGAAATTGGCAATGACGTGTAGGCGCGCGAGCTTGTCCTCCTGCAACAGAGTGTAGATCAGCTGAGTACGCACGTAGTCGGCATTGTCGCGAAAGATGGGACTGCCCAGCAGGCCCTGAGAACAGCGAGCAATGCTATCCTCGCTCTCGAGGTACATGTTGCGGGCTTGGGCTACCAGTTGTAGCCAGGAGCGCAGCGCATTGTCGAGCTGCTCGGCGGTTTGGTAGGGGGAGGAGAGGATCTCGGCAAGCGCTGGGACAGCCAGTCAGTACATAAAAGCAGGACTGAAAGATATAGGGGGTTTAGCTCACAGTCCCAAAATTGCTGCTCGCTTTCAGCAGACCAACCCTCCGACGAGTCGGCCATGGCCGCCATGCAAGAATTATTATGCTCTCAGACGGACAGCGCTAGTACTAGCGAAGGAGGAAGGGGGGTTACACTTTTATTAGGCATCACGATGATCCGGTGCATGTGCTGCTGTTGCGGTGGGCGCACTCCCTCAACACAGGCATTTGTAAAGATTTGAAGCGCGGTAGATCCTCAGATCGAATCGCGCGTGTCTTTGATAGCGGTCGCAGCACGAGTTGCAGCGGTCTTCTTGTTTTCCTTTTTCCCCTCTTGGAGGTCAGTCTGTCGCTATCGTTTAACCGCAATAATCGGTCGTCTTCTACGCAGCTGAGGTCTTGCCATGTGCCCAGCGCGCAGGTCTGCAAGGCATCCTGGAAGCCTGTCAGAGACTGTCTTGCCCTCGCCGCTGCTCTTCGGCCCGTCCGCCTTCCGCCCTTCGCCGCTTCTCTGCGGGTGTTGAATGGGCGCTTGGAGGGGCTGGGCTGTGCTGTGCTGCAGCCAATGAAACTGGCGGGCATCTGGCGGGTTTTTCAACATCGGGAAGCTTGATCGTGCTTGGGCTTGGTTTTGAGTGCACGGACCAAGACCCCACCTGGCCAACATGACGTCGATCAGGACCTCGACCTTTCTTTGGTCAAGCTGCTTCTCGAAATCCGAAGTCCTTGAATCTTGGTTTCAATCTCACCGCTCTAAGGGTTTGTTGAGAATAACTTTCATCTGATCTTATTTCTTTTTAGATGAAAGGCAACAAATAAGACTCTACACTACTTCAATTTATTACTCCACTTTGGTATATTCTTGCGTTTCATCGGCCACAGTTCCCACTGTATCTATTCTTTTCTCATCCTTGCTCCAAGGTGTACAATTTGTGCGAGTTGTGCAACACGCTTCACCCAATTCTTACTGAGCTCTTGTCTCATATGTCATTGAAGCTCGTATAAAGCGGATATCTCTAGCATTAGTTGACTATAATGGAAAAAAAAAATGGGTATCAATAGAAATTACCATAGATATCAAAAGAGCGTCCCTGGGTCTAGCATCTGTGTTTTTCCCCAGACTCCTATCCCGATCTATCAACTTCTGAAGGAAATGACCTCCAACGCCTGGCAACAGACGACCTCCATCTCCAGTAATTTACACACAAAACACCCATCTAGTACTCATCCTCTTCATACACTTTCGCCCTGGCGGCATAGTCCCTGATGTTACTCACCACATGATCGCGGATGGTATGCCCCTGTCCGGCCGCAATCCTCAGAATAAACTCGTTCAGGTTCTGCCGCCCCAGGATATCCACATGATCTGCAGTATTTGGGCCGCCACGCGGGTTAAACCTCTCCGGCTCGTGGGGCATCTCAACGACCGTGATCTTCACGCCTGCCGGGTTGTACCGCTTGATCTTCCATCCACGATTACACATGAACCCAGTGCTCATGAGATTCACAGTGCCATCACCCTCGCCCATGACAACACCGTGATCAACCATCCCGCTGGCCGTCGTCACAGCCGTGTCGATCGTCATGTTGAGCGTTGTGCCCGACCCAGGCTCCGGCGACCGGTAAAAATACCCGCGCTCAGTGGGCTTGCCCACACCGTAGAAGCAATAAATCTTTAGACTCGGCGCAAGCGGCAGGCGCGTCTCAAGCGGATTGATCCACTTCCGTGGATCGTGCTCGTTGGCTGCGACCTCAGCCTCTGTGCGCGCAATACCCCACGAGTAGCTGCGCTTGACCTGGTCGACCCACCACGGCTCGGCAGTCTCGAAGAGGTAGTTCATGGCGTCCTCGACAGTGAAGTTGCGGCGCGGGACGGTGAAATTCTGGTCTGTGCGGAAGTTGAGGAACGAGCCGAAGCTGTGTTCCTGACCCGGACGGTCATCCGGTGCCCAGTCAAGGTCGCCCCAGATTGCGTTGCCGCCGATTGGAAGCATCGATGAGATACCGGGCATGGCGCGGAAGATTTCGGCGCGCTCGGCTTTGGAGAGGAACTTTTCGAGGCCGTAGACCGCGAAGGCGTTTAGTTGGGCCGTGTCGCGCATCTCGCCTGAGAGCACGGCTGAGATGTCCTTTGCAGCGCCAAGCATGCATCCGCTGACGTTGATCCAGGATTCGATGTGGTTTTCGACCCAGTCATCGCCGCCCTTACCTCCCTGATCCGAAGCAACCCAATGAAAGAAATAGAAGACTACCTGACTGCCCATGCTGTGCGAGGTGAGCACAACCTTGCGGTTCTGCAGTCTCACGGCCATCTCGATGTGGGCTTTCAATCGGGAAAAATAGTGATCGCGCGTCTCGAGGTCGCGGTAGGCCAAGCGCCAGTCGTATGCGGCCGTGTACGAGTTGATCGGGTCGTAGCCCAGCGACGCCAGGTTCTCGACAATCTTGTTCCATATCCAATAGCCCGTGATGAAGAAGTCCGTCGCATCAAAGCCCTGCGCCGCGCGCAGCTTGATTCCCGGGGGGTCGAGACCCGTCTTTTTATCCAACATGATGTGCCTCTTCCAGCCCTCCTTGTCCATCACCAGCGCGCGCATCATGCTCCAACTGCCCCAGAGCCGCTTGCGAAAGTACGGCAGCGAGGCATTCGTAATGCCCCATGACTCCAGACCAGTCGAGATCACACCTGGCACCATCACCATGGGATGGTAGGCCGACAACCCCTCCGAGCGGACCTTCAGCCCGACCGCAAATGAATCGTAACTCTCCAAAAATGCGCGTTCTCCGACAATCAGATCCCTCATGTCCTTTACCAGCCCGGCGGGCAGCACATCCAGCAGATTGTCCATGCTCAGCTCCCCGAACTCGGGGAAGTCGATCAAGTCGTTGCTCTTGGCGAAGAAGCCTGCGGCGATGATGCCGAACAGACTGCCCAGCAAGAAGATGCCGGTAAACTTGCGCTTGCGGGCCTTTGGTCGATGGTGTCCATGGCTGCTGCTGTTGGGCTTGAAGGTCGGATCGTTGGCTTCTCGCGAGGAGCTCCCGCCGCGGGGCGTGGGTGTTGAGGCGGGTGTTGTCTCGGATGGTGTATCGTTGCCGGTCGGGCCTCGGCGGCGTAGTGAATTGGCCATCCCGAGGCTGACCAGTGCAGTAGCGTAGGTGCTTTGTCTTCGACAGAGAGTTGAAGGAGCTCAGGAGTTCGGCGCGGGTGATGTTACGCGTGTGTATGCAAGCGAGTCGAGAAGCGGGGGGCTGTAATAGGCGTGAATGGTCTCAATCTCAATATCGATCGATGGGTCGATCAATCGAAAGCATGGAGAGGAGGGGCTCTTCTTCCCGTCTGCATCTGTGTCTGCGTCTGCGTCTGCGTCGGGCAGCCTGGCAATTAGCTGCGGCAGGTGATGCTCTGTCCTTTCATACCCGATGGGCGATGACGTGACGACGCAAGCGGGCAGCAGGGTAAAACAGGCGGTCGGCGTCGTTGATCCAACGTTCTGTTGGTGTCTGTCGGGAAACGGAAGAGCAATTTTAGCTCCTGTCAAAAGCAGCAGCACGACACGCCTGGTGACGTCGGCCGCTCCACGCGCCAAGCTGCCCCACGGCAAGCATTGTACAAGGACCTTGAGCCTTTCAAGACAGTTTGAAATATGTCAACACATGACGGTAGGAAGTCAATTTCTTAAACATACTGATATGAAGGATATGTTAGAGACGGTATTCTGCTTGTTTGCATAGAATCCATAACGATTTAGGAACTGTCTTGGTCAAGCTAGTGTCAGAGCTGAGGTCTGTGGTACACGGAGCTGTGGTCAGGGTTGCAGCGGCCAGCAGCGGGCTCCACTGCGCTCCATGCGGTTGCATGTGAAAGTTGGATGACCAGACCCAAGCTGGCAAACCCTGAGCGCAGTCGGACCTCCGACCGCATCCGCGACTGAGTAGACATTCCCCTTAAGCTCCCTATTTCTTCTCTTTGCTGACCAAGTATTTCACTATTTTCGTCCAATTTTCTGCACAGCTGACCAAGCATCATCAGCGCGAACATCCCTCAGTCTCCCCTATCCTACCTTCACCCCGTAGCTACCCGCGACAAGCCGTTCACGAAGCTCACGAAACCCCTGAGAAAACGACCATGGCGACGACAGAGCGCAAACCTCTTCCCAGCGACCTCAAGTACATCCAGTACGAGCACTCACTAGAAGAGCGCTACCTGCCCGCCATTCGCGCACTCATCTCCAAAGATCTCAGCGAACCCTATAGCATTTACGTCTACCGGTACTTCCTCTATCAATGGGGGCACCTCTGCTTCATGGTACTACTTGCCTCCCTGTTATTCTCCCGCCAATACTTTTCTCCTGCTTCTCCAAACACATGACGCGGCGCCGGGCTGATTTTTCTTCTCCTTGCCCCGACACAGGCACTCGACCCCTCAACAGACGCCCTCATCGGCGTGATAATCTGCAAGCTCGAGATGCACCAATCACACTCGCCCGCCACACTACGAGGGTACATCGCCATGCTAGCCGTCGAGGCAGCATACCGCGGGCAGGGCGTGGCCACAGCGTTGGTAAAAATGGCCATTGACGCCATGGCACGCCGCAGGGCCGACGAGATCGTGCTCGAGACGGAGGAGACGAATATCCCTGCTATGCGGCTATACGAGAGGCTTGGGTTCTTACGATCGAAGAAGCTGCACCGGTATTATCTGAACGGGAATAGTGCCTATAGGTTGGTGCTGCCGCTCAAGTCGGGGGTGTATAGTCGGGGCGTGGGGGGCTTCGGGCCGGACGGGAGCGATCTCTATGGTGCGATTGGGGAGGTGGCGTGATGTTATCACCGGATACTTGGGCTTGATGTTTTGTAGGAACAGCCTACCATTGGATCTGGGACGGAGTGTATGCTTGCTGCTTCACTAGGGGAAATGACTGGCTCCTAGCGGGTTCTGGGAGCTCGGGAAAGTTCGTCGGTGAAGGCGGCACAAGCATCCACTGAGGGGTTGATTAGAAGTCTCACTTGATGGGACGCAAGGTTATCGGTCTGAAAGGCGATTCTTAGCGTCCGGTCTGTTTTTTTGGACCAAAGGTTCAGCATGCTGCCTGACATATGTCGGCATCCTAACTTAGCTCATATACAGAGTGGCAGATATCTAAGGTTAGATACGGCAGGAGTTATAATGGCAAATACCCAACTCCCAATAACAAACAAATAGCTATTAACGGTATAAGAAATATTTTCCTAAACTAGACACGACTCTATCCCTTTTTTTTCTGTCAATCATATGGGGTGTAACCTACCTGAGCAGAATATGTCGGTACATTTGGAGTATCGCAAATTATGATTCAAGTTGCGCGGTCAATCGAGATCTCTTTAAAGATAGAGCGGGCTAAATGCGCGTGCAGTCGTGGTCTGCATTACTGAAGCATCCACACAGAGAAACGACATAAATGTCGTATGCGCCTGGCGTGGTCCAAGATCAAAATTATTGAAGTCGTCTATCCACCTAGGAATCCCCAAATCACAGTAACAACCAACAGCAACCAGCGAGAACAAGTCAGGGTTTCCGTGGACGCTTTGCTCTTAGGTACGAGAGTATTTGTCCAGAGGAGTACTGTGCCTAGTCAGCTGGGGGTCATATGCCAGCCCTCTGTTGCGAAACTTACCAGCGAAGCTTGAATACCCCAGGTATTACCGCTGTAGATGTTAAGTTCGGTCCATGCCTCTGCAGGCATAGTTAGCCATACTCTCCTTTGAATTCGGTTTAACGAACTTACCACTCTTGTAATAAATCTGCTTCCCCGACTTGACCAACCCCAACCCCCTCAGCCCTTCCAGTACCCTCGCCACATCCTCCTTATCCCTGAAATCCTTTGTATATATACAAATTAATCGCGGCTTCCCCTTATCGATCCTCGTTTCAACCTTTGCCGCGATCCCCAATTCTCCAGAAACCGTCGCCTGCACAACCTTCCTCCATACCTCATCCACATCCTTCTCCTCAGGGAACAGCATCCACTTCCCCGCCAAAATGCCACATTCAACCGCCAGCTCAGTTAAATCCTGCACCGTCTCCTTCCTCTCCCTCTCTACTTCCCTTTGAACAACCGTCAAATCAGGCGGTTTCCCCCTCCCAGAAGAGGACAACGGCGAATCATCTTGCTGAAGAGCCTTGATCGCCATGTCTTGAAACTTCTCAAACAGCTTCAAGCGTTCCTGTCCCCCGCGTCGGAAGAGCTGAAGCGCACCAGGGGCATGGTACCGGGACGCGGTGTGCGGGTTTGCGACGAATATCCATTCCAGTCCTGGACGCCAATCTGTTGTTGAGGGCGGTAGACGGGAGAGGAAGTCAGAGATGGGCTCGTGGAGTTGCCAGGCGTTGGGGAGGCCAGCGTAGGGGTTGTGGAGGGAGCTGCTGGGCTGGGAGGGTTGGCTGGACGGGGATGGTTTTGTAGGGGTTGATTGGGACGGCGTGAGGTGGCCATTGCGAGCCCACCAGGCAAGGGGGTCGAAGGAGGAGACGCGGCGTTGGAGGGCGGTAATGGTTTCTTCGTCGCCTGGAATCGTGTTAGTCGGTTGGGGTGAGGATGATTTGGTTGTGGGAGGGGTTGCACCGTAAAAGTCTGAGTCGGAGTCCATTACTGAAGAATTAAAGTGCCTGAGGTTCAGGCTGTTGGTGTCAGGCTTGGGAGCTGTCGTTTCTTTGAGATATTTCAAGGTCTTTGTGAAGTCGGTATGCTTGCTTTTTCCTGATCAGCTTGAACAAAGGTTAGTGAGGTGCGACCTGCTCTCCTCAGCTTGTGTGATGCTTTGGTCATATTGATACTAGATCATAACATTTAAAAATTCATACACTCACTTTTTTTTTCGAGATTTCACCGTATATTATAAGGTTTGTCTCTCCGTTTCTCTCACCGTTGAAGTTTGGGTTGGGATATGTTGGTCTTGGCGGTGTTGAAGGAAGGACCAATCCGAGGGGCTGATGAGCCTTAAAAAAGCAGGCGAGGACCGTGAGGTCCGGCTCATCCCGCAAAGAGAAATGCAACAAATTGGAACTGTTGCCTGTCAACAACGAATCGCATAGGCATTGTACAATTTATTTTCAATTTTGACTTACTGAATTTTGACTTAGACAAGCAGGCTTAAAACTCATAGTGGCTTCAGCTGATAATGGCAGACGAAGGCCAACTGGTCACTTCAATAAGGAGGGCCGAGCTGGACCTTCCTCCCAGCTGCATCGAGTTCTGTCCAGCTTTTCCTTCATATTTCGTTGTTGGAACATACTCGCTTCAGCCAGATGGCTCTGGGAACGACAACGGGCAGGGGGGAGAAGAAGAGAATGGAGAGCGCCAGGAGCGGGCTCGACAGCCCCAGAGTCGCAAGGGCAGCATTATCCTCTTTCGATTGATCGAGGGAGAGTTGTAAGTCTCGGAACAAGGACCCCTTTTCTGCAAGTTTTGCTAATGTGCTCTTCAGAACAAAATTATACACGGAGCAATATCCCTCCGCTGTCCTAGACCTGCGATTTAGCCCTCATCAGTTTTGTCGCGACATTTTCGCTGTCGTCTCTAGTACAGCTACTGTGTCTCTCTATCGCGTAGTTTACGGTTCCGCTGCGCGACTAAGACACCTCAGAATGCTTGATATTGTGTCCATGTCCAAGGGTGCAATAACCCCAGAGCTCGGTTCAGAAATCATCTTCACCTCCTTCAGCTGGCACCCAACACGGACGGATGTCCTGGCCATCAGCTCAACACCTGGCCAGGTGTATATCGTGCGACTACCGCCATTGAACAAGCTTCCAGCTGCAATGGACGAACCACCTGCGCCAGGAGAGTGGCATCTCTACGAGGAGCCCGTCCTCACACATACTCTAGAGAGCTGGACCGTGGTGATCTCACCGTCCATGGGTTTGCCGGTACTCGGCCAAGCGGACGAGGGAGATTATTTCTGCAGGGTTTACTCTGGAGGAGACGACTCTATGCTTCGCTACCGCACCTGCAAGTGGGACAAAGATGGCAACTTCTCTGCCGACCTTCCAGCGATCGAGTCTAGAGGCCACGACGCTGGCGTTACGGCCATCCTCCCGCTGTTTGTTGCGGATGACGGCCGGGAGTTAGTGGTCACTGGAAGCTACGACGAGCATATCAGGCTGTTTGCGGTACCGGTGTTTGGGAAGGCAGTGAACCTCGCGAAGAGCTGTTTAGGTGGAGGTGTGTGGCGCTTGAACCTCATCAACCTGAAGAAAGAGCCAAAGAAGGGGGAGTACCGCTGGCGGGCAAGCATCCTGGCATCGTGCATGCATGCTGGGGCCAGGATAGTCGAGCTACGGCAAACAGAGGGTGGGGAGTATCAGTTCCGAGTGCTTGTGCGTTTTGAGGAGCACAAGAGCATGAACTATGGCAGTGACATCACCCCGGACAAGTGGAGGGAGAAATTGCCGGTTGTGTCGACGAGCTTTTATGACAAATTACTCTGTGTGTGGGAGATTCATAGGGACATTATTTGACACAGCAAACCACAAAAACTGTAGACTTGAAGATTGGTAGACACGATTAGAATTAGAAGAACCCCCGCGTTCGCTGCGAACCGGAGCTTATCGATAAATGATTAATATCCTTGATGAGCCTGAGTGCCAAGACATGTGACGCAATGCCCAGAAGGATGACTTCACCGCTTCGTGCACAGGCCAAGTCGTCCTTAGATGCTACCCCGCGCTAAACCAAACAAAAATTTGGGCGAGCTTCGCGCCTAAAGCGCGCCTTAACGCCTGAAGTGGAAGGCATTTCGTTGCTGGAGCGTTTGTGAAGGTGGGTATGGTTGCCAGGCCACCGTTTATTTGCTAAACGCCGGGTCTGCACCCAATTTGTCCCGTCGCTACCAGACAAACTTCTAGACCTTTACACCAAGCAGCTGGTCGCGAGCTCGCCCTCTGCCGGTGGGATCCTCGAACTGTACATATTGCTGCCAAGGCCGGGGCTCTTACATAGTATTGTTCGCGGGCGTGCCTCAAAGGACGGGGTTGCGGGCAAAGCAAGCATCCAGCTGGAGCTTGTTCGACTCCAGGGCATCCACTTCCTGGTTCCATTGTTCTAGAAGGCGCATGCTCCCTGTTCCCTGGCTCTCTGGAGTCGCTGTTTTGTGACCTGACAAGAAACAAGCGCAGCGACCTGAGCGGGCACCGTGTCTCCCCTCCGAGATCACCTCACCGACAATAGCTTGTTTACTACCTGTGAAACACGCAGCAGAACAGAAGACTCCCTTTTCTCACCAACCCCTTCGGCCTATTTGGGCATTCTGCAACTACCAAGATCGAGTTTGCGCGTATCAGCATCGCCCCTGCTGCTCCTTTGACCGCAGACCGCCTGCCTTTTGCCAATTGAATGATCCACGCCCAAGCACTTGACTTTGCCGCAGCGGTACGAGGTCCGGACTCGACATCCCATCCCTTCGACATCGCTCATACCATTCTATAACTCCATCGCCCCGTCTCTGCCCCTCCGTCAGGGCAAAGGGACTTGAGCCAACCTCGTCACACTTGCTTGCTCATAGCGCTGTTCCAATCTAAGCATCAGCCATGGCTTCGACAATACCGCTGAACGGAGTGGCTGGTGCTGCTGCTTCCGGCAATGGCGGCGGCGACGCCATCCTCAAGATCCACGAGGCCCTCAAGATCGTCTATAGCCCGCAGTCGACCAACCAGGCCCGACAAGAGGCCCAGGCCTTCCTCGAGAGCGTTAAGTCGCTGCCAGAGGCGCCCGAGCATGGCTTCAACCTCGCCTTCAACCAACAAGATCCGATCGTGCGTCACTACGGTCTCTCTCTGCTCGAGCATGCCGTCAAGCATCGATGGGCCGACTACACTCCCGAGCTTCAAGAATGTCTGCGCAACTACATGCTGCGCCTGACCAAGGCGATCACCGATCGCGATCCACTGTACTTGCGGAACAAGATTGCCCAGCTATGGGTTGAGATTGCGAAGCGCGCCTGGTGTGCTAGCTGGCTGGATATGGACGCCATGTTGGTGCACCTCTGGCAACTACCTGGCTTCGTGCACAAGCTGTTTGTCCTCAAGGTCCTCGAGTCCCTTTCCGAGGACATTTTCAACAGCGATGACGTCGTTGTCGCCCTGCGTGAGGGGGCCCTTAGCAAGGCCTGCGTCGAGATCTTTACTCCGGCGGCCATCCTGTCCGAAGAGTTCCCCAACCGTCAAAAGAACCCCGAGGTGCGCTTCCAGGCTGAAGGGTGGCTACCGAGAATAACACAGTTTATCGGCGAGTGCCTCAGTGCTGGTGTGCAGAGCGAGGACGTTGCTGCGTGCGCAGCCAAGGCACTCAACGTCCTCACCTCGGTCATTCCTTGGGTTATCCCCAAGGCCATCAGCGCTGTTAACGGTCGCGGCGTCATGTGCAGCTGTTTGGCGACGTCCAGCGTCCCCGTGCAGAAGGCGGCTCTCGAAGCGCTGTACGCGCTGTACAGCCGTTCGAATTATACAGAAGAGGAATTTGTGGATCTGGTCGTCCCCATGTACGGCCCAGAAGCGGTTGACCTGTGCCGGCGCCTCTACGAGTGGTCGACAGTCGACGCCCACGACATTGATGAGGACAAGTATCAGTTTGCTAAGAAGTTTTCTGAAATGCTTTGCTGCCTAGGTAACTACCTGGACCGCAAGTTCACCGCCATCCCTGTCGGGACCAATGTTCAAGGCTTCCTAGAACTGCTGATGTTGGTCGTTCAGAGCCAGAGCCTGGTTGTATCCATCCCTATCCTTCTTACCTGGACGCGTATCCTCTCCCATCGCGCGCTTGGTCCTGCTGCTGTCGAGATGCCTTTCATCGGCAATCTCCTGGAGCTTTGCAGCAATCGCCTCCTGCGGTACGAGTGGCTGCCGGAAGATACTGAGGACCCAATCTACGTTCTCCTGAATGAGGATACCGACACTGTTCCCGAGCGCCACGCCTTCCTGGGCAACTACAGACGGTACTGCTGCTCGGTAATCGAGAGCATTGTTAACCTGCAGTTGCAAGGCGCATTTACGGTTATCTTGAATCGGGCAGAGCATGCGCTGAATACCCTTTATGATGGACAGCCTCCTCTTAGCCGTGAGTGTCCCGATCTTGCCTTGAGAGATGACGAATCTGACGGTCATGTAGCCGCCAACTACCAGAAGAACTCCATGCCCGTGTTGACGGTCGACTGCCATGCGACTGTCATCGAGGCCGCTCTGAAGGGCTATGACAAGTGGAAGCTCTCGCGGAATCGAACGGATGAGGATGTACGTTCCACATTATCCTCTCCCAAAGAGTCACGCTAACGAAAAGCAGAAGCAGACTTCTGCCGCGTTAGACCAGTACCTGGAGAAATGGTGCACCCAGCTTCTGGCGATGAAGTTTGAGGTTAGGACTTTCCTTCCTTCAAATCTTAACAACGCTAATCATCCCAGGATCCTCAAATCCGCAAGAGGATACTTCAACTGCTGGTCAACTTCTCGACCCGTGCTCTTGAGTCGAACCCCTCGTTCATGCTTAAGGTGCTAGAGCATATACTCATGACGTGGCCGGCGCCCCAGCCCGAGTATCGCGTGTACAACGACGCCATCAAGGATTTGCAGACAGAGAGTATGGTTGAGCTGCAACGACTGGCGTCTAAGATGCCCGACCCTCTGCTGGTAAGGGAATCCATATCTATCTGTTGACAGGGATGCTGATGTGGAGCAGGATGTCTACGATCAACTCGAGGCCAAGGTTAAGGAAATGATCGCCTCAGGAACGCTGGACGAAAAGAGGCAGATTGCATATCAGAGCTTTCTATTTATCATCATGTAAGTTTCTGAGACCGACCCTCACTCAGGATTGCGCTGACAGACCAGTCACCGTGCCACGCGCATCGACCAGGAGGTGCGCCTGCAGCGTCTCAATGCATTCATCGAGCCGGTCAAGAACCAGTGGAGGGATGAAGCACTCAAGCAAGCGCTCGGCTCGTACGAGGGCTTCTGCCAACTGCTGGGTCTGGATAAGGTGCAGAAGTACATTGCGCAGCGCCAGATTCACCAAATTACCGATTGGGGCGAAGTCGATCTTGATGCTGAGGGGTTGGCACTGCAGGCCGAGCTGGAACAGCGGCAGACGGTAGGCAATTCAGGATTCCCACCATGAGAGAAGGGAAGGCTAACGAGAGCAGATGCTCCCACTCCGGGTGACCAAGTCGTTCTTGACATACTCGGTCGAGAGGTTGGAGAAGAACTCGCCTCCTTACCAGGCGTCATGCTTGCTGTGGAAAGATGGCTTCCCGCTCATCCTGCCGGAGCTTCTCAAGTTCTTGAGGTGTGTATAGCCCTGGACAGCCATAGTTTAACGATTTACTAACTGTCTACAGCTATGCCCATGCCAGCCACAACCCCAGTAACTGGACGCTGCTCCCAGCCGAGATGCAAGGAGTTGTCCATCGCGTGCTGGCAGACCGCTTCTGGCAAGCCGGCATCTCGGAGGGCAGCAAGGACGACTTCTACGCGCGTGTGCTCGGCAAGAAGAACACTCTCGAAGGCTTGGCGTCATCCATCCGTGGTGCCGTCCGCTTTGTCCGTGAAACGTGCTACGCCATTCTCTACTGCATGACACGCCTTGATACACACTTCTACGGCTTCCTCGAGCTGCCTAACCCCCTGGCCGAGGCCCTCTTCGCCGACTCCCTGTACCTGTCATCTCACCAGGTGATCAACTTGCTGACGTTGTCACGGTTCCTGGTCGATCATTGCCCTCTGCCGCTAAGGGAGCACTTCCTGCCGCCGATCCTGGCGACCTGCTTCCGGCAAATGGATGCCAAGATCAGCTCGGAGTGGGAGAAGCTTGGCCAGAGAGAGACCGTCCAGGCTGCGGGAGAGGAGCTGACCGAGGAAATGAAGGCCGAGAGTATTTTGCGCCAGCTGACTTACTCGGCTGTAGTCATGGTCGCAGACGTGCTGGACCCTGCTCGGCCGGAGGGTCCGTCCGGCGAGGCAGAGGGATCGGAGTCTCCGGCCGTCCCACCCGGCAAGTTCCCCCCGCTCCGCAAATTCTGCCTCATGAACCCGAGCATTGCGGTCCCGCTTCTCGTGTTCTGCTCCCATGCGATCCGCATGCACGACGGCCGCTGCTGCGGCGTGGTCCTGCGCGTCTTCAGGTCCATCATTCCCGAGTTCAGCACGCCCGAGATCGCGAAGCTACATCACAAGGAGCATCATCACCATTTCTCAGGGTCTACGGGCACAACCGCGGCAGCTGGCGCCCCTTTCTCAGACGGCTTCGCCATCCCCGCCGCGACGGCCCACGAAATCCGCGAGTTTATCTGCACCGAGGTCCTCAAGGCAGCCATCCAGTCCCTGCACGACCCGTACTTTGTTGACTCCCAAAAGGAAATCGGCGCCCTCATCGCCGCCATCCTGGCCTACTACGCCCCGCTGACTCCTACGCCCCGAGCGATCTTGTTATCTCTGCCGAGCGTTAAGCCCGCCGAGGTGGACAGGACGATTGAGTATGTGTGCAAGGGCGGGGTGAGCTCCCGGCACCAGAGGGCGATGGTGTTGGAGCTGTTAGAGGAGTTAAAGGGTGTTAGTGTGGCCGAGATGGGTAAGCTGGAGAAGAGTGGGGCTAGCAAGAAGAAGGGTCGGAGTAAGATGGCGCAGGAGTTTATGACGCCTGGTGGTGGGCAGCAACCTGGTGGGCAGGTCGGAGATGCCTCGGGACAGAGGGAGAAGACGCCTGATTTGGAGGGAGTTGCGGGAATGTTCAACGAGGGTTGAGTGGTCTAGATATTCTATGGATCGGGGAGGTGACGAGAGCTCGGTTGAGGGAGAAATATTGGGGTAAGGAAGGTAATAGATCGGATTCGAGAGGGGTTTGCAGTTGAGGGTACGGCTCACTTTTGCTGGGGAGTATAGTGGGATTTCTTGCTCAGGGGCATGAAGTCCCCTCAGTTGCTGGATCTCGGGGGGTTACACTAGGAAAGCGGTCTCCAGAAAAGAAAAAAAAAGATAATGGATGGATTTTAAGAGATGGATTTGCATACCCCGTTGCTCATCGGGCTCTGTTGACCGATTGGATGGAAAGGGGAGATGCATTGTTGATCACATCAGCAGCCGGGGAAGAGGATAACCATCAGCTAGCCAATTAGGGTGTTTTGTCACCACTTTTGGGAGATCAGATGAAGCAGGCCATGTCAGAGAAGTGAAGAGAGAGACAATGGGCACATAGTAAAGATGGATGGGACAGCGGCTTGGACTAGTTAGCTGGTCAGGAATGGAAAAGGGATAGGGGTTGTTATGCCCAATGGGAGTTTCATCTGGCATTGGGGATGAAGAAGGCGTAGGTATACTATTTCGTATACTGTGGTATTAAGAGTCCAGTTCAGGGGCACGCTAGATGCGTTGACAAAAAGCATGGGATCCCGTGGCTAGCATCAATTAATTTGTTGAGAATACATACCACTTAGTTCTACTCAGTGATGTTCGCACCCGCAACAACTCATGGACTTATTTACTAAGAAGTAAGGCATCTTCATTACATGTACGTGATGATAGGCATGGTGTTAATGGTAGCTTGATCCTATGCTCACTCTTCACGATACACTTGTCTGACATAGTACAGTGTAAGGCGAGGATGCAAAGGGCTCTGCTAACAAGCAAAAGAGCTTTTTACTCGGACTGGGGGGTTGCGTTCCTTAACACCGGAATCTGGTTCTGACCAGATCGCAAAGGCGATCGGCCGTTTTGACGAGCTGTTTGCCTGGGATGAGAGGGCTCGGTCAAGCTCTGTTTAACGTTTTGGGTTCTGTTTCCTGTAATATGGGCTCTGCACATTATCACGGCATCACCTTCGGCTTTTTTTTTT
>Ga0065720_1002188_pt1 | contig 17758 bp, 15 predicted proteins | sample Thericmetagenome_FD_59107 | JGI IMG/M metagenome (GOLD analysis project Ga0065720, IMG submission 59107) | Thermophilic microbial communities from the Joint Bioenergy Institute, California, USA of rice/straw/compost enrichment - eDNA_2 v2... | ecosystem: Engineered > Solid waste > Grass >...
AGACAGCGGCGGTTGGTCGAGTTCTTTGCCGAAAATGTGAGGCGATATGCCAGCGGGCTTCCCCTGATGAATGTTGTGGATAAGGAGGCCGGATATTAGCTGATTGCAATTAGGCCAGAGTTTTCAATGCTCTCCGGGCGGCCTTGAAAAACTTTCATCAGCTGTTCCACAAAAAGGCCTTTCATTTGCCACCGGATCGCTGTAGTATCGACTTACGGCAGCGGTCTGAAAGCATCTTCAGGTGGCGGGAAACGGAACGAGTCTGCCGCGGGACCGCAGCGCTTCGCCCTCGCCCATCGTTTGAGAAACGCCGGGCATCCGGCCGTCTGACCTGAGCCTCGTCGCGGGCCGCCCCGTTCGTCGAAAAGTCTTCTTTACAAGAATTTCCTCACGCTGTGTTTGCGTGTAACCAAATTGTAACTATACTCAATACAACAGCGTCTATCGAACGCAGGGAGGCTTGGGATGGCAAGATTCTTACTACACGGACACCTGAGGAGAAGCCGCAGGGCAAACATACTCGGAATCGCGTTACTTTTCTTTCTTCTCCTTGTGCTCGTTGTTTCGCTGTTCCATGGCGTAAGAACACTCGTTGTCCAGCAAAACGCCAGCGCGATCGCCGCTGACACCAAGTTCCTCCCAAAGAGCGAGACTAAGGTTGGCCAGCGCCTGAACGTCGGCGACCACATGCTCAAGCTTCACGCCAACTAAGAACGCCGACCCTTCCAGGCTGCAGTAGCACGCTTCCCCGAGGAACATCTGGCCGTTACAGTCAATCCGCAAGGGAACAGAGAGCGGAACCGGCCGGTCGGAGAGGATCGCCATTCCGTTCGGGGAGCGATTCTGTACGGTTACCGGCCAGGATGCTTCCGTGTCGCCGAGCAGGAACAGGACGGCGGGATCCGTCGCGGCATGCCGGGGTTCCTTCCTTCGATCCATAAGCCGCTTATCGACCAGCGGCGTTAGGCTTTAGGAATCCAAGCTCTCAGGAAACGGCGTGCCGGGCGGCGAAGTCGTCAAGGCTCTGCGCGAGCAGGGCGGGCGAGGGAAGTTGCCGCGATACAAGGACGCCGGCGGTGGACGTAACCGTGACGCGCGAGTCGCGGGCGGGAGGAGCGTTCAAAAGGATTTCGAACGGTTCAGGCTGGCAGAAGGCTCCGTCCCAGGCGCGGGGCATCTCCAGCCGGCCCTCGGGAAGGACGACAAGAAACGAGCTGGAAGTCCAGCGGTGCAGGGGAACATGAGCGGGGAGGCGTTGCCGGAGGCGTCCGGCGAACTCGCGAAGCAGTCTGGAGACGGCTTCGTCTCCGAATTCATCGCGGATGTGCTCCACCTGGTTTACGACGAAAATCAAAGCCAGAATGGCTCCGCCCTGGGAGGCCGCTTCGGCAAGCGCATCCTCTGCCAGGCTGCGGTTGAGCCACGGAGAGCGGCCAGACCACGGTTGCCAAGCCCGATCCTGAGCTTGTACTGCGTCACTTGTCATTCATTCCACCCGAACACTGGCGCGCCGGCTGACACCGCTTGCCGTACCCCGGCCGGGTCGGCGCCTGTTTTTGTCGGATCGGATTGCCGGGCGCCCGCGCCTGTGAAATAACATGAACGATTGTTCTATTGGGGAATCGGCAGTGCGCTGCCCGTGCCGGACAGCCCCGGTGAGGGCTAATGGTAGGGACCGATGGGGTTAATGGGATCCGTGAAATTACTTAGAAATCACACAAAGCCAGGCGAGCAGTCCGAGGCCCGCCGCAATCAGCACCTTCATCCAAAGCGGCACTGCGAGTAAAGGGGAAGGTTCGGGATGCCGTTGCTCAGCACATTCCTGTAGCGCACTTGCCAAGCGAGCCCGGATACCGGACGGGAGGACTTGTATCGCGCGGTTGAGTTCACGGCGGCCGCCGCGGTCCGCAATCAGAATGGTCGCCGAGTTCTGCCCGCTGGTCGATTGTAGTAGCTTCCGGCGCAGCTTTGGCGGCACTTCATCGATTGTCCGGTATACCTGGGTGCCGTTTCGAACTGAAATCAGAATGGTGGATGTGCGAAGGGTTAACTGCTTCACCGAGTCGATTTTTCTCCTGCCTTCATTACCAGGCTGGGTTCCACCGCTCCCGCTGCTTTCGCCTGAGCCAGCACCACCTCGATGAAGCCGAGGGCTGCCTTGGACAGGGCCTTGTCTTTGCGGTAGATGACGCCGAGACGCCGGATCATCGGTTCCGGTCCGAGGGGAACAACAGCCAGTTTGCCCGCTTCGACCTCCTCCTTGCAATGAGAGGCAGCGAGGAAGGAGATGCCAAGCCCGGCGAGCACGAAGCGCTTGATCATTTCCGTGGAATCGAGCTCCATGGAAATCTGAATCTCGTCCTCCACCGGTTCCAGCCACACGCTCAAACGGGAGCGCGTCGTACCGGACTTCGGTAGGAGCAGCGGATAGGGGATGAGATCCGATGGAAAAACGGTCTCCCGGTTCGCAAGGGGATGCCCAGCCGGGACCAGCAGCTTGATCTCGTCCGAGTGGATCCGCACTACCTGAAGCTTCTTCTCTTGCACGGGAAGCTGGGTGATTCCGAAATCAGCCAGGTTGTCCGTCACGGCATCCACAACGTGGCTGCCGTAGGAGCGGTCGACCAACAGCTGTACGTTGGGAAAGCGCTTTTTGTACTCCGAGAAAACCTGGGGAAGGACGTAAATGCACGTAGCTTCGTTTGCCGCGATCACCAGTTCGCCGCGGGGCACGCGCTCGAGTTCGTTGATGCTCTCCTGGGCGCGCTTACGAAGCTCCAGGATCTGTTCCGCATACTGACAGAAAATCTTGCCGGAAGCGGTCAGGGCTATTCTTGTGCCGAGGCGTTCGAACAGAGTCGTATTCAGCTCCTGTTCCAGCTGCCTCACCTGGGCGCTGATTGCAGGCTGTGTCCGGTAGCAGGTCTGAGCGGCTTTAGAGAAACTTTTCAGTCTTACAATCTCAAGGAACGTATGAAGCTGATCGAGGTCCATATACAATCACCCTCGTCGGCACATCGCTCCTAAGAAATTTGACTGCACCGACATGGGTATGGCAGGCGAGGCCCTTTCATTATAGCATTAGCCGTATAATAGCCGAATTGCCACGATCCGGGCCGCCGCCCTCCAAATGCTTTGCCGGACCTCTCTGCTGCTGAGGACCTTCGGACTGGTGATGTTGCCACTTTGCCTCGGGGCACAGCCATCCGACCAGGTACTCGTCGTCGTGAACCGATTCTCTGACGATTCGCGAAATTTGGGGTACTATTACGCGCAGAAAAGGAATATTCCACCGCGGAATATTTGCCAGATCCGTGTCACGGCGGATGAGACGATCGACCGCGCCACGTACGACCTCAAGATCGCCCGTCCTATTGCGGCGTTCCTCAAGACGAGGGGACTGGTTGAGCACATCGTATACATTGTCACAACCATCGGCGTCCCGCTGCGAATCCGGGGAAGCGGCGGACCATCGGGCGATCAGGCGGCGGTGGACTCCGAGCTCGCCCTGCTCTATCAGGATCTGAAGGGCGAATCGCATCCGGTTAACGGCGCGCTGCGCAATCCGTTCTTCGGCCGCACTGGCGAACCCTTCGATCACAAGCGGTTTCCAATCTATCTGGTCACGCGGCTCGCAGCTTATGACCTGGAGCAGGCCAAGTCCCTGATCGACCGGAGCCTGCGAGCGTCGAACCGGGGCAGGGTGGCGCTGGATCTGAAGGCTGACGGCAGTGCGGAGGAAGGCGACCGCTGGCTGCGCATGGCCTCCCTGTTGCTGCCCCGGGAGCGCGTGGTGCTGGAGGAAACCGCCAAGTTGCTGGACGGACAAGAGGATTTGGTGGGCTACGCCTCTTGGGGATCCAATGATCCGAACCGCCGGCAGCGCCGTCTGAAGCTTCGATTTCTACCGGGCGCTCTCGTCACCGAATATGTCTCGACGAATGGCCGAACTCTAGCCCGCCCACCGGACACATGGAATCTCGGCAGTTGGAAGGATCCGGCAAGCTGGTTCGCGGGATCCCCGCAAAGCCTTGCTTTGGATTACATCGAGGCGGGTGCGAGCGGAGTTTCCGCACACGTCTACGAGCCTTACTTGCAGTTCACTCCCCGCCCGGATCTTCTGTTTCCCGCTTACGTTAAGGGGAGGAACCTCGCGGAGAGCTTCTACCTCTCAATCCCTGCGCTGAGCTGGCAGAACGTCGTCATAGGCGATCCCCTGTGCCGCCTGAATGACTACCGGCCGTAGATTTCAGCCACCATCGGCGCGATCTCGTCCGGGACCATTTGCCGCCAGCCGTCACCTGATCGTACGAGCTCCCGAACGCGCGTCGCGGAAACCTCGCTCCAGTCTTCCGTCTGGAGTGTCTGGATCCGGTCGCGAAGATGGGGCGGTGGCGCATACTCTCCCTTCCTCCTTACGACGAGCAGGCCGAATTCCTTTAGCATCTGATTGATGGCCCCCGGCGTACCGTAATCCCAATTGACAATCCGCTCCGCCGCGTCCCGGCCGCAGAGAAACCAAAGGTCTACGCCGCTGCCAAGTTCTGAGTGACACTCCCTGGCAAGATCGATAAACAGGGCGCGATCGCTGGTAGCGAGAGCGAAGCGGGAGCGCTCGTCGATCACCGCTTGTAGCATGCGCAGCCTCTCCTCGAAGGTCGCTCCCCGATACTCTTTATGCGGGAAAGAGTGCGGAAGAACAAACAGAACTTCCTCACAGACTTTGAGGGAAGCTTCTGCGATGCCAAGGTGAGCGCGGGTGGGAGGATTGAACGTCCCGGGGAAGACGGCCAGCTTTCGAACATCGGGGCGCGGGCGGCGCAGGAACTGCATATCTCCATGCTGAGATATCTCCGCCTCTCCTGCAATCCAGCCGTTCCGTAAGAACCGCTCCTTCTACTTGGAAGCTGTCGGTGCCGCAACTGTACCGCTGATCGAAGATGTGTTCGATGAAGAAATTCGCGATCGGGGCGGAGAAGAGTAATGTAGAAGAATACCGAACTGTGTACGGCAACTGACCGACCCTTGTGAACGTCTGACCCTGGTAGAGTGGATCACTAAAGAACATGTTCACCTGGATTTGCCCGCAATGCAGCCATGAAGTTCCCCCTTCCTACAGCGAGTGTCCGCACTGCGCAGCGATGGGGAAGGAAAAGGCTCAGCCGGCTGGTGAAACATCTGCCGCGGCTGAAGCCCCGCCCGCTCAGCCCGTTGCCCCGCTGACTTCCGGGTCGGCGCCTGCAGCCCAGACGGCAACCGCGCCAGCGCAAGCTTGGGTGGCGGCGCCGCGCAGGAAGATGCCAGACTGGGTTGTCGCCGTTCTCGTCGCTGGCGGCCTGATCGCTGCCGGCGCGTTGGGCTTTTATCTGCTGCAGCGCTCCCGGACTACTTCCACGGCGGCCGCGTCTGCCCCGACTCAACTGGAGAAACCCGGTACGCCTGCACCGGCCGCAAAGCACCGATACGCAAAGTATCTGGATGTTACAGGAATTCGTGTGACAGAGGATGGACGCAGGAACCTCAAGGTGACTTTTCTGGTCGTCAACCATTCCCCTGCTGAACTGGCAGGTATTGCTGCCAACGTGAGCCTGAGACGGTCGACATCAAGCCCTGACGAGGAACCGTTGACGTCGTTCGCATTCAAATTGCCAGCGCTTGGCCCCTACGAGTCAAAGGAGATTACGGTGCCGGCAAAGACCAAGCTGCGAGCGTATGAGCTGCCGGACTGGCAGTTCCTGCGGGCTGACCTCGAGATCACCTCGCCGCAGTAAGAGCCTCGATACTCCGGCCGCCCCCGCGCAGGAGAGGCGGACAGTGCAGTGCTAACATGGACTGCATCCGCACTCCTCTTATGGCGAAAGCGATTGTAAAACCCGCGGCGAAGCGGCCGAAGACCAATGCTGAGCGTCAGGCGCGTCTGAAGCAGATTCTCGGAGCTCTCGATCAGCTCTATCCGAATGCCACCTGCGCCCTGCATCATCGAAATGCATGGGAACTGCTGGTGGCCACGATCCTCTCGGCGCAATGCACCGATCAGCGCGTAAATATGGTTACGCCCAAGCTGTTCGAGAAGTATCCGACGATCGTGGACTTCGCGCATGCCAACCAGCAGGAGCTGGCGCAGGACATCCGTTCAACGGGGTTCTTCAATAACAAGGCGAAGTCCCTCATCGGCGCGGCGAGGACCATTTTGGAAAACTTTGGCGGAGAGATCCCTCGGACTATGGAGGAGCTCCTGACGGTCCCCGGGGCTGCTCGCAAGACAGCGAACGTAGTACTCGGGACTGCTTTCGGAATCGCCTCGGGTGTCGTTGTCGATACGCACGTGCAGCGCGTCACCCGGCGTCTCGATCTGACCAGGGAAACGGACCCCGTGAAGATCGAACGCGACCTGATGAAGATCATTCCGAAGGAGCGCTGGATTCTCTTTTCACATCAGGTCATTCACTTTGGCCGCAACATTTGCATTGCTCGCAAGCCGCGATGCGCGGAATGCCCGCTCGACCCGATCTGTTACGCCGAGGATAAGACGAAGTAGGGTTGGCGTCCGCTCCGGTTTGAGATACGATTCTCCCGATGCGACGCCGTCATTTTTTATTCGCTACCGGATCGGCTTTATCTGCCAGCCGCATTCTCGGCGCTAATGATCGGGTTCATGTCGGACTGATCGGTTGTGGCGGCAGGGGACGCTATGTCGCCGGATTCATGCGCCAAGTGCCGAACGTTCATTTCTCGGCAGTTTGTGACGTGTGGAGGGAGAAGCGGCTTGCCGCGAAACAATGGGCTGGTCCGGACACCGCGGAGTTTTCGGACTTCCGCAAGCTGCTCGAACACAAGCCTCTCGATGCGGTCCTGGTTGCTACACCGGACCACTGGCACGCAATCCCTACGATCTTCGCCTGCCAGGCGGGCAAGGATGTGTACGTGGAAAAGCCTCTGGCGCACAACGTGCGGGAAGGCCGTGCTATGGTGGAGGCGGCCCGCCGGTATAAGCGAATCGTCCAGGTAGGAACGCAGCATCGCTCGGCCCCTCATTACGCGGAAGTCGCTCAGATTGTGCAGAGCGGAGGGATCGGCGAGGTCCGCTTCGTCCGCGTATGGAACTATTCCAACATGCTGCCGAACGGCATCGGCCATGCCGACGACGAGGCGGTCCCGGACGGCGTGGATTGGGACATGTACCTTGGGCCCGCCCCAATGGTTCCGTACAATCGCTTGCGGATCGGCCCGACTTACCGGTGGTTCTGGGATTATGCCGGCGGCACGATCACCGATTTTGGCGTCCACCGGTTCGATACTGTAAATCAGGTAATGAACGCGAAAGCCCCGCTTACAGTTTCGGCCACCGGCGGACGCTACGTGCTCAAAGACGATGGTCAGATGCCAGACTTACTGCAGGTGACCTGGGAATTTCCTGGCTGGGTCCTCAGTTACGAGGCCTGCAACTTCAACAGTCACGGCACGGGAGGCAGGACGCCGGGCATGAAATACTACCACGCCAAAGGCGCAGACGATCGCCCGCACGGCGAAGCTTACTACGGAACGAAGGGGACGCTAATGTGCGATCGCCTGGGCTATGAAATCTATCCCGGCAGCGAGGGCGTTCAGAGAGTCTACAAAAACAGCACAGACGCGACCGCGCTTCATGCCCGCAACTTCATCGAGTGCGTGAGAAGCCGCAAGAGGCCGAACGCAGATGTAGAGTTGGGGCATTGGGGCACCAACATCGCTCACCTTGGAAACATCGCTTACAAGACAAGACGGAAGCTGGTGTGGGATTCCGTCAAGGAAGATTTCGAAGGCGCGGCTGAGGCTTCCGCCCTTCTTTCTCGCAAAGCTCGCAAGCCCTGGGACATTATCGGCTAGCAATGCCCCGCCATACGGCAGCGGTCTTGCGCAGGTTGTATCTCAAGTTGGAGACGATCAATGAGCGGAGGCAGGGCGGTTGTGCGTATTCTTCTGATCGAGGACAACCCCGGGGATGTCTTTCTGGTACGAGAAGCTTTACGATCCCGAGGACTCGAGTTCGAGCTCCATCACTACGCGGACGGGGAACAGGCGTGGCGGTTCCTCTGTGAGCGTCCACCTACCGGCGTCCCGGACTTGATCCTTCTTGATCTCAATCTTCCTAAAACGGACGGCTCCAGCCTGCTGAAGCTGATTCGGGAGCACGATTGCCTTCAGGACGTTCCCGTTGCGGTTCTCACTTCGTCCCAATCGCCGCACGATGAGCAGGAAGCCGTGCGGATCGGAGCCAACCGGTATCTCCACAAGTCGCCGTTTCTAGATGATTTTCTAGATGAGGTGGGTTGCGCGGTCTCTGAGATGCTTGCCGAGCGGCGTGCAACCTAGCTTGCGGGCGGGTGTCAGCGTTTTTTGTGAACCCTCGTTTGTGACAGTCATATCTGGAGATGAGCTCGCCTTGGCTATAATCGGATCGTCCTCTGAATCTCTCCAAGGTCCGGGGTAGGCTTTTTGAATCTCCTGTTAGGGCTGGGACTGATGGTCGCCGTCGGTCTGTCTTTAGGGTTTCTCGGTGCGGGAGGGTCGGCGATCACGTTGCCTGTGCTCGTTTACGTTCTCAACATCGAACCACGGCAAGCCATTGCCATGTCGCTCGCGATTGTCGGCACGACAAGCCTTGTCGGCGCTGTGGTCAGTTTTCGCCAGAAGTATGTCGACTGGCGAATGGGTCTGCTGTTTGGCCTGGAGGGCGTCATAGGTGCTTATTTCGGTTCCCACCTGACCTATCTTGTATCCCCCGAGGCGATCCTGATGTCCTACGCGGCGCTGCTAATCGCGATCGGGACTCTCATGCTGCTTGTTCCCCAGCCGGGAGATCGCCATGCTCCTGGCCGCCAGCTCTGGAAATGCAGTGTCGTGGGCGGCATTGTCGGCATACTCACAGGGTTCTTCGGAGTGAGCGGCGGATTTCTCATTGTGCCCGCGCTCATCTGGTTTGGCGGCGTTAGTGTCCGTCACGCAGTCGGCACATCGCTGATGATTATCACGATCAACTCGGTGTCCGGATTGATCGGGCATGCATCCCGCTCTCGCCAGGACTTCGGCCTGACGGCGCTCCTGGTGGTGTGCGCTGTTGCTGGACTCCTGCCCGGCATCCAGCTTTCACGCCGCGTGCCGCCCGGGACTCTGCGCCGGGGCTTTGCTGTCGCCTTGCTGGTCCTGGCCATGGTTCTCATCGTCGAGAACTACCAGCGGCTCGCTGCACGTTAACCTGCGGCGGCGAGGACTTCTTTGGGATTCGGCTTTCCGCGCGTGGAATACCGAATCACTCCATCGGGGCCGATCAGATAGACGGTCCTGCGGACGATCAGACCGGCTGCCCGGTACAGCTTCGCTACGCGCTTACCCTCGTCGACGAGCAGAGGAAACGGAAGGCCGTGGCGCTTCCTGAAGCTTTGGTGGCTCGCCGCGCTTCCAGGGTTCACGCCGTACACAACCGCGTTTCGCGCTTGCACGTCAGCCCAGGAATCGCGGAATTCACACAACTGGCGAGTACAGATTCTGGTTTCATCGGCCGGGTAGAAGACGAGAATGACATTCTTGCCTCGCGCGGCAGCCAGACTGACATCTTGTCCGGAGTCATCGCGCAGAGTGAAATCGGGCGCAACGACGCCGGCAGGGAGCGGTTTTATGAGAAAGGCGAACATGGAACTGTGATTCAGGCGATCAGCCTTTTGNTAATTTTATTAATTTTATGCATTCCTTCGTTGAAAGTTCCGGCTTTTTGCTTTCGCTTTGCTTTTGCGTCCGGCAGACCCTGAAGCAGTGTCTGCAGCAGACGGCTGTAAGTCCCGCTATAATAAGCAAAGCTTCTCCTGATGCCTTCCCAGACAACTGTACTTACCACAACGGTTCCGGCTCACGGAAGAGCGGCTCGTGTCGGAATGCTATCGCTGATCCTTCTCAGCGTCGCGCACTTCTTCATCGACCTGTATTCCAGCGCGATTGGCGCTTTCCAGCCGGTCCTGGTTGAGAAGCTGCGATTGTCGTTGACCCAAGCCGGTTTCCTTGGCGGCGTGCTCGTGTTTTCCTCGTCCGTGATGCAGCCGGTTTACGGGCTGCTTTCGGATCGATTCCACACGAAGCTCTTTTCGGCGCTCGCGCCCGCGGTGGCCGGGATCTTTATTGCGGCTCTCGGACTCTCTCCAGGCTACGAGTGGGCCCTGGCGATGGTGGCGCTCGGCGGCGCGGGCATCGCATCCTTCCATCCGCAGGCGACAGCCTGGGCGACGGCGGGCATGGCGACGAACCGCGGCCGCTGGATGGCCGTTTTTATCAGCGCCGGAACGCTTGGAATGGCGCTGGGACCGACGTTTTTCTCTGAATTGCTCCTTCGCGCCGGGGTGGCGCAATCGTGGTGGGCTGCCGTGCCGGGCGTGTTCGTCACCGCCTTGCTGCTCGCATTTCTTCCCGCCGGTCGGGAAGAGAAGCACGTAGGACGCAAGTTCGACTGGCGGCCTCTCGTCGCGGTCTGGAAACCGCTCACGATCCTTTATTTTCTGGTATTCATCCGGTCCATTCTGCAAATTACTTACGCGCAATTTCTGCCGTTGTATCTGCATCGGGAGCGTGGCTTCGAATTCTCCACGGCCTCCTACGCGCTCTCCCTCTATCTGGCAGCCGGGGCAATCGGGGGCTTTGTGGGCGGCCAACTGGCGGACCGGTTCGGCGGCAGGGCGGTGATTATGATGTCGATGCTCTCCTGCGTTCCGTTCCTGGCGTTGTTCTTTCTGACGACCGGACCGCTGTCTTTGCTGGGTTTGGCTCTTGGTGGTCTGACGTTGTTGTTCACGATTCCGGTTAATGTGGTCATGGCGCAGGAGCTCGCTCCCTCGCAAGCCGGGACCGTTTCGGCGCTGATGATGGGTTTTGCATGGGGTATGGCGGGAATTGTTTTTATTCCGCTGGCGGGCTGGATTGCCGATGTCTTTTCAATGCACGTTGCGCTCTTTAGTCTGCTCATTTTTCCAATCCTTGGCTTCTTCCTGACGATGAAGCTGCCGAAGAACGCGTGATGAGTGCTCCCCGTGCCGTGTGCCTCCTCAGCGGGGGCCTCGATTCCACTACCTGTCTCGCTATTGCCCGTTCGGAAGGCTTCGAGTGCTACACGCTCTCCTTCGACTACGGACAGCGCCATCGGATCGAACTGGAGGCTGCCGGAAGGGTCGCTCAGGCTCTTGGAGCCGCGCGTCATGTCGTCCTGAAGATCGACCTGCGGCAGTTCGGCGGATCTGCGCTAACGGACGATATCGAGGTGCCGAAAGGGAGGAACGCAAGCGAAATCTCACACGGCATTCCGATCACATATGTGCCGGCCCGTAATACCATTTTCCTCTCGTGCGCGCTGGGCTGGGCGGAGGTGCTTGGCGCTCAGGACATCTTCATCGGCGTCAACGCCATCGACTATTCCGGCTATCCCGACTGCCGGCCCGAGTTCATTGAAGCCTTCGAACGGATGGCGAATCTGGCTACGGCTGCGGGTGTGGAGGGACGCATGCGTATCCGCATTCACACGCCTCTCATCCGAATGACCAAAGCCGACATTGTGCGCCGCAGTCTCGAACTTGGTGTCGACCTTGGCTTGACGTTCAGTTGTTATGATCCAGGCCCCGGCGGCCGTCCTTGCGGGCGCTGCGATGCCTGCATCCTCCGGCGGAAGGGATTTGAGGAAGCNGGAATTGCNGATCCGCTNAACNNNTANNTATTTCGGGATCGTGAAGTGGAAGGTCGAGCCCTTGCCGGGTTCCGATTCCACCCAGATTCGGCCGTTGTGGCGCTGGATCAGGCTGCGGCAGATTGCGAGCCCGATGCCGCTGCCGGGATACTCCCTGCCATGAAGGCGTTTAAACGCGCCAAAAATCCGCTCAAAGTAGGCTGGCTCAATTCCGATGCCGTTGTCCCGGACGGAAATCTGCCAGTGCTCGTCAGATTCCGATGACGAAACATGGATGCGAGGCGGTTTGGCGCTGCGAAACTTGATGGCGTTACCGAGCAGATTCTCCATGACCTGGGACATTTGCATGAAGTCGGCGAGGACCGTTGGAAGCGGATTGTGGGTGATGACGGCGTGGGACCCTTCAATCTGTGTCTTCAGGCTGGCCATCGCCCAGGCGAGCACACCGTTCATATCCGTTTCACGAACTGTCTTGCCGGGACTGCTGACGACTCGTGAATACAGCAGAAGATCATGAACAAGATCGCTCATACGCTTGACCCCCTCGACGGCAAACGCAATGTACTCCTTCCCTTCAGCATCGAGTTTTTGGTCATAGCGCCTGGCGAGCATTTGCACAAAGCTTGCCACGGTCCGCAGCGGCTCCTGGAGGTCGTGGGAAGCCACGTAAGCGAACTGCTGAAGTTCGGCGTTCGCTTGAGAAAGGCTCTCGGCGTGCTGCCGTAACGCATTCTCGGCGTCGCGGCGGTCGAGCGCCTTCCCTAGGACGTCTGCGATAGATTGCACGAAGCGGATGTCGCCGTCCGTGAAGCTGCGGACTGACCGCGAGTAGGCGCCGAGCACTCCGTGAGGGGTCGCATCACCCGGGATGACGACGGAGATTCCGCTTCGGACGCTACTGTCCCGCAGAAGACCGCCCGCCGCGAACCGGCTGTCGGAGCCGAGATCTTTCACTACAACCTGCTGCCTTGAAGTGAAGGCAAGGGTGGGCAGAGAGCGTTCGCCGATGTCGATCGCCGCTGTGCCAACCACTCCGTTGGGCCAGCCGGTTCCTGACCGCAACAGCAATTGCTTATTTCCCGGGCATGGCTCGAAGATTCCGGCTAAGTCTACGCGGATTGTCTCCCTCAAGAGGTTGCATGCCGCCTGCATCCATTGCGCTGGCGGTTCCGCGCCGAGCGCCCTCATCGCGAGATCGGCTACGGATGTCTGCTCGGCAAGACGGCTCCGCAGTTCGCTTTCTACGCCGGGCTTCCCGGTTACGTCGTAAGTCAGCCTGGATAACGCGGCAAGGTTCCCAGCGGCATCGAACATCGGAACTGTGACGGATTCGGCGCAAAATGGCTTTGCCTTCCTCCGCAAGAGCCAGTGGCGGGTGACAAAATAGCCTTCCCTTTGCGCTTGCTCCAGTTCCTTCTCTGGCTGGTGGTTCCGCCTCTCCTCCTCCGTGTAGAGAACTGCCGCTGGCTGGCCGATTATCTCCGCAGACGCGTAGCCGTGGATCTTTTCGGCTCCGCGGCTCCAGCCCTGAATCCTGCCGTCACGGTCGAGCAGGATCAGCGCGAACTCCTGTGTTTCGGTCGTTACTTCCCGGGGCCGGCCTCCCTCGTCACCGCGGCGTTTCGACTGCTCGCGTTCAAGGGCCTCCTCGAGTTCTTTAATGCGCCTCTGCGCTCGAACCAGTTCGTTTGTGAGCTCTGGGGTCATCGCATTGAACCAACACAGTTCTTTTTGTTTTCCGTTTCCGGGAAAGCCCTCGCCAGCAACGTTCAACCGCCTGCCCGAGGCGAGATCCTCCGAGTATTTAGATGCTGGCGCGGAGGGTTCGATTTCCTTTAGAAAGCGTTAAGCTGCTGTTTTGCTACGATCAAGAGAGAGCTTGTGCTGACCGCCTCGACAAATCGCTGAAGATTGTTCTTGTTTTTATGGATGTTACTCTGCGCACTCCTACCGCCCCTCCCACGGCCCGCAAGCAGCCGAAGCGCCTGGAACTCCACGGAGACGTGCGAATTGACGATTATTTCTGGCTAAGGGACCGGAAAAATCCTGAGGTGATCGCCTATCTGGAGGCTGAAAATCGCTACACCGAAGAACAGATGCGCAGTGTACAGGGGCTGCGCGAGAAGCTTTACAAGGAGATTGTCGGCCGCATCCAGGAGACAGACACCTCAGTTCCTACGAAAATCGGAGGCTATTACTACTACATTCGGACCGAACAGGGAAAGCAGTACGGCATCTCGTGCCGGAAAAAGGGCTCTCTCGATGCTCCGGAAGAGGTGCTCCTCGATTCGAATCTCCTCGCCGACGGCCATGCATACTTCCGCCTCGGAGTTTTCGAAGTTAGCCCGGACCATCGTCTCCTGGCCTATTCCGTTGACACCGTTGGCGATGAGACGTACACGCTTTTCATCAAAAATCTTGACACCGGAGAGCTGCTCGCCGATCGGATTTTCAACACGTACTATTCGGTTGAGTGGGCGAACGACAACGAGACGATTTTCTATAACGTGGTTGAGCCGTCGACAAAGCGGCCCTTCCAGGTCTTTCGCCACCGGCTCGGTACTCCAGCCGAAGAGGACAAGCTCGTCTACCACGAGCCGGACGAGGCATTCACTCTGAACATCGGCAAGAGCCGGAGTCGAGAGTATCTGTTCCTCGTCCTCGATAGCGCGACGACCACCGAAATCAGGTACCTGCGGGCGGACAACCCGGAGGGCGAGTTTCAAACTCTATTGCCTCGCAGGCACGACATTGAGTACGACGTTGAGCACCACAGCGACTGGTTCTATCTGCGGATTAACGATACCGGACGGAATTTCCGCCTGGTTCGCACGCCGGTTTCAAATCCATCTCCGGAGGCTTGGCAAGAGGTCATCCCGCACCGGCCGGATGTGCTTCTCGAAAGCGTAGACGCCTTCCGGGATCACCTGGCGATTGTGGAACGGCATCAGGGCCTGCGGCGCATTCGGATTGATTCACTGCCGGACGCTTCCAGCCACTACATCGAGTTTCCCGAGCCGACCTACACTGTCTTCCCGACCAGCAATTACGAGTTCGACACGAAGCTGCTTCGGTTCACTTATAGTTCTCTTGTCACTCCAGATTCGGTCTATGACTACGACATGACCACCCGGAGCATGGAGCTCAAGAAGCGGACGCCTGTATTGGGTGGCTATGATCCCAGCCAGTATCGCTCCGAACGGCTCTACGCGACAGCGCCAGACGGAGTTCAGGTTCCTGTCTCGCTGGTGTACCGCGCAGGCCTGGTGAAGAACAGGCGGAACCCGACTTTGCTCTACGGATACGGAGCCTACGGCCATAGCATCGATCCGTCATTCTCCTCCGACCGTTTGAGCCTGCTCGATCGTGGGTTTGTGTATGCCATCGCTCACATCAGGGGCGGGTCGGAACTGGGCAAGCCGTGGCATGACGACGGCAAGATGCTGCGCAAGAAGAACAGCTTCACCGATTTCATCGCTTGCGCCGAGCATCTGGTCCGCGAGCAGTACACTTCTCCGGACTGCCTTGCCGCGATGGGCGGGAGTGCGGGCGGTCTCCTGATGGGCGCTGTCCTGAATCTTCGCCCCGATCTCTTTCACGCCATGATCGCTAAGGTGCCGTTCGTCGACATTATCAACACGATGCTTGATCCGACGCTGCCGCTCACCGTCGGCGAGTACGAGGAGTGGGGCAACCCGCAGGACCCCGAATATTACGCGTATATGCGGTCTTACTCTCCGTACGATAACCTGGCTGAACGCGCGTATCCTCATATTCTGGTCACCGCCGGTCTCAACGATCCCAGGGTGTCATATTGGGAGCCGGCCAAGTGGGTTGCGAAGATGCGAACCCTGAAGCGCGACAACACACTCCTGCTGCTCAAAACGAATATGGGGGCGGGGCACTTCGGCGCGTCCGGACGCTACGAGCGCATGAAGGAAACAGCGTTTGAATACGCCTTCCTACTGAAGGTTTTCGGGATCGAAGAGTGATGCGGCGGTACGAACGGGGGATTCGATGAACTCCACGATGGCGGCGCCGAGCGACAGCTTCCTGCGGACGCTTGTGACGCGCCACAGCCTCCTTTATCAGATGGTCCGGCGCGACTTCGAACAGCGCTTTGTCGGGTCGGCGGCCGGCTGGCTCTGGAGCCTGATCCATCCCCTGGTGCTGCTGCTGAGCTGGACGTTCGTCTTCCAATGGTGCCTCAAGGTGCCCCCACCGCCTGACGCGCTGACTCAAAATTACACGCTGTTTCTCTTTTGCGGTTACCTTCCGTGGATGCTGTTTCAGGAGACCGTCCAGCGGTCGGCGAATTCGTTAATTGACAACGCCAATTTGATTACGAAAACGATTTTCCCGTCTGAGCTGGTCCCGGTCTCGATCTTCCTGTCCTCGCTCGTGAGTCATCTCATCGCGCTGTGCCTCGTGATCGCCATGGTGGCTGTCGTTCTGCACACTGTGAGCGTCATGGTATTGCTGCTCCCGCTATACACGGTTCTGCTCGGACTGTTTGCCGTCGGCGTGGGCTGGATTTTCGCGGCGCTTCAGGTCTATTTAAGAGACACCGCGCAGGTTGTTGTTGTCCTTCTGACTGGTTGGTTTTGGCTGACGCCAATCTTTATCGACGAATCCAGGTTTCCGGAAAACCTCCGGTTCCTGATCACCGCCAACCCGTTGGCTTATGTCGTCCGAGGCTACCGGGAGCGGATCTTGTCAAACCGCGTGCCGGATGTGGAAGAACTGGCGGTACTGGCTTTGTACGCCGTCGGAGCTTTTCTCCTGGGCGCGGTTGTATTCAAGCATTTGAAGAGCGGTTTTGCCGACGTGCTGTGAGTTTTTCCTGCGCACTGTCCTCCGCTGGTATCCTTAGAATATTAAGGTCTGCTCATGTCTGTGACACGCCGCAGTTTCCTGATATCCTCCGCGGCGGCTCCGCTGCTGGCGCAGCGCCGAACGACACAGCGCCCTAATATCGTACTGATCCTTGCGGACGACCTGGCGGCCTGGATGGTCGGCTGCTACGGCAATAAGGAGATCCGTACGCCGAATATCGATAGTCTCGCGCGGCTTGGGACCCGATTCTTAAACGCCTACGTCTGCTCGCCGATCTGCTCTCCCAGCCGGGCCACTTTGTTCACCGGCCGGACCCCACGGCAGCACGGCATTCATGATTTCCTTACGCCGCGTCCTATCGAGTCGCCTCCTCAGGGACAGTTGGAACCTCCGGCGTCTTTTGAGAAAGAGGTGATGATTTCGGATCTGCTGGCAGGGGCGGGCTACAACTGCGGCTATGTCGGCAAGTGGCACATGGGCAATGATGCCAACCCCGGCCACGGCTACACCTACACCTACACGATGTCCGGCGGGTCCCGCTCATACACCGACCCGGAGATGAACCTGAACGGCAAGCCGGTCAAGGAGACCGGGTACCTGACCGAGCTAATGACAAAGCGCGCGGTCGAGTTCCTGGACCAGCAGAACAGCGACAAGCCGTTCTTCCTCGTCGTGAGCTACCTCAATCCTCACACGCCATACGACGGACACCCGCAGAAATACTACGACATATACGCCAACGCCACCTTCGAGAGCTTCGGCTACGAGCAGCCAGCTCCGAGCGCTCTGCGCGAAAAGGAGATGCTGAAGGATATCGTGGGCAACCTGCGGAAGTGCGCCGCATCCGTGACAGCGCTCGATGATCAGATTCCGGTGCTGCTCTCGAACCTTCGGGCGAAAGGGCTGTGGGAGAACACGCTGATTATCTTCACAGGCGACAACGGATATCTGTTGGGACGGCATGGACTCTGGAGCAAAGGCCTCGCTTCCGACCCGATCAACATGTATGAGGAGTCGATGAAGGTCCCGATGATCCTGAGCTGGCCGGGGAAGATTCCGATCGAGGCCACGCGCCCGGAACTCGTCAGCTTCTACGACGTCCTGCCGACACTCTGTGATGCCGTCGACATCCCCGAGCCCACGGACCGAAACCTCTGCGGGCGCAGTTTCCTGCCGCTTGCCACAAACACCCCGCTACCAAAGGATCAGCCTTGGAGGAACACC
>Ga0065720_1020023_pt1 | contig 17743 bp, 12 predicted proteins | sample Thericmetagenome_FD_59107 | JGI IMG/M metagenome (GOLD analysis project Ga0065720, IMG submission 59107) | Thermophilic microbial communities from the Joint Bioenergy Institute, California, USA of rice/straw/compost enrichment - eDNA_2 v2... | ecosystem: Engineered > Solid waste > Grass >...
ACACCACACGATCTCTTTTATGTAACAGTTCGCATCTAAAAGATCTAACAACACCTCCCCCGGCTCTCGCATGGTGAGCCGCTGTTCACAGTGGAATCACAACCATGTAATTTCCGTACGTGCCCTAAGGCTCGGATGAAGTCGGGCACCCACGATCGGTTCGGGGCGATGACGTCGAACGGGAGCTGCACCCGGTCGACCGCGATGAACACCGACGCCAGAAGCGGCCGAGCAGCGGCCGCCGTCACCGTCCGTCACAACCCCAAACAGATCACAAATCTTCACTTTCTATCTATGAGCTGGTAAGCAGGCGTTGCGTATTACTCAGCAGAGCAAAGCGTCCCAACAGCATGGCGGGACTCGGGCCAGAGTCGGTCACCGTCTGTGTTGACGTGTCCGCAACATGCGACACAGCCACCGTCCGCTTGGTCGGGCGATCGATCAGTCCAGACGCAGGCGGTAGCCGCGCTTGACGACGGTCTGCACGAACTCGGGGCCGCCCAAGGCCGCCCGCAGCCGGGTGACCGCCATCTCCACGGCGTGCTCGGCGCTGCCCCGGGGCAGGGCGGCCAGTAGTTCGGCCCGCGACAGCACCCGACCCCGGGCCGCGGCCAGCGCCCGCAGGATCGCCATGGGTGCCTGGGCGAGCGGCCGCAGCACGCCGTCGACCACGACCGCGTGGCCGCGCACGCTCACCGTGGAGCCGGCGACCCGCATCGACAGACAACGACGGGGAAGTTCGTCGACGATGGCCCGAGCCAACGCACCCAGACGCGCCCGGGGCGGCCACAGGCAGGGCACGCCCGCCGCCTCCAACGGAGCGGCGGTCACCGGCCCGACGCAGGCGGCGAGTACGCCGTCGCGGAAGGCGTCGAGCACCCGGTCGCGCTCCGGCCCGGCCGCGGCCAGAACCGCCTCGGTCGCCGGCGCCGACGTGAACGCCACCGCGTCGACCTGGCGGGCCACGATGGCGTCGACCAGGCGACGCAGCGGCGCCGGGTCGGCCGGCGGCACCCACCGGTAGACGAGGGCCTCCACCACCTGGGCCCCGGCGGCGCGCAGGGCATCGGTGAACTCCGGCTGCGGTCCACCGTGCAGCTGCACCGCGATCCGCTCCCCCGCGACCCCCCGGGCCAACAGGTGGTCGAGCACGTCCTGGCAGGACTCCGACTCGGGCGACCAGTGCTCGGCCAGTCCGGCCGCCCGCAGGGCCCCACGGGCCTTCGCCCCGCGGGCGATCACGTAGCCGCTGCCCAGCGCCTCGGCCAGCCCGTCGGCCAGACCCCACCCCTCGGCCGCCTCCATCCAACCCCGCAGGCCGATGGCGGTGGAGACGAACGTGATCGTCGGTGGCCGGCGCACCAGCTCGAGCGTGCACTCCCGCAGGCGCAGGTCGTCCTCGATCGGCACGATGCGCAGCGCTGGCGCGAGCATCACCCGCGCGCCCCGCCGCTCCAGCAGCGCCGCCAACTCGTCCCGGCGGCGGTCGGCGGTGATCGCCACCGTGAAGCCGACCAGCGGCCGGTCGGCCGTCAGCGCAGTGCCCTCCCGCCCGGCCCGGTTCGGTGCCTCGGCCGGCCGAGCCGGCGCGTCCTCCGGAGCCGGCGGGCCCTGTGTTACGGCCTCCCGAGCCGGCGGGCCCTGTGTTACGGCCTCCCGAGCCGGCGGGCTCAGAAGGGACATCGCACCTCCACCAGGCCGTCGCGGCAGCGGATCTCGTACGTCCGCACCGAGACCCCGGGCCGGTCCAGGCACACCCCGGTGCGCAGGTCGTACGCCTGCTTGTGCATGGGCGAGGCCACCGTCGGCACGTCGCCTCGGGTGCCCACGATTCCCCGCGCGAGCACGTACGCCCCGCAACAAGGGTCATAGTGGTCGATGGCGTAGAGGTTTCCGTCGTGAGTCCGGAATATTGCTATCTGCCGGTCACCGATGAGGGCGGCCGCGCCCCGTTCCGGCTCCAGGCGGTCGTACGGGCACACCACCACCCAAACCGCCCCGGCTTCCGGGTCAGCCCGGACGCCCCCGTGACGCCCGGTGTCCAGGAGGGCGTCCTTCCTGACACTCACCCCGGCCGCGGTCATGCCGGCCGCCCGACCAGCACGGGGACCGGCTGGTCCCGCTCGACGGTGAACTGGATCGACGGGTCCGGGACATCCGGGGCGTTGACGAACGAGACGAACCGCCGCAGCCGCTCCGGGTCCTCCAGCGTCGCCCGCCATTCGTCCACGTAGGACGCGATGTGGTGGGCCATGGCCGCCTCGAGCTCGGCGGCCAGCCCGAGCGAGTCGTCGATGATCACCGCGCGCAGGTGGTCGAGCCCGCCCTCCATGCGCTCGATCCAGGCGGCCGTGCGCTCCAGCCGGTCCGCCGTCCGAATGTAGAACATGATGAACCTATCGATCAGCTTGACCAGTTCGTCGGTGGACAGATCCTTCGCCAGCAGGTCGGCGTGCCGGGGGCGGAACCCGCCGTTCCCGCCGACGTACAGGTTCCAGCCGGCTTCCGTGGCGATCACGCCGACGTCCTTGCCCCGGGCCTCGGCGCACTCCCGGGCACAGCCGGAGACCGCCGCCTTGATCTTGTGTGGGGCCCGCAGGCCGCGGTAGCGCAACTCCAGCGCCACCGCGAGCCCGACCGAGTCCTGCACCCCGTAGCGGCACCACGTCGTGCCGACGCAGGACTTGACCGTGCGCACCGCCTTGCCGTACGCGTGCCCCGACTCGAAGCCGGCGTCGACCAACCGCCGCCAGATCGCCGGCAGCTGCTCGACCCGGGCCCCGAGCAGATCGATGCGTTGACCGCCCGTGATCTTCGTGTAGAGGTTGAAGTCCCGCGCCACCTCGCCGATGACGATGAGCTTCTCAGGGGTGATCTCCCCGCCGGGAATGCGCGGCACCACCGAGTACGTGCCGTTGCGCTGCAGGTTGGCCAGGAAGTGGTCGTTGGTGTCCTGCAGGGCGGCCTGCTCGCCGTCGAGGATGTAGCCGCTGGTCATGCTGGCCAGGATCGAGGCGACGACCGGCTTGCATATGTCGCAGCCCCGTCCCCGGCCGTACTCGGCCACGAGCTGCGAGAACGTCCGGATGCCGCGCACCCGCATGATGTCGTACAGCTCCTGCCGGCTGTAGTCGAAGTGCTCGCACAGCGCCTTCGACGCCGGCACGCCGCAGGAGGCGAGCATCTGCTTGAGCAGCGGCACGCAGGACCCGCAGGTGGTGCCGGCCCGGGTGCACGCCTTGACCGCCGCGACGTCGGTGCACCCCTGCTCGCGGATGGCCGTGACGATCGTGGCCTTGGTGACGGCGTTGCAGGAACAGACCAGCGCGGTGTCGGGCAGGTCGCCGGGGCCGGCCGCCCCGTCGGCGGGGGCGAGCAGCGCCAGCGGCGGGGCCGGCAGTGGCCCGCCCAGGCAGGCGCGCAGCGTTCCGTAGGCGCGCGCGTCGCCGACGAGGATGCCGCCGAGCAGGGTCCTGGCGTCGTCGGAGAGCACGAGCTTGGCGTAGACCCCCGTGCTCGGATCGGTCACCGTCACGTCCAACGGCCCCTCGATCGCCCCGAACGACGCCACGTCGACGCCCAGCAGCTTGAGCTTGGTCGAGGTGTCCGCGCCGGTGAACTCCGCGCTCCCCCCGAGCAGGCGGTCGGCCACCACCTCCGCCATGGCATAGCCGGGCGCGACCAGGCCGTAGACCCGGCCGTCGATCTGCGCGCACTCGCCGATCGCGTAGACGTCCGGCGCACTGGTGCGGCCGGCCGAGTCCACCACGATGCCACCGCGCGGTCCCACGGTCAGCCCGGCGGCGCGGGCGAGCTCGTCACGGGGCCGCACCCCGGCGGCGAAGACGACCACGTCCGCGTCCAGCACGCCACCGTCGGAGAACACGACCCGGCGTACGGCGCCGTCACGCCCGACGACCCGGGCGAGCACGCGTCCGGTGTGGACGGTCAGCCCCAGGTTCTCGATGTGCCGGCGCAGCATGGCGCCGCCGGCCTCGTCGACCTGCAGCGGCATGAGCCGCGGCGCGATCTCGACCACGCCCGTGTCCAGATCCAGCCGGCGCAGCGCGTTGGCCGCCTCCAGGCCGAGCAGCCCGCCCCCGACCACCACGCCCCGCCGGCGGCCCCGCGCGTACGCCGTCAGCGCCTCGAGGTCGTCGATGGTGCGGTAGACGAAGCACCCGGTCAGGTCGTGCCCGGGCACCGGCGGCACGAAGGCGTACGAGCCGGTGGCGAGCACCAGGGCGTCGTACGCGAGGGTGCGCCGGGGCGTCGTCACCGTCCGGGCCTCGGGGTCCAACCCCACCGCGGGCTCGCCCAGGAGCACCTCGACACCCTCCACAGGGGACAGATCCAGGTCCTCCCCGTCGAACCAGGCCGACAGCCGGACCCGGTCGTACGCGGGCCGGTTCTCCTCGGCCAGCACCGTGATCCGCCACGCTCCCGCCGTGTCCCGCGCGCGCAGCGTCTCCACCAGCCGGTGCCCCACCATGCCGTGGCCGACGACCACGAGATGCTTGGTCATGCTGAGCTGCCTTTCGCTCGCGACTGTCTCCCGGTGCCCGCCGGGGCCACCCGGCTCCCGGGCATCCCGGCACTCGGAGGCCTCCCGGCGCTCCCGAACGTGCCGGCGCTCCCGAACGTGCCGGCGCTCCCGAACGTGCCGGCGCTCCCGGACGTCCCGTTACGCGCCGACGTCCCGTTGCTCACCGGCGGGCCGGTGCCCACGAGGGCGGGGATCGCAGACGCCTCTTCCGCGGGGACGGGTTCGCTCGGGGCCCCACCGTTCGTGCCCTCGGCCCGGCTCAACCACGTCGCGATCCCGTCCACCGCGTCGCGGCAGGTGCCGCAGCCGGTGCCGGCCCGGGTGGCTTCCATGAGTTCGGCGGTCGAGCGGGCGCCGGCCTGCCAGCACCGCACAAGCGCCCGCTTGGTCACGGTGTTGCACTGGCAGATCACGGTGGCGTCCGGGATGAGCGCGGGCGAGGCCTCGGTCGCCCCCGGGCCCACGCTCGCCCGCCCCAGCAGCAGGGCGCGGGGGTCGGGCACCGGCCCGCCCCGGTCGAAGGTCTGGATCACCGTGCCGACCAGCGGGTTGTCCCCGAGCAGGATCGCCCCGACCAGCCGGTCGTCACGCACCACGAGCTTGGCGTAGGTCCCCCGGCGCGGGTCGCGGAACGTCACCGCGTCGCCGGCCGGATCGGCCGTGCTGTCGCCCATGGCGGCGAGGTCGATCCCGGCCGCCTTGAGCCGGGTGACCACCGGCCGCGGCACATACCGGGCGGTTGGATCGACACCGGTCACCAGATCGGCGACCACCCGGGCCTGGTCCCACGCCGGCGCCACCAGCCCACCGAGTTGCCCTGCGTACTGGGCGCAGTCGCCGATGGCGTGGATGCGCGGGTCGCTCGTGCGCAGCGCCTCGTCGACCACGATGCCCCGGTCCACGGCGAGCCCGGCGTCGGTGGCGAGCCCGGTCTCGGGCCGGATCCCGCAGGCGACCACGAGCAGGTCGGCCGCCAGGCGTCGCCCATCGGCCAGCACCGCCGTGACACCGTCCGATGTGGACTCCACCGCGCTCGTGACCGCGTTGAGCTCCACGGTGATGCCGAGCCCGCGCAGCGTCGCGGCAAGCATCGCGCCGGCGGCCGGGTCGAGCTGGCGCTCCATGAGGTGCCCCACGGCGTGCAGCACGGTGACCCGCAGCCCGCGTCCGGCCAACCCCCGCGCCGCCTCAAGCCCGAGCAGCCCGCCGCCGAGCACCAGTGCCGAGGCCGAGCTCACGGTGACCGCCGCGTCGGCCAGCGCCAGGACGCGCCGGCAGTCGTCGAGCGTCCGGAACGCCACCACCCGGTCGGCCAGCCGGCCGTCGTCGCGCCGCAACCCCGGAACCGGCGGCAGCGCGGCCCGCCCGCCGGTGGCCAGCACGAGCCGGTCGTACGGCACCCGCTCCCCGTCCTCGGTGACCACCTCCCGGTTATCGCGGTCGATGGCCTTGGCCGCCACGCCGAGCCGGATCCGCCCGCCGGGGCCGATGCGCTCAGCCAGGTAGACGTCCGCCTCGGTGGCCCGGCCGGCGACCAGATTGGAGAGCAGGATGCGGTTGTACGCCCGGTACGGCTCGGCGCCGACGACCGTCACGGCCAGGTCCGGCCGGCGCCCGTGCACCTCCGACACCAGGCGGGCTCCCGCCATCCCGTACCCCACCACGACCAGCCTCACGCGCCACCCCTTCCGTCGCCCCGCGTCGACCCCTCCACCCGCGCCGAGCCCTCGACCCGCGTCGAGCCCTCCGCCCGCGTCGCCCCCGTCATCCCTGTTGATCTAGGGCTTACCGCCGTGAGTTGATCTCCATTCACGACTCCAAGCCCTAGATCAACGGGGCACGCCTCCTCGCCGACGGGCTCGAGGCGGGCGGCACAGACCTTGAACTCAGGCATCCGGGAGGTCGGGTCGAGGGCGTCGCTGGTCACCGAGATGGCCCGCCCGGCCCCGCTGTAGTGGAACGGCACGAAGAGCGTGTCCGGGCGGATCGAGTCGACCACGCGGGCGGGGGCGGTCAGCTCGCCCCGGCGGGTCCGCACCCGTACCGTCTGCCCGTCCACGATGGACAGCAGGGCCGCCGTGTCCGGGTGCACCTCCACGAACGCGGTCGGGGCGGCCTGGGCGAGCGCGGCGATCCGGCGGGTCTGCGCCCCGGACTGGTACTGGGTGAGGACCCGTCCCGTGGACAGCAGCAGGGGGTACTGCTCATCCGGGGTCTCGGCCGCCTCCCGGTGCTCCACGGGCACGAACCGGGCCCGTCCGTCCGGTGTGGGGAAGCGGTCGGCGAACAGCCGGGGCGTGTCCGGCCCGTCCGGGTCGGGGCACGGCCAGAACACGCCCTGCTGGGCGTCGATGCGCTCCCAGGTGATGCCGGCGTAGTCGGCCGGTCCGCCGGAGCTGGCCCGGCGCAGCTCGGCGAAGGCCTCCGGCGCCGTTGCCGGGAAGCGCGGCACGCCCAGGCGCCGGGCCAGGTCCGCCAGCACCGCGAGATCGGAGCGTACGCCCGGTGGCGGTCGCCGGACGGCGCGGCGGCGCAGCACCCGCCCCTCCAGGTTGGTCATCGTGCCGTCCTCCTCGGCCCACTGGGTCACCGGCAGCACCACGTCGGCCAGCGCCGCCGTCTCGGACAGCACGATGTCGGCCACGACCAGCAGGTCCAGCGCCCGCAGGCGTGATTCCACAGTGGACGCGTGCGGGGCCGAGACCACCGGGTTCGAGCCGAAGACCAGCAACGCCCGGGGATCGTCCGGGGCGCCGAGCCGCCCCAGCAGTTCGGCGGCCGAGACCCCCGGCCCCGGCAGCGACTCCTCGGGCACGCCCCAGACCGCGGCGACGTGGCGGCGCGCGGCCGGGTCGTCGATGCGCCGGTAGCCCGGCAGCTGGTCGGCCTTCTGCCCGTGCTCCCGCCCGCCCTGGCCGTTGCCCTGACCGGTCAGGCAGCCGTACCCGGATCCGGGGCGGCCGGGCAGGCCCCGGGCCAGCGCGAGGTTGATCCACGCCGAGACGGTGTCGGTGCCCTTGCTGTGCTGCTCGGCCCCACGTGCCGTCAGGATGATCGTGCGTCCCGGGCCGGTGCCGGACCCCGCTGGCGCGGCCAGCCGGCGGGCCGCCGCCTCCATGTCCGCGACCGACACGCCCGTCATCCGCTCCACCCGGTGCGGCCAGTACGCCGCCACCGTGCGGGCCACCTCCTCGAAACCGGTGGTGCGGGCCGTGATGTAGTCCCTGTCGAGCAGGCCCTCGGCGATGACGATGTGCAGCAGGGCGTTGGCCAGGGCGAGATCGGTGCCCGGGGTGGGCTGCAGGTGCAGCGTGGCCCGCTTCGCGGTGGCGGTCCGGCGGGGATCGACCACGATCAGGGAGCCGCCCCGCTCGGCCTGGGCGGCCAGGTGACGGCCCAGCGGCGGCATGGTCTCGGCCGGGTTGGCCCCCACCAGCAGCAGCGTGTCCGCCTCGGCGAGGTCGGCCAGCGGGAACGGCAGGCCCCGGTCGAGGCCGAAGGCCCGGATGCCCGCCGCGGCGGCCGACGACATGCAGAACCGTCCATTGTAGTCAATGAAGCGGGTGCGCAGCACGGTGCGCGCGAAGCGCCCCAACGCGTACGCCTTCTCGTTGGTCAGGCCACCACCGCCGAAGACGGCCACCGCGTCCCGCCCGTGCCGGTCCTGGATCGCCGTGAGCTCGGCCGCGATCCGGGCCAGGGCCTCCTCCCAGCTGACCGTCCGCAGTGGAGCATCCCGGTGCTCGCGCATGAGCGGGGCCCGCAGGCGCTGCGGGTGGTCGAGCAGCTCGGCGGCCGTCCAGCCCTTCTGGCACAGCCCACCCTGGTTGGTGGGGAAGTCGCGGGGCAGTACCTCGACGCCGGCGTCGGTCGACCGCAGGCGCATCCCGCACTGCAGCGCGCAGTACGGGCAGTGCGTGTCCACCACCCGCGCTCCGCTCATGCCCAGAAGCGTCGCCAGCCGGCGTTTCACCGACGGGTCCCGCCGGTTTCCCGGTCGGATCAACCGTCGCACACCGCCGCCGGACCGGTTGTGAGCTTCACACGTACGCCGCCCCGGCCGTGCGGACAGTGTTGCCGGACGGACTCGACGAGCGTACGGCCGGGTAACGCGCCGACCCTAGCGTCGCCGGCAACCCATCCGACTGGGAGGTCTTCATGAGCACCGTCGTTGAGCCCGTGACGCCTGTGACGGCGTCGGCTGCCTCCGCGTCGGCACCCGCCGTCGCGGCGCCACCCCAGCGTACCGGCCGTTGGATCCGCGACTGGCGGCCCGAGGACCCGGCCTTCTGGGCGCAGACCGGCGCCCGGGTGGCGCGGCGCAACCTCATCTACTCGATCCTGTGCGAGCACATCGGCTTCAGTGTCTGGTCGCTGTGGTCGGTGATGGTGCTGTTCCTCGGACCGGAGTACGGCATCGACCCGGCCGGCAAGTTCGTGCTCACCGCGGTGCCGGCGTTCATCGGGTCGATCATCCGGCTGCCCTACACCTACGCGGTGGCTCGGTTCGGTGGTCGCAACTGGACCGTGTTCAGCGCGGCGGTGCTGCTGGTGCCGTGTCTCGGCATCGTCCTGCTGCTGCGCCCCGGCGTCTCCTACACCACGCTCGTCGTGCTGGCAGCCATCGCGGGGGTCGGCGGCGGGAACTTCGCCTCGTCGATGGCGAACATCAACGCCTTCTACCCCGACCGCCTCAAGGGCTGGGCACTGGGCGTCAACGCGGGCGGCGGGAACATCGGGGTGGCCGCCGTCCAGCTGGTCGGTCTGGCGGTGCTGGCCGTCTTCGGCGCGGCTGCCGATCCCCGGCTCGTGGCCGGCGTCTACATCCCGCTGATCGTCGTGGCCGTGCTGCTGGCGTCGTGGCGCATGGACAACCTCGCCGCCGCCCGTAACGACCGGCGGGCCCTGCGCGACGTGCTCCGGTACCGCCCGACCTGGGTGATCTGCCTGCTCTATATCGGCACGTTCGGATCATTCATCGGCTTCGGCTTCGCCTTCGGCCAGGTGCTGCTGACCCAGTTCGCGGCGTCGTTCCCCACGGCGGTGCAGGCGGCATCGCTGACGTTCCTCGGACCGCTGGTCGGGTCGCTGAGCCGGCCCGTGGGCGGATCGCTGGCCGACCGTCTGGGCGGCGCCCGCGTGACACTGTGGACGTTCATGGCGATGGCCGCGGCCGCCGGCGTCGTCCTGGTCGCGTCCCGGACGAACTCGCTGCCGCTGTTCGTGGCCGGGTTCGTCGCGCTGTTCCTGTTCAGCGGCATCGGCAACGGCTCGACGTACAAGATGATCCCGACGATCTTCACCGCCGCCACGGCGCACCTGGGCGAGCGGGCCCGCGACGAGGCGCGCCGGCTCTCCGGGGCGTTGATCGGCCTGGCCGGGGCGGTCGGGGCCCTGGGCGGCGTGTTGATCAACGTGGCCTTTCGCCAGTCGTTCCTGACCGTCAAGACCGGCGACGCGGCCTACGTGGCATTTATCGTCTTCTACCTGATCTGCGTCGCCGTGACCTGGACGACGATGTCCGGGACGCCGAAGTCCGGGGCGCCGATGTGTCAGGAAGGCGTCCTTGTTGGGCACCAGGCGTCAAGAGGGCGTCCTTCCTGACAACCGGAGCCTGACAACCGGAGCCTGACAACCGGAGCCTGACAATCGGAGCCTGACAGCCGGCGACCTGACAGCCCGGGCCTGACACCGGGGACCTGACCGGGCCAGGCCTGACCGGCGCAGCCGATCACCGTCATGCAACTGTCATGGTGCCGCCAAGCCGCGGAGAAATAGCCGGAGGAACCTGCCCGTAAACCTTCCACGTCGCGTCGGATGGGAGGCGAACGGCATGTGGATCACGGTTGCGGAGGCCGGCAGCACTCCCCGCCTGGACCTGCTCTGTGACGAGTGCGGCACCAGGTTCAACGGGACGCCCAACGACAACCGGCGAGCCTACTGGCGCATGGCGAACGTCGCGGGCTGGGTCCGGGTCGCCCGGGCGCCCGAGCGCCACGTCTGTGCCAACTGCTGAGGCCCAGCTGAGTCTCAGGAGATCAACTCTTTCGTAGATCACCGTAGACCCAAGAGATCATGAGTCCCGAGCGGGACACCGCTCAGGCAAACGCGAAGTACCGCAGCCACAGGTACGGCACGCACAGCGCCACCGTGATCGCGGTGACCACGAGCCCGTACTTGGTGAACTGCCAGAAGGTGATCTTCCGGCCGGCCCGCTCGGCCAGGCCCAGGATGACCACATTCGCCGAGGCGCCGACCGCGGTGGCGTTGCCGCCGAGGTCGGCGCCCAGTGCGAGCGCCCACCACAGCACCTGCCACGGGCCTCCCGACGCACCCCCCGACCCCGCCGCGACGAGCTGCTCCACGATCGGGCTTATCGTGGCCACGTACGGGATGTTGTCGACAATCGCCGACAGCACCGCCGACGCCCACAGCAGCACCATCGACGCGGCCCACCGGTTGTCGCCCACCGCGGCGACGGCGGCATCCCCGATCAGACCGATGACGCCGGTGTTGACCAGCGCGCCGACCATGACGAACAGGCCGGCGAAGAAGACCAGCGTCGGCCACTCGACCTCTTTGACGATCTCCTTGGTGTCCAGCTGTGACGCGACGAGCAGGACCAGGCCGCCCACGATCGCGACCACCGACGGCTCCAGGTGCAGCACCGTGTGCAGCACGAAGGCCACGGTGACGGCGATCAGGACCACGCCGCTGACCACGAGCAGGCGCATGTCCGTGATCGAGTCCCGCTCCCGCAGCGCCATCACCTGCTCGGCCCGCCGCGGGTCGTACCGGAACGCGTCACGGAAGAGCACGCGACACAGCCCGATGAAGACGACCAGCAGCAACAGGACGATCGGAGCCAGGTGGACCAGGAAGTCGTTGTACGACAACCCGGCCCGGCTGGCGATGATGATGTTCGGCGGGTCGCCGACCAGGGTCGCCGCGCCGCCGATGTTGGAGGCCAGGGCCTCGGCGATGAGAAAGGGAGCCGCCGGCACGCCCAGCCGGTCGCAGACCAGCAGCGTGACCGGGGCGATCAGCAGCACGGTGGTGACGTTGTCCAGCAGGGACGAGGCGACCGCGGTCACCAGGACCAGGATCACCATGACCCGGAACGGGTGACCACGGGCCCGCTTGGCAGACCATATTGCTAGATACTCAAATACGCCGGTCCGCTGCAGCACGGCGACGATGAGCATCATGCCGAGCAGCAGGACGATGACGTTCCAGTCGATGCCCGTGTGCTCGCTGAAGAAGGCGTGCTGGGCCCTGGTGGCCCCCACGATCAGCATGAGCACCGCGCCACCCAGGGCGGCGGTCACGCGGTGGATCTTCTCGGTCGCGATGAGCGCGTACGCGACGACGAAGATCGCCACCGCCAGCCAGGCAGTGACGCTCACCGGGCGACCGCCTGCTCCAGCAGCGCGTCCAGCGTCACGGCCCCGACGACCCGGCGGTCCTCGTCGGTCACCGCGACGAGCGGGACCCCGGTGCGGGCCATGAGCGCGGCCATCTCCAGCACGGTCGCGTCCTGGTCGACCACGGGCAGCTGGCGGGGATGGTCGGTCTGCAGGCAGTCCTGCACGGTGCGACCATCGAGATTGCGGACGATCTCGTCGGCGGCCGCCTCGTCCACCACCCGGGCCAGATTGGGATCCTCGACGACGTACGCCGGCACGGCCATGCGCAGCACCTGGGGGCCGGCGAGCACCGCCACCGGTGCACCGGCGTCATCGACGACGATGAGCCCGGGAAGATCCCGCCGGGCGAGCAACCGCGCGGCCTCCAGGGCGGCGGTGGTCGGGGTCACGGTGGGAAAGGGCGCGGACAGGTTGCGGGCGCGCATGGCGGTGGCCTCCGATCGACCGGCTCAGCGAACATGGTGGGACGGAACCAGCAAGCGATGAGGCTTGGCGATTCCCTGCCGACCAGTCTTCCCGGCACACCAGGCACTTACTATACCGACCGGGCGCCACCTCGCCATTGCGGGGAAGGCGCGGAACCTCGCCGCCAGGGCGAACGCCCGCCCGCGCACCGGACCGAGGCCGCGCACGCGCCACGCACCCGAACGCGCGCATGTCCACGGTGCCCGACCGACCGTACGCGCGCTTCGACCACCGCTCGCGCCACGGCCTACCGCCGGTCGAAGGGCGAGGGATCGGCCACGGCCGTGGCGAGCACGACGACCGCGAAGAGCCCGAACGTCACCAGGTGCACCGCCGTGCACCACAGGCAGAACGCCTCGATGATGAACAACTCGGCGAAGATCAGATAGATCACGAAGAGCACGCCGAGCCCGGCCACCGCCATGCGCGCCTGCCACAGCCGCCGATCGGACCGCCGCCACAACGTGGGCAGGCACAGCGCCAGCATGGCCACGAAGAACACGATCCCGAGCACGGCCACCGGGATGAAGAGGAACTTCGACTGCGCGCTGGTCGTGACCTGGGCGCAGTCGACCGCCCCGCCGACCGGGCAGGCGAGCGACCCCGGATTGGTGAAGTGCTCGATCGTGAGATAGGTCGACAGCCCGAGCCCGACGAGGGCGAGCGCGAGCGACGCCGGGACGGCCCACCGCGGGACGGCCGGCTCCGTGGCCGAGGTGCCCCGACCCTTCGCCCCGGCCCGTGCGACCTCGGTCATCCCCCCACCTCCGCCTGGTACGCCGTCGCCGCCGGGCTGTCGCAGACCTCGCCCGGCTGCCCGTCGGTGAGCACACACAACGCCGCGGTGAACGCGTTCGCCGAGCCGAGGATCGCCTGGGCGACCGGTCCATTGGGATTGCTCACGATCTCGGCGGCGATCTCGTCGTGGGACAGCCCGACCAGCAGCTCCGGGCTCACCGACGCCCCGGTCTGCAGGAACCGGTTGCCGAAGTCCAGGAACGGGATGCTGCCCGCCCGCGGCACGTACGGCGGCGCGTTGTAGGTGTTCATCACCGCCTCCTGCTCCGGGGTCAACTCGTCCAGCGGCGCGTAGCCCCGGCCCCGCCGCTCGTTGGTGTTCAGCTCGACCCCCTGGAAGGCCAGGTACTCGCTGGCATATGTCGAGCCGTGGAAGCTGATGGTGGCCGTGTCGGGGTACACGTCGTCGCTGGCGGAGTGGGAGGCGGTCAGGCCGGTGAAGCTGCCGAACCGGCTCAGCGCGATCGCCAGGGGCCACCGCTGCGAGGCGCAGAACGGGCAGTACTCGGCCCCCACGTAGAGCACCAGTGGCTTGCCGTCCGCGGTCAGCGGCGGCTGGCCGGTGATCGGCGTCGGCAGGGTCACCCCCTGGCCCCGCCCCACGGTGTCCAAGGTGGACGGATCAGGGCGCAGCGCGTCGATGACCGCGGACGAAAGCTGACGATTGCCGTCGCCGCCCCCGGTGGGCGCCTCGGGGATCGCCACGCGGATGAGCACCAACAGCACGACGAACGCCGGCGCGGCCGCGACGACCCACCAAGCGGTACGGATGCGCCGGGCGCGCCGCGCGGCCCGTTCCCGGGCCAGCCGCGCCCGTTCGGCCCGCTGACGCGCGGCCGAGCGAGCGGTATGTGCCATGGCGGTCAGTCTAGGCTCGCCCACCCGGCCCATGATGGGACGAAAGTCCCGAGATACCTGTGGGTCTGCTGGGACTTCGCCCAGCCTCCGCTGGGAACGCGACGTATGCCGATACGCGGTGCCGCCGCCCGCCGGCCCGGACCGGTCGTCCCTGCACCGGCCGCCCCGGGCCGCTCGCCGCGCCCGCCCTCGCGGCCACGATCCGGGCGCCCGCTCACTTCTTCCCCCGCCGTCACCGGGGCCACGCTGGTACGCCGGCCGGGCCGGCTTTCCTCCGGACGAGGGCGGTCGGAATCGCCGACCCCACCCCGCATGGGTGGCGGTCAGGGCAGGATCGCAAGAGACCGACTGTCACGGGTTCGTGAGCCCGAGGGCTCAGGCGGGGGGCACTCATGGCGGTACGGCCGGTGGTGGCGGGCGTCGATGGCTCAGCCACGTCGGTCGCGGCGGCCGCGCACGCGGCGTGGCAGGCGCACCGGCGTGGGCTGCCGCTGCACGTCGTCGCGTGCCACGGCCCCGGGGCGGCGGCCCGGGCGCAGGCCCAGGCGCTGGTCGACGAGATGGTGGACCGGGCCCTGGCCACCGCGCCCGACCTGGACGTCACCGGTCAGGTCGTGGCCGGCCGGGCGGCCGCCACGCTGGCGGACCTGTCGGCCGACGCGGCACTGCTCGTGGTCGGCGCGCGGGGGCGGGGCGGGTTCACCGGGCTGCTGCTCGGCTCGGTCAGCACCCACCTGGCCGCCCACAGCGTCTGCCCGGTGATCGTGATCCGGCCGGAAGGTGGTCCCATCGATCCGTACACCACGGCCGATCTCACTGTCGTCGAACTATCCGCCGCCCCGCCACCGTGGCCGGTGGTGGTCGGGATCGACGGCCGACCGGAGAGCGCGGCCGCGGTCGAGTTCGCCATGGACGAGGCGGCGGCGCGGGGCGCACCCCTGGTCGCGCTCTCCGCCTGGTGGATGCCGCCGGTCAACCGGCTCGGCCCCGTCGGGGCGCGCCCACCCCGGAGGCCGACGCCGCCGACCGATGCCCACACCGTGGAGCAGGATGTGCGGCAGATGCTCATCGAGGCGACCGCCGACGCCCGGGCCCGGCACCCGGACGTGACCGTGGACCTGCGGCCGGCCAAGGCGCCGAACCCGTCGGTGGCGCTGCTCGACGCGAGCACCGAGGCCGGGCTGCTCGTGGTGAGCCGGCACGACGGCAACGTCCTGACCCGACGGTTGTTCTCCTCGGTCGGCGATGCGGCGGTACGCGAGGCGCCCTGCCCGGCCGCCGTGGTCCCCGAATAGCCCGCCGGACCGACGCCGGTGCCCGACACCGCACACGAGACCGGAACAACTCAAGACAGCACAAGCACAAGAACCACAAGCACCAGACAACGCGAGCCCGAGACAGCACGAGCACAGGACGACAGAAACGCCAGACAGCAGCAACGCCAGACCGCCCAGCGCGAGACACCACAGCGCGCGACCAGACGAACCGAGCACGGGAGGCGACGATGCGGACGGTAGCGGGGACTCCGCTCGGCGACGCCGAACTGTCCCACCTGGACGCCTATGTCCGGGCGGCCAACTACCTGTCGGTAGGGCAGGTCTACCTCATGGACAACCCGCTGCTGCGCGAACCGCTGCGGCCCGAGCACGTCAAGCCGCGGCTGCTCGGCCACTGGGGGACGGTGCCCGGCCTGAATCTCATCTACGCGCACCTCAACCGCCTCATCGCCACGCACCACCGGCCGGTGCTCTACATCTGCGGGCCGGGCCACGGCGGGCCGGCGATGGTGGCCAATGTCTGGCTCGAAGGCACGTACAGCGAGATCTACCCGGCGGTGAGCCGGGACGCGCGGGGCATGGCCCGCCTGTTCCGCCAGTTCTCGTTCCCCGGCGGGGTACCCAGCCACGTCGCCCCGGAGACGCCCGGCTCGATCCACGAGGGCGGGGAGCTGGGGTACTCGCTGGCCCACGCCTTCGGCGCCGCCTTCGACAACCCCGACCTGATCGTGGCCTGCGTGATCGGCGACGGTGAGGCCGAGACCGGGGCTCTGGCCGCCTCCTGGCACTCCAACAAGTTCCTCGACCCCGCCCGGGACGGCGCCGTGCTGCCCATCCTCCACCTGAACGAGTACAAGATCGCCAATCCGACTGTTCTCGCCCGGATCGGCGATGAGGAACTGGATGCGCTGCTGACCGGCTACGGCTACCGGCCGTACCTCGTGGCCGGCGACGATCCCGCGACGGTCCACCAGCGGATGGCGGCGACCCTGGACACCGTCTTCGCCGAGATCAACGCCATCCAGGCCCGGGCCCGGGTCGAGGACGCCCAGGCGCGGGCCGACGCTGGCCAGGCCGCGGACCGCTCGGTGCGGCCGGGGCCCCGGCCGGCTTGGCCGATGATCGTGCTCCGCACGCCGAAGGGCTGGACCGGACCGTCGTGGGTGGACGGTCGGCGGGTCGAGGGGACGTGGCGCTCGCACCAGGTTCCGCTCGACGACGTGCGGCGGGTCCCCGAGCACCTGGCCCAGCTCGAGAAGTGGCTGCGCTCCTACCGGCCGGAGGAGCTGTTCGACGAGACCGGGGCGCCCCGGCCGGAGGTGGTCGGCTGGCTGCCCACCGGCGACCTGCGCATGGGGGCGACCCCGTACGCCAACGGCGGCCGGCTCACCCGACCGCTGGAACTGCCCGACTTCCGCGACTACGCGGTGAAGGTGGATGCGCCCGGCGCCACCGTGGCCGAGCCCACCCGCGTGCTCGGCGACTACCTGGCCGACATGCTGCGGGCCAACGCCACCCATCGCAACGTCCGCATCGTCGGGCCGGACGAGACCGAGTCCAACCGCATCGGTGCCGTGCTGGAGGCGACCGACAAGGTCTGGCAGGCCACCGTGTCCGATGTGGACGAACATCTGGGGGCCCACGGCCGGGTCATGGAGATCCTCTCCGAGCAGGTGTGCCAGGGCTGGTTGGAGGGGTACCTGCTCACCGGCCGGCACGGCCTGTTCTCGTGCTACGAGGCGTTCGCGCACATCGTGGACTCGATGGTCAACCAGCACGCCAAGTGGCTCAAGACCACTCGCGAGTTGCCGTGGCGGGCCCCGATCCCGTCGCTGAACTACCTGCTGACCTCCCACGTATGGCGGCAGGACCACAACGGCTTCTCCCACCAGGACCCCGGGTTCATCGACCTCATCGTCAACAAGAAGGGCAACGTGGTCCGCGTCTACCTGCCCCCCGACGCCAACACCCTGCTGTCGGTGACCGACCACTGCCTGCGCTCCCGCGACTACATCAACGTCATCGTCGCCGGCAAACAACCCGGACCGTCCTGGTTGGACATCGAGGCGGCCACCCTGCACTGTGCCCGCGGCATCGGCATCTGGGAATGGGCCTCGACCGACCACGCCGAGCCCGACGTCGTGCTGGCCTGCGCCGGCGACGTGCCCACCCTGGAGACCCTGGCCGCGGCCGACCTGCTGCGCACCCACCTGCCCGACCTGCGAGTGAGGGTGGTCAACGTGGTCGACCTCATGCGCCTGAACTCCCCCAGCGAGCACCCGCACGGCCTGTCCGACGCCGAGTTCGACGCCATCTTCACCACCGACAAGCCGATCATCTTCGCCTACCACGGCTACCCGTGGCTGATCCAC
>Ga0065720_1020024_pt1 | contig 17740 bp, 18 predicted proteins | sample Thericmetagenome_FD_59107 | JGI IMG/M metagenome (GOLD analysis project Ga0065720, IMG submission 59107) | Thermophilic microbial communities from the Joint Bioenergy Institute, California, USA of rice/straw/compost enrichment - eDNA_2 v2... | ecosystem: Engineered > Solid waste > Grass >...
CCGACCCTTCAGCCCGGTCAGACAAGCCGAAACACCACCGAAAGGACGAGTTGTTTCTCATTGCAAGTATTCCGTCATGGATTGAACCAACTCAACAAAACCGAACAAAAGTTACAATATTCTGGCTGCAGGTGGACGGTTGTCCGTCTTTGATATCCGGCTCATTCATGACAGGACCTGATGCGGCTGATGGGAATGTCCCCACATGACAACCGCCCGCGCACTGATGGAGGGTCTAATCCGATCTGAACTTGCTTTGGTTGTGTGCTGGGGCCAGGACCGGTGTCCTGGATCTGCCACAAGGAACGGACACAAAGTAGAATGGATTCTTTTAAGCGGTACAAATGCGATTATGCCTAGAGATGGAGTGCTGAATGGAGACTGCATGGCAGACGTGGTCTCCTCGGGTCGTTTCCTGAGAGCCAAGACAGTGCCCGTGACCAGTTCGTGAGTTAGTGACATGCATTTGGCTGCCAGCCAGCGCAGCAGGTCACTGCCGGTGTGGGTGTTTGCGCGGTTCTTGGGGGTGGCACATACTCGCTCGGAACCTTCGCTAATTTGAGCCACACCTGGGGTGGAGTTTTGGTCCAAGAGACCAGATAAGTTAATGTGTGTCAAGGCCTGCCACTATCAACGGAGAACCAGCTGCTAGCGAGATGGTTTGAATTGCATGATAGCAGTTCAGACTTCTAGTAAAAAGTCTGGCTTACCCTCAGAACCGTCGTTTCTGAATAAGAAAGTCAGTATGATGCGTCGTTTGGCTTCTAGGCGTTCTGAGCTCTCTACGCCTTGGCATTGCCCAGACACAGCCACAATCGCCAGCACGGCGCTCCAGCTCCTCCGCAGAGGCCGTGGATCTAAAAAGCTTGCGGGGCGCTGGGTCTTCCCGCGGGCCTCGAGACAAAGCTTCCTGTCCTGTTAATGTTTTTCGGGACTGGACGCCTTCTGCGTGGTGTCTCATCTGTTACAATCTTTCCCCGCAACGTCCGGCGGTTCGACGATAGAATACAACCTCATCCCGTCTTCAATTCCTTGGGCGCCACCAAGCATCTGGCTATCCGATTCCGAAGACTTATATTTTCGCTGCCTTCATCGTAAGTCCTACCACAGTCCCCCCGTTCACCCTTATCTCGCCCTGAGCTTGCCTTCCCCACCACACGAGCCGAGAACTAGTGCCTGCGAAAGGAGCCGAAAGCGCAAACTCCGTCGCTCGCCCCGACAGGTGCTCTGCTCTGCGGTGGCTGATTGTTTCTGTGCGTTCGCGTTTGTTCGCACCTTGCCTGGCTTGTCGTTTCCAGTCTTTCCAATTACCTGACCAGAATTATGGCAACCGTCTTGCTGACAAGCGCTCGCGACAGTATCGTTAATATTTTCGAGCCTTTGTCGTCCCTGTGGCCTCGAGCCAAATCCGCCGTCACAATGCGATTCCGTAGCATGGCTAGGCATCTAAGCGAGAGCGTAAGAGTCCATTTTTGTTTTCTTTCGTCTCTTGATAAATGGGTGCCCTTTTCATCTCTGGTCGCGCAATGGAGATGATGACGATGAAAATGAAAGGGGGTTGGCAAGAATTGGACAATTCCCTTGTGGGATATCAGCTGGAGAGGAACTTGTGGCCGGAAACTGAAAGCTTTGCCCTGGCTACTTGATTGTGTGATACGAGCTGTTGTGTGCCGCTCTTCTCGCAATATGCACCCGAACTGTGTTTGTTAAGGCATCGTGCTGAACAATTGACACAGTTTAGCTCGTCGTCACAGCCATACCTGTCCTGTAAGTTAACTTTTAATATTCTTCCGAGGGGTTCCGAGCTAACGGCTGTTGCAGACCATGACATTCTTCGTACGTCTCTAGCTCCAACCACTACGCTTGCCTCAAGTCCCCTGCTAATACCTGTCGCAGTCACCACCGAGGATATCCGAGCGCTCAAGGGCGACTGGCTAACGGACAACGTGTGTACCCTGGATTGATTGTCTGTCAATGCTGGCATTCGCTAACTATTTTCTAGAACATTGCTTTCTGGGAGGAGTATGTCTCTCACCTTGATGACCGACCTATATGTTCCTAGATTGACTTGAAGGTTCCAGATGGCTTGAGCGTGAGGTTTTGCCTAACTATCCCAAGGCCCGCGTCGTCCTCCTCCGGCCCAGCATAACGTTCCTCTTGATGCAAACGATCGATATCAAGGGGATAAGCAGTGCCCTTCCTGACTTCCGCAACGTCACCCACATCTTCCTCCCAATCAACGACAGCCGCGACCGTGAGCGCGCCGACGGTGGTAGCCATTGGTCGCTTCTGCTCGTGTCTGTCATCGATCGGGTCGCCTTTCATTACGACTCGCTCGGCGGCGCCAACTTCTATGAGGCACAACGGTGTACTGATCGGTTAGGTCGCGTCCTGGGCATCCCACTTCGATTCCATCAGCTCGAGGATTGCCCACAACAGCCCAACAGCAGCGACTGTGGCGTGTTTGTGTGCATCTTGATGCGTCACTTGCTTATTAAGCGCCTGCTCGTGGCTGGCTCCAATGAGAAGGTCTCGATGTCTATGGCTGGAAAGATGATTGACAGCCATGGCGGCCGCAAAGAGATGCTGCGCATCATAGAATCGCTGCGTAAGGAGGGCGAGCGCAGGAGAAGTGCCAGCCCGTATGCGAAGCCGAATACCCCACCGCGGATTGAGTAATATCTCTTCTGGTGTTGAAAGGAGAAAAGAAAGAAAAAATTGTCGGCGGATGGCATTTGCATGTTATGTTGCGTTTGCGTTCATGACTGCATTGAAGCTTAACTTGACGAACATTGGTGGCTTCATCTGGGTTGGATATCGCGGCGTTTGCGAGACAGGGTGTTTGGCGTCGTTGGCATGGCTCTTAAGTGATTGGCTTGTTTCTCTTTGGTTTTGTTGCGGTCAATGTCACTAGAATCAGCTTGCGGGTGGATGGTATATGAGCAGATGTTTTGGGATGATGCTAGACAGTAGGATGAATGGGCGACAACAGAAAACGGTAGAAAGAAGTGGCTAGAATTCTGGTAGCTTTGATGGGTATATCTTAGTTCTGCTCCTCAATATGATATGTCGGATATCCCTGAACGCCAACATGACCACCGCACTGGGCCGTACTATGCAACTAAACTGAATACAAAAAAGTTGGAATTAAGAAGTCTTGTTTATGAAAGCAGGGTTTTGCTCCATGGTAGCAGCAATGAACCCTCGCAAAGCTGCCCATCGACTCGACACGCCTGATGTCGCAGACGGCGCCGTTTGTTGCTGCTCCTGCGCTGGAGCTGCCTCCCCCATCTCCGTATCCACTGCTCCGCTCTCTGAGATCTTTTCGGTACCGCTTACCGTGCTGCTGCTCGCAGCTCCCGTAGATGACGAAGATGCCTTCGAGATGATTGCCAATTGCGCCAAACTCTTCTTGAACCTCTCCATCTCTCCCCTGACAATCTTCTCCTTCTTCTTCAGCGCGCCAGGCTTCGGCCTCAAGCTCTTCAACCGGATTTTTCCCTGCGCGCGCTGCGTCTCGTCCATCGTCTCGCCGTCAGCTCCATCGGCAGCCTCTCGCGCGTCCATCTCAGCCTTGATATCATCAAGCGCATCCTCCAGCGACTCCAACGTTGCGACGAGCTTCTTATTAGGCCGCCTGCGCTTCTTGTTCTTGTGCGCGCTCTTACCAGTGTTGGTCTTGTCCGCATTCTTGATGATCTTGTTGACGAAGGCGCTGTGCTTGATCAGGAGCTTGTCCTTCTTCGAGTTAATGAAGCGATCTTCCACAACGTTGTCTTCGCGGTGCAGCTTGCGCGGGAGTAAGGGGTCGGCGAGGCGCATGCGCGCCTTTTCGCGCGCCGTAAGCCTCTTGCCTGGAGTTGGGGCGGTTTTGCCCTGGGGATGGAAGGTTAGCAAATGGGACAAGGGCGGGGGAGTTGGGGAATGGAGAACATACCATTATGAATTACGTGTGAATTTAGTTTTATCCTTAGTTAAGACTAAAATAAGCACACGAAAGCAGTCAATGCTTCAACTGTGGCAACTGGCGACTCTGCATTTGCTGAAGTGGTTTGTTGTTCGAGTCGAAGGCGGTGTTGTTGTGGTAAAGCAGATGGCTGCCAACTGCTGGACTTTTTTGTGGGTCTGTTCTTATCCAGATGTGGGGCTACGGGGCTCTGGGCAGGTTCCCAATGGCTGGGCGGGGCCGACCGAGAGCCATGCCAAGACCTACCCCACGATGGTGGGGGAGGGGCAATATATTCCTGGCTCCTGAGCGCTCACCTTCATAGAAGCGACGGGAAGACAACAGAAGGGGTAGGGTATATGAAAACAACTCGAGTTCGTCAAGCAGCAAGAGGGCTTACTTTGTCATTTTCACATTAAATCTCGGAACCATAACCACATATATAGGGAGGAAAAGGACCGCAGGGAGGATCTGTAGGCTCACAACAGTGAAACGCCCATACCACTTGTCTTGCACACATACCTGCATCTTACTCTCGCGAACCAACGATATCGACTACTTGAACCAAGCCTTGAAAGCGGAGCTCGCTGCCAAACATGGGGTCTACTCAGAAAAGCCTATCGAAAGAAGAGATTGAGCGCTACTCGCGCCAAATGATTGTCCCCGGTATGGGGAAGGAGGGTAAGGTTCGTCTGGTGCCATCCCAGGGAGAGAGCCGAAGCTAATACATGGAATAGGCCAACTTCGTCTCATGAACGCCAAGGTCCTCATTATCGGCGCCGGGGGTCTCGGCTGCCCAGCTGCTCAATATCTTGCCGGCGCGGGCGTGGGCACCATTGGCATCGTCGACGGCGACTCGGTCGAAACATCTAATCTCCACCGGCAGGTCGCCCACGCTACGAAGCGTGTCGGCATGCTCAAAGTCGACAGCCTCATCACTCACCTGATCGAGATCAACCCACTCCCCGTCTACGTCCCCTATCGCTTCGACCTGACCCCGCAGAACGCTGCTCAAATTATCAAGCCATGGGATGTCATCCTCGACTGCACCGACAATCCGGCTACGCGCTACCTCATTTCTGACGTCTGCGTACTCCTGGGCAAGCCGCTGGTCTCCGCAGCGTCAGTGCAAAAATCCGGCCAGCTCATCGTCCTGAATTGCCCGCCGACTCCGCAAGGCGTGGTCAACAAGAAGGCTGCGCCATGCTACCGGTGCTGCTTCAAGAAGCCCCCGCCGCCCAGCGCACAAACATCATGCGGTGAAGCGGGTATCATGGGACCTGTGGTTGGCATGATGGGTGTCGCGCAGGCCGGCGAGGCGATCAAAATTTTGGTATCACAGCTGCATATGCCACCAAAGGAGGGCGAGGAAGTGTCTCCTGAGAAGAATCTGGTTCAGCCGACGCTGCTGATTTATACCTATGATCTGAACAGCGCGATTGGGCCGTACTCCTTCCGGGCACTCAAGATGGGTGGGAGGAAGAAGGATTGTTTCGCTTGCGGAGAGAACTCGACTCTCACGCTGGATGGGATTAAGTCAGGGAACCCGAACTATGTGCAATTTTGCGGCAACATGACGCAAAGCACGAATCTTGCCCCGGAGGATCGAATCACAGCCACGGCGTACAATGAGAAGAGGAGAAATGGAGAGTTAGGAGAGCATATCCTTCTCGACACCCGTGAAAAGGAGCACTTTTCCTTTGGCAGCATCCCAGGAGCTGTCAATGTACCATTTAGCAAGTTTTTGGTCAAAGCGTCCTCCATTAAGAGAGAGGGCAATTCTCCCGCTGAACTTTTGCCCATGCAACCTGCAAGCGACGAGGCACCTATCGTTGTCGTCTGCCGGAGAGGGCAAGATTCTCAAGAGGTCGTTGAAAAGCTCAAGGAGCTGGGGCTGGACAATGGTGGAAAGCGCAAGATTATGGATATTGTCGGTGGTATGAAGGCCTGGAGGGACGAGGTAGACCCAGACTTCCCCTTCATATGACACCGTATCGTACAACATCTTCGATGACAGTGTACCAAGCATCAATGTTTTCATATGGATATACCCAGGTAGGGAAATGTCAAGCGAAGATCGTTGCTTATGATCTGTTCATTCTTATACGACTATGTTACAACCCATAAGCAAGCCCCTTGAACGCCGGATGGAAGTGGGATAGCAAGGCAAACCTGGAGCAAGCAGCCCAGCCTGCCAGCAAACTGTTTCCTACATTCATATCAGCCCTTGAGCAGCGTTGGACCTCATAATACACAAGCAGAACGTGCCAGTTTTGCACTTTGCTACGCTAGATTGCCCCCTCCTTCTTCTTGTTAAAGGCTCTCTGGTCCCTCAGCCACTGCCGGTAGCCGGCCACGCTGGAGATCTTTTCGCCATAGAAATCGGGTACTGTGTCCTGTTAGAAGCTGTCCAAGAAGACAAATGAAAGGGATACAAAACTGACCCGGATTTCTCACTGAGCTCGCGCTCGGATCAACACGATGCTTCTTAATCCTGGCAAAAAACTCGCTCTCCTTGATGGCCATCGGCCCCTTGTACTTGCTCTTGAGCGTATTGAAAACAGCCGTGCCCAGGCTAGGTCCCACTAGCCAGCCCAACGCCGCGCAGCTCAGCGTCAACAGGCCAAGAGTGATAAGGGGATCCAAGGGGATCTGCGACACAACGCTGTCGGCCATGCCCGTGCTAAGGAACGCCGCGCCGCCAAATCCGCCAGCCACAGAGCTGAGAATGCTAAAGGCAGACTGCCACCTACGGCGCGCCTTACGCAACTGGAAGAATGTGTTCCAGTCCAGCACCACTTGCTCCGGGTGCGCCGCCTTCGCGGCTTTGGCGGCTTCCTCAGCAGCCTTGGCATCTATTTCGGCATCTGGAGTCGCCGCGCGCGGGGGTTGACTGCGAGTTGAGGAGTGGCGACGGGAGATGTTAATGGTGAGTGACTTCGCGGCGGCATAGGTGATGACGGTAGGGCGGGTTGAGAGAAGCCGGAGCTGGAGCGGTTTGGATGGGGGGGGGCTTGTGCTGAGGAAAGGAGACATCGTGGTCAGCCCAGCCGAGTAGGGGCAGGTAGCACTGCGCAAAAGGGCTGGCTGCAGACCAGCCGAGCGGCCGGCGCTCGCGCGAAGCATCGTCGACGCGGTCGAAGGAGGGAGCATCGTGGTCGCAAGCGCTCGGGTTACCTTGCGGGAGCAAAAAAGTTCCGAAGGCGCTAGCGGGGTCGTTATTTAATACTTAAGTTCGGATGGAATGGAGCAGATGGGATTGAGAATGAGCGGAGAGGGGTACCGGCACCGTCAATTAGAATGGCAACGCAGACAAGTATAACCTTTCAGACAAAAGCAATTTGTCTGGCGAAGGGGTGCCGTATGATGGAATGTTTGTGAAGCTCCATGTGGTGGGGACAAACCGCAGCAGCTTTGAGACTCGAACTTGGGGCTGGGCGATTTGATAGGAGATAAGATATGATAAAAGATAGTGGTCAGGTATGCCAAGCAAGCATGTGCAAAGGTCAGCTACAACCTTCCGATTGCTCCATACTATGAACCGGCTCCACACCCGTTAACCTCGACCCAACACCTTTATCACGGTAATATCCATATTAACACCCATCGTCTTAGGACATGTCGTCTCTTCTTCCGCTCGTTTTTGGGATTCAATGAATGGCCGGTATTACTGCCTACGATATTCAAACCCCTACCTCGTCGCGCCTCCATCTCGACGCGCGGCGCTTGAAGCTTGCACCGGTCAATTACCCATCTCCTGAACGTGTTGCGCCACGATTCGCGGTACCTTGAGAGCTTGCGCCATGGAGACCAAAAATGTCACCCAGCCACGCTATCGCAAGGTTGAAATCGAGATCCCCCTCCCATCCATACGACGGTATAAGCCCGGCTCTGGACCTCCTCCCCCCCAGATATCCTTACTACCACCGCGCGACTCGACTGCATACATCATCGACCAGTTCGTTTTGCCTACCGACGAGGATGCCACTCTCACGTCCCGGCGACTCATATACTACCACGTCGGCTTCACAGACCTACCGCACGTCAAGATCCTCCTCCCATGTACTGAGGTGTTGGACTATGTTTCACCTCGTGAGCTCGAGGAATGGGAGTACCACAATTGGGAGCGAAAGATGAAGGAGAGGGTACGCAAGCAAGAAGAAACGAAGCGCACAGGACGTCCACGTAAGAAAAGAATTGTTGAGGCTTCTGAGCCACAGGCCAAGACTGCCAATGCTCCAACATTAAGCTCCGCAGACGACGCGCTCTTGCTCTCTCGAGAGGTTGCCGGCCCTTCGTTATCAACACCGCAGAAAAGAAAACTCAGTGCGATGCTGGAGGAGGAGAAGACCGGAGAGATGAGCAATACTGAAGAGTCGGATGGCAGTGCTGTTCGCCGACAACTTCGAGGCGATTTGGTCATCGAAGGTTCTGAGGAGACGGGTGAAGACTTGGGGTCGGAGTCTATGGATCAGTTTGCGCTCACACACGACGACACTATCGGGGCCACATCACTTCGTGCAAACAGTGCGGCTCCTATGATGCAGCGCAAATATGGCAGCACTTCCGCGGCCCAACAGGCTACTTTCGTGTCGCAGGGATCGACAGCTGAGCTATCGACTATCCCAGTCACCCAAGTCACACCGACCAATACTTCCAGGCAAACATTAACTCCTAATCCCAGGCCAAATTCTTTGTCAAATGAGTCAGTGCCATGGACTGCAACCCCGCGCGTCAGCCAAAGTCAGGGAAATGCGCCGGTATTGTCCACGGCTAAAAAGAAAGTAAGGCCACCAAAGTTGAAGGATTCATTAGCGAAACGACGACAACCCCCGTCTACCAAAAAGAAGCAAAAGGCCACTGACCCAGAACCCGAGCCGGAAGACGACGAATGGGAAGTCAAAGGGCTTCTCGACGATAAGTGGTTCCTCGAGGATGGAGTCAAGGTTCACAAGTACCTTGTCCTGTGGGAAGGCGACTGGCCGCCTGATCAGAACCCGACGTGGGAGCCAGAAGAAAACATACAAGACCAGGCGCTCATCAAAAAGTACCAACAAAAGAAGGCAGCCGGGTTACTCAAGTCTTCGCCTGTCAAGCGGCAGAAGACGCTGCGCCACTTCCTCTCGTCAACTCCGTACCGCACTGTCGCGGAGGCGTTTGCGGGGGGCATCGATGAGCAACCGCCACCTGTGATCCAGGACACAGATAGCGAGGCGAAGCTGCCTGAGGAGCAGTTCTTCGTGACCGAGAATCTCGGGAGTGTTGGCCCTGCCAATGAGTCTAGGCCATCGGTGACGAAACCCAAGTCGGGATTTCAGGTGTTTGACAATACGTTGGCTCGGTACAACCGGACTTTTTCGCGCTGATGGAGGTACCTCACCATCAAACTAAGGAGGAACGTAAAGACATGAAAGGACTTGGTGAGGAGAGTGCAAACGCCCTTACGGTCACAGGAACACAGGGCGTGTCGTGGTGTGGGGGGTGAGTGGGGGGAGACGAGGAAACGCACCACGCTGTTTGCGCCGTTGCACGGAGACCAGGATGGCTAAACAGAGAACTGGGGATAGCATGCTTGGTATTACACGATGATGATGCCAATCGATCCCGAACCTCCGACCACTCGGCACTCGAGGGACTCGAGCAAAAAGAGTTGCGGAATTGATGCTACCAACTTATTACTACCTACGTATAGGAAGGTAGCGTACCAAGTCACGCCCTGCGGCCCGTTGTCACAGTAGCCAAATGCTGCGCATCAAGCGGGCCAGTCGTTTGCAATGCAAATACCATTAACGTTCGCTGTGTAAACTCCGATCTAGCGTACGGGACAACATGAATAACATACCAGATTACGTACAAAGCTCAGACCTCAAATCTTTGGTTTGGAATTGCTGACTACGAGTGCTATCCTCCAAACTAAGAGCTATCAGCTGTCTTCGTAATTTTGGCAGCTCAACGCCTCAGATTCCCCAGGTAAGCATAATCCCTAGAATGTAACGGACGTTACGGACAAAAAACTGATTGAATTTATGCTTGATGGCTCAATATGCCTTCCAATAATGGCTGCGTGAGCTTCAGGAATCTTTGTTTTGACCTTGAAACCCGTCTACCTCTAGGAAGCCTCTTTTCCCTGACCAATGTGAACCCATCTAAACAATCTCTGTAACCTGGCAAGCAGAAAGTAGAAGCCAAGAAAAGGACAACTAAACAGCATATCCAAACAAGGATGCACCAAGAAACCCAAACATTCAAGATATTACCTTCCCCTAGCCCTCGCCTCCTCAGCCAACCTCCTCTCTACCCTCAGCACACCTTCCATCCCCCTCCGAATCTCCTCCACCTCCGGTCCATCCTTCATAAGCGGCTTAAACGGTAACCGAGGTACCGCACACCCTCGTTCCGCATCCCCATGGAATATAGGCATCGCCGCCTTCACACCCACAAACCCGTACCGAATCGCCAGCCAGTCCCCTTTGGCAACTTCGTGTTGCAGCGTCCGTGCCTCCTTAATACGCCCTTGCTCCCATAGCTCGAAGATGCGCACGCACGCCCGGGGGGCTAGGTTCGCGAAGCCGCATATTGTGCCGTGCGCGCCTACCACCAGGCCCTGAAGGATGAAGTCGGCTGAACCGCCTGCGATGAAGAACTCGGAGGAAGCGGTACCGGCAACCAGGCGGGCGAGTTTGCCTGTATTGCCACAGGTAAGTTTGACGCCCACGATGCGCGGGTGGGAAGCGAGGGTCAGCAGCGTGTCAGAGTCGAGATCGAGGCCATTGGCGGCCGCTGGGAAGTTGTAGATGAGGATAGGGATAGGCGAGCGTGAGGCAATGGTCGTGAAGAAGTCAATGACGGCTGGCTTGGTCAGAAGCGAGGCATAGTAGCCGGGAGGGAGAATGATGGCGTGGGTAGCGCCCGCTTCGTAGGCTTCGATGCAAAGCTCGAGAGTTTCACGGATGGATTGAGCGCTGCAGCCTGCGATGATGGGGATTGGCCTGTGGAGGTCGGTTTTCTCGTGGCGGACGGTGTCGGCTACTGCCTTGATGGTTGCGCGGCGTTCAGCGCGGGAGAGGTGCACTGCCTCGCCGTTTGAGCCGTGGACGACCAGACCGGAGACACCGGCGGCCAGAAGACGGGCTGTGTGCCGCTGGATGGCGGGAATGTCCAGCTCGTCATCCGGAGTGAAGAAGGCCGGCATGGGAACATAAACGCCGTTGGGCAGAACGGTCGGACCGTCATCTTCCTCCATCTGATCCATTGCGTTGAGCAGACTCGTAGGCGTGAGGGGGTTGCTGATGCTTAGCTGAAAAGACTCCATTGTTGATAGTCTATACTGATAATGTCAGCGGAAGATATGAAGAGAGTATAGTGCGGAGAGCGTTGAGAGTAAACGTCCGTCAACAAATAAAGGCAACGACACAGCATTGCGATGAACCAGCTGGAGTTTGGCGGGTAGGTATTTATACAGACTAAAGGCAAACAACATCAACCCTGTCTTGCCGTCGCCAACTGGAGCAGGGTGATTTGAGACAAGGGTTCGCCGGTGAAGTGGAATTACAGCAGCCGGGAGGACAATGTAAGGAGACATCTCTGTGGCCTTTCCGACCTCACTACCCAGGACCCCTGGAGCCGGGTAACTGATCCGGGGCGCATCACCGCCATTGTTTGGAAGTTCGGGATTGCCCAGCGTGGGGGTCTGAGATTAAGTGAGATGAACGATAGGACGAGAGAAGCCCAGGTCTGTCCAGGGATGGTAGTTGCACAAGGCTCTAAACGGCCAAGAAGGCAGCAATCGGCCCCTTTCGGGGACTCAGGGACTCTCTCGGGGCCTGAAGGCAGTGTTCTACAGCCTCAACGTCATCACCCAGGGGGATCGTGCGTGGCATGTCCAAGGCCATTTGACATGATCACAAGACCTCTCCGAGCCCCAGGCGGTCCCGATAGCTCATGTTTGCCAGATATGACAGGTCGCAAGATGGCCGGAACAGGGGATTTTGCTGTTCGTTCAGGCCCGAGACACAAGAGAATCTGCAGAGAAGCACGTTGCACAGCGTTGTAGCGGGAACGCAAACACCGTCTGCGAGGATTCTGAAGCCTGGACGAGGAGAACCTGATAAGAGAAGCGCCAAACTGCAGAGCTGGAGCCTGGCATTCCATTCTAGAAAGGAAAGAGAGTGAGCAGGCTGACAACCTGAGAAGAAGAACCTTAGCTGGCCGTGACTTCTGTCACGGGTCACAACGGGTGTCAGTGGAAGCTTCCTGATCGGGCAGAACCCCCCACGTTTCAGGGTCTGGACTTTTGTCACCCGGCAGTCAGCGGCATGCAGGGGCCACGGCGAGACAGGCCAACCACAGCCTATTCCGTTGCCGCCATTTGCATTGCCGTCCCCACCAATTCCAGCAGCTTGGTTCCTCCGTGGGGCTTATTGAGGGCTGCACGTTCGAACATTTGTCGCACAAAAAACGCTTAAATTCACTCCAGTATCGGGACGATGTCTTTGGGAGTGGCCTCCTGTGTTGTCTCAACTACAGAAATCATTCCTCTTGCTGCCAACAGTCACCGCAAAAAAAAAAAAATAGGAGAGACTTGATATTTTTTTGGATTTGTCCCACATTCCCCCAGATCCCCAGATGATGATCTACTTATAGCTCCAGGCCTAACCTCTTATGGGAACAGCTTCAAGACCCTTACCTTCAAGGTTTGCGACGGGCGGTTATGAGTCTTACTACTTCATTTGTTGCATTTGTTACGATTTTTACTACGTCTCATGAATACCATGCAGAAAACGGCGTGCATCTATTCCACAAACATAATGCCATCCACGTTCAAGTTGTCGGCGTGCAAAATGACTGATGTTTGTATGTCAGCGCATAGACTCCAGAAGTTACATTCCAGCCTGGGCGATGAGACGTTGTCATGTGCCCAGCGTCTCCATCATATCAAATTTCCTTCCCCTGCATTACGACAACACTAGCGCTTGATGGCCGTTCACGGGACTACAAAAATTTTGTATCCTGGACTTAAACAGTGTCCCTGATCAGTACTCTGTTACATAACACAATCCCGGTCATAGCTGTGTGTAACCGTGGGGTTAAGAAGGGGGAGCTGACAACCAGCATCACTGTCTATTACTGTCTCGTCAACCCATGCCTTAGACTTTTTCGGTTCAAGAGCGGACTGCATATCAAGCCTTAAAAAGGGTAGAAGTTGGGGGAGAAAGTCTGTTCTAGAAGTCAGCTTCCGACATTTGAGGCATAACTAGGATGGGGGCACCAACTTAGTATTGTTCTTCAGAGCATCACAATGGCGGTTATGAGGATGAAGAAACGATAGACTTCTGAATTATGACTGGAATGGCACTGCTAAATCTGCGCACCCCGCTGGTCGCTGAACGTTGTTGGAGCCTGGAACTTATACGGAGCCCCTTGCAATCCCTGCCATGTCATCGAATCGTGGTACGTGTCTCCGAAGCATGTGGTTTGACACATCAACATGGAAATCTCCACTGACTTCTATGGCATACCTAGTCAACACCAGTAATGACTCCTTGACTTCAATAGATTAACATTATCATTAGAATCCATAAGAAACCATGACATGCATAGGACATAGGTACATAATTATCAGACGTCATTATGGTGCAAGTCAAGGCATTGACAAACCCACTTCCACTGCACCTACCAGGATTCCTTTCCGGCTCAACCTCCTGGAATTTCTCTGGACTGGATGACTACATCTCTGATATCCAGTTGGGCTCTTTCTCTGCACACAAGTTTGGTGTATACTTCTCTCTGCGTAGCACGTCCCCGCAGGAAGCAGTCTGCGATGGGGATGGGGCGGTCAGATAGCGTCACAAGAGCTTAATCTTCACACTCTTTAACCTTCGTTGTATTGCTTCCTCCTGCCCTGTGGTACAATCGAGTTGTGGTCCTCTCGTGGGCCAAAAGCCTCGAGACGGCCCGAAATCTCCTCAGATGAGGTGACCATAGCCTGGCGTAACTCACACACCAAGTGCATTAGAGGCATGAGATGGGTGTAGTAGGCTTGTGAGACCAGACACCGTGGCATGTAACGCATTGGATACCATTCGGTTGCGCGGAGAGACGGTATGTTGCTGGTCATTGCCAGCAACTCAATGTCCCACGGGTAAAGTGGAGTATCTTTATCAGATATTGGAGACTTCCAGTAGTTGTTGTCACTCTGTCGGCTCAGGCTCTTGAGCATGGACAGACTTTGGGCCTACTGGCAAAGGGTGCTTGAAGAAGGTAGAAGTGCTCAAGAGATGGAAGGCTGGCGAAAAGGCTGAGCAGTGCAGACTCGAGCTTTATCAGTACACCAGCGAGCCTGTCGAGATTGAAACATTCAGGGGCCTGTGGCAAGAGATCAAGGCCGATATGCAGAGTTTTGCTTAACTTCTCACAAGGGTTGGAACCTATCACATACTTTGTCCGGACCGTGCTCCACAGGAGATCATCGCCAGTATTCGTTGAGTTGGAAAGCAGGTTTGGTGACAAGTCCGCAACTATGATTGAGATCGCGGGACAAGCTGCAGCGGAGGATGCCATCGCCTTGGAGAGGAAGCGCCTCCGGGACAAGAACCAGGTAATTTAATACTTCACTTCGGGCTTCAGCACATGGAGCAATGAAGTTGTGAGTACTGAGTGTTGATTCCTAGAGTCGTGGCGTTGGTACGAGCTGCAAGCTGACCATTCCACAGGGGCTGAGCGTCGGCATGATACAAACTTGAAGGATTTTTCGTTGCTGATATGGTGACATAGCAACTTTCCTCCATATTTTCTGTCGTATGTCGACGGGGAACATGGCAAACAGAAAAAATTCTCCCCGAGAGCAGCACTTCGAACAGCTCGCGTTGATGGGTGGACTCTGCGCTGTAAAAATAACGTGGTCTGTATTGGCTATAGGCTTGGAGAATGGGTGGGCAAGAACATGCATGCTCATTTGTGAAGTGTATTTGGCTAGCGCCATGATAACCTCTTTTGCTGTTAAACATGGCGTTGATGCCCTGGCTTCAACATCAGAATGACAACGAATCCACACGTTTAGTTGCGTTATGATACCGGATCATCTTTCGATTGTGTGCACCCCAAAGGAGTTTATGCCTTTAATAAAAAGGGCAGCTAAGCGCAGCGTCTTGAAAAGCATATTCCTTACTTCTGATAGCCTGCATGGCTACCGCTATAATTAATGAAATTAGACCGCCTATCTGGCATGACGGACCCGCTCTCAATGAGCAAGTCACAAGCAATTGATGATCGTGCTTACATGGGACAGGAAAGTCAGCTTATCATGTCACAACGTCGCGAGATTCCCATGAAACGAAACACGCTTTGACAGTTGAGCCGATACACATTACAGTGAAACTTACAGCCACCACATGGTGGCTGCCTGCTTTATATTCCGAGAAATAATGTGGCGATTCTGGTACGACGACAATAGCTGAATATGCTCTTTTCAAGACAGATCATAGTGTCAACTTTGGTTGAGGATTGTTAGTCCATACTGAAGTTTAGCTCATTTCTCAATGGAACACAGAGTACAAAAAACATGCAATCCTCCACTTATTTTGCCTTGAAGCTGCTGTCCAAGGGAGAACAGCTAGATAATGGAGCTGAAACTTTTGGAATCTTCAATGCCATCTCGGTTCCGATAATGGTCGCATGCTTGAGGTAGTCAGCTTCAAAACCTATAGATTCATGAAGCCACACTGCAACAGAGCCGAAGATCGCGAAAAGCGGTAAGTTAGAAGACTTATTCTTTTCGTATTGGTGAGAGCATGTAACCTACCTTAGCACCGTATACCTGTCTTAGGGTTCCTGCAGTCTCAGAACCGGGGGAAAGGTGATCCCTTTTGACGTGATCGGCTCTGTGTATTTCTGCTCAGGGAGGGCGAAGGCTCTTTATCATGCTTCCTGGCAAGATGCCAAAACAGAATGTTCTGGACGACTCGGCACCTCGTGTTTTCAATCAAGGCTGACAAGGGGTCGCACCCCCTATATACAGATCCAAAATCCTTCTGCCAGGGGAGGAGAACTAGGGACAAGTTTGTCGACTTTCAGATGTGTTGGGCCGGCGCCAAGAGTATGTTGATGAACTATCTGGAAGGGAGAAAGATGCTGCATGAAATATTTCGTCGAGCGTAAGATGCTTATAATCCCGGAAGCCAAAGGTTCCAAGAGGAAGTGATCGACATTGGCAGCTACAACACAATAACTTGGAGAGCAAGCCTTGCATGAGCTTCAGCTCCATTTCAATCTCGAGTAACAGTAAAAGTAATACCTAAGAGAAAACTTGCTTCTGGGGAAAGCCTTGAAAACCATTCGGTGAGATCCGAATATGACTTTTCTCACCGGCGGTGCATACACACAAGAAGACTCTCAGACGGCCGAAGGCCTGGAATTGCAGATGCCGCAACGAAGTTGCGGGGTCGAGGGTAACGCTGTCGGGAGAATCCGCAGGGGCAAGGCCGCGCGCTAAGACTGTTGGCCTTTCAACCCTACCGCGCATCTAGCAGGCCGGTGAAGCTGCGAATGTGGTAGCCGAGCTGCAAGGCAGGCGCCACAATCCTTCCAACACGGTTCAAACCGTCGCTATCAGCGATTGTTTTTTTCTGACGCGTAGCGCTTTGTTTGACGCCGAATATCTGGATGTCTGTGTGGATGTACATGCAGCTTCTAGAAGCAGCAGCGTAAAATACCAGAGCACGTACCGCGTTGTCCTAGACCAAAGTTCTGGCCAGCGTCCAATTCCCCCCTGTGAGCAGATTTCGAGGACCGCGTCCAGCTGAATGGCGAGGGCTGAGTCAAGAGACTGCATAGTGCAGGCAAGGCTGCGATCATGGAAAGTTCTGGTCTTAAGAATCTTTTGCGTTAACCTTGCTCTCTTAGGAAGTTCCTAAGTAGTTTAGCATCGATCTTCGACGACGGTCTCAACTTTGAGCGGGGCCTTGGGGGTCGAGAGTCAAGGTCCTCGGAGATCTGCAATTAGACAAGGCTTAATTGACTTTGGACTCAGAAGCTGCATGATCGCTGAAGCTTGTTTGTATCGAAGCGGAGTAATAGCCTCTGTTGTGATTCAACTGCGGAGTCTCTAACTTCAAAGTGGTGATGATGAAGCCTTCCACAGCAGACAGTCCTGTACCACCCGCCGCAAGCTGAGCTGAATAATTATGGAAGGCCACACAAGGGTTATAGTGAAGGCTGTCAAATGGTAGCGTTCTCAGAAGCGACTTTGAGGTCGCTTCAATTTTTCTGTAAAGTCTGATCTTTTACCGAGTGATTGGTTTACACGTGTTGGCGTTAGGCATAACACAACAACTTCATACATGTCGTACAGTGAACGGGCGAGGGTGACTCGAGGCCTGGGACTGTGGGTAAGCTGCGTCACTGCCCTGACTCGTTTCGTGCAGGTATCGTATGGACCAGTTGCACATGTCCTCAATCAACCCCAGAAATTTCGGCCAATAAAAAGATTTTATGTGGAGCCCAGGTTGCGCTCAATTGGCCTGCCACACTGTCGGGACAGAAGCGAACCGCTTTGGGTGCTAGCCCCCAGTTTGCCCAGCCTTTAGGCCAGTCGTGTTTCTGTTGTCCCTGCAGCCAGCAGGTCCGCGGTTTTGTTGCGCAGAACCCCACAGCGCAAGCAGGTCCTCCACTCCCAAAACTGCCCAGTCCGCAATAAACCAGACCATCTCCACAGGCGGACGCGGTTCTTTGCCGTGCCGTTGCGTTGCAGCAGCTGGTCCGGGAATCCTGACCTAGCTTTTTTTTTTTTTTTTTTTT
>Ga0065720_1020025_pt1 | contig 17736 bp, 6 predicted proteins | sample Thericmetagenome_FD_59107 | JGI IMG/M metagenome (GOLD analysis project Ga0065720, IMG submission 59107) | Thermophilic microbial communities from the Joint Bioenergy Institute, California, USA of rice/straw/compost enrichment - eDNA_2 v2... | ecosystem: Engineered > Solid waste > Grass >...
AACGCCACGCTGCTGACCCGGTCGATGTCGGAGAAGCTGGTCCGGGCCGGCCTTGACTGGCTGCACGTGTCGCTGGACGGGGCGAGCGCGGCGACGTACGAGAGCATCCGCGAGGGCGCCCGACTGCCCACCGTCCTGCGCAACCTGGCCGACCTCGTGGCGGTCCGGCGGGCCCTCGGCCGCGACAACCCCCAGCTGCGCGTCGTCTTCGTGGCCATGCGCCGCAACATCGCCGAGCTGCCCGCCCTGGTCGAGCTGGTCGGCCGGCTCGGCGTCACCGATCTGCGCGTCCAGAACCTCTCGCACGATTTCGCCGACACCGATCCCGCTGGCGGCTACCGGGAGATCCGGGAGTACGCCCGCGAGCAGGCGCTGTGGGCCGACGACGCGGCGACGCGGCAGGCGTACGCGGCGGCGCGCCGGGCGGCCGACGCCCACGGCGTGCAGTTGCGCCTTCCGCGCACCGCCGACCGTACGGTTGCGGACGGCCTTACCGCGGGCCGTACGGCGATGGGCGGCCGCGCCACGGACCATACGGAGACGGGCGGCCGCATCGCCCCTGGCTGCACGTGGCCGTGGGAGGCGGCGTACGTCACCAGCGCCGGAGTCGTGCAGCCCTGCTGCATGGTGATGGGCGACGACCGGGTGTCGCTGGGCCGCCTGACCGAGCGCCGCTTCCCCGACATCTGGGCCGACGAGCCGTACGTCGAGTTCCGCCGGCGCCTGGTGGCCGGCCCGCCGCCCGACGTCTGCCGCGGCTGCTCCCTCTACCACGGCACGTTCTGACCGGTCCTCGGCGCTGCCTCGGTTGGCCCCGCGGTTGCATGCTCGTCGGCCCACCATCGACGGCCCGCCCCCGCAACCCAGAGCGGCGCACCCGGTGACGGTCGACTGTCAGCCCTGGCTGGTGTAATGGTCCGGGTTTGAGAGGAGGCTGTCGGTGGACGTCTTCCGGGTCCGCGACCAGTTGATTAACGACTATCGCGACTTCACGTCCAGCTTTGTGGACGTGCGTGACGAGCGCGTCCGCGCTCACGTCGAGCGCTTGGTCGAGTTGGGCCATCAGTGGCCGGAGCCGATGCTCAGCCTGAACCCCACCTTTATGCCAGGCGGCACTGTCGATGACCTCGCGCGGGAAGGCCTGATCACCCGGAGGACGGCCGAGATCTTCCGGCTCCGGTTGAGCCCCGATGACGCCGCTGGCCAGGCGCTGCGCCTGCACCGGCACCAACGGACCGCCATCGAACTCGCCCGGGCCGGACACAGTTACGTGCTCACGACCGGCACTGGCTCCGGCAAGAGCTTGGCGTACCTCGTGCCGATCGTGGATCGCGTGCTTCGGGCGCACGAGACCGGGAACTACCGACCCGGTATCAAGGCGATCATTGTGTATCCGATGAATGCCTTGGCCAACTCGCAGCTGCACGAGATGGACAAGTTTCTTCGTTTCGGGTCAACCGATCGCAAGCCGCCGGTGTCGTACGAGCGCTACACCGGGCAGGAGGACCAGGACCGGCGAGAGGAGATTCTTCGCGACCCACCGGACATCCTGCTGACCAACTACGTGATGCTCGAGCTGGTGCTGACGCGGGTCCGGGAGCGGGAACGTCTGATCAAGGCGGCCCAGGGCCTGTGGTTCCTCGTGCTGGACGAGCTGCACACGTACCGCGGTCGGCAAGGCGCCGACGTCGCTTACCTGGTCCGCCGTACCCGTGATGCCTGCGCGGCCTCGCATCTGCAGTGCGTCGGTACGTCCGCGACGATGACGACCAAGGGCTCGGTTTCCGAACAGCGGGCTGAAGTCGCTCGCGTGGCGAGCCGCCTGTTCGGGACGGCGGTGTCACCCGAGCACGTTATCGGTGAGTCGCTGGCTCGAGCCGTCAAGGCAAGCGGGGTGGTGGGGCCGGAGCTTCTCGCGAGTCTGCGCCGGTGGTCGGCCGGCACGGTGCCCGCAGACTACACCGAGTTGGTGAACGATCCGCTCGCGGCCTGGGTGGAGACCATGTTTGGCCTCGCCGATGTCGGGGGGGAGCTGACCCGCCCGCGGGAGCCGCGGACGGTCAGTGCGGTCGCGCACAAACTCAGTGGTCTCACGGGCGTGGGGGAGGAGGAGTGTGCCGCCGCCATCCGAGCCGTGCTGCAGACCGGAGCGTCCATTGTGGACCCTACGACGGGACGTCCGATCTTCGCGTTCCGCCTGCACCAGTTTCTGTCCAAGGGGGACAACGTCTACGTGACGCTGGAGCCTCCGGCGACACGGTACATCACGACCCGGTACCAGCCATTCTCACCGAACAGCACCGATACTGAGCGCAAGGTGCTGTTCCCGCTCGCATTCTGCCGTGAGTGCGGTCAGGAGTACCTGTCGGCTCGGCGTGTCGCCGATGTCTTCGAGCCGCGCCAGGACAACGACATCGCCACAGACAGCGACGGTTACCTGTACGTCAGCGACGACCTGCCGTGGCCGGAAAGCCCCGAGGTGGCGATCAGTGACGGCCGGCTGCCGTACTCGTGGACCGTGCTGGCCGACGACGGTGGCACGGTGCTGGCGCCCAACAAGGAAAAATATCTTCCAGAGGCGATTCACGTGGCGGTGGACGGCCGACACGTGCCGCCGGGCCAGGGCCTGCTTGCGGCGTGGGTCGCGAGCCCGTTCCGGTTCTGCATCCGGTGCCGGGTGTCCTACGAACGACGGGGCGGAGGCAAGGATTTTGCCCAGTTGGCCAAGCTGTCGGCGGAGGGCCGGAGCTCGGCCCTGTCCGTCGTCGGGGCCAGCATCGTGCGGGCGCTGCGTGACTCCGGGCTGGAGAAGCAGGCGCGCAAGCTGTTGGGTTTTGTGGACAATCGGCAGGATGCGTCGCTGCAGGCGGGCCACTTCAATGACTTCGTGCAAGTCGTCCAGCTCAGGGGGGCCCTGTACCGCGCCTTGGCGAAGGAGCCCGACGGGCTGACCCACGAACGGGTAGCCCAGCGGGTGACCGAGGAGCTCGGTCTTGACATGACCGACTTCGCCAAGGCGCCCGACGCCAAGTACGCCCTGCGAGACGAGGCCTGGCGAGCGCTGCGCGAGGTCGTGAACTACCGGCTCTACCAGGATCTGGAGCGCGGCTGGCGGGTAACCATGCCCAACCTGGAGCAGACCGGCCTGCTGCGGATCGAGTACCTGTCCCTCAACGAGCTGTGCGCCGATCAGGCCGCATGGGCCGGCGTGCATCCGTTGCTGCGGGACGACGATCCAAAGCATCGATACGAGGTCGCTGCAACCCTGTTGGACGAGCTACGACGTAACCTCGCGATCGACGTTCGCTGCCTCACCGAACCCGGATTCGATGAGATTCGTCGGCTGTCGATGCAGCACCTGACCGAGACCTGGGGCCTGGGCCCGCGGGAGGCGGCCAGCGAGGCGCAGACCGCCTACCCTCGACCCTCCGGCAAGCGCTCCCCGCGCTCACATTTGCATCTGTCGGGTCGGGGCGCGTTCGGCAAGTACCTGGTGCGCGAGTACGGCAGCGCCTGCACGGTGGCCGACGCCCAAGAGGTCATCCGCAGTTTGCTCGAGGTTCTCGCCGACGCCGGGATCGTTCGCCGTGTGTCCGCCAAAGAGGACGATGGCGGCTACCGCCTGTCCGCCTCGGCCCTGCTGTGGCGGGCGGGCACCGGTGAGCACGGGGCCGAGGACCGGGTCCGTCGCACGCTTGCAGCGGACACGGAGGCCCGGGTGAACACGTTCTTCCGTGACCTGTACCGGGAACAGTCGCACCTGCTGGTGGGCATGCGAGCGAAGGAGCACACGGCCCAGGTCAGCCCGCTCGACCGCGAGCAGCGGGAGATGGAGTTCCGCGACGGCGACCTGCCGATGCTGTTCTGCTCGTCCACCATGGAGCTCGGCGTCGACATCGCTGCGCTGAACGCGGTCGCCCTGCGCAACGTGCCGCCGACCCCCGCGAACTACGCCCAGCGGGCAGGCCGGGCCGGTCGGTCCGGGCAGCCCGCGCTTGTAGTGACCTACTGCTCGACGGGGAACTCACACGACCAGTACTACTTCAACCGTCGTGGCGAGATGGTGAGCGGGTCCGTGGTGGCGCCCCGGCTGGACCTAGCGAACGAGGACCTCATCCGCTCGCACGTACATGCCATCTGGCTGGCCGAGACCGGCGTCGAACTGCCGGGGTCGCTGGCCAAGGTGGTCGACACCGGTGGGGAACGCCCAACGCTGGAGATCCTGCCTGACATTCAGAAGAAGCTAAACGACCCGGCCGCTCAGGCGCGGGCGATCGAGCGGTCCAACGCGATGCTCAGCGCCGACTTGGGCGAGGTGACATCTGCGCCGTGGTGGCGCCCGACATGGGTGACCGACGTCGTGCAGCGCGCCCCGCGCAGTTTCGCCGAGGCCCTTGGGCGTTGGGTGGAGCTCTACAAGGCGGCCCGGACGGAGTTCGAGACACAGACAGTGCGCTCGGTCAACACCGGGGTGTCGGCCCGCGACCGGGAGGAGGCGCATCGACGGGCCAACGACGCGCGCGTGCAGCTCCTCCTTCTATCCAATGAGGATTCCGACGACTTCCAGACTGACTTCTATACATATCGCTATCTGGCGGCAGAGGGTTTCCTACCTGGCTACTCGTTCCCGCGCCTGCCCGTCGCGGCGTACGTGCCAGGCCTGAGCGGTCGCCGCGAGGGAGAGTACATCCACCGACCACGATTCATCGGCATCTCGGAGTTCGGCCCCGGGGCGCTCATCTACCACGAGGGCAGCCGGTACATGGTACGCAGTGTGCAGCTGCCCCCGGCTCAGCCCGGACAGGACGGCGTGGTCACGAGCTCGGCCCGTCGATGCCGCGAGTGCGGCTACCTGCACGAGGACAAGCCGGGCATCGACGTCTGCGAGGAGTGCGGCGCGACCCTAGGGCCGATCACCCGCAGCCTGCTGCGGCTGCTGACTGTGCGCACCGTGCGCCGCGAGCGGATCTCCTCCGACGAGGAGGAGCGGCGCCGTTCGGGCTACGAGATCGAGACGTCGTACCGGTTCCATCACCACTACGGAAGCCGACCCGGCAGCCTGCGGGCGAGGGTGCGCGGAGCCGACGGATCGATCTTGCTCGAGCTGACCTATGGAGACGCCGCGACCGTTAGGCGGGCCAACCTGGGGCTGAGTCGGCGAAAGGAACGCAACCAGGTCGGCTACTGGCTCGACACCACGACGGGGGAGTGGTTGTCCGAAACCAAGGCGGAGGCGATGACCTCGGATGAACAGGAGCTTGGCGAGGCGGCCCGAGCCCGGCAGAAGGTCAAGGTCATTCCGTATGTCGAGGACCGACGCAACATCCTGGTCCTGCGTCTTGCCCGGAAGGTCGAGCCCGCCGTCGGGGTCACGCTGATGTACGCGCTGGAGCGGGCCATGGAGGCGGTGTTCCAGCTCGAGGACACCGAGCTCTCCAGCGAGCCGCTGCCCGATGAGGAACGGCACGGGCGGATGCTGTTTATCGAGAGCGCGGAAGGCGGGGCGGGGGCGCTGCGCCGCATGGTCGCGGAGCCACGCCTAATGGCGGAGGTCGCCCACAAGGCGTTGGAGATCGCGCATTTCGACCCGGAGACGGGCGAGGACCGCGGCGGGGAGCTGACCGACGAGGTGGGCCAGGTCACCCGCTGTGTGCAGGGCTGTTACGAGTGCCTGCTGTCCTACTCGAACCAGCCGCAGCACCGGGTCATCGACCGGCACCTGGTCGTCGATCTGCTCCGCGCGCTGCGCACTGCGACGACCGAGCCATCGACCACTGAGCCATCGTCGGTCGTCGGGCCGGCACCAGCCTCCGGCCCGGCAAGCGGTGCGGTTGCGGAGTTCCTGGAGTGGCTCGCGGCCGCCGGTCATCGAGCGCCGGACGCCGTTTGCTCGGCGGTTCCGGGAACCACGGCCACGCCGGACCTGACCTACCGGGACGTGGCCACCGCGGTGTTCATCGATGAGCCCGGGGTCGAGCCGGGGTCCGGGCGTGACCGGTCGGCCGAGGAGAGCCTGCTCGATGCGGGCTGGACACCGATCCGCATCACCGCCGGCCAATGGCAACAGGCGGTGGAGCAGCATCCCAGGATCTTCGGCGCCCACCGCCCGGATGCGGTGTAGCCCGGCGGGCCGCCGAAAGGGTGGGCGTGGCGCGGCCAACACCCCAGGCCACGGCCGGTATCGTCGAGTGCCCAAGAAGCGAGCGGCGGGCTGGCGGCGACCTGACCGGCGGTCGATGGATGATCGACCGGACGGCCGCTGGCGCATTGGTCTATGTCCCGGCCACATCGGGAGGCGATGCGGGTGACGGCGGGCGTAAGCATCGAGCCGGGGGCGTTGGTGGCGGCCCGCGGTCGGGAATGGGTGGTTTTGCCCGAGTCCACGCCGGACTTTCTAGTACTCCGACCGCTCGGTGGCGGTGACGACGAGCGCACCGCCGTCCTGCCCGGCATCGAGGACGTCCGTTCGGCGACGTTCCCGGACCCGAATCCCAGGGAGGCGGGTAACGCCGTGCGGGCCGGGCTGCTGCGCACCGCCCTGCGGATCGGTTTTCGGGCCAGCGGCGGGCCCTTCCGGAGCCTGGCCGGGATCGCCGTCCAGCCGCGGCCATACCAGTTGGTCCCGCTGCTCATGGCGCTGCGGCAGGACGTGACCCGCCTGCTCATCGCCGACGACGTCGGCATCGGCAAGACGATCGAGGCCGGCCTCATCGCGGCCGAACTCATCGCCCAGGGCGACGCGGATGGGCTCGCGGTGCTGTGCAGCCCGGCGCTGGCCGAGCAGTGGCAGGCCGAGCTGGCCAGCAAGTTCGGCATCCACGCGGAGCTGGTGCTGCCGGGCACGGTCCGCCGGTTGGAACGGGACCTGCTCGGCAGTCAGACCCTGTTCAGCCGCTACCGGCACGTGATCGTTTCCATCGACTACATCAAGCGGCCTGAACTGCGGGACCAGTTCGTCCGGGACTGCCCCAACCTGGTCATCGTCGACGAGGCGCACACCTGCGCCCTCGACGAGACCCAGCGAGGCGGGCGACCGCGGATGTACCGTCACGAGCTGGTGCGTCAGCTGGCCGCGCGAGCCGACCGGCATTTGCTGCTGGTGACCGCAACCCCGCACAGCGGCAAGGACGCCGGCTTTCGTAGCCTGCTCGGTCTGCTCGACCCCCAACTGTCCACTGTCGACTTCGGGCGCAAGGACGACCGGGAGCGGGTGGCGAAGTATTTCGTTCAGCGCCGTCGGGCCGACATCCGCGTGTTCCTGGAGGAGACGCCGTTCCCCGAGGACCGCGAGCACAAGGAGGAGCCGTACCAGCTGAGCGCCGAGTACCGTGCCCTCTTCGACGACGTTTACGCCTATGCGCGGCAGAGCGTGGCCGATGTCGACGGTGGGCCGGTACGCCAGCGCGTGCGCTACTGGTCGGCGCTGGCCCTGCTGCAGGCGATGGCCTCCTCTCCGGCGGCGGCCGCCGCGACCCTGCGCCGCCGGGCGATGATGGCGGACGCGACGGATGAGGAGGAGGCCGACCGGCTCGGCGCGGCGGCGGTGCTGGACCGCCCCGAGGAGGAGACGTACGAATCCATCGACATCACGCCCGGCGCCCAGCTCGTGGATGACGAGACGAGTCCGCACCGCCGGCAGCTGCTGGAGTTCGCGCGTCGGGCCGAGGAGCTCCCGGTCGAGGCCGATGCGAAGTTGGCCCTGTTGGTGCGGCAGGTCAAGGCTCTGCTCGCCGACGGGTTCAACCCGGTGATCTTTTGTCGATTCATGGACACGGCTGAGTACGTGGCGACTCGGCTTGAGCAGGAGCTGTCGCGAGCGGCGACGGTCGCGTGGGTGACCGGTGCGCTGCCCCCGGAGGAGCGGGCCGCCCGCATCGCGGACCTGGCGGTGGACGCGTCGGCGCGGCAGCTGCGACCGGTGCTGGTCGCGACCGACTGCCTGTCGGAGGGCGTGAACCTCCAGGAGCACTTCCAGGCGGTCGTGCACTACGACCTTGCCTGGAACCCGGTGCGCCACGAGCAGCGGGAAGGCCGGGTCGACCGGTACGGTCAGCGGGCGCGGCGGGTTAGGGCTTTGACCATTTACGGCGTCGACAACCGGATCGACGAGATTGTGCTGAAGGTGCTGCTGCGCAAGCACAATCAGATCCGCCGGGCGCTAGGGGTGGCGGTGCCCGTGCCCGAGGTCTCCGAGAACGTCCTGACCGAGCTGGCCAAGCAGGTGCTGCAGACGCCTGACCAGGCGGTGCAGGAGATGCTTGAGGGCTTCATTGAGGTGGCCAGCGCCGACCTGCACCGGTCCTGGGACAGCGCGGCGGAGAAGGAGCGCCAGTCCCGAACCCTGTTCGCCCAGATGGCGATCAAGCCGGAGGATGTGGCGGCCGAGTTGGCCGAGGTCCAGGCCAGCCTCGGCTCGCCGGGCGACGTGGAGATGTTCGCCCGGGAGGCGCTGGCTGCCCTGGGGGCGGAGGCCACACCGCAGCCGTTCGGGCTGCGAATCTCGACGTCGTCGCTGCCGCAGGCGGTTCGGGACCAGTTTCCGCCCGGTACGCCGGAGACGCTGGACTTGTGGCGGGAGTCGCCGGCCCCGCCGGGCGCGGCTCACCTCGATCGCACCGACCCGTACGTGGGCGCGCTCGCGCGGTTTCTCGTGGAGGGAGCGCTCGACCCCACGCTGCCGGCCGTCCTGCGCCCGGCCCGCCGGTCCGGTGTAATGCGGACGACCGCGGTCACCAAACGCACGACCCTGCTCCTGATCCGGGTCCGCCTGCACCTGACCCTTCCGCCACCCGCCGGCTCGGCGGCGGAGCCCCGCCGGACGGTCGCCGAGGAGGCTCGTCTGCTGGCGTTCCGCGGGTCGCCCACGGCCGCCGAGTGGCTGGACCCGGCCGAGGTGGAGGCCCTGTGCCGGGCCGAGCCCAGCGCAAACATTGACCCGGATCACGCCATCCTGCAGGTCGAACGGATCGTGGCAGAACTCGACGCGGTCAGACCTCACGTGGAGACCGTGGCCGACGGGCTCGCCGAGGCGATTCGGGCCTCCCATATTCGGGCGCGTGAGGCGGTCAACCAGCGGGCCCGGCGGCGCATCGAAGTGATGGCCCAGAAGCCGGTGGACATCCTGGGTGTGTACGTCTACCTGCCGGAGGTGGGCCGGTGAGTCTCGCCTATCCCTCCGTCACGATCGCGGGCGGCATCCTCACGCACGCCCTGGTACAGCGCCTGGGTGAAGGCGACCAGAGCCTCCCGCACAGCAAGTCCGAGTCGTACGGCTTCGGGGCCAACGAGCCGCTCCGGCGGCTGGCCAGCCGTTCGTACACCTATCTGCTCGAGACGTGGCGAGACTTCACCAAGCTACGGGCCCGGCTGAACGGTGATCCGTCGGACAAGCAGACCTTCGAGCGGTGGACGCAGATTCTGCTGCGTGAGCTCGGCTACCACCCGTTGACCGAGAAACTGATCATCGTCGACGACCAGTCGGTGCCCATCAGCCACACCTGGGGCGACATCGCCGTGCATCTGGTCGGGTGGGGCCGTGACCTGGACCGCCGGATCGATGGGGTCACGGGGCCGGCCGGTCAGGCGCCGCACTCGGTGGTGCAGTCGCTGCTCAACCGCAGTGAGGACCACCTGTGGGCGGTGCTCAGCAACGGTCGACGGCTGCGGGTGCTTCGTGACTCGACGAGCCTGGTTGGCACCGCGTACATCGAGTTCGACCTCGAGGCGATCTTCGACGGTGAGCTGTTCGCGGATTTCGTGCTCCTGTTCCGGCTCGTCCACGCCACGCGGCTGGAGGTCCGCGACCGCGAGGCCGGGCCGGCGTCCTGCGTGCTGGAGCGGTGGCGCTCGGTCGGTATTCAGGAGGGCGAGCGCGCGCTGGAGCTGCTGCGGGAAGGCGTCCGCCGCGCGATCGAGATTCTCGGGACCGGTTTTCTCAGTCATCCAGCCAATGCGGCGTTGCGAGCCGGACTGGAGCGGCGGGAGTGGACCGAAGCGGACCTGCAGCGCAGCTTGCTGCGCCTGGTCTACCGGCTGCTGTTCTGGTTCGTGGTGGAGGACCGCGATCTGCTGCTCGACCCCGGGTGCGATCCGGTGGCCCAGCGGCGCTACGAGGGCTTCTTCTCCTCCCGCCGGCTGCGGGAACTCGCCATCGCGCGCAAGCACAGCCACCACGGCGACCTGTGGCGGCAGGTCCAGCTCGTATTCGCCGGCCTCGGCGACATCGATGGAGTTGGTTTGCCACAGCTCGGCCTACCCGCGCTCGGCGGGCTGTTCATCACCACCCGGCACGCCGATCCCGAGCGGGGGGAGAAGCCCGGCACGCGTGTCACCCTGCCGCTGGACCGCCCGCTCGAGGGCACCGAGCTCAGCAACACCGCGCTGCTGCAGGCGGTCGAGGCGTTGGCGGTGCTGCCGGGCGTGACCAACGGACGTCGGCGGCGGGTCGACTTCCGGCATCTGGACGCTGAGGAGTTCGGCGGGGTCTACGAGGACCTGCTCGCGCTGCAGCCGCGGGTCGACCTCACGACCCGGCGCTACGAGTTGGAAACCCTGCGCGGCAACGAGCGTAAGACCACCGGCTCCTACTACACGCCGTCGTCGCTGGTGGAGTGCCTGCTGGACTCGGCCCTCGACCCGCTGATCGAGGAGGCGCTCGATCACGGCACCCCGCAGGAGCGGGTCGAGGCGCTGTTGAAGATCACTGTCTGCGACCCCGCCTGCGGGTCGGGCCACTTCCTCATCGCCGCCGCCCGTCGTATCGCCAAGGCCATCGCGGTCGAGGAGACCCGCGACGATGAACCACCTCTGCCGGTGCTTCGCGAGGCCACCCGGCGGGTCATCGCTCGCTGTATATACGGCGTCGACGTGAACGAGATGGCCGTCGAGCTCTGCAAGGTCTCCCTCTGGCTCGAGGCCATGGACCCGGGCAAGGCCCTGGGCTATCTCGACGCCAACATCCGCGTGGGTAACTCCCTCCTCGGTGTCACCCCGGCCCTGCTTGAGGCCGGGATTCCGGATGACGCCTACGTGGCCCTCGAAGGCGACGACAAGCAGGTGGTGGCCGCGCTCAAGCGGCAAAACGCCCAGGAACGGGCGGGCCAGACCGACCTGTTCGATCGAGCTGGTCTGCACCTGGGCAACCGGGACCTGGCCGAGGCGACGACCCAGATCCTGAGCACCGAGGTGCGGTCGCTCGCCGACGTCCACGTCCAGGAACAGCGGGCCGCCGCCCTCGACGGCGCGCGGCGGATGGCCCGGCTGGTGGCCGACGCCTGGTGCGCCGTCTTCGTTCAGCTGCGGACGGAGGAGACCCGACCCGTCGCGATCACCCACTCCACGTTGGACATCCTCAGTGGCCCTGACCTCATGGGTGTGGCGCCGATCGTCGAGACGGTGCGCGACGTCGCCGCCCGCTACCGGTTCTTCCATTGGCACCTGGAGTTCCCGCACATCTTCCGGGTGCCCGACCATGGGCTCGGCGCCGAGCCGGCCGGGTGGGATGGCGGGTTCTCGCTGGTCATCGGCAACCCACCCTGGGAGCGGGTGAAGCTGCAGGAGCAGGAGTTCTTCGCGTCCCGCGACGAGTCGATCGCCAAGGCGCCCAACGCGGCCAAGCGCAAAGCCGCCATCCAGGCCCTGGCGGCCAGCCCGGAACCGGCGAAGCAGGCCCTGTACCAAGAGTGGCTCGCGGCGCTGCGCTTCTCCGACGGAGTGAGCCACCTGGTGCGCGACTCGGGTCGGTATCCGCTGACCGCGACCGGGGACATCAACACCTACTCTGTTTTCGCCGAGACCGGCCGGATGATCCTCAGTCCACGCGGTCAGCTCGGCATGGTGATCCCGACCGGCATCGCCACTGACGCCACCACCCAGAAGTTCTTCCGTGACCTTGTCGTCGCGCGGAGTCTCGTGTCGCTCTATGACTTTGAGAACGAGGACAAGATTTTCCCCGAGGTGCACAACCAGTACCGGTTTTGCCTGCTGACGGTAAGCGGTCGGGCCAGGCCGGCGTCCACGGTCTCGTTGGTCTTCCGAGTGCGGCAGGCGGACCAGATACAGGCTCGGGCGTACACGCTGAAGCCCGAGGAGATCACACTACTTAACCCCAACACTGGCACTTGCCCCGTCTTCCGGTCCCGCCGGGACGCCGAGATCACCATCGGCATATACCAGCGCGTACCGATCCTGTGGCGTGACGGCGATCGCGCGGGCAACCCGTGGGACCTCTCCTTTATGGCCATGTATCACATGGCCAACGACTCCGGCCTCTTCCAAACGGAAGAGGCGTTGCTGGCCGAGGGATGGCGGCGCGACGGCAACGTCTACGTGCGGGATGGCGAACGCATGCTGCCGCTCTACGAGGCCAAGATGGTCCACCACTTCGACCATCGGTTCGCGACGTATGCGGGCGCGACCGAGGCCCAGCTCAATAAAGGCACACTGCCTCGCCTCGAAGACGCCGATCACGACGACCCCGCGCGAGTCCCAATGCCGCGCTACTGGGTGGCCGAGCGGGTCGATAGCAGCGGCGGCTCAGAACAGCCCGAGACGCTTTTCGGAGAGCCCGCCCGCGACAGATCGCTCGGCGTCGACGCCCGGCTGGGCCGCTGGCGTCACGGTTGGCTGCTCGGCTGGCGCGATGTAGCGCGGAGCGTTGACGAGCGGACGTTGATCGCTTCCGTTATTCCTCGCGTGGCCGTTGGAGACAAGTTCCTCCTCGCGTTTGTTCCCGGGAAGGCTGCCTGTCTCCAGGCCAATCTGTCCGCTCTCGTAACCGACTACGTCGTCCGCCAGAAGCTCTCTGGTCCAGCATTGAAATACTTTGTGATCAAGCAGGTCGCCGTTCTGCCACCAACGGCGTATGACGCAGTGCCGCCGTGGGATCGGGAGGCCGGGTCGCTGGAGGCCTGGGTCACGGCTCGGGTGCTGGAGCTGACCTACACGTCTTACGACATCGCGGCCTACGCCCGGGATCTGGGGGATGAGGGCGAGCCGTTCCGGTGGGATGCGCAGCGGCGCAGCCTTATGCGGGCCGAGCTCGATGCCGCGTACTTCCATCTCTACGGCGTCACCCGTGACGACGTGGACCACATCCTCGGCACGTTCCCGCTCGTCTCCGAGCACTACAAGGGCCTGGTCAGCGAAATCTACGACGAGATGGCCACCGCGACCCGTAAAGGTAAGCCGTACGCCACTCGGCTCGACCCACCGCCGGCCCACGGCCCCCGCCACCCACCGAGGAAAACCGCCCGTGGCCATGCGTGACGCCCTCGCCCAACTGATCGCCCAGTACCTCGCCGGGCATCCCTGCCATCGTCACTGGGTCGTCCGACCCGCCCCGATTCCTCGGCGCAGTGGGTTCAGCTCTGCCCAGTGGCAGCGGCTTCTTCGCCGCGTCACGTGGGAAGATCCGGAGCGGCGTGAGATCGCTGAATCCGCGCTGTCCGACTTGACACGGCTGGCGCCATGGTCCGGCTCGCGGGATTGGCGCGTGATCGACCGCGCGATTCTCCAGGACCAGGCCCGGGCGGTACGGGCCGACCCGAGCGACGACAACCTGATCCGGCTGTGGGTGGCCGTCCGCGTCTGGGGTGGGCTCAGCCGCTTCGGGCCCCGTCATGTGCGCGACGGGCTCGAAGACCCGGCTCTCATCGACCAGCTGCGGACCTCGGCGTCGGCGATTCTCGCGCCGCCCGTCGACCTGTCCGAGCTGTGCCGGGGGTTCACGGTCGCCGGCACCGGGCTGTCCTACGCGTCGAAGTGGTTCTGGGCTGTCTCGCTGGCCCACCACGACGCGGATTCCACCACGGGCGCGGAGGGCTGGGTGCGGCCGCTCATTCTCGACCGCCGGGTACGGGAGACGCTGTCCTTGGTCGCCGAGCACGGTGGCGCCGCTTGGACGGATCCCGTGGACGCCACCGGCTACCGCGACTACGTCGAGCTGCTGCACGACACCGTGCCGTTAGTCGGGGCCCAGGGTCAGCCGATCGTCGATGCTGAGCGGATCGAATGGTTGCTTTTCGACCGGCGACCATGGCGGCGCGGCCGCGGCCGGGAGCACGATTGGACGGGCGAGGAATGCTTCGTCGACTGGCTGAGGCGAGTGCGATGAACGTTGTCGGTTCTGTCAACGACTCCGGCAGGTCGGCCACCGACACCGGGCCGATCGTCCGCGCCAACGACGGAGGGAGACGAGGACGTCGCGTCCGTCGGGAGCGTGCGCACCGATGACCGCGCCCGTTGAGAAGATCCGGTCCGGTCTTCTGCTCCGGACGTGTCTGGAGGTCCTCCGCGATCGCGGACGCCTTCCGGGTCGTGACGTCGTAGCCGAGATCGCGCGGCGGGTTGATCTCACGCCGTACGAGCGGGAACTCAACCGAAGTGGTGTCCCGCGCTGGGAGACGGACGTCCGGTTCCACAGTGGCAACGCCGCGAGCGTCGGATGGCTCGTCAAACAGGACAACCTGTGGCAGATCACTGACGCCGGGCTGGCCGCGCTCGGTCGCAACCCGACGCCGGAGGCACTGCTCGCCGAGGTCGGCCGAGGATACCGTGAGATTTACAACAGTCGTAAGAAAGCCCGGGAGAAGCACGGCGGGAAACTGGACCTGCTCGCCGCCGCCCTCGACCTGGTGCCCGCAGGGTCGTGGACCGCACACGAGGATCTCGCGGAGCTGATCGGTGGCACCGCCGACGAGGTCGCCCATCTGCTCGCCGACGGCAAGGCCCTGCCTACGGCCTACCGCGTGCTGACCGGGGACGGTGAGATTCCTCCCGCCGGTCAGCTTAACTTCGCCTACCGTGGGGTCGACCTGCGGAGCCGGCTCGTCGGCGAAGGCGTCGAGTTTCAGGGAAACCGCGCGAACCAGGCTCAGCGAGTTCCGGCTGAGACCCTGCGGGCGGTGTTGGCCGAGGACGCCACGGCTCGGCGGGCGTGGCTTGTGCGTGGGTCCAATGTGGAAGGTATGGATCTGGTTCCGGCGTGGCTGGCCGAGGGGTTCGTCTCCCTAGCGGCGGCCCACCTCCCGCCGGACATCGATCCTGAGCTCAGCGACGCCGCCCTGCGGCAGGTCGTGGACGCGGCCTACGGTCACAAGGGCTACTCGGTACGGGAGCGGCTGGTCGGCGAGTTCGCCGGCTTTCTCCGCAAGATGCGGCTGAACGATGTCGTGCTTACGACCCGCGCCGGCCAGTTCTACGTCGGTGTGGTCGACGGGCCGCCCATCTTCGTCGACTCGTCCGACCGCCGCTCCAACCTACGCCGAGCCGTTCACTGGCTCAACCCCCACACACCGTTCGACCTCGCCGAGCTGCCGGCCCCGCTGCCGACCCTCGTACAGAGCCAAGACGACGTCGTTGACCTGACCAACGCCCTGTCGGCGGTGGACGCCCTGCTCGACCAGATCGACACGGATCGCGTGCTCACGCCCGCGTCAACCCCGACCCGGCCGGCCGAAGCACGGCTACCCGACGTGAGCGCTGCCCTGGCCGAGGATCTCCTGATCGATCCGTCCTGGCTGAATAACGTGGTGCGCCTGCTGCGTCAGCGACGGCAGATCATCCTCTACGGGCCGCCAGGGACCGGCAAGACGTATCTGGCTACGCGGCTCGCGGAATCGCTGACCGAGCGGCACGCGGTGACCTTGGTGCAGTTCCACCCGTCCTACACCTACGAGGACTTCTTTGAAGGCTTCCGGCCAGAATCAGCGGACGACGGTTCGTTGCGGTTTCGCCTGCGCCCTGGTCCGTTCCGGAAGCTCGCTGAGAATGCCCGGGAGCACCCAGAGACGGCGTACATCCTGATTATCGATGAGATCAACCGGGGCAACCTGGCGAAGATCTTCGGTGAGCTGTACTTCCTCCTGGAATACCGCGACCAACGGATCAGCCTCCAGTACTCGCAGGACGGGGACTTTACGCTGCCGACGAACGTCTACCTGATCGGCACGATGAACACCGCCGATCGATCGATTGCACTCGTTGACGCGGCGATGCGGCGGCGGTTCGCGTTCGTTGAGATGCATCCGGCCAAGGAACCGGTCGCCGGGCTCCTGCGGCGCTGGCTGGATCGCCATGGTCTGCCGTCACTCGCGGCCGATTTGCTCGACCGTCTCAACGAGCGCCTGACCGACGCGGAGTACGCGATCGGGCCGTCGTACCTCATGCGGAAGGAGATCTACGAGAACCTCGACGACGGTCTGGCCGACGTGTGGCGGCACGACATCCTGCCATTGCTCGTGGAGTACCACTACGCCGACCGCATCAACGTCCACGAACGGTACGGTCTGGACGCCCTGCGTTCCGAACTGATGTGACGTACCTGCAGCTGACCGAGACCGGGCCGGGCGCCACCGCCAGTCTGACCGCGGAGCAGGCCCGCACTCTAGCTCGCTCGGGCGTCGTGGAGGTGATCCCCGGGCCTGCTGCTGGGTTGTGGACGGTACGTGGCGTCGGCAAGGTGGGTGTCGTCCGGGTCGGAGACGTCGAGGTGTGGATCCGGCCGAAGGTGCCGGTGGCTCGTCTGTTGTTCCTGCTGGGTTACGCCCGTGACCCCGGGTTCTGGAGGGACGAGCCCGTGGCGCTGGCCGTTGACGATGACCTCGTGCCTGCCCTCGCCGGCACCCTGTGGCGGCAGATGAACCGGGCACTGGCCGGCGGGGTTCTGCACGGCTACCGGACCGTGGACGACGTATCCGTGGTGCTGCGAGGCCGGCTGCGCGAGCGCGACCAGCTCGCCCACCACCTCGGCCAGCCACTGCCTCTGGAGATCCGGCACGACGAGTTCACCGTGGACATTCCGGAGAACCAGATTCTGGCGACGGCCGCCTATCGCATGCTGCGTGTGCCCGGGGTCGCCGAGACGGACAAACAAGCCCTGCGTCATCTGCTCAGCAAGCTCGATGCCGTCCGGCTGCTGCCGGCCGGGTCCGCCATACCGCCGTGGACGCCCACGCGCCTGAACGCCCGCTACCACGCAGCCCTGCACGTGGCTGAGCTGGTGTTGTCCGCGACGTCAGTGGAGGCCGCCACCGGCGAGATGCTCGCCAATGGGCTGCTCATCGACATGCCGGCGCTCTTTGAGGACTTTCTCACTGCGGCCGTACGAACCTCGATGGAGCAACGCCACGGCGGCGCCGTCGCCGGCCAGAGTCCCCACAAGCTCGACCGGGCGGGCGCCTTCACCATATGGACCGACATCACCTGGACCCGGCACGGTCGCGTACGCGCCATCATCGATGCCAAGTACAAGACGACGACATCGATAGACGACCTGTACCAGATGTTGGCCTATTGCACCGCGCTGCGCGTGACCCACGGTCACCTGGTCTATGTGGCCGGAGCCAAGCCGGCCCGACACGGCATCCGTCACGCCGACATCGAGATCCACTGCCACGTCCTCGACGTGGAGCAGGAGCCCGCCGACCTGCTCGCCGCGGTCAACCAGCTGGTCGACGCCATCGCGGCCACCGCCACCTGACGAGGACTCGGCACGGCCCCGGGCGACCGTGCCGGGGGCTGTCTCGTGAGGCCGGTGACCGGTACCCTGCGCACACAGCGCCCACCCAGCAAGGAAGGTGATCGCGTGTCGCAGCCCTTGCCCGCCGCCGTCCCGGCCCGGACCCCCGCCTGGCGGTACGCCCTCGGGATGTTCGGTACCTCCATCCCGATCAACATGATCAAAGGATCGATGATCCTGTACTACGTCGACATCCTCGGCCTGGACGTGCGGGCCTA
>Ga0065720_1020026_pt1 | contig 17730 bp, 18 predicted proteins | sample Thericmetagenome_FD_59107 | JGI IMG/M metagenome (GOLD analysis project Ga0065720, IMG submission 59107) | Thermophilic microbial communities from the Joint Bioenergy Institute, California, USA of rice/straw/compost enrichment - eDNA_2 v2... | ecosystem: Engineered > Solid waste > Grass >...
GCGCATCCTAAGCAGTGATCTCACCGTGGAGAAGCATTCTGGACGGGAAGCTCCCGTTCCTTTTTTCACCACCCGAGGAAAATACCATCAATTGATACCTGACGATGCCAAGGATTTATGCTGACCCCGCCAGAACGCCCATCTCAGAATTTTTCATGAAGTCCCATATACCTTTCTCTACCCAATCTAGAAATCCTATTCCTTGCCCCATGTAAGCTTCAACACGCCTTCTGACGTCTTGTAATCCCTCAGCGCCTGGATAGCCTCCTCAGCCGTTTTAGCCTCGACCAAAATCTTCTTATTGGCTTGGCTGATGAAACCCTCCTCAACACTCTTGTTGATCCACGACAAAATGCCGTCGTAGAATCCGTCGACGTTGAACAGCACGATCCCCTTGCTGTGAATGCCCAGCTGGTTCCAAGTGGCCGTCTCAAACAGCTCCTCTACAGTACCATAACCGCCGCTCAGCGCAATGAAACCGCTGCCGGGACCGCCCTCGATCACTTCCTGCGCCATCATGCGCTTGCGCGTGTGCATGTCCTTGACCACGGTCGTACGGCCAAATACCGACTCCTCCGGAAGAACAACCTTGTCCTCGGTTTTGCTGCTGCTGCTGCACTCGCCGTTCATGTTGGTCTTTGCCAGGTCGCGCTCGTACCGGACGAGCGGCTCGGGGATGATGCCGTGCACTGAGTCGGGACCGGCAAGGGAGACCAGTGTCTTGGCTAGCTCACCCATGATGCCGACCGTACCACCGCCATAGACTGGAGAGAGCTAATCAGCATGCTGTCTACGTGTAAGCACCCATGCTTACGGCCTCTGTACTTACCCAACTGGATATTGTTGGCCGCCATGGCCCGAGCTAGCGAGCGCGCGGCCTCCAGATGCTTCTCATTGACTCCCCTATGAGCACCGCAGTAGACGCAAATCTTGGTCCGCGGGGTCGCGGCTGATTGGGACTCGCTGGTCGACATAGCTTTTGGTTGTAACGGAAAAACAGACGAGAGTAAAGGCGTAGAGCACGGCGGTTCGCTTGGTAAAAGGGGAGATGGCGGTGTTTTGTAGCCAGCAGCCGGCGATTGCTCTCACCGACTGACTGCACTGACCGACTGGTAGGAGCCCACGAGTTACCTGGCGAGGGGCTGCGAGGGGCAATGCCACGTATCCGACGCCTTATTGCTAGCCACTGGTTGCTCCCAAACACCGACTACGGTCTGGAAGGCTGGATTGACCTGGGCCACGGGCGGCTAACTTGTCGGACAAGATGTCGTGTCCGCCGTCTCAGACTCCCAGCAAAGGCTCGGATGGCTGATGGACGAAGCGAGGGGCGCAGCGAACCGGTGTTTGCTCTGGTAACCGGCGGGATGACACAGCCGAAAAGGGCCAAGATTCTGAACACTGGGAGAGCAGGAGGAAGATGTGATTGAACCAGAGGGTCCCCGGAGATTTATGGCTTCCACTGAGTCCAGGGACGCTGTTGCCCTGCAAAGTTTATTATCTCGCAACCTGACAGCGTCTGGGTCTGACTTTGGATTGGCCGACCGATGAGGGCTCTCAGTTGCGCATCGTGTCGCCGACTGCGCCGCCTCGTGACCCGCCCGTGGACCTCGATGGAGCCCAGCGTATGACACAATGGCGGCCCGCACCACCGGTCGCTATCGGACGGTTCAAGGGAGCGGCGGCGATCTGGGCGATGGAGACGATGTGGGAAACACAGAACCGAGCGAGGTCATCTCATGGTGAAGCCATCTGAGCGGGCACAGGTTTTTGATTAAAATGGCGTCCAACAGCCGCTACAGCCCCTGTACGACGCTTGCGAGGGGCCACACAGCCTGTCCGGTAGTACAGGGCCACAGGACAGATCGATGGAACCGAATCAACTGCAACGATCGGTACCTGCCTACCGGGGCCTGATGGAGCTGCAGAGGTACAGGCATCATTACGGGTAGGTTACAAGAGGCCCAATAACCAGTCCGATGGTGGTGTTTTGCTTCCGCTGAACTGCTGCCGTCATGGAGCGGATGCGGGACAGGCACCGCAACGGGTTTGGCCAGCGGGAGGAGGGGCCCTGAAGCTTGGGTTTTTTTGGTGGCAGCGCTGGGATTGCTGAATCGCTAGGGGGCGTTGCACCCGCGCCCAGCGGGATGTCATCAACTGGTGGGGAAGAGCCTCGCCTTATCATTGGCCTGATAGCACTGGGAAAAAGGTCCACATCGCCCCAGGCCGCGACTCGGGGCTGCGTGACATTGTTCATTAATTTTCTGGAGTTCTGGAGCACGTCGCCCAGCTTTCATCCAAAGCATCATCGTCCACCGTCGCCAACATCAGTGGTAACACCCAACACAACCCTGTGTCTTGGCTGTTTGCGCACAACCGCACAGGCAAGCGCTTCTGTCTTCCGTGGCTGATCGGCATCTCTCTATATTGAATCAAACTTTGCACAAGCGCAAGGTGATAAAGAACCTACGCCATGCCCCAGGCCAACGCCGTGGCAGGCCGTCAGCCTGCTCGGCCACAGCAACGAGATGAAGGGGTATGTGTTACAATCATACCAAGCAACTGATTTTTGTTGTGATGGCGACCAAGGTAAACTAACACATTATTGCAGCCATCCCTCTTCTCAAGGGTCTTTCAGGCTGTCGCCATGTACATGGCCATGCAATTCCTCATGAAGCAGTTCATGGGTCCTCCGAAGACAGCGCAGGTCCGCGACGCCAACGGCAACGTCGTCCAGGTCTCCACTCATGTTCCTCCTTACCACGAGCGCCCTACGCGCCTCAATGACGGCGCTACCTACAGCAAGATCCCTCAGCTTCTGGGCCCTATCTGGGGCGACGACAGCACCGTCGACATCGTGGTCACCGTTTCGTCCTCCTTCGTTCCGACTCCGCTCAGACAGACCTCTAAGGAGTCAATTGTGCTCGAGGAGAAGAAGTTCAAGATTGGTAATTGGTCGGATACCCGCATTGTCGAGGGCACCATTACTGTACCGGAGCCGGTCCAGCACAATGGCACTCTTTGGGGACACTTTTATGTCGGCTTGCCTGGCGCCATTCTGGATCCCACTGAGCAAGGCTACGACCCCGGTTCGGCCTATCACTTCGTCTACCCGCTTACTCAGTATCTCCCCAAGAAGAAAGAGGTCAAGACCAGGAATCTGCTGGCTGATAAAGGGGAAGCGGGCGAAGCTGAGCCTGTGGAGGACGAACCAGAGCCAACTGGCCCCATCATCGCCAATTATTACCATCCCAATGTGTCACTATCCTTTATTCCGAACACTGGCGTTATCTCCTATACCCAAGCTCATCCAATTGTTCGGCATTTCCTCCACTTGGAGGCCACGGGGGCGCGCGACGGCACCGGTCAGCACTCATGGTACTATCCGATCCTCTTTGTTAACACCTTCTGGCAGCTCAGGTCGCATATGACGCTGCTCAACGAGACCGTCCAAACGCTGCCGATACGCATCACCCTCAACAACCTGTCGGAGTGGAAGTTTAAGACCATGGCATCAATTGAGTTTAGCTCCAAGGAGGCAGCACGTCAGGCCGCTTTTGGAAACTCCCTTCCGGGTGGTGGTGACGGCAGCGAGATCGAAATGATCAAGGAGATCTTCATGGACTCCAATCCGATCCTTCTAGGCGTGACAATTGTGGTCAGCATTGCCCATATGGTTCTTGAGACGCTCGCTTTCAGCTCCGACATCCAGCACTACCGTAAGAAGAAGGACAACGTTGGCATTTCGCTACGGTCGATTCTGGGCAACGTCTTTATGCAAACGGTCATCTTCCTCTACCTGATCGACCAGTCTGAGAACACTAGCTGGATGATCCTTGGTGGCCAGGCCGTTGGTATCATCATTGAGCTTTGGAAGATCACCACCGTGGTCAACGTCCGCCTTCGTCCGGCTCCTGGGTCGTTGATTCCATACCGCATTAAATTCGAAGACAAGCACAAGCTCAGCGAGACCGAGCAGAAGACCAAGGAGTACGACGAGGAGGCCTTCCGTTATATGTATATTGCGGCCGTGCCGCTTCTGATTGCCTACGCTATCTACTCGCTTCTCTACGAGACGCACAAGTCTTGGTACTCGTACATCATTACGACGCTGGTCGGGTCTGTGTACGCTTACGGCTTCCTGATGATGGTGCCGTCGCTATACATCAACTACAAACTTAAGAGCGTGGCACACATGCCGGCCAAGGCCATGATGTACAAGTTCCTCAACACTTTCATCGACGACCTGTTTGCCTTTACCATCAAGATGCCTATCCTGCATCGTCTGGCGACCTTCCGTGACGACGTTATCTTCTTCATTTACCTGTACCAGCGGTGGATCTATCGTGTGGACTACACTCGTGTCAACGAGTTTGGTCAAGGTGGTGAGGATGAGAATGAGGAGCTGATTAGGAAGGCCAAGGAAGAAGAGGAAAAGAAAAAGAAGAATGCTTTGCCCGAGAAGCCGGAGCAGGAGACCGCGAAGTCTACCGGTGCCGATGCTCCCAAAGCGACGAAGCGGAAATAGACTGGACTGGTGATTGGAGCGTAATCCGAGACCTATCTAGAATATGTTACTTACAATTAATGGCACATAGATCTTTTTCTTTTTTTTTAAAGAAAAAAGAGGGTTTCACTTGGATTATTACTCTAGGGTTCGAAACTGGCGATCGGTGATAAGTCCGGAGCAAGCAGGGACCGACTATGCGGTCCAGACTGAAGGATTACTTCGGCAATCTTAGATCCAAGCCTACTCCGAGAAAGGTACGCTGACGCACATCTCAACTCGTACCGAAGCCAGTAGCAGGATTTACCGGCACCGTCGCCGGTAGTCCCGAACCCCAGGCATCCAGTAGGGCTGAACGGTACGGGCTAAGCTGATGGAGAAAAAGGGGTTCGCAAAGGCGGTTCCACCGCAGTAGTGCAGCGACCGCATCAGCGCTGCCCAAAGGACCCAAACCCCACGCTAAACCTCCTGGGCGCAACGCCTGTGTGGACCCTGGCTCAGCGTGTCCCAGCCTGCATCCACGGCTGTCGGCTTCAGCATAGAAAGAAGCTAGAGATCTGCTGCTCTATGCATCAAAGGAATCCTTCTACTGTTTTTTTTAAAAGTCTAAGCACTGCTTACCGCATTTGGCTGCTCAACCCAATGTGTAACAACTCGGTCGAACAGCCTCATCACGGCCCCTCGAGAGATACCGGGTGATAGGCAAGGGTCAGCTTAGGCTTAAGCTACAAGTGTTCTCAAGAGTCTTTCTCGTGCCCCCTCACTTTCACGTTCACATTTGGTTCCAATCAACACCTGCAGCCATCATCGTGACGACCAGTCACCGTCTCCAAAGCAACCAACGGACAGACTCCCTACCGCAAACAGCCACATTTCTAATATAAATCCCTTCTTGGTGGTTGGGACACCGGAAGATATAAAGACACCATTCGGGATCATTAAGAGTTCTATTCTCGGATTACGTTTTGTTCAGACCAGGACAGAGAGAAGCCATGAGCAGCGCTGCCGGCGGCGCCGGCATCAGCGGAAATAGCAGCAACAGCAACACAACAACAAACACCAGCACCGGCCGAGGAGGATGGAAAGGAAAAGAGAGAGAATCAATACCGCCGCCGCCTTCCCATTCTTCGGCCCCCTACGACCAAGATGACATCCCCCAAACGGTCGGCACGCTCCTCGCATCCATCGCCACGTGCATGACCGATGCCCTGGACGCCCTCTCGCAGGTGACGGTGGCAGCAGATTCACAGCAGTTGGCTGAGCGCAACGAGCACCTGCGCGAGATGGAGCTGGCGCTGGATGAGGCAAAGCAGGATTTCCAGGAGCTGGCGCCGCTTGTGCATGGGAGGGGTTGGTATGAGAATGATCGGAGTGGTGAGTGTCCTCTATCGTTTCGAGAGTTATGGTTATGGGTTTTAACCATGGATACAGAAGAATCCCTCGCAGAGCTGGAAATTCTTCTAACCCATTTCACCTCACACTCCCTTGCACTTCAGAATTGGGCTTTTTCTTACCTCAATCCGTCTAAGCAAGTTCAATTTTCAAACGGGGCCCTGTCCAGCCCAACCAGCCCTGGCAGCCAAAGTAATGGGAGTCCAATCGACCCGCGAATGACGCCCCGCCTTCGCAAGGCACTTCACCGTGCTCAGAGACGGGCCGCGCACCGCGTGTTTGCTGCTCAGCACCAGGAGGAGCAAAGCCAGCCTCGGTGTTTGGGTGCATGGCTGGTGTATCGCCAACTCAGGCGGCGGCATCAGGTTGGGGAGGAGGGCGAACGAAGCAGGGAGAGACAGAGAAGGGAAAGTAGACATAGGGCGGAAGAGCGGGAAGGGTTAGGGTTAGAGCTGGAGGAACTACCTTCTAATCGGGGCCAGGATGTTCGACAGCACGAAAAGACGATGAATGGAGGGTATCCCGACAATTTGAGAGCACAAGGAAGCGAGGAAATGCCATACGACTGCATGCGGCGTGGCTCATTACAACGACGGGGAAGCTTAGAAGAGCTCGTCCCACACTGCAACTACATTGGTCGCTTCCAGCGTCTAGCCAGCGGTGGCAACGGCGAGCTCCTCGACGCCGCCTTCGTCTGCGACTTCTGCAACGGCTACATTGTCTGGTCCGACTTGCAGGATATGCCGTCCGAACGCACGCCCCGCACAGCTTCCTCTGACGCTGCCGCCGGCGGTTACCCACATTGGCAAGCCCGAGGCCACAGCGCAACCACTGGCGAGGAGAAAACAATCGTCTTTGCGCCGCTTGCCATCGCGAACCACACGGCGCCTGAGCCGGGGGAGTGGCAGGCGGGGTTAGTGTGCCCGTACTGCGAGGAGGCGACATACTTGGATGCGGGGGAGGACAGTTCAGAAGTGAAGTACGTGCAGGATGAGAAAGGCTTTGCAGACCTACGGCACTTTCAGGAGCATTTAGAGTGGTACCATACGGCGGCCGTGCCGTCATTGTCCGAGTTGGCGGCTGCGCTGCCCCCAGGGGAGAGTTGTAATGTAATGTGAGAGAGATTGGGCTTTTGGATTGGGTTTGGATTTGAAGCGGGCGTTAAAAGGAGCCTCCTCCAAGATACCACAGAAAGGATGAGTGCATGGTACGAGATATGAAGCATCTAGCATGAACTAATCGATGACTTGTCAGTTCATGGATATACTCAGTCCCTGCGGGACGCGATTCTAGAATTGATATATATATAGGCATTACAGTCGTAGACACAGAAAGATACATGGAAATAACACCAAAACGGCCGCTCGAGTTTCCTGTCCCAAACTCCCATGCTGAGCCTCATGACCAAAACTGAGAGATATTACCATCACAACTAGCATCTAATCCTTTAAGTTTAAAAGAAGCGCAACCAAATAAAGATAAGAATAATAAGCCCCAAGGCACCAAACGGCCCATACTGCTTGATCATCAGATCCCAGTTGATCTTGACGGCGGCCTTACGGTACTTCTTGCTGTCGTCGCGCAGCCTACTGCTCAGCTCGCCCATCCTCTCTAAGCTGTCACCGCGGTAGAGCAGATCCTCAATATTCTTGGTCATAATCTTCGTCACATCCCGCAGCTCGTCATTCAACTTATCCAAGCTCTGAGCGGCGCGCGCATCGCTGTATGTCGCCTTGGTGCGCGACAAGAACGTATCAAACTCCATGAACGCGTACGGGCGCAGCACCGGCGACAGGAGCTGCTGCGGTGGGTAGGTGTTGGCGAACTCGGTCGACACATCGGACAGGTAGGTAAAGGCCAGTTTGCGCGGGAACGAGCGGTCCGTGATCGCCACGTACACCACCTCGCCCGCAATCAGGTAGTGGATCGTGTACGCGCCCGATTCGATGGATGCTTGGGGCTCGGAGTTTCGTGATAAGCGTCGCAGGACGAGCTTCACTTGACCCTTGACTTCACTAAGCGCGCGCTCAGTCTCGGAGTCGTCTACTGAAGCGCAGAGCATGAGGCCTGCGGAGAGGAGAGAGAGAGGTCAGCATATTGGCGGTTCAAGAGGGAGGGCGAGCCGGTGGGCATACCATCTAGCCTCGCTATTTGTGTGGAGCGAATCATGTTGATTATATTAGAGAGAAGAAATTGAAGTATCTGATGTAGGAAACACGGGTTAAAATTGTGGTTGGAGACGGGAAGTTATTTGGATACCGGCTTTGAGCTGCCTGGTGTTCGTGGAGACTGGACGTGTTCGTAACGTGGCTTCTCAGCTGGGCAGAACTGTCGTCACTAGCTGTTTTTCAGGTGGCAAGACAATTAGGCCCCGTAAAAGCAGAGCAGTCCAAGGCAGACTTGTTCTTAGAAGTTCAAAGCTATACGGAAAGCAGTTGGTTGCACCGTCTCTGACCAGCAGAATGGCAGTTGGGGCCGGTCTTCTGCTGGGAGTTGAAACGTTATTGTCGACGGTCGACAAAGCGCAGATCTCAGACCAGGGTCTAGATACCGAGAAGCTAAACAAAAAACCCCTGTCGTCTGTGGGCCCATCAGCTGTGTTGACAGGGGGTCGGTTCAATTTAGCGGGGCTACCTGAACTTGTGACGGTCGGGCGGTTGACCTCCATTATTGGAGCTCAGCCTTGCCATTGACGATCCGCCTTGTTTGTTCAGGTTATTTCGACTTTACTTCTTGCCATTGCTTCACCAACCTTCTTAAGTCTAGGCCCAGTTTTTGATTCTATTGTTCAACTTCTCCAATAAAAGGTTGGACATGAGCACAATATCATCAATAGAGCTCACTGCGCCCTGTGTGACAGTTCCGCCACTGTCATACCTCAATCTCTAGTCCAATCCCGTTTAATCTGCGAAGTGTGATTTTCATATTGTGGACTATCACTCTATCGTACCTGGTTTCTACATCCACTCAGCATATCATATCTATCCTGTGTTGTTCTGGTCGACAAGAGACTCGTTCACTATCTGTTTGTTATCACCATGGAAAAGTCAACCTCCAACATCTCCCCCCCTTCTAACCCAATGGTCAGAGTTGGAACACCTCTTGGTGAGTCTACTGACAACCAAGGGTTTACCAACAACAAATCCCCAACTATGGTCAAGTTTGCAGAAGAAGCCAAGTCAACCGATGGATCAACAGGTTCCTGGGATACAGTTTGCGAAGATGATTATGAGGTTAAACAGCCTTCAGAGAATGGGACAGCTGGTAGTGGTCAGTTCAATGCAAAAAAGCGAAGGGCTCGGTCAGCCAGCGATTCGGCCTCTGCGAAGAAGCCTCGGTCTGCTCCCGCCAGAATACCTGCCAAGGAGAGAGCCGCCCCCAGAAAGGCTGCTCCAAGGAAGTCCGCTCAGGACAGAAAATGGGAAGCTCCATTTGTGTATACAGATTCCAAGTCACCACTCACGAATGCAGACATAAGGGTATGTTCCCATCAGTTTTCTGGACTACATGCTTGCTGACATGAGTGATAGGCCATACTACTTCTCCCAGAAGCCTGGGATGTGCTAACACCAGAAGAGAGATCGGATGTCCTCTCCAAATTTCCAGATAAGACTCAAATATTGAATGCTGGAACTCCGGATGCACGTCCAAATACAGTCTCGCTCCGGAATGATGACAACTTCCGGTATGATTGTGCTCGCTACCGAGAAAACTTGGAACTGGGCAGGCATGACGAAGAATGGCTAGCTCAGGCATGGACTGCCCATGAAAAGCACAAGCGGGGCGACTATGATGAGTTCCTTCGCAAGCAGTTTGAGGAGGACTGGGGTATCGAGCTGCCCAAGGACATCACTAAGCTTCCTGGGGAGACCATAGCGAGGAATGGGCGTGGTGGCTCCAAAGACGCAGAAGAACCTAAAACTGCGTTAAGAAGGAATTCCCCTCGGGATAGTGAGCAACCGGAGTCAATCCGAAAGACTCAGCCAATAAGCCAACCAGAGAATCAAGCAGCATCCGAGTCTCTACAACCTCCCGAGCCATCCTCAAAAGACCTACAGTCTTCTAGCAAAAGCATGTTAATGTTAAACATTGATCCACAGAAAAGACGAGAACAACCACTGGTTTCCGATGCAGTAGCTAACAAAAATTCGGACAAGTTGACCTCTGAAAAGGCACGAAAATTTAACCCAGGGGCTATAGAACAAAACAGCCTAGAAGGGGCCTCGCAATGTTAAGATTCGAATGCAGAAGCCCGGAGAACCCGAGTCGAAAGTGCGAACGAAGAATTTGGAAATCAAACAAAGTCGAGTTAAGGTTCCTGAAAGCAACTTCATTCAGAGTGTACTTTTATCCAATCGTATGGCACAAGCTTTGTGAAAAGTTCAAGCCTGATGCTCATGAAGGGTTTCATTGTTCAAGGGTAATCTGCGGATGGAATAACTGGGACGAGCCTCAAGAGGAATTGCATATAGATACCCTTCGGATAACTTTGAGCGCGATACAGACGGTTTTCTCCAAGAGTTACTTCAAATAATCTAAAAATGCAACGGGACATAAAGACAGAGAAGCTCATGATGGACGTAACAGGATGTTGACCGTAGGCAACTTTCGAAGGGGAGGGGGGGGTTGCAACTGCTGAAAGTTACGTTTGTAACTTACAATTTTCACGGCCAATTTCTCATGTGCCCTTGTTTAGCCCTCGGTCCACTCGCGCTTCCAGGTACTCAAAGCTCAAAGCCATCATAAAGCAAATAGTACACAGGGAACCAAAGATGGGAGTTCAACATCAAGCTGTCAAGCGGGCGCATAATTTGTTGCTCTTCAAGAATTTGCTTGAGTCGAAAGACAATGCGAGCCCGCTCACACTTGTTCTTGACTCATTGGAGCAAAGCGCTCAACCACTCACTCATGAGTTCATGAGGCTTGCCAAAACAGTAGGTTCTCCGTCTGACTAGTTAAAAACCTCCTGAAGAATGCTGCCTAATTTTCTTCAGTTAAAACGGGCAAAAGTCATATTCGTCTCCTTTTCAACAGTCAAGAAGCCCGCCCTTGCCGATGTCTTCGTCAGAGCGTGGAGCAAGACACTGCAGACCATTGCAACAGAGATCACTACTGCCATTACGAACAAACAAGAGAGCAAGTCTCCCTACACCAAAACTCACTTTTTTTTTATCTTTGCTAACATCGCTCTCGATAACAGAACACCTAATCGTCATCGACTCGCTCAACACCCCCGCTTCGCTAACCCCGCACCTCTTCCCAACCTTCTTCTCCTCCGTCATTACCTCACCTTGCACGACCCTTGTTGCTGTCTATCACACCGACATCCCCGTACTTCCTCCCTCTCGCTCTGCCCTCGACGCAGGGTACAATCCCGATTACTCCCCAGACCCTGAGACCTTGCTCTGCCATCTGGCTACTGCCGTGTTGCGAGTCTCATGCCTGCACCATGAGATTGCGGCACATCGGGCTCGCGAGAGGAGTTTGATTGAACCAAAGTGGGGGTTGAAAGAGGGGCGAGAGGGTGTGCTGATCGGGTTGCGTAAGGGGAACGGCAAGGGTGATGACAGTGGCGGGGCGGTTGGGTTGGTAGTTGAGATGGAGGTGCGAAGGCGTAGCGGAAGAGCTATCTCAGGGGAGTTTGTGCTTGTGCCAGCTGGGCAGGATTACAAAGAGACTGGGCTTAGGGTCATGCTGAAGGGCGAGTATCCAGCGTTTAAGAAGGAGGTTGTGGAGGAAGAGGAGGAGAAGCCTGAGGCTACGTTTGATTTAGGGTTAACAGAGAAGCAAAGGAGGGATCGGGAGGGCGTGGTACTGCCGTACTTTGACGCGCAGGTGGAGGTGGGAGGGGGTGAAGGAGGAAGGATTTTGTATGAGATGGGGAGGGAGGATGATTTTGATGAAGAAGAGGATGAGATATAGGCTGCCTTATCGCCTTTCCTCTCAGTACCGTGAATCGGAATGCGCCTTAATACAGTATCCAAAACTTTCCCATTGACAAGGTTTCTGCAAAAGGACCCTCCAGCTCCTCCGTGAGCTTCGAAGCTCAACTTTTCAACCCTCAGGTGCCATGGGTACGTACCTGATGCAAAGCGCGTATGGAATTTTCGTAAGTTACAACCAAGACTAATGGGACCCACTTTCCGTTGCCTTGGGAAAGCGCCGCTCGCGCCTGGGGCTTCCCCAAGCCGCAATGGTTCTTGACCCAAGAACTTTTCCCATCCTCGAGTCGTCATCGACAACCCCAACCGCCACCGATTCCCTCCAACAATCCATACACTTCCTTTCCAAACCTTAATCGCACAACTAAACGCTTCCATGGCCGACCGTCGTGACGGGCATTCCCGCCGCGGAGGCGACAAATCATCCTATCACGACGACAGAGACCGCCGGCGCGACCGCGACCGTGATCGCCGGAGAGATCGTGACGACGACGTTGATATCAGACGCCGCGACAGAGACAGGTCACGCTCCAGGGACAGAGGCGATCGCAGCAGAAGATACCGCTCGCGCTCCCGGTCGCGCGATCGGTCCCGCGACAGAGATAGGCACAGAGATCGTGATCGCGACCGCCACCATCGTCGCTCGCGCTCGCGCTCACGCTCACCTAGGCGCGACAGGGATAGGAGGGATGATCGGCGCGACAGGGAGAGGGATGAGAAGGCACATCGTCGGCGGGATGATGAGCGCGGGGAGCGTGGAGGGACGCCATCGAGGGATCATGGTGATCGGAGTGTGAGAGAAGAGCTGTCTGACCGGGTAGACAACAATCAGAAGTCTGGTAGCAACCACGAGGGCAGGGAACAGAGAGATCAGAGCCAGAACCAGCAGCTGCCGCCTCATCACCGCTCTGCTAGTCCGACCAAACGCATGTTTGAGCGTGATGGCGACGAGCCCACACAACTTCCAACTCGGTCCAAGCCTGGTGCCGGCACCCACGGTCACGGCCCAGCGCACGTGTCGTTCAAGGTTATGAGTAAGGACAGTAATCACGGCTCGGAGTATCAAAGGCGCGAAAGCACCGGAGATCAGCACAGCGAAGACTCCAGACGGTTCGATGGCGAACCGATGGATGAAGATGAGGAAGAGGTTGTGGTTGAGGAGGAGGGCCTAGACGAGATGGCCAAGATGATGGGCTTCAGCGGGTTTGGGTCGACCCAGGGGAAGCATGTCATTGGCAACAATGTATATGCTGTGCGGAAAGAGAAGAAGACCAAGTACCGCCAGTACATGAATCGTATTGGCGGTTTCAACAGGCCCCTTAGTCCAACGAGGTAAATGGTTGAGATGTTGGTCGGGGTCTACGAGGTGCAATTGGAGTTTCTTTTACATGTGTATGGTTGTCTTGATACCCAGATAATGTAAGAACACAAAAGCTTAGCTTCGGAGGACTCGAGTCTTCGCTACGATCTACCATGCTTGTATGCAGGGGACGTACATAGCTTGGAACTTAGAAGGACCATGGAGAGGCTCCTATGTTTGCACTTGTAATTAAGTGTCACCAGCAAAGACTTTGGTAACATGTGTAAATAAGAATCATTCTTGCAGATAGAGAACGGTATGGCATAGGATTGGATCAATCTCCAAGATATTCAGCGTCAATGGTGTCCTTGCAAGCGTTGTGCCAGGAGCAGCGTCAGGGTTAGGGTTTGACCCAGACATTTTTTTCCCGTCTTATCAGTTATCGCGGGCACCTTGATGGCCTGTTCAATCGCAAAAGTTGCGGCCGACGCTGTCAACAAGCCGCAAACTCTCCTTCCAATCTCGCAAGACTGTGCGATCCAAAACCATCACACAATCTCAGCCCGTCACTGGCAGACCCAACTTACACCCATTCGGCATCATGGGTGACAAGTCCAAGAAAAAGGCCAATGAGCTGAAGCTCGACAATGCGGCCGCCTCTGCTGCCATAAATGAGGGCAAGATCGCGAAAGACAAAAAGAAAAGGTCGAAGAAACCCGACAGCAAGAACACGGCTGTTGAGGCTGAAGTTCCTGTTTCAGTCGAGACCGCCAAGACCACCGAGAACCAGGCCAATGGAAACGAAAAGAAATCCAAAAAGGAGAAGGAGCGCAAGCGCAAGCATGAGGGCGATGAGACTGTTGCACAGCCCAAGACAGCTGCCGCACAGAATGAGCATACTGTAAAGGTCGACGAGGCTGAGCGCCCCCAGAAGAAAGCGAAGGACGAGCATTCGAGCAAGCGTAGTGAGAAGTCCGACAAGAAGAAAAAGAATAGCAAGAAGGGCATCGATACCAAGACTCAGGCCGACAGCAAGAAGGCCGAGCCGAGCGAGGCTGTCTCTAAGAACGATGATGCTTCTGCTTCCAAAGAGAATGAGAAGGTTGAAGTCAAGACGAAGTCCAAAGACAAAAAGAACAAGAAGGACAAGAAGAGCAAGAGCAAGGAGCAGGCTCAGAACACAGAGGATGTGGAGATGGTCGATGCGAGCGCTGCTCCTCCAGAGCCGGACCAGATTGCAAAGAAGAAGGAGGAGAGTGAGTCTAAGGATAAAAAGAAGAAAGACAAAAAGAAGATCAAAAAATCCGATGAGAAAGCGGATAAGGACAAGACTACCAAAGAGGTGAAAGAGAAGGTTGAGAGGAAGAAAGACGAGAACACGAAGAGCAAGAAGGATAAGAAGAGTAAGGAGGAAAAGCAGGAGAAAAATGAGAAGACGAATGGCAACGAAAAGGAGAAGCCTAAGGAGAAGAAAGATAAGAAGAGCAAGAAAGAAAAGAAAACGGAGACCAAGGCTAGTAAGGAGGAGTCTAAGGACAAGAAGTCTCAATCCAAGAAGGCCCAGCCCTCCGAGGCCATGGAGGAAGCCCCTAAGCCAGAGACCACCGCACCAGCCCTGGCTACTCAGATTGCCAATGTGGCTGCGAACTGGAACGTCCAAGGCCTCCTCGGCGGCGCCCAGCGCCAGCTGAAGTTCATGAGACTCCTAGGCGCGAGCAAGACTGGTGTCTCTACTGACAATACCCCCGCTGCTAACATTTCGCGTCCTCGACTTGACATGGGCCAGGTCTCGAACGAGCTGGAGAAGCAGTTCAACACGAGCGTCCGGATGAAGTACGAGACTGGCGGTCAACGCCGTGGCTTGGGTGCTTAGTTGTTGATCTTGTGGTTAACTCGTCTACTTGGTATGGAGGATTCTGAGAGGACTTTATGTGAGAGATACCCTGAGGCATAGGTTGTCGTTTCTCGTCAGTGAACCCCTTAGGGGGTAGTAATGATACCAAAGTGCCGGTCTCTTCTACTCAGCATCACCCATGCTTTTTTATGAAGAGTTTTACTGTAATAATAAACACACAAAATGGTATATGCCCGTATTTCTGGAAGTGAACAGTATAATAAACCTTAGTTCCCAGAGCCCCAAACCAGGACTGTCAAAGCGCCAACACCCAACCGCCGAGTGCTTCATCTCGGATGCATCCCCGTCCGTCCGTATATAACACACGTAGCACTTTAACAACTTTTGGTGCGCACACACGCTGACCCAATGTGCTCGCGCAAGCAGCACAGTCTGATCTCCATACCTAACAACCCAGGCCGTCAACCCCTGCGTCTATGCAGGGAAATAGGGGTAATGCCCAGCATCCCTCTTGGTAATATGATGCTCGCGTGTGTTTATTTGCATATCAGGCACTTGCCGCAACCGCTTAGTACATGTAGCGCAAGATGATACGTGAGAGGACCTCGAAGAACAGGCCACCGAAGACAACAAAGCCAAGGAACCCTAAGAATTGGGTGTCAGTTGGGCTTTTCCCCAAGCATTCAGACACGCGCATGTGTGCGAGTAAGGACGTAGAAAGACGTACAGAGCCAGAACTTCGAAATTGGGGGTTTAATCTGGTCCTTCTGGCGCTTTTTCAGCTCCGCCTCGGACTTGCCGCGGCGCGCCTCCTGCTCCTTGAAGAACTTCTGGTTCGCGCGACGTTGTTGCGGCGTTTGGACCTGTCGTAAGAGTCGCGTCGGTTAATTGTGGTCTTCTATAAGGCTGTCCTTTGCCGATGTATGCTTACCATTGTGAATCGAGTATGTGTCTGGTTACAAGTTGGGTTTGGAATTGCGGTTCAGGGGTATAATCTTTGGCCCTGGAGCCGGTGGGCAGAAGTTGAGACCGAGTCTTGTAGAGAAAGGATAGAAGCGTATTAAAACGGGAAGTATAGTAAAGCACTGTTGTGTGTCAATGGACGGAAAGCGTACGTTGAGAGAGAATGAGAAGAAGAGTGGCCTGGGGAATGCGAATGGGACAAGTTGCAAACCATCGAATCGGCCTTCGTGTCTTCTGGCCATCTGTCGTTGACAAAGGCGTCCAGGATGATGTGGGCCATCCCCCCTTGTCGCAGCATGCAGGACAGGGGTCCCACGGAAGCCAAGTGGGGCTTATTACGAGCCAACGCTGATCGTGGGGAACGGTCTTGGCATCGAAGTCGGCCCGGAAGAGAGCTTTCATCAAGTCCACTTCTACGTACATGCATAGGTGAGCTTGATCACCAGTAGCTCACTTGGGCTGAGTCATCTGATACTGATACAGCTCTAGAACAACATCTGGTTGTGAAACTAGAGGACAAAACAAGTCACGAACTGCCTGTAACTCGACTTCAAAAGCTCCCAAACGATGACCATTCTTCGACACCTTGCGGTCTTTCCCAGGACAACCTCACGGTTCACTTCGACCCAAGTGAACCATTTTCGAGTATCAAAACGGTTTTACAACACACAACAACCACCTTCACCAACTGTAACATAGGCCTGATACCATTCCCACTGCTTCTAAATACATTCATTGACACAGACCCCCTCCTCACAGAAAGAATTCTATAGAACCTTTGCCCGTCCAGTTGGCAAGACAGCCCTGCTTGCTGTGCTAGTCTACCAGATGGTCTATTATGCTTGGACAAGGCTCGAGTACAATGAGATCAAGGAGGAGCGACAGGGTAAGTAAAACCAGCCATGGCTTCAACTGTAGATCGTCCAAAGTTGCATTTCCACTATCCATCTTCCTCTCACATAAACGACCCTCCCTCTCCTCTCACATCCCTCACTTTGATCCTATTATCCCCCCAGAAATGCAAGACTCAACACACTCAAGACAATGGCTAACATCACCGCTCCTCGAGGCGACCCCTCGGGTCGCACATCGAAAAAAAACAGCTGAGATAGCGTCCCTCGAAGCCGAAGTCAGGAGTCTACATGCCGCGGCTCTCGCTGCTAAGAAACAAGCCGCTACCATGGCGAGCAGTGGTGATGTGGCCGATGCAAGGAGTAAGGGAGCTGGAAAGAAGTGGTGGTGGCCATGGTGATGGATTAATTAGTCAGGGATTTGTGCGAGAACCCGAAGGCTCCCGATACGTCTTGACCGGGAAAAGGTTAAGGGGCTGGTTGACGTCGTTGTAAATGTATTATGATTGTATTATCTGTCTTTGATTCAATATCTTTGGAGTTTGATAAGTTATTGGCTCGGGTGTTGCAGCTAAGGTTATGGGAAATAAGGGGTAACGGGACCCATGAGATTTTGAGAAAAACTGGATCAACCAAGATCTCGCGAATTTCCAGTGAATGGGCAAATTGCGTTTCTATTCTCATTTTATCTGATTACTTCTAAGCTTCTTAGTAAGTAACGTATGTCATTAACCAGTTGGTTAGCTTTATGTCTTCCCGAATAACGCCAAAGTCCAACAGAGCATCACTTAACCAGAATCTTTTTGTGACGCCATTCATCAAGTGGCTATCATCATAAAATCCAAACTCACAAGAACGCCATACACCTAATAGCCCCTCCTCCTGTCTGTGGTCATCAAAAAAAAAAAAAAAAAAAAAAAAAA
>Ga0065720_1020027_pt1 | contig 17699 bp, 12 predicted proteins | sample Thericmetagenome_FD_59107 | JGI IMG/M metagenome (GOLD analysis project Ga0065720, IMG submission 59107) | Thermophilic microbial communities from the Joint Bioenergy Institute, California, USA of rice/straw/compost enrichment - eDNA_2 v2... | ecosystem: Engineered > Solid waste > Grass >...
CGGCCCGCCTGGCCGTGCCAGCCTCGCCGATGCCGATCGGAGCTGATCGGAATGATCACGCGTCGCATTCGGGGCCCGTTCCATTCGGCTGCGCACCGGCGAAGGTTCCGGGCGCAGGCGTGCAGCGCATCACGGTGGTTGGAATTGCCGTTTTTCGACAACGGTCGCGGGCTATGGACGAGGCCGGGCGTGCCCATTTCACCCTGATGGCATCGCAGGCATCTCCTGCAGGCGGGATGCCCGGATGGTGACGTCCGCCACCGCCGATTGCTTCGTCGCCGACCGCAAGGTCGAGGCCGGCGAGCCCTGGCGCACGCCGATGCGCCTGTGCGAGTGCCCGAATTGCGGCCAGTTCCAGATCGTGCTGCCCCTGCTGCCGGGCACGTCAGCGCGGTGCCTGCGCTGCGACGGGCTGCTCCGCCGCGCGCTCCAGGACCCGCTCGGCCGCGCCCTTGCCCTCAATCTCGCGGCGCTGTCGCTGCTCGGCATCGCCTGCCTGATGCCGCTGATGGCGGTCAGCACCGCCGGCATGGTGCGCAGCGCCAACCTCTTCTCCGGCCCCCAGGGGATGGGCCGCAGCGGGCTCTGGGAACTCTCCGTCGTCGTGCTGTTCACCACTGTCGCGGCGCCGGTGCTGAAGCTGCTGGCGATGGCCTACGTCCTGATCGGGCTACGGCTGCGGCGGCCGCCGCGCCATGTCCGGCGTGTCTTCGCCATGGTCGAGCGCCTCCGGCCATGGTCCATGATCGAGGTGTTCCTGCTCGGCGTCCTCGTCGCCTACACCAAGCTCATCGACCTGGCGCACATCGAGATCGGCGTCGCGCTCTACGCGCTCGGCCTGCTGATGCTCACCATGATCGCGGCGCAAGCGGTGCTCGATCCCCAGGCGGTCTGGGAGGAGATGGAGCGGCGCGGCGTCCCGGATGCCACGCTCGACCACGCTGCCGTCGCGCTCGCCGCGCCGGGCGCGGGTGCCGTCGGCTGCCATACCTGCGGGCTGGTCAGTCTGCCGCACGGCCATGACGACCGCTGCCCGCGCTGCGGCGGCGCGCTGCATCCACGCAAGCCAAACGGTGTTGGGCGCGCCTGGGCGCTGCTCATCGCCGCCGCCATCCTCTACATCCCGGCGAACACCTACCCGGTGCTCCAGTTCATCCAGTTCGGCTCCGGCGCGCCCAGCACCATTCTCGGCGGCGTCGTCGAGCTGCTCGACAGCGGCCTGTATCCGCTCGCCGCGCTGGTGTTCTTCGCCAGCGTGGCGGTGCCGCTGCTGAAGGTGATCGGGCTCGCGGTCCTCCTCGTCTCCTACCGGCTCGGCTGGGAGGCGCGGCTGCGCGACCGCACCCGGCTCTACTTCGTGGTCAACGCGATCGGCCGGTGGTCCATGATCGACATCTTCATGGAGACCATCCTGGTCGCGCTGGTGCAGTTCGGCTCGGTGGTCAGCATCGAGCCGGGAGTCGGTGCGGTGGCGTTCTGCGCCGTCGTGATCCTGACCATGCTCGCGGCCGAGAGCTTCGATCCACGGCTGATGTGGGATGCGGCCGGGCGGAACGGTCCCGCCGCGGCGGCAACGCATGGGGGGATGAGGACGGCGAGATGATGGACCTTCCGCATCCCGAGGCGGTCGTGCACTCCAAGGTCGAGGGCGAGGGCGGCGGCCGCCGCCGCTGGCGGCGCCTCTCGCCCATCTGGGCGATCCCGATCGTGACCGTGCTGATCGCGGGCTATCTTGTCTGGCACAATTTCGCGCAGCGCGGGCCGACCATCACGATCACCTTCCGCGACGCCGGGGGCCTGACGGCCGGCCAGTCGCAGGTGAAGCTCCGCGACGTCGTCATAGGCAAGGTCGAGACGATCGCCCTCGCCGAGGATCATGAGCACGTGGTGGTGACGGTGCGGATGAACCGCGAGGCCGCGCCGCTGCTGACCCGCGAGGCGCGCTTCTGGGTGGTGAGGCCGCGGCTGTTCGCCGGCAGCGTCTCCGGCCTCGGGACCCTGGTTTCGGGCTCCTACATCCAGCTTTCGCCGGCGGCGGCGAACGGCGGACCGCCGGAGCGGCACTTCACCGGCCTCCAGGATCCCCCGGTGCTGGAGACTGCGGAGCCGGGCCGCACCTTCCTGCTGAAGGCCGACCGGCTGGGCTCGATAAGCCTCGGGGCGCCGGTCTTCTTCCGCGATCTCGACGTCGGCGAGGTGCTCGGCTGGGACATTGCCGACATGGCCGAGAGCGTGACCATCCACGCCTTCATCCGCGCGCCCTACGACCGGTACGTCCGCGAGGGGTCGCGCTTCTGGAACGCCTCGGGCGTGTCGCTCAGGCTCGGGGCGGAGGGCGTTCAGCTCCAGCTCGAATCCGTACGCGCGCTGCTGCTCGGCGGCATCGCCTTCGAGACGTCGGAGGCCGTGCGCGACGCGCCCGAGATCCCGCACGACCGGGTGCTGCCGCTCTACGCGAGCCGCGAGGCGGCGGGCAACGCGGCGGTCAGGCGGCGGGTGCCGGCGCTGTCGTACTTCACGGATTCGGTGAGCGGCCTCGCCCCTGGCGCGCCGGTGACCTTCCAGGGCGTGCGCATCGGCGAGGTGCTGGGGTTCGACCTGGAATACGACCCGGCGGCCGACCGCCTGCGGGTGCCTGTCCGTTATGAGATCGAGCCGGAGCGGATCGCGGGCTCGGGCCTCGCCGCGTCGCGCGGGCCGCTCGAGAACGCCCGCCTCCTGGTGCGGCAGGGGCTCCGGGCGCGGCTCGCCAGTGCCAACCTGCTGACCGGGCAGCAGCAGATCTCGCTCGACATCGTGCCGAACGCGGAGCCGGCCGAGATCGCGGTCGCGGACGGCGTCATCGTCCTGCCCTCCGTGCCCGGCCAGTTCGCGGCCATCATGGATTCGGTGAACCAGGTGCTCGCGAAGGTCGAGCGCATGCCGTTCCAGCAGATCGGCGACAGCCTGAGCGGCACGCTGGCCGGCGTCGAGACGCTGGTGCGCGGGCCGGAGCTGAAGGCGGCGCTGGACTCGCTGCAGGCGGCGCTGGCCAGCGCGCAGGACGTGATGAGGCAGCTCGACGGGGCGGCGACGCCGGCGTTGCGTGACCTGGCGCCCCTGGTGAACAACCTGCAGAACACGGTCGCCCAGGCGAACCGGTTGCTCGGCTCGGTCAATCGCGGCTACGGCGACGATTCGCAGTTTCGCCGCGACCTCGCGCGGCTGCTCGAGCAGCTGAACGGCGCGGCGCGGTCGCTGCGCGGCCTGGCCGACACGCTGAACCGGAACCCGGAGGCACTGATCCGCGGCCGGGCCGCCACGGGGAGGAACCCTTGATGTCCGCCCCGCTCGGCCGCCGCCGCGCCGGCGTGCTCGGCGCCCTGGCGCTGCTTGCGACCGCCGCCTCCTCCGCCGCGTGCCGGTCGCCCGATCCGGTGCTCTACACGATCCTGCCGTCGCCGGGCGAGCCGCGCCGTGCCCGCGGCGGTCCGCGCTCGGTGGTGGTGCGCGAGGTTTCGCTGGCACAGTATCTCGACCGGCTGCCGATCGTGCGCTCGGCCGAGGAGTACCGCCTCAACGTCTCCGACAACGACTGGTGGGGCGAACCGCTGGACGGGATGCTGACCCGTGTCCTGGTGGAGAACCTGGCCCAGCGCCTGCCGGGCACGAGCGTCCACTCCAGCGTCGGCGCGATCTCGGCGCCGGCCGATGCGACGGTCGAGGTCAATGTGCAGCGGCTGGGCATGACGGCGCCGGCGGCACTGACCCTGACGGCGCAGGCGGCGACGAGCTTTCGCGACCCGCGCCGGCGCGCCGGCGCATGGACCGAGAGCGTGACGGTGCCGGTCGCCGGCAACGACACCCGGGCCTTCGTGGCCACGGCGAGCACGGCGGTCGGCCGGCTCGCCGACGCCATTGCGGCGCGGCTGACGTCCGGCTGAGCCGACTGCCTGCTTTTCACGGCGTGCCGACCGCGCCGCGGACTTGGGCGGTCAATCGGGCGCCTCTCGCGGCCCCGAGGCAGTGATGTCCCTCGCTCGACGCCCGCGGTGCGGCTCCCGGTGCGGGAGCAATGACACCATTTGCAGCGCCGGTCTGCTCCTGTCCGGTCTCGGGCTCGCCGCCGACCGCACCAGCACGATCCTCTGCCCTGGCCGGCAGGACCCACGAAGTTGCGCGTAGGGTTGCCGCGCGGCGTGGTACATGCTCGTTGCCGAGGCGGCGTGAGCCCTTCAACAGGTGGGAGCGCGAGGTGGAGCGCGACCCACGCAGCACCGGCCCCGCCGCACCGTCACGGTCCTGCACGGCGGCGGAGTGGACGTGCAGGAGCAGCGCCCCAGCCGTCGTTGTCCACCATCGCGTGCCGCTTGCGGCCCGTCGCCGTCTTGCCCGCGTCGTAGCCGCGCGGGCCGCGCTCCCGGTGGTCCTTCCGCTCTGGGCGTCGATCACCGCCGCCGTCGGGATCGCCCCTCGACCGACGCGCCCGCGGTCGAGCGCGACGAGGTAGTGGCTCACGCTCTCCAAGATTGTGCTGCCGCGTAGCCGGGCGAACCGGCGGTAGACGGTCGGCCACGGCGGGAAGCCGTCGGGCAACAGGCGCCACGCGCAGCCCGCCCGGAGGACGGCGAAGATCACATCGATGATCTCCCGCAGTGGCCACGCCCGGCGGTGTCCACGCCGCCGCGCACTACTCGGCAGGGACGGCTCCGACAGCCGCCACTCGGCGTCGGTCAAATCGCTCGGGTCGCGCAGGCCCGCGCGGCTATGCTGCTGTCGGGCGACCGGGGTCCGCACCGGTCTTCGGTCGCCTCCGGAATCGTCGGGAGGGGAGGCCGCCGTGCGCTTCGACTTCGAGGGCATGTCGCCCATGGCGCGCTTTGAGGTGATGACGGGGGCAGTAGTGCCGCGCCCGATCGCGCTGGTCACGAGCCTCGACGCCGCGGGGCGGCTGAGCGCCGCGCCCTACAGCTTCTTCGCCCCCCTTGCCATCGACCCGCCGCTGCTGGCGATCGGCGTGCTGCCGCACCCGGAGGGCCGCCTGAAGGACACCGGCCTGAACGTGCTGGCGACCGGCGAGTTGGTGGTGAACATGGTCGCCGGGCGGCTCGCCGAGGCGATGAACCTCACCTGCATCGACGCCCCGCCCGGCGTGGACGAGGCGGCGCTGGCCGGGCTTGCGGTCAGCCCCTCCGGGCGGGTGGCGCCGCCCCGCCTTGCCGACAGCCCGGTCGCCTTCGAGTGCCGGTTGCACCAAGCCATCGAGCCCGGCCCGGACCAAGCGATCCTGCTGGTGCGCGTCCTACTGGTGCATGTCGCCGATGCTTGCGTCATAGGCGGCGCCGATTCGCCCGCGATCGACACGCCCGCGCTGGACCTGATTGGGAGCATGCATGGGGCGCGCTGGTATGCCAGGACCTCTGACCTGTTCGCCCTGGATCGCCCGACCTGGGCGGAGTGGATCCGGAAGCCGGGTAGGTGACGACGGTCCTCAGCCGCCCGAACCGTTCGGACTCGGTTCCGAGACGGGCTTTAATGTCCGCACAACGGGCAAGTACCCCGATCTTCGGACACGCGTTTCGAGCGAGGCGTCGGATGGAACTTCGGCATCTGCGCTATTTTGTCGCCGTGGCAGAGGAGCTGCATTTCGGCCGCGCGGCGGCACGGCTGAAAATGTCCCAGCCGCCACTGAGTCAGCAAATCGCGGCGCTGGAACTCGATCTCGGGGTGCGGCTGCTGGAGCGCAGCAACCGCCAGGTCAGGCTCACGGATGCGGGGCGGCTGTTCCTGGCGGAGGCGAAAGCGACGCTGGAACAGGCGGAGCGCGCAAGGCAGGTTGCGATGCGAGCTCAGCAGGGGGAACTCGGCGAGCTGCGCATCGGACTTTTTCCGTCGGCGCCGCTTAGCGGTGCGGTCTCAGCCGCCATCAGCACCTTTCGGCGAGCATGGCCAAACGTCACGCTGACACTACGGGAGCGTGCGACGCCCGGGCAGATCGAGGAGCTCCTCCGCGGTCAGCTCGATGTCGCGTTTCTGCGCAGCCCCGCGCGACCTCCCTTGCCAGGGAATCTCAGCTCGCTCGAGGTCGTCCGGGAGGCGCTCTGCGTGGTCCTGCCTCTGGAGCACAGGTTGGCGGTGGAGACCGGCCCCGTGCCGATCAGCGCGCTGGCCGAGGAAGCCTTCATCTTCTTCTCTCGTGCCGTCGGCTCCAGCCTGAATGACCAGCTTCAGTCGCTGTGCATGGAGGCTGGCTTCCAGCCACGTATCACCCAGGAGGCAACCGCCAATTCGATGATCCTGGGGCTCGTCGCCGCGGGCCTGGGGATTTCCGTCTTGCCCGCGGCGCTGTGTTGGCTGCGGCCAGGCCGCATCCGCGTAAGGCCACTGGATGCGCCAGGGGCGATGACCGCGATCTGGCTCGCCTGGCAGCAGGATGGCGCCAGCGCAGTGGCCACCCGCTTCGTCCAGCAAGTCCGTAGCGCCGCCGGCGTCCAGGTGGACGAGGCGCCCACGGACCATCGCGAGCCGATGCCGGGAAGGCGTCAGCGGCCCGCCGTCACCGCAGCCCCTCGCAGAACCGGCGGATGCGGTGGCAGGCCTCCTCCAGCACCTCGTCGGACGCGGCGAAGCTGACGCGGAAATGCCCCGGGAACATGAAGGCGCTGCCGTGCACCGTCGCTACGCCGACTTCCGAAAGCAGGGCAAAGACGAAGTCCCAGTCGCTCTCGATGCGTGTGCCGCCCGCCGTGGTGCGGCCAAGGCAGGCTGTCATGTCGGGGAAGGCGTAGAAGGCGCCTTCCGGCATGTGGCAGCGCAGCCCCGGCGTCGCGTCCAGCATCGCCACCACCATGTTGCGCCGGCGCTCATAGGCCTGACGCATGCGCTCCGTCTCGTCCTGCGGGCCCGTCAGCGCAGCGATCGCCGCGGCCTGAGCGATGGAGCAGGTGTTGGAGGTGCTCTGCCCCTGCAGCTTGTCCATCGCCTTGATCAGGCCGCGCGGCGCTCCGGCGAAGCCGATGCGCCAGCCCGTCATCGCATAGGCCTTGGAGCAGCCGTTCATCGTGACGGTGCGGTCGCGCAGCCGCGGCTCGACCTGGGCGAAGGTGGCGAAGCGACGGCCGTCGAAGATCAGCTTCTCGTAGATGTCGTCGGTGAGGATCAGCACATGCGGGTGGCGCAGCAGCACCTCCGCAAGGCCTGCCAGCTCCTCCCAGCTGTAGACGGCACCGGTGGGGTTGGATGGCGTGTTCACCACCAGCCATTTGGTACGCGGCGTGATCGCGGCCTCGAGCTGCGCGGGGGTGAGCTTGAAGCCTTGGGTCGCGCCGCAGGGCAGCAGCACGGGCACGCCGTCCGCGAGGGCAGCGACGTCGGGGTAGGAGACCCAGCAAGGGGTGGGGATGATGACCTCGTCGCCCGGGTTCAGCGTCGCGACCATCGCGTCGTAGACCACCTGCTTGCCGCCGGTGGAGACGATGATCTCCTCGGGCGCGTAGTCGATGCCGTTGTCGCGCTTGAACTTCTCGGCGACCGCGCGGCGCAGCGCGCGGGTGCCGGCGATGTCCGTGTAACGGGTCTCGCCCCGTTCGATCGCCGCGATGGCGGCATCCCTGATGTGGCGGGGCGTGTCGAAATCCGGCTCGCCGGAGGAAATGGCCAGCACGTCCTTGCCTTCGGCCTTCAGCGCCTGCGAGCGCTGGCGCATCGCGATGGTCTGGGAGGGCTGGATGCGCTTCAGTCGTTCGGCGACGGCGGGATGGTCACTCATGCGACGTCCTTCAGGGCGGGTGGCGTGTCAGCGCGGAAGGCGCAGGTTGGCGCGCGCGACGATGTCGCGGAACTTGGCGTATTCTGCGGCAAGGAAGGCAGCGGTGGACTCAGGCGTGCTGTCGGACACCGCGTCGATGCCGGCGACAGCCAGGCGCGACCGCACGTCGGGCTCGGCGAGGGACGCGTTGGCGGCGGCGGAAAGCCGCGCGACGATCTCGGGCGGCAGGCCGCGCGGGCCGACCATGACGTTCCAGGTGGACGCCTCGAAACCCTGAAGGCCCGCCTCCTGCATCGTCCCGACCTCGGGGAAGAGCGGGTGGCGCGTGGCGGTGCCGACGGCGATCACGCGGAACAGCCCGTCCTTCGCGCCCGCGGCGAGCGAGCCGAGCGGCTCCCACGCATACTGCACCTCGCCCTTGGCCAGCGCATCGGCCACGCCCGCGCCGCCGCGGTAGGGGATGTGCTCGGCCCGGAGCCCACCGGCCAGCAGCGCCATCAGCTCCCCGGCAAGATGGCCGACGCTGCCGGAGCCGGAGCTGCCCCAGCTTGCGCTGCCCGGCGCGGCACGCACCGCCGCGATCAGTGCGCGGGCATCGTGAAACGGCGAAGCCTTGGGCACGGCGAGGGCGATCGGGGCGCGCCCCATGATCGCGATGGGCGTGAAGTCCGCGATCGGATCGTAGGGCGTGGTGTCGGGCTGCAGCGCCGGCACCGTGCCGTGCGTCGAAGGTGTCGCGAGCAGGAGCGCATGGCCATCGGGCGGCTGCCGCCGCACATAGTCGCTGCCGATGGTACCGCCCGCCCCTGCGCGGTTCTCCACCACGATCCGCGCGCCGGGACCGATGCGCGGCATCATCCGTTCCGCCACCAGGCGCGCCAGCAGGTCGGCCGAGCCGCCCGCCTGGAAGGGAATGGTGAGGACGATGGGACGGCTCGGCCAGGCGGGTGACTGCGCAGCAGCGTTCGCCAGGGGCGCGGTGGTCGCCAGCGTGGCCAGGGCGAGGCGGCGACGGGTGATCACGGCACGGTTCCCTTCTCCGGCGTGAGTCGAGGGGGCGGGCGGAGTAGTGTCCCCCCGCCTCGCCATCGCTCAGCCCATCCTGATGTTCCGGGTGCGAATGATCTCGCCCCACTTGTTGAGTTCGCGCGTCCAGTAGGCGTCGAACTCCGCGGCGCTGCTGCCGATGGGCTCGACCCCGAGCGAGATGAGCTTTCGCCGCGTCTCAGCGTCCGTCAGGGCACGTCGGAGCGAGGCCGAGATGCGCTCGACGATCGGGGCTGGCGTGCCCGCGGGCAGAAGCAGCGCGCAATCGGTGGACGACTCGAAGTCAGGGACACCGCTCTCCGCGAGCGTCGGCACCTCCGGCGCGATCTCGGACCGCCGCAGGGTGCTGACGCCGAGGATCTTGAGCTGGCCGGCCTGACGGAAGGGCAGGGCGGTGATGAGATCCACAAAGGAGCACGCCACCTCGCCGGCCAGCAGCGCCTGCGCGGAAGGCCCGCCGCCGCGATAGGGCACATGCAGCATCTGCGTGTTCGTCTTGGCCATCAGCAGCTCGGTCGCCAGATGGCTGCTCGCGCCGATGCCGGCCGTGGAGAAGGCGACCTTGCCCGGCTGCGCGCGGATATAGGCCAGGAACTCCGCCACGTTGTTCGCTGGGACGGAGGGATGGACGCAGAGCGCCTGCGCATAGCGCGCCACCAGGCTGACGCCGGTGAAGGCGCCACGGTTGTCGTAGGGCAGGTCGATCAGATGCGGCGCGATGGCGTAGGTGCTGTTGGTCGCGAGCATGATCGTGTAGCCGTCCGGCCGCGACCGCGCGACGTGGCTATGGCCGACCGTGCCGGAGGCTCCGCTCCTGTTCTCCACCACGATGGGCTGGCCCAGGTCGGCTGACATGACCTGCGCCAGCACGCGGCCGAGCGTGTCCGTCGAACCGCCGGCCGGCCATGGTATGACCATGGTGACCGGCCGCGAGGGATAAGCCCCCTGCGCCCGCGCCGCGCGGGCGCCGAGGCCGGCCAAGCCGGCGGCGAGCAGGTGACGACGACGCATCGCCAGGATCATGATCCACCTTCCTGTTGCCGCACCACATGCGGCTTGCTGGTCCTGATGGGCCGACTGGGTCTCGCTCCATCCGTTGCGCTTCTCTCGGGCGCTTTGGGCTCACACCAGCGTCGCCGGCCTGCCCCGTTCAGGGCAGGTCGACGACCAAGTTGCGGAAGGCATCCACCGTCACCTTGGCGCTGGGGCCAATGACGCAGGTAGATTCGCGCTCCTCAACCAACGCAGGCCCCTCGAAGGTGGCGCCCGGTGCCAGCGCGTAGCGATCATACACGGTGCAGGTCAGCCATCCAGCACCTTCGAACATCACCTCCCGCTTGCCGCAGACGGCGCGTGCGGAGTCGGTGAAGCTGTCCTTCGCACGGGCACGCTCGAGGCGGATGTCGCGGCCCGGTGCGACGCAGGCGACACGCCAGCTCAGCGCCTCGATCGGCAGGTCCTCCGTCGTCCGGCCGAAGCGCTCACGGTAGGCGGCGAAGAAGGCTTGCCGAATCGCAGGCAGGTCGGCGGCGGAGAGCTGCATGGAGGGCAGCGGCACCGGGATCTCGAAGCCCTGGCCGACATGGCGCATGTCGGCGGCGGGGATGGTGCGGATCTCCTCCGGCGCGGCGCCGGCCTCGAGCAGCAGCTCGCGCCCCTCCTCCGCCATCTCGGCCAGCAGTGCGTTCACCGTGGCCCAGTCCATGCGCTCCAGCCGCGCGACATGGCTGCGCACCAGGTCGGTCGCCGGCGGAGCCACGAGGAAGCCGAGCGCCGAGGCGACACCCGCGCCGAGCGGCACCACCATCCGCCGCATCTTGAGCAGCCGCGCGAGGTCATAGGCATGCACCGGCCCCGCCCCGCCGAAGGCGATCAGGGTATAGCGGCGGGGGTCGCGCCCCTTCTCCGCCAAGTGCATCCGCGTCGCCGCCGCCATCGTCTCGTCAACGATGCGCCGGATGCCGAGGGCGGCCGTGTCGCGCGGCACGTCCAGCTTCGCGGCGAGCTTCGATTCGATCGCGTCCTGCACGGCCTGCACGTTGAGCTGCATCTCCCCGCCCAGGAAGTAGCCGGGGTCGAGCCGTCCGAGGACGAGGTCGGAGTCCGTCACCGTCGGCTCGGTTCCGCCGCGGCCGTAGCAGATGGGGCCGGGCTTGGCGCCGGCGCTGCGCGGACCGACCTTCATCAGGCCGGAACCTTCCTCGACGCGGGCGATGGAGCCGCCGCCGGCGCCGATCTCGATCATGTCCACGACCGAGACCTTGAGCGGAAGGCCGCTGCCCTTGACGAAGCGGCGCACGCGCCCGGCCTCGAAGTCGAACTTGCGGTCGGGCGCGCCGTTCTCGACCAGGCACATCTTCGCCGTCGTGCCGCCCATGTCGTAGGAGACGACATGGTCGAGCCCCGCGAGGCGCGCGATGAAGGAGGCTGCCATGGCCCCCGCCGCGGGGCCGGACTCGATCAGCCGGATCGGATAGTCCTTCGCATCCCGCACCGAGGCGATGCCGCCGCCCGAGAGCATGATGAGCAGCCGCCCCCGGAAGCCGAGCGATGCGAGCTTCGCCTCCAGCCTGTCCAGGTAGCGGCGCATCAGCGGCTGCACATAGGCGTTCGCGCAGGCCGTGCTGATGCGCTCGAACTCCCGGATCTCCGGCGCGACGCGAGAGGAGAGGGAGAGCGGCAGGCTGGGATAGAGCTCGTGCACGATCTCGGCCACGCGCTGCTCGTGCCGGCCGTTGCGGTAGGAATGGAGGAATCCGACGGCGAGCGCCTCGATTCCCTCCTCCTCCACCAGCCGGCGCACGGCGTCCCGCACGGCCGCCTCGTCCAGCGCGAGCAGCACCTGGCCGTCGCTGTCGATGCGTTCCGCGATCTCCAGGCGGCGATGGCGCGGCACCAGCGTCGGCGGCGCCTCGAGGAACAGGTCGTAGAGGTCGTAGCGCGTCTCGCGCCCGATCTCGATCACGTCGCGGAAGCCCGCCGTCGTGAGCAGACCGATACGCGCGCCGGTGCGCTCGATGACCGTGTTGGTGACGAGGGTGGTCCCGTGGACGATGCTGTGCAGGTCGGCGGTGGTGAGACCGGTCTCGCTCAGCAGACGCTCGATACCTGCGATGATGGCTTCGCTCGGGTCGTCCGGTGTGGTCAGGAGCTTACCGGTGGCGACCAGGTCGCGGGCCTGGTCATGCAGGACCAGGTCGGTGAAGGTGCCGCCGACATCAACACCAATGCGCGCGGTTGCGGTGCCGCCCATGATCTCACTCCACCCCGTAGTCGCGCCGCGCGGCCTCGGCAGTGATGTAGCCGTCGCGCAGGTCTGCCTTGATCGCCTCAGGATCGCGCTTGCGCGGGTCGCCGAAACCGCCGCCTCCTGCGTAGAGCAGCTTCACGCGCCGCCCCGGCGCGACGGTCGTGCGCGATTTCGGATGCGGGCGCGTGCCGTCGTCGATCTCGATCACCGCGGGCGCACCGGGCTTCCCGCCGAGCAGACCCTTGGCCGGATGGTCACGCCGGTCCGACAGCAGGGAGAGGCGAACGGGCGCAGTCGTGCGCACCTCGATCTCCACCTCCTGGCCGAGGCCGCCGCGGAAGCGTCCGGCACCGCCGGAATCGGGGCGGAGCTGCTTCCGCCAGACCAGCAGCGGCGCCACGCTCTCGAAGGCCTCGATCGAACCCGCGCCGACATTGGTCGGGAAGGCCGTGGTGGCCAGGCCGTCGCGGTGCGGGCAGGCGCCCATGCCGCCGCTGGCGAACAGCACCTGGGAGAAGCGGTCGCCCGCAGGGGTCTGGCCGCTGAACAGCGCACGCATGGTCGGCGCGCCACCACACTCGGCCATGACGCGATCGGGCAGCACCTCGGCCAGCGCCTCGTAGATCACGCCCGCCAGCAGGTGGCCGGTGAGCTGCCGCGCGCTGCAAGGGGCAGGGAAGCGGGGATTAAGGATGGACCCCTCGGGCGCGTCCACGCTGATTGCGCGGTAGGAGCCCTCGTTGCGCGGCGTGAAGGGGTCGAGCGCGCACTTGATCGGATAGACCGCGTAGGCATGGGTATAGTTCAGGACGCAGTTGATGCCGCGGTCGATCTGCGGCGAGGTGCCCGCGAAGTCGATGTGCATCTGCTCGCCCGACACGGTGATGCGGCAGGCGATATGCGTCTTGTGTTCGTCGAAGCCGTCCGCGTCCAGCGTCGCGCGGTACTCGCCATCCGGCACCTCCGCGATGGCGCGGCGCATGGCGCGATCGGCGCGTTCCTGCAGCGCCTCCGAGAGGCCCTGCAGATCCTCGAGTCCCGTGTCCTCCAGGAATTCGGCAACGCGCCGCACCGCGACCTCGTTCGCCACCACCTGGGCCTCAAGGTCGCCCATGACGGGGCCGGGGATGCGGACATTGGCGGTCAGCAGTTCGACCAGTTGCTCGTTCCGCTCGCCGGCGCGGAAGAGGCGCGTGGGCGGGATGCGGATGCCTTCCTCGAAGAGCTCGCGGCAGTCGGCCGACCACAGCGCGCCGCCCACGTCGGGCGAATGCGCGATCGAGCCGGCGAAGCCGACCAGCTTGCCGCGATGGAAGATGGGCGAGACGGCGGTGAAGTCCGGCAGGTGGCCGGTGGCGAGCCAGGGGTCGTTCGTGATGACACAGTCGCCCGGCCGCCAGGTCTCGGCGGGGAAGCGCTGCAGGAAGCTCTTGGTCGTCTTGGGCAGGATGCAGGAGAAGGAGGCGATGCCCCCCGTGTTCTCCGCGACGGAATCGCCGTTGCGGTCCATCAGCACCGTCGCGAAGTCGTTCGACTCTCGCACGATGGTCGAGAAGGCAGTGCGCAACAGGCCGGTCGCGGCCTCATCGGCGATGGAGATCAGCCGGCTCCAATAGACTTCGAGCGTGATCGGATCGAAGGCGTCCACGGTCACCCCTTCCGGCTTGCGGCGTCGTGAGGGGGGAGGCTAGGGGCGGCGAAACAACGTGTCCAATATCATTGGACTCTGGCTTAAGACGTTTGGCGAATGATTGAGCGAGATCGGTACAGCTGTTGCAAAGCCCCGGCACGCGGAGGGGCGTCGGGGCAGCACAGGCCGGTAGCCAAGGCGGTGCGGGCGATCGCAATTGCCGGGCGATCCAAGTCCGCTGGCAGAACATTTGTGGGAGGCGGACCCGGGCGGCGGATTGGCCGGAGGCGGCCTTGGGCATCGATCTGCCTGGATGATCTGCCCGCTGAAGAGCGGCCCGACCTAGACGAACTTTACGACATGACGCGCGACGTGCGGGTGCGGACGCGGGGGAGACGATCTTGCCCGTGGCGGGCGGGGCATGGGGGCGGCGGAGATCCCGGCCATCGTCCGGCAGGACAAAAAACCGGTGCGGCGGTGGTTCGTCCGCTACCTCGCCGGGAGCATCGCGGGCCTTTCCGATGCGCCGCGCGGGCCCGGGGCGCCGCCGAAGGCAACGGCGGCCCACCGCGAGCGGCTCCTTGACACCGCGCGGCCCTACCCCCTCGCCTCAGGCCATCGCGGTGATCGTGCTGCGGAAGCGCGCAAGGGCGGCCCCGAACAGGACCGCGCCGATCGCGGCGAGCCACAGGAACTGCGGCCAGACCACGGTGAGGTCGGCACCACGGTAGAGGATGCCCTGCGCCAGCATGACGAAATGGGTCGTCGGGGCGCCCAGCATCACGAACTGCACGAGCTCGGGCATGCTCTCGCGTGGCGTCATGCCTCCCGACAGCATCTGCAGTGGCACCAGCACCAGCATCAGCAGCAAGCCGAATTGCGGCATGGAGCGCGCGACCGTGCCCAGGAAGATGCCCATCGAGGTGGTCGCGAAGAGATGCACCGCTGCACCGGCGAGGAACAGCGCGACCGAGCCCTCGATCGGCACCGCCATCAGTCCCTGCACCACGACGAGCAGAGAGAAGGCGCAAGCGCCGAGCACCACCAGCGCCATGGCCCACACCTTGCTGGTCATGATCTCGAAGGGAGTGACGGGCATCACCATCAGGTGCTCGATGGTGCCGTGCTCACGCTCACGAATCAGCGCCGCCCCGGTGAGGATGATGGACAGCATCGTGACCTGGTTGATGACCTCGATGATGGCACCGAACCAGGATCTGTTCAGCTCGGGATTGAAGCGGGCCCGCAGGGCGAGATCCACGGATGGCCTGCTAGCGGCGACGTAGCGGTTGGCGAAGTTTTGCGCCTCATTGGAGACGATCGTCTGGATGTAGCCGCTGCCAGTGAAGGCCTGGCTCATGCGTGTCGCATCGACGTTGAGCTGGATCGTCGGCCGCCGCCCCGCCAGCAGGTCGCGCTGGAATTCCGGTGGGATGTTCAGCGCGAAGGTGTCGAGCCCGGCATCCATCCGCGCGTCCATCTCCGCATGGGTGATCATCTCCGGCGGCTGGAAGTAGGGCGGCAGGAAGGCGCTCGCGATCCGTGCCGAGAGCGGCGAGCGGTCTTCGTCCACGATGGCGATCGGGGCCTTGTTCAGCGTCTCCGGCATTGCCGTCGCCGCCGTGTAGATCGAGACGGTGAAGGACCAGGCGATCAGGATCAGCAGCATCGGATCGCGGGCCAGGCTGCGCAGCTCCTTGATGCCGAGGTTCAGGATGTTGGCGGCGCGCACGGTCAGGTCTCCTGTTTCCTCAGCAGCGCCACACTGAGCCCGACCAGCACCGGAACGGCGATCGCCAGTGGGAGGAAGTACATCCACAGGTCGGGGAATCCCAGCGCCTTGGAGAAGGTGCCGCGGGAGATGATCACGTAGTAGGTGGTCGGGAAGATTCGCCCGATCAGTGCGCCGCCCCCTTCCAGCGACGACACCGGATTGATCAGGCCAGAGAACTGGACGGCCGGCAGCAGGGTGATCACCGCCGTAGCGAAGAGGGCGGCGATCTGGCTGCGTGTGAAGGTGGAGACCAGCAGCCCGATGGCGGTGGAGGCACCGACATAGAGTAGCGTTGCCGCCGCCAGGGCGAGGAAGCTGCCTTTCAGCGGCACGCCGAACAGGGTGACCGCGATCAGCACAAGCAGCAGGAAATTGAGCATCGCCAGGGCAATGTAGGGAAGCTGCTTGCCGAGCAGGAATTCTAGCCGGGTGACCGGCGTGACATAGAGGTTGATGATGGAGCCGAACTCCTTCTCGCGCACCACGCTGAGCGTGGTGAGGATCGCTGGGATCAGCAGCAGCAGCACCGGGATCACCGCCGGCACTATCGCCACCAGGCTCTTGACATCGGGGTTGTAGCGGTACCGTGTCTCGATGTTGAAGAGGCCAGACGAGGCGGCGGGCGCTCTCTGGGCCAGCCAGTGCGCGTGAATGCCCTGCACGTAGCCGCGGATGGTCTCGGCGCGCATGGGCATCGAGCCGTCGATCCACGCGCCGATCTCCGCCGGCCGGCCGCGCGCGATGTCACGCCCGAATCCCGGCGGTATCTCGATCGCCAGCGCGAGTTCGCCCGAGCGCATGCGCCGGTCCAGATCGGCATAGTCGGTGATCGGCGCATGCTCGATGAAGTAGCGGGAGCCCGCGATGTTGAGCGTGTAGTCGCGGCTGACGGTGGTCTGGTCGCGGTCCAGCACGGCGAAGGTCAGGTCCTCGACGTCCATCGTGATGCCGTAGCCCATGATGAACATCAGAAGGACGCTGCCGATGAGTGCCATCGTCGCGCGGATCGGGTCGCGCCGCAGCTCCATCGCCTCGCGCCGCGCGTAGCTGAACATGCGCCGGAGGTCGAAGCTGCGCCGCCGATGGCGCCCATTCGCTTCCGCCGGGGCGGCCACGGCCGGCGCGGCCTCCGGGTGCGGCAGGGGCTGCTCCGGGGCCTGCGGCTCGGTTCCGGCCGCCGCCTCCTCCAGATAGCCGACGAAGGCGTCCTCCAGCGTTGCCGCGCCGCGCGCCTTGACCAGAGCAGCAGGCGTATCGCTGACCAGCACCCGGCCGGCGTGCATCAGCGAGATACGGTCGCAGCGTTCCGCCTCGTTCATGAAATGGGTCGAGATGAAGATGGTGACCCTGTCGCGACGCGAGAGCTCGACCAGGATCCGCCAGAAGCCGTCGCGAGCGACGGGGTCCACGCCCGAGGTTGGCTCGTCGAGGATCAGCATCTCCGGCCCATGGATCATCGCCACGGCGAGCGAGAGACGCTGGCGCTGGCCGAGGGGCAGGGCGCCCGGCAGCGCGTCCATGATCTCGGTCAGGCCGAACCGCTGCGCCATCTCCTCGACGCGCCCGGGGATCGTCTCGGCGGGCAGGCTGAACAGCCGGGCGTGCAGCTCCAGGTTCTGCCGCACCGTCAGTTCGGTGTAGAGAGAGAAGCTCTGGGACATGTAGCCGACCCGCCGGCGCGTCTCGAGGTCGTTCGCGTCCACCGGATGGCCGAACAGCCACGCCTCTCCCTCGCTGGCCGGCAGCAGGCCGGTCAGCATCTTCATCGTCGTCGTCTTGCCGCAGCCGTTGGAGCCGAGGAAGCCGAAGATCTCGCCGCGACCGATGCGGAAGCTCACATGGTCAACGGCCGTGAAGCTGCCGAACCGCTTCGTCAGGCCGCGTGCCTCGATCGCGATCTCTTCCTCGCCCTCCACCTTGCGCGGCGGGATCTCGACCGGCCGGTAGTCCCGGCGCTCCTCCTCCGGCAGGAGGGCGATGAAGGCCTGCTCGAGCGAGGCGGCGCCGGTGCGTGCCAGCAGATCCCGTGGCGCGCCGGTGGCGAGCACGCGGCCCGCATCCATCGCCGCCAGCCAGTCGAAGCGTGCGGCCTCCTCCATGTAGGCCGTCGCCACCAGCACGCTCATGCCGGGGCGGTTGGCGCGAATGCGGTCGATGAGGTCCCAGAACTGCCGGCGGGAGAGCGGATCCACGCCGGTGGTCGGCTCGTCCAGGATCAGCAGGTCCGGGTCGTGGATCAGCGCGCAGCACA
>Ga0065720_1020029_pt1 | contig 17696 bp, 23 predicted proteins | sample Thericmetagenome_FD_59107 | JGI IMG/M metagenome (GOLD analysis project Ga0065720, IMG submission 59107) | Thermophilic microbial communities from the Joint Bioenergy Institute, California, USA of rice/straw/compost enrichment - eDNA_2 v2... | ecosystem: Engineered > Solid waste > Grass >...
TCCCTAAAGGAAGCTTGGTCACCGTCGGCGCTGTTGAATGTTACCTCCAATCAACTTCAGATGATGGAGGACTCAAGTTCGACAAGCTTTGGACCAAGACCTTCCAAACCCAAGTTATTGTCATGTACTGGGATTCTCTCTCTTCCCAATTGATTGTTGGGTACTCTATCGAAATCTAAACTTATTTCTAGTGGTGATGATGGTTCTGTTACTATCTTGAAGATCTCTTCTGAGTTAAATTACATCAAATATGACGAAGTACCTTTTATTAAATTTTTCTGAACTATATAGGTTCTCAGCACTAAGGTTCATACTGCCAGAGTCATGGGAATCTGGATGGACCCTACCACCCAATATGTTTACACTGTTGGAGAAGACAAGAAATTCAAAGTCTTCGATCCCAACAGAAATGATATTGCTGCTGGTATTGTATTGAATATTTTTCCTAACCTCATGATAGATGTCACTGTTGGAGTCACTAGTTTGACCTGCCTTGTTTGTGACAAGGAAAATAAGAGAGCTTTCGTCAGCAACAGAAGTGGACAAGTCTATATCTACGATATTTCCTCTGTAAGTGAACTAACATTTGATATTCATGTGTAGAAAACTCCTAAGTTGATCCACATGATCCAAGCCCATGCTAAGGGAGCTATTAGAAGTTTCGTTTTTGATTCTTTCAAGAATTACCTCTTTGTCGGCAATTATGATGATGGTGTTTTGGGAATCTGGGATCTCCAAAAGCCTGGAAAAGAAAAGTATGCTACTAATATTGCTAACTTAGCCGGAAAGAAAGGAGTAGAGTTTCAAAAAATTTAGTTATAATCTTTGTAGGTCAGAGCTATGGTCTGGTCAACTGGCAGATATGAATTGTACTCTGGATACGAAGATGGTACTCTCTGCTACTGGGATGCTAAGAAGATTTCACCTCTTTGTAGGAAAATTTTGAATATTAATAATTTTGATAGACGCTACTAAATATCATGAAGGTGGTGTTTGCAAGCTCCAATGGATTGAATCCCAAAACATTCTCATTTCAGGAGGAAAAGACAAGAAGTTAACAGTAAGAGAAGCAAAATCGGAATAATGAATTCTTAGTTCTTTAAATTGCCTGATGAATGGAGAGATAAGAGACTTGATGCTGAAATTATGAAGGAATCTAGACTCCTAAAGCAACAGGAGAATATCCAAAAGTTCCAGGAAATCCAAAGGAGAAAGGCTGAAGATTCAGATGAAGACGATCTAGCTGGATGGCACAAATAAATAGAAAACTAAATATCAAGTTACCATTTCAAAATAAATCTGGCATTAAATTACAAAGCTCTGCATAATTTCTCGTACAGTTGACTTCTCTTGTCTTTGTTAAACAGCCATATTAAAAGATAATGTGTAACTTGTTTAGTTGGCAACTTGAAACGGCTATAACGTTTAGCAACATAACTTATCGTAACCCTTAAGAAACTTCTCAGCATCTCTAGAACTTATATCTACATATGATAGAGAAAATATTGTTTCGAAAGGCCATCTCCATTTCGTGGGTACAAGGAGTTTGAATTCCAATCTCTTTTAAAATCTGCAATAAATGTTAAATAAAATTGCCTGCTCTTATTACAACACCATTGCTATAGATCAGGAAGGAGATCTATATGTTTGGGGTTCAGCTCAAAGTGGGTTGCTTGGCAATGGTATTACAAAAGCTGTTGTAATTTTCCTTGGTTTTAGTTTTGATATCTCTAGGAAATTCCCAAGAAATTCGACATCTCTAAGATAAATCCCTTCTACAAAGCGATTCATGTGTCTTGCGCTGCAAACCATGCTGCTGTAATTGTGTCTAATAAATTCCTGGACGATATTAACAAGGAAAAATATATACTGGGGATACATCAGGTAAAAACGATCTAAGAATAGCTTATCTTCATAGAGAATCCTTAAAAAACATAAGAAATACTTCGAGAGTGTAGGAATCGACCTAGTTGAACAATTGCAGCTTGATAAGCATGTAAAGATAAAACGTGATGACTTTGCTGAACTGTTAAGACATGTGAATGCCCATATTGAATTTACCCCAGAAGAGGAAGATGAATCAATGAATATTATTGACTACTTTATTGAGGATATAGAACAAGATGAAGATGGGCAACAAGAAAAGGAGGAGTTAGTCAACTTAGCTCAGTATGTTTACTGTGTTGATAACAATTACTTCAAGTCAAATCGCATACTGATCTGGGGAATGGTTGATAATGGAAGACTTGGAACTGAACAATTAGATGATATTGATGCATCTAGAATTGCCACAACCAATAATGACGATATAAGTGGAACTATGGAAATGGGAAAACAAAAGGATAAATTCAGAGAGCCGCAGGAATTAGATAGGTATTATGTGGGAACAAAGTCCTTTCCCTTAGAACCCATTAAGAAGGTCTGCTGTGGAGCTAAATTCACATTGGCAATTGATTTCAAGGGTAGAGTTTTTGCTTGGGGTAAAGGAGGAGATGGATGCTTGGGAAACAATGATTTGAAAGACAAAGCCATGCCTCAACTTATTGACCCCTCCCACTTTGGAACTAACTCCGAAAACTTTATTGTTGACATTGCTTGTGGAGCCCAGCACTGTTTAGCTATCAATTCAGAGGGGGACCTATATTCATGGGGTAATGGAAAATTCGGCAAATTGGGCCACAACAACGAGAAATCAGAACTTGTCCCCAAGAAAGTTAGATATTTTGTTAAACAACGTCTCAAAGTTATATCAATTAGTGCTGGAGAAAGACACTCAGCTGCAATCTCAGAGAAAAATGAACTGTATACTTGGGGCAATGGTTCCAATTACCGTCTAGGTCACGGACTTCTGTCCAATGAATACCAGCCTAAGCTTGTCACCAGTCTAGCTGAATATTATGTCTCAAGGGTCTCATGTGGTGCTAATCATACAGTGGCTGTAACCACAGACGGTCATGTATATACTTGGGGCTCTGGCCTAAATGGGAGACTTGGAATAAACGTTGTAAGTGAAAATGATCAGATGCTTCCTACTAGAGTCGGTACTTTGGATGAAGATCTTCGCAAACAGAACTTTGTAGAAGTTTTTGCAGGACCTTATCAAACATTTGCCCTTACTGATAAGGGAAGGTTGTTTGCTTGGGGCGCTACAAAGTTTTTTACTCTTGGTATTCCAGATGTCAAGGGCGATATCTTTACCCCTCAGCTTGTGAATCCAGGAAATTTTTTGTTTTGGTATGAGGGAACATCCGAAGAGGAAAGTGAGAATGAGAATAATATTAAATTTGACTCATATGAACTTGAATTCCAGAAATTCCTAGATGAGAACAATGATCCATATCAGATTGCCAAAGTGTTCTGTGGAGAAGTGAATACAGTCTTCCTTATGAGTAATGGAGATATTTATATATCTGGTTCAGGAATTAATGGCCAACTCTGTATTTCACCAGAGAAACTTGAAGAAGTACGTGAAGGAGATAAACTTCCAAGTGGATTGTTCTATTTGGAAAATGACGATCACTCTAAGATTCTCTACTCCTACACACCTATGTACTTGGCTATTAATTTAGAAGTGAAATTCAAATATGTTGCTGTTGGAGCTAACCATATTATTGCAATCACTCTAGAAGGAAAGGCTTATTCCTGGGGCAAGAATACTGAAGGCCAGTTGGGCCATGGGCAAACCTCGAAATATGTTACAAAGCCCACAATTATAGAAGAAGTAAATTTGAAGAAATTTAGAATGGCCGCTGCTTCTATAACCTATTCTGCCTTACTCTCGGAAGAAGGTGAGGTCTGGGTGTTTGGTACAGCTGAACATGGATGCATGGGTATATCAAGCATCAAGCAAAACTATGATGCCTTGGTGCCTAAACTCATTAATGACATACCTCCCATGAAGTATATAGCTTGTGGGCCACAACACATGGCAGCAATTACAGCAGATGGAAAGCTTTGGACTTGGGGTAATAATAATAATGGAAGATTAGGTCAGGGTGATTATACTGATAAAGTTCCTATTCCTCGACCTGCTACTGTGGATGAGCAGAAGGGTGTTCCTCATTTTACAATGGTAATTTATTATTTGACTTGTTCCAATACTTAGGTTGGATGTGGATATATGCACACAATTGCGTTAGACAGTGATGGCCACATTTGGGGTACTGGCGTTAGAGCATATGCTGGATTTCCATCTTCAAATAATTACAAGACTTTTGAGGAAGAGAGAGAATTCAAAATGCTTCCAGACATCAAGAAATACAGATTTTTGCATATTTCAGTGGCTGAGTTCCATACTTTGGCTATTAGAACCACACGTGAAATATATGGTTGGGGTAAAAGTGAATATGGAAAGCTAGCACAAGATACTTTCGTGAGTGTCTCAGATAATGACCAACTGAAAAATATTATCTTACCAAAGAAAATCGAAAAATTATCTGATATGATGTATGTCGCTGCAGGTGCAAATCATTCGTATGGTTTAAATCGTAATCGCGAAGCCTTTGGATGGGGATGTGCAATTGCTGGTAGATTGGGTATTAGCAAGGAGGATATGAAACTGTTATTGAGCATGAACTTGATGAAGAATGAGGACAATGTCTTGGTCCTTAAGCAGCCTCAAGAACTCAAATTCTCCTTCCGGAAGGAGGGTATGGCACATTAAGACTTTGATTAATGTTCTAGAAAATGAGAAGATGGAAAAGATTTATATTAAAAAGAAAACAGGATCATCATATCGATATGCTCGCGCAATCAATGAAAAAAAAGAGTTTGATCTAAACAAGAATGAATTTAAGACCAGCTTCATAGGAATAAAAGACGACGACAATAGTAATAGAACAAATTTTCTTCCTTCAATTCTTAGTGTCGGACTCTTCGCATGGCTCGAGAAAACTAAGCAAAAAGCAGTTTACTATTATGCCTAGTAACACCACTGGACAGACCAATTCCGATGAAACACAACACCAAACAATGATGAAAACTACAACGTTGGTTGGTAGATCGTCCAACTTAAGTAGTGTCAAGGGACAAACTACTGATTCCATTCAAAGTCCCAAAGAAACTGTTGCCCAACAAATGGATAAAAGAACCTTTATTCCTAATCCTTCAACTTTCGCAAGAAAGAATGATACAAACAAATCTAAAATGGACGAAGAGATTAACCATACTGAACAGCAGTTTCCTAAGCCTAGCTTTAGAGAAACCACGAGCCTAGGAAATAGAATCAGTAATTTTGTTGAGATTTTATTAAACTTCTAGAAAAACCAATCAGACTGCAGAAGCTAATACAATCTGAAGATCCAGAAACTTCTGAAACTACCTTGATAGCCAGAGATATTGAGGCAGAGAAAGCCATTAGAGATCTATTTGCAAGACTTTCTAAAAAAATTGAGGATGCAAAAACAAAATATACTGCCGATCTCACTGAGACTCAGAGTATTGCCTTGACATCAACATATCTGTTGCACCACAAGTTGGTTCATACCAAGGATTTGCCCCATACAATTCCAAGTTTCATCCTCCAAAATATCCAGATATATGAAGGTATTATCACTATGCTCTACAACCATCCTTGCTATTTATATAAAATTTTGACGAGTGGACTTACTGATATAAATATTGTCCTTGACTGGATTAGCAAGATATACTCATCAGCCCAAGATGACGAAAGAACTGTTAATCTTCTTGTATCTCTTTGTGTCATGATGCTTCAAGATGAATTGAAGCACTATCCTCTTGAAAACCCCACTCTCATTAGACTTATGAGCTTGTTCGCAAAGATCTATAACCAAATCTTTAGCCTTCAAAGTTCTAACGTAAAGTTCATAAAAGAAATTGTTGAATACCTCGTTAAGGAGGTTATCATTGGAGAATTCTATGCTAACTACGATAAATCTCAAAGCGAAACCGATAATTTGAGCGATTTGTTCAATCTGGACTACTTCACTAAACATAAGGAACAAATTGTGGAAAAGCGTTCTCAATTCGAAGAGACAATGGAAAGATGTATACAATTCTTGAAAAGAATGGATAGTTACATAGATTCAGTTATGTCAAAACCCGATTTTATCTACTCGGGAAAAATATCAAGACAGCTAAGGTATCTACACTACAGGATTATCCAAGAATTTAAGAACGTGGCTGAAAAAGATAACCAATTCCAGAATAAGATGTCCAACAAAGTGCCCACTGCAATCAGAAAGGGTGAATTCCTTGTTATAGAACTTTTCTTTGGAAATATAGCTCATTACCTTATCAACCATAAAAATTATGGAATTTTGGTCCCCAAAAAATATGCGCAGATACTGTCAGAGAAAAATTTGCAGAGCTTGGCCATCGTCATCTCAAAATACTTCAGCAAAGAAGATATTGCTCTTGAAAAGGCCTTTTCCAAAATAAATGACTTCATCAAGGTTAATTCCAGAAGTACAGATTCTGTGAATAATATTATAAGATCCATGACTCATTATGATGGATATGACATCACCTTAGATAATCTTCAAAAGATCGTAGAGGATTCCTTCAATTTCAAAGAGAGGTACAATTCCAAGATGACAGTGAGAGATCTTATTACTTTGCAAAACTTCATAATAAAAAACTTGAAATCAGATAAGATTTTTGTTAGAACTCACTCAGAAGATCCTGTTTATATTATGGTGAATTCCCTCGAAGGAAGCCAGGTTGATGTCAATGAATTCACTTTTGACATTTTAAGCCATAAAGTCAATCTTAAGATCAATTCTAAGTAAATTTTTTGAGTGTTAGTTTTATCTTTTAGGTTGATGCAAAAGTTTGGTGATCAGATACCCCCTCTATACAGATGCAATCATTGTCAACTAATGTGCCCTGAATTCTTGTTAAGACAAGAAGACGTAGACCAACTACACAACGAAAACTGGAAGTGTTCTAAATGTGGAGGGGAAAATACTTGGGATTATTTTGAATGCCAAAATCCTCAATGCGGTGCCTATGTTCCTCAATTTGAGTATCAACAGCGCCACATTTTCAAGAAGTAATCTTTGGGAAACCTGCTAGTTATTTTTATAGATTTTTCCCAATTATACAAAAGAATGCTATGCTGAAGGACTACTTCCTGTTCTTAAAGAATAACTACGATATCTATAATGATGAAGATATCGTGGATATGTTAGAGGTAATAACGATATCTTTAGTTGCAATTGCTAGAATTCAGTGCAAGCATGCATTGAAGAAGAAACATACGAAAAAGCTCACAATTATGGCCTGCTACTAGAGTGGATTAGGAACATAAACACTGAAAGGATGGGCAATGAGCTCCCAGTTTCGGAAACAGATAACCTCGCCGACAAACAAAAGATAAAAGTGATTAACAAAATGTTGGCAGATGTATGGATATAGAGAATTTTCTAAAATTTAAGGAATTTGATATGAGAGCTGCTCATAAGGAATATCTAATCACTATTATGGATCTAATCAATAAAATTGAGACTATAGCAGGTGCTGCTCAGAGGAAGTTAGAGTCACTGTAATTAAAAAATTCACCTTACTTACTTTAATAGGCGAAACAGATTTGATCTGATAGAAGTCAGAATGTCAGGCTATAAAGGAAGATATAACGTAGTTAATTAAAAGACTATCATTAAATAGATTAGGGAGTAAATTCTAGGGCTATCAAGAAAAATATTGAGCGAAGTGAAGAGCCAAAATTAAAAGCTAAATTGCACATGACGAGCAAGAAGCCTTTCAGTGTATTCACCTCTGAAGATTTGGTCTCTCAAAAAGTTCTGAAAACATTCCTTCTTCATGGAAAGGCTGCCCCTAAAATGTAACTGGTTTTTTACATTTTCTAATGCTCTATAGCCTGAGCAACCTCAAGTTTTACGTTTTCTATGAGAAATTTAAGGGTTTCCAGATAAAAATTGTGTTCCTTGAAGATTCTTGGTTAAATCTGTTTGTCAAATGTGGCCCTTGGTTCATCAATGAAGTTGCCCTAGATGAGTAAGTTTGCAATGAGTTATTTTAACTTGCTAGATACATTATCAGTGAAGAACATTTCTTAGAGTTGAGGAGAACTGGAAACTACAAAGCAGAGTATAAAAGATAAAAAGTAGTATAGTAATTCTTTTAGGACAACTTTGGGATATGTTACTTTTTATGTTGAAAACTTGGTGAACATTCTTGACGAGGTTTTGATTAAAGGTTACATAAGAAGGATCAAGTCAGATGCCTAACTTATTCAATATATTTAGTTATAAAGTTCTAGATGTTTGATATATATTCTTTATTATTAAAATGCAATTGTATGTCGTATTGTAGCCACTAAATTAAACCTCACAATGAAATCCTAGTCCAAGCGCTTATCCATTCCTAGAACAGCAATCCCCAACAAAATTTATGTGAAATCCATTAATAGGAACCTCTTTGCCCATGTTTGAACTTTTTGTCATAAAGTCTAAATATCTTTCGAAATCTACCACTGACCTATTACCTTGAAAGATATAGCTATATCAGGTGATGAAAGTATAGATAACGGAAAGGATAAGAAAGTAACTCTTATGATTTTCTAGAATTTATCGAATTTGGCTTTATACTCTAGAATCTCCAAAAAAAGGAAAGCCTATTCTACAAATCCTTTGACAGGAAAAAAATAAAATTGGAAGTAGGGTGAATGGGTCAGCATGGGATAAGAGATCTCTACTGTCTCTATGAAGACAGGTTTTTTCGCATAACTAATAGAGAAATTTCCAATAATATTTAATATTAATTCAGGTAAGTTAAGTTGATTTTTACAAGAAAATTAAGTAATTGCGGACTTAAGGCATATTTTGTCATCAATTTATACCGACAGAGTAGGAGAGATATAGCTTGTTCACGGTTATACAGGATTTCTTCAGGAAGATGAACGTATTCTAAAGGAATAGTCACATAGATTTTTGAGAGAAAAAGTTACGTTTCGGTTCTCTTTGACTTGTAGAATTGCAATTAATTAAAATTAGTTCTGAGTCTCTAATGTGACTTTGATGGGTTCATAGAAATAGCAGATTAGACCCAATAATGTCTTTAATGATGTCCTTAAATTATCAATTACTTGATACAGCAAATATTTTTCTTCGGTTTGAGGGATCATAGTTTGCTTGGCCGAAGGCAGCAGCAGGAAAAAATAGGCTTCGAGACCCTTTGGCTTGAACTTTTAAGGATCAGCTGGCCTGAAAAGTGAAAAGAAGAGTTTCGGGTGAGATGCTGAACTCATTTTTATAAATAGTTTGTTATATTTACCAATTAATTGAAATTAATAAAATATAGATCTTACTAAAGATCAATTTGTTGTTTAAGGTCCTATTCTTCTTCGCATGAACGATTTCATTGAAAACGTGCAACCAGAACTCAAAGACAAGATAACTGATAAGGTCACTATCAACAGCTTCTCCCTAATCTGTGTTATCGGGAAAGGATCTTATGCTGAAGTTATCCTAGCACGAAAGAAGGATACAGGCAAGATTTACGCTTTGAAAATCTTAAAGAAGAACAAAATCGAAGCTAAGAATCAAAAGAACAACGTTAGAGCAGAGAGGAATATTTTGGTAAAGCATATTTTGTTACTTGACTTATATATAGATTGACATCGACCACCCCTTCATTATAAAACTTGCTTACGCTTTTCAAAATGAAAAGAAGCTTTACTTCGCACTTGAATACTGTCCAGGAGGTGAACTCTTTAATCTCTTACAGAAAAAAAGACAGTTTTCTGAAGAACAGTATGTCTGACCTGATAATTTAAATATTTCTCTAGTGCTCGCTTCTACGTGTGTCAGATCATCCTGGCTTTAGAGTGTCTCCACAAAAGGAATATCATATACAGAGAGTAATATCTAAAAATACAGTTCATCATATTATTTAGTCTTAAACCAGAAAATGTTCTGATTGACCAACAAGGCTACATCAGATTGACAGACTTTGGTCTTTCTAAGACCGGTATTCAGGGAAATAAAGGAGCTAATTCAGTATGTGGAACTCCTGAGTATCTAGCCCCAGAAATTTTATTCAGAATGGGACATGGCAAAGCAGTTGATTGGTGGACACTTGGTATAGGAAATGAGTCATACAATAACGCCTTTAGGTGCTATTCTCTTCGAGATGCTTACTGGTCTTCCTCCATTCTACACTACAGATAGAGACCAACTATTCCAGAAAATTAAATTTGGCACATTGAAATATCCTCCTTATTTGAGTACAAACGCCAAAAGCCTTCTTGAAGGTTTATTCAGGAAGGAGCCCGAAAAGCGTCTTGGAGGCGGGCCAGGTGATGCTGAAGAAATCAAAGCTCACCCATGGTTCGACGGAGTTGACTGGGACGCAATCCTGAGAAAAGAAGTTCAAGCTCCTTTTACTCCAATTATAAAGAATGAGACTGACGTTTCTAATTTTGATCCCGTATAGTCCTCCTACTATTATATTTATATCCTAGGAATTTACTGAGGCTCCTATTGGTTCTTTTGACAATGGATTCTTTGACAGCAATGGAAACTATCCTGGTAAAAGATTTAGATGACTATGACTTACAAAATAGGTTGGAGTTACAACGGCTCTGATAGCTTGAAGATGACTATCAAGACTTCTCCTCCGAAAACAAATTCAGACGAAATCGTCAATATTCAAATGGATATGGAATAGAAGTGTTGAAAACTTTTGTAAATCTGAACCTTAGCTGTCTCTGGTTGTTAGTTTTTTAATTTTCACTGTACTTAATATATATGCTATATAAAAAGGAACCCTTTTGTGGGATTAACCTATTTATGCTATTGTTGTTAAGTTCACACTTTCCCCTATTAGTAATTATTTTATCAAATAACTAAAAATGAATCCTGGGCTATTTTGTTTCTATCTCATTTCAGGTACTCAGTAAATGACCCGACAATTAATCAACAGGTTTTTTGGGTCTTTTTATTATGTTTGGAGGTGTCCATAAAATTTATGAAGGGCACATTGGGGTCTATACAAGAGGAGGAGCCTTATTGAAATCATATACTGAACCCGGAATTCATTTTATGATACCTTTTATTACTAAATACTATCCTGTTCAGATCACAATCCAAACTGATAAGGTTACTGATATTCCTGTAATGTCTTTTACTGTAAAAACTAATATCTAGTGTGGAACAAGTGGAGGAGTTGTTATCTATTTCGGTAGATATAATGATACTTATTCCAATTGTTTTAGACAAAATTGAAGTCGTGAATCGTCTCAAGAAAGAACTTGCATATGAGACTGTCAAGAACTACACTATAGATTATGATAGAACTTGGATTTTTGACAAAATTCAGTAAAAAGTCGTCTGCAATTATATTGAGGTATAGCCATGAAATCAATCAGTTCTGCTCAGCTCACAGTTTACAAGAAGTATATATTGACCTCTTTGATAAGCTGGATGACTCACTTAAAGAAGTTTATTTCATTATTTGTGTTATTCACTCCCCAGGCCCTTCAAGCCGGTTGTGACAAGTGGGCACCAGGAATTGAAATCATCGCTGTTCGAGTTACCAAGCCTAGAATTCCGTAGGATAAGCTGAAAGATTTTAATTGATAGAGCAAATATCCTTCAAAACTATGAAAAAATGGAAGGAGAGAAGACTAGACTTCTTATTGCCAGAGAATCTGGTAAAGTCAAAGAAAAAGGTAACTAGCCAAATAACGATTCTGAAAATGAAGAAACTGAAACAGAAAAAGTTATAATGAAAATCAGAGCTGAGACTGCCGCCGCTGTTGCTCAAATTGAAATGCAAGAACAAATCATTTTGAAGGAAGGAAAACAGAAGCTCCAAGAAATCGAGAGTAGGCATTAGATATAATCCTTTATCCTTAGATCAAATCAACTATGACAGACAAAAAACTTTAGCCGAGAGTGAAAATTGTAAATCAAAAGAAACATTCTCTCATATGATAGATAAGAGAATCAAAGAAATCGAAATTAATCAAAAGAAACTCACAAAGGAGCTTATCTTTTATAATTCTGCTCAAGCAATTAAGCAAACTAAAAAGGTACTATTTTTCTATTTTCATTCAATTTACAGGTTTATTTCGGAAAGAGTATTCCAGAATACATTGACGCTAATAGGAGATTTACCAGTTCAAGCCCTAAGAACTCTACCAAACTTTCTTCTTAGTTTTTCTATAGTTAAATGTCTCTGATATTGATCCTAAAAATTTTTAAGTGCACAATAAAATCTAGATCAAATAAATCTTCATGGTTGACTCGACTAATGTGAACATAAAACTCTTCCAAACTCTTGGAGGACATAAAGATAGAGTTTGGCATGCTGCCTGGTAATTTTTTCCCATAAGTTTCCTGATTAAAAAGGAATCCAACTGGAGATTTGCTGGCAACATGTTCTGGAGACAAAACGATAAAGATATGGGGAAGGAGCCAGACTGGAGGACTTGAATGCAAGGTATAATTGTTAGGAATAGTCTCTAAATTATGAAGTCCACTCTGTCTGATCAGCATACAAGAACTATTAGATCTGTTGGTTGGTCTCCTGATGGTGAATTGCTTGCCAGTGCAGGATTCGATTCCCAGCTAAATATTTGGTTGAAAAAAGAGGATAATTTTGAGTGCGTTGCTGCTATGGAAGGTCACGAGAATGAAGTAAAATAATAATCTGCGAAATTAATAGAAAGATCAAAAGTGTTGTTTGGGATTCAAAGGGAGAATATATTGCAACATGTGGAAGAGATAAAACTGTCTGGGTTTGGGATAGAGATGAGGGATATGAATGGTCCTGTAATTCCATTTTAAATGGGCATTCTCAAGTAATCTAAATTTCTCTTTCAACTAAAAATTTCAGGATGTCAAAAAGGTGGCGTGGATACCTGGAACCCAGATCTTGGCTAGTTGCAGTTACGATGATACTATTAAGTTCTGGATTCAAGAAGATGATGATTGGACCTGTGTTTCAACTCTCACTGGACATGAGTCAACAGTTTGGTGTATAGATTTTACCCCTGATGGAAAATTCATGGCATCTGTCAGTGATGATCTGACTGTCAGAATTTGGGCAAGAAATGAGGGCGATGATAAAGTGAAATATTACCTTGTCAGCACTTTGTCAGGTTACCATGATAGACCAATTTATTCTTGCTCCTGGAACCATGATGGAACCATCTTAGCCACAGTAAATTGCACATACAATAAATTAATGTATAAGGGAGGTGGAGATGATAAAATATGCCTTTTTATGAAACAAGAAGGAACTAGCGGAGATTCACTGCCATCCTTTGAGTTGGTTGATTCTAAGGTAAACCAAAAATAATGGAATAATAAATAATAGGAAAATGCTCATTTCTCTGATGTAAATTGTGTTATGTTCCACCCGACCGAAAATATTTTGGTATCAACCGGAGATGATGGAATAATAAATATTTGGACTCTTAATTAGCTTTAAACTAATGCATAGACTCTTGACAAAATGAGTTGTATCTTTTAATCCTGTTTCTTATTGTATTCCTTTTTGTTAACGACAACAAGGCATTTGAAATTCAATAAATTTTAAAAGTTTCAATGACAACTAAACTTGAATCAGCCACTTTTGGCCTGCCAAAAGGTATTATTCCTCTCACCTATTAATAATTATTCTACAGATTACACCGCTAACACTAGCTTTGTCAAAAACTTGAAACAAGAGACTACTCCTAATCAGAGGTATTTAAATTTCAAATAATTTTGACGCTCCAGTGACCGTGGTAGTGAAGAAGAAGATGACTTCGAAGTTAATGACCAATTCCTTGAAGAACTTGAAAGAGAAAATAGAATGTTGGAGCAAGAGCTTGAAAATCTTGTCAATTTAAAGAATCAAGCTCTCCAAGATTCGACCAACAGAACTAGGTCTGATGACATGTACCAGACTATGGACACCAACAATCTTCACAAAATTGAAGAAGATAACAACGAAGAGCATGAGTCTTATTGTTACTCCAATAGTGAAGATGAAGGAACTGGTAATGAGTGTGTATATTTTTTGAAATTTTAGGCAAAAAGCCTAGAAGGAGGGAAAAGGAAGAACATGGTTTAGACTTTGGTTCTCCCGACATTAAAATTGAAGAGATGATTGCCCCTGAAAGAGAAGAAAAGTTTGAAAGTGAGAGATATGATTCCGTGTCGCCCAGAGCTACCAAGAATTCTAAAATCAGAACGCTTGAAGATTCTATCTCTCCTGATAAGATAAAGACTAAACAGCCTACTAGTGCTAGAAATGCTAATAATAAAGAAAATCAAGGTCCCAACACCAGTGGGTCCAAATCCCTCAAATCAAGTACGAGTGCCATTTTGAAGAACAGCACTTCAACTAATACTAGTGTTAATAACGGCTCATCCAAGAAGGCCAAGCAAAACTCTCCACCTAAATATGAGAAAATGGACAAGACAACCTCGTTGGAGTATAGATTAATGGGTGCAAACAAGGCTATTAAGTCTCTTGAAAATCAACTCAAGCTTAAGGATGAAAAGATTCAAGAGCTCTTGAAGGAAATTGATAAGAAGAACAAGATAATCGAGTTACAACAGTCTAATAGTGTGAATATTTCTCAGACTTCAAAGACTGCTCAAGTGAAGGAGTCATTGACTACATTAATGAGAAAGAAGGAAAAACAACTGGAGAAGAAAGTGAAGGATCAGGAAGTAATTATCAATGAAAATAAAAAATATATGATCAGACTCCAGGATCTGAATGCCAAAATTTTACAAAAAATTAAGGAGGTTGAAGAAGAAAATGCCCAGCTTAAAAAGAAAGAAGAGGACAGTCAGAGAGTTAAAGAACTTGAAGAAGAAAACAAACAGCTTAAGGAAAGAATAGAGCACCTTGAGGCTGAGAGGGAACAGATAGTGAATGTCAATGAGCAATATGATAAGAAATATGAAAAGATGATTAAATTATATGGAGATGTTGAGGAAAAAAGTGAGAAATTCATACAAAAAAATAAAAGTCTTAATGACTTGTTGCTGACATTAATAACAACATATCACAATAGAGACAAGATTGTTCAGCATTCTTAATTCGAATGTGATGTTTTGTTCATTTTTAATAATTATATTCAAGGCTCTATAGGAGAAATATTTGCTATGTTGATATCTCTAAAATAAAATGAATTTGGGTTCGAGTCTTTTTGTAGCGCTCTTTAAAGAATTCCTCTGTTAGACTCTTATAAGAAACATTTATGCTTAAATGTTGAACTGTTGGTTTACTTTTGTACAAGATCAGATTATACTCAAATAATTTAAAACTTTATGAATTTTCAGAACAACATATTAAAAGCAACAACCCAAAGTGAATATTTGAGAGAAAAGTACTTACCTAGTAGAGAAGACAGTTCCCAAAGAGAAGCCCAAGAACAAGATTAATATAACACCAGTTAATTATTCTACTTCGGACAAGGCAAATGAGGAAAAAGGAAAAAGCAAGAAAGCTGGTCAGTCTTCTAAGCCAATCAACCAATGGCTAGCTCGTGCAGAAGACAATACATGGGAAAACGCTGCAAGTTCACAAGGTATTTCTTTCCAAAATTTTTTTCAACCATATATAGAAGATAACAACACCAAATCAGATTTGCTTCAACAAGACACAAGCCCTCAAGAAACTGTCGCTCCTACAATTGAAAAATCCATGGAACAAGGCCAAGAGACTACTCAAACCAACTCTAAGCCTCAACAAGGTTTTAATGATTTATTTTATAGTTACCCATAGTAGATTCTTCTATAAAGACCATCATAACAAAGGATCATAAGAAGTCATCAGAAGAACAAAAGCAAGATAGCGAAGAACCTGTCCAGGGATCTCAGAGTCATGAACAAGGAAATGGGGCAAATCCAGAAAGAGAAAATAATCATCGAGAATCACACCATGAAGGGTGAGAGTTTGTATATAAAATCCTAAAATTATAGAAATCGCAACTACTACAAAAAGTCCTACAATAACTACCATGGAGGTCACCACAAGAACAATTACCGCAAAGAATATGTACTTTTTTTCCGAAAATAAGCTCAATTTTTAGTATAGAAGTGATAGAAGCTACAATAACTATGAGGATGATCGAGGAGGATATTATAATGACAATTATGGGCATAATAATAATTACTCCAATGTTTACTACCAAAAGAAGGCCTACTACCCTAAGAGTAAGGGAAATAGAGATAAACCTAATTTTTTAGACAATAATAATCAGAACAACTATCACAATAATGACAGAAACAGGCACTATCACCAAGAAGAGAGGGTTGTGTATGTAAAAAAGAATTAATAAGGAGTTGATGAATTTTTTTCATGAGTTCCTTAATCTTTTGGAAATCATACTTTGTCTCTATATGTAACATTAATAAACGGTGTTGCATATATTTTGTCTTAAGTAAACACTAAGTTACATTGAATTAACAGCTACTTATGAACACAAAGATTAGCCTTATGACTTAAGAATTTAATGATTGCTCACTCTCCTTTTGTAAATATTAAAAACCGAACTTAATGCGAAATGGAAAATGAAAAACACTTTACGAAATCTACGACTTCTTAAACTTAAAGCTTGAGAATTTTTTACTCTCACAATAATTTTTATTAATGATACGAAGAACATTTTTCAAGCTTTCAAAATCAGCTTTGCGTTCTTTAATATTAGAACAAGCATATATTCATGCTCCTGACATAAGCTATTCATCAAGGTTTTCATTTGGATTTTTAGTTAAAGAAAAACCTGTAATGGCCAAGTATATAAAAATAATTTAGAGAAAGAATTCCTAGGACTTTAAAAGAAGACAAGGCCTTTCAGAGACTTTATCAAGATGCATCAAGGATGAATTCTCCAAGAGCAGAAGACTTAAATCAGCTTATTTTAAGAATGAAAAATTATTCTCTCATTCCTGAAGAAATTAAAATGATCACAAGCATGCTTGTGTCTTTCAATAGGGCAAAATCACTAGAGAATAAAAAGGAAATTCTTGAAAAAATAATTTCAGTGACTGAGGAATCTATTTTGAAAGTAACTATTCAAGAAGTGAGTTCAAGACCCTAGATCCCTCAAGAAAAGATTCAAAGATCTAGTAAACTGTTTAAAGCAATAAGTATTAACAAGTGTTTCATTCGCTGAGTTATAGGTGATTTTTCTTGTTTTGCTGCGATTGTAGGAGCTCAAAGCCAAGAACTAATTGAATATCTAATGAAAGTTACATCTCAAAATCAATCTATCTTCAAAGATGTTACAGCTCTAGAAGAATACCTCTTTGCCCTTTCACAAAAAGATTACAGGACAATTGGTATATTAATGATAATTTGAAGTTCAAAATAGATCAAAAATATTTGGCCTCATTATTAGAAGCAAATCAAAACCTGCTTATAAAAAGCATCAAGACCAAGGGATCATATCATTCTAACAATGTCAATAAAGTGATGTATATCCTACATTTATTCAATAAATTGCAACTGGATATGGACGTTATGGATCCAGTTTTATCAAGTAAGAGGGATTATCTTGGTTTAAAGAGAATAGTTTTGATTGAGGAAGGGCTGCCATTAGTGGAGGGCAAGAACTTGAGTCTATTAATCAGATTGGTTACTAGGACTGGTAAACCAAAGAAAATTTTACTAATCTATTAGAAAAATCTTTTGCCAGATATTGTGAAAGAGTCAAGCCTGAAGTTTTTAAAAGACTTCAAGAATTAGATCTTATTGCTCTCTCC
>Ga0065720_1020032_pt1 | contig 17661 bp, 16 predicted proteins | sample Thericmetagenome_FD_59107 | JGI IMG/M metagenome (GOLD analysis project Ga0065720, IMG submission 59107) | Thermophilic microbial communities from the Joint Bioenergy Institute, California, USA of rice/straw/compost enrichment - eDNA_2 v2... | ecosystem: Engineered > Solid waste > Grass >...
CTAGCAAATTACGCTTTGGGTTAATAAGCCTACAAATAAAGAGAGCCAAAAGAAGCGAAATGAGCAAGTTTAGCATCTCAAATTTTATTTTTCAAATAAAATTTATATCCAAATCATTCAAAATGGGCAATAATTTTTGTATCTTCTAGTATCCCTTTCTAAAATTCGTGTTTTAATGATTAATTTTATGCCCCTGATGATCACCAGGAATAAAAGACTTTGATAAGGATTTCATAAACAAACTTTTACTTTATATAGGATAGTCTAGTGTAGAAATGCTTTCTAATATTTGACTTGTGTCTGTGATTGCGCTGTAACTAGATATCAATCAATCTAATCACGATTTCTGATGATTGGGCTTTAAGATGAACATAATTAAATCTAATACCGAAGAAATTTATCTTTTGAATTAATCACTCTAGATAAAAACTGTTAATATATTCAAGGGAAGAGTCTGACGTTGGGTCAATAAAAGCGATCTATGGAGTAAAGCTGTCGAGATGGGTTCTTTTCAGCTTTAGTAGTGTCAAGCATCATGTTCCTTTTGATTATTTGAATTTATTAATTAGCTTCTACTTGTATTATAAACAGAAATGACTGGAAAGCTGCTGCTATTTAAGCCTCTGCATGCTATAATAAATAGTTATATATTATGTATAGCAAAACTACAACACCTATGGACACATCTACTTCAATCGACACAACATTGAAGTTGGATCCTGTCAGCCAAAGGAATCGCTTAGTTCTTCATGTTAATCCTTGTGATTTAATCCAGATGAAAGCCAATGACTGGGCTATGGCTCCCAAGGCAGATGGAATTCATCAAAAAGGAATTCTTAATCTTATAACAGGAGATCTGGAGCCATTTCAAAGTAATCCTTCAGAGGATTATCTGAAGGTTTATTATGAGCAGATTGAAAATTTCCCTCCTTTGATCTTCAACATCTATCATAAAGATATAGACCATCTGGATGTTGTGGATAAAATGAATTGGCTTCGGGTTAAAATGGGACTCCCAGAAGTGAATATTGATAATTGGAACTCTGAAGTACAGATAGAACCTGATTGCAAATGGTATCCTAAGCCAGTATTTAGGGTTCGTAATGTGCCAGAAGCTTTAGAACTCCTCGGGTTAGAATACAAAACATTCTTCCCTAATGACGGCTGGGTGGTTATAAACCTTAAGGAGGATAGATGTTACAAAGTTAAACCGCTTTCTCATACCACTGTTGACTTGAGATACAGAAATGGCCTATGGTTGGACCAACAGGACTATTCCTATACTCTCAAGAATAAATATAACATTAAACCTGAAGAAGAATCAATCTGGCGCTGCTATTGGGAAGATGAATTTTGGGTTCCCAAGAACTTACGTAAAGATTCTTATGCTCCGAACCACAGAAAGGCTGTAATCTTTCTTACTCAGGCGCATACGACACATAAATTTGTTCCAAAGATGCTACTGCCGTATCTTGATCAATTTGAGAACTTCTATTACGAGTCAAACCAAATTAATGTACCAGCTGAAGTACAAGCTTATATAAAGTATCAATCGGCTAATGCTATGAATACAATTAAGCATCTCCAGCTCCCACCTGATTCTAATTGGCTTGATTTAGGCTGTGGTTTTGGTCACAAACTAGTTAAAATTTTGGATCATATCAAACCTAAAAAGTTGCTAGGATTAGACATTGATCCGAAAGCTATAGGCTCAGCAAGGTTTATTTATCGTCAGAATGAAAATGTTGACTTCCTATGGACTGATTTAAACAAGGTTCCTTGGAGCGAAATTCCTTGGGAAGACAACAAGATAGAATTTGATGCTCAGGTTATTGTAAGCATCTTTTCCTGGCATTATCAGGAGAGATCTAAATGGCTTGAGATGATTGAGGAGCTATGTCCATCCGCAAGATACTTGATAATGAAGATAATAGATTGCAATACATTGAAAAGGTATATCAATGGAGATCAATGGGAAGGTCCTTGCGGAACCAAAGTTACCTTTTTGGACAAGGATAAAGTTTCTTTTAAGTATCCTTGGAAGGAAAAAGAGACAATAGAACCCTTCATTGAATGGAAGACAATTGTCGCTCAGTGTAGAAAATTTGGATGGGAAGTAACATGGAACCATTGTGTAAAGGTTCCTCAACACTTGCAGGACTGGAAGCCCCTCTTGGAGTCTAGTCGCTGGCTTCACTTTGAAAAATTAAAAACTAAGTATGATCTAGTTATATTGTGTATATTTTTATTTCTATAATCTAAAAAAATATTCTTCATTTCCTTTTATGACCTTACAATAAGAATCTGCAGAATTCAAAATTGACATTTTCTTAATACAGTCAAATCCATCTCGATCAGAAATCTGATTTGATCCAAAATTATTATATTTATTATAGGAGAGGAAATTTGTTCATATTACTTACGCTAAAAGTCTATGGCTATAGCCAAAATAGATAGAACACTATTTTTGTAAAATCGAGAAATGCCAAAAATCACATCATCAACGTTCTTATGAGTATCTGAATTAATCAATCTTTAATGCTATTATTATGATATGCAAAGAAGGATCTATTTTCAATCGAAAGTCCAATAAGAGCTAAGAGAATCTTCGAAGATCTCGTCTAGATAAAATGAAGAAAATAGAATGAAAATTTGCGAAAACTAGAAAAAAGTCATTCAGACTCACGGGACCAACAAAAATTTCTTCCCTTATCTAGTAAAAGTTAAAATTAGGATTAGCTTCCGATATCGGTTGTTGTCTCATCGAAAGAGCCGCAATTAAATTTAATCATTCTTTTCAACCTTTATAAAAAATTTCGTTTTCAGAAGAGAATCTATATGTCTGGAGAAAAGCACAATTTTTTTGTTGACTTCGCTTTGGGAGGACTCTCTGCAGCCGTCTCAAAGACTTGTGTAGCTCCAATAGAAAGAATTAAGATTCTTCTCCAAGTAGAAGATGACAATCCAAAGGCAAAGGGATCTAAGAAATACAAAGGACTTCGAGATTGTTTAGTAAGAGTTCCCAAGGAAGAAGGTATCAAAGCCTTTTGGAGAGGTAATCTAGCTAATGTTACTAGATACTTCCCTACTCAAGCCCTTAACTTTGCCTTCAAGGATACCTATAGAAAAATCTTCTGTCCCTATGATCCAAAGAAAGAATTTTGGAAGTTCTTCTTTGGAAATCTTGCTTCAGGAGGAGCTGCTGGAGCCACTTCTCTTATCTTCGTCTACCCTCTTGACTTTGCTAGGACCAGACTAGCTGCTGACATTGGTAAAGAGCGTCACGAGTTGCAATACAGAGGGCTTACAGATTGTATTAAACAAACCTACAAAAGTGGGCTGTATCGAGGATTTGGAGTTTCTGTGTTAGGCATTATTGTTTATAGGGCTTGCTTTTTTGGTGGTTATGATACTGCCAAAAGGATGCTATTTAATGATCCTAATGCTAATGTTGTCCTTAAGTTTATTGTTGCTCAGGTCACAACTGCAATTTCTGGCTTGATCTCCTACCCATTAGACACGGTGAGGAGAAGAATGATGATGCAATCAGGTCAAGCTGAAAAGCAATACAAGAGTAGCTTGGATTGCATTATCAAAATCTATAAGAATAATGGACCCAGTGCATTTTTCAAGGGTGCTGGCACTAATATACTGAGAGGTGCTGGAGGTTCTCTTGTGCTTGTTCTCTATGATGAGCTGCAAAAAGCCTTGAATCTCAATCTGAAATCTTCTATGGAAGGTGGAGGTTAAACACTAAGGGCTAGCTTTATTTCGAACAACATACTTCATGTCAGTATGCGAACTTTATTATGTATGTATAATAATCTTCTCATTTAATCCTTAGCAATTAATATAAGAAAGTCCAATTTATGGTGCCTAAGGATCCAACAGATGATAAATTGACTGATCTAAAGGGTCTCTTCTTACAACTACAAAAGGCAAAGACGTTTTCTCAGAAATGAACAAAAACAGGGTTCAGATACAATACAAATTATTTTATACAAACTTTTTCTCAATATTCTTATATTCGTCTCCAAAGACCTTGCGTAAATAATAATTCCAGTATGGGGGATATCCTCCTTTGATATCATATCGACAACCCTCCAACTCAAATTCCAGCCTTGCAGAATGCAGAAACAAGAATGATCTATCAACAAGGGCTTTGACATAGTGTTTCTCGATTTCAGATTCTTCTTTAATATCTGGGACAACAACCGTCTCTTTATCATTTATCTTGACTATATCTTCTCTTTTGTAGTCGGTAAAGTCAAGATTAGCAAACATTTCTTCCATCAAGGGCTCGGATTTGCGTTCAAATCCATATCTATTATCCATGAGCAAGGGAGTCCCTAGTACCATGGCTGAGTGAGCCCTAATCTGGTGTTTCCTTCCTCCTTCGATATTAAACCTGATGATTGTATTATAAAATGCCTTGCTATTCTTGTTACTGGCATCGGCAAAGAATGCTTGGATATCCAAGACTGAAGGCTTAAAATCAGGATATAGATTAGGATTTAAGATGTATGAGGCAATCAAATTGCCAGAATTATATACTTTTTCAAATTTGACAAAGCTCAGAATTTGATAGTAAGTTTCTGTATCCTTCGTGTCTTCCTCATTAAGATCTCCCAGTTCATTCTTCATAGTCTTAGGATTGTACCTTAGAGGGGCAGTAATAACTCCTTCGAACTTCATTCTGTCAAGAATTTTATTGGGAGCCATTTTTGTACCCAGACTGGCAAGGATGTCAGCTGGTAAACCTTCAGTAACACCTAGATAAGTTTTTGTGATAGTTTTTCTCTTCCTTAGCATTTTACTAAAGCTATGGGCAAAATTTCTAGTCTTAGCTAGAGCCATTATCCCTGTGGTATTTTTGTCAAGTCTGTGGACAATTCCTGTGAAGGAATCTAAATCTGTTTCCAATTTGGTCTTTTTCCATTGAAAGAAGTTATTCATTAGGAAATATAGATTGAGCTTCACCTCAGCTCCTCCTTGGGAGGACAAATTTGGAAGTTTGTTAATGATGAGAAAGTTCTCATCTTCAAAGACAATCATGTTCTTAAAGAGCTCTAATGATTTGTAGTCGACTTCAAGTTCTTTTTCTTGTTTCTGTTCTCTCTTTGCTGGATCTGACAGGCTTTGGTAAATTGGTTTTGGATAATAGATAATATCACCATTTGCTAATTGATAACTTGGTTCTTCCACCATAGCGTTTATTTCTTTACAGTATATTTTTACTTTCTTTTTCCTGAAGAGAGACTGGACCTGTCCCCATTTAAGATTGAATTTTTCTTGTAGGTATTTGTCTGCTCTGGTTTTTGGAAGCTCATTTTGATTTTCAATTATTTCTAGGATATTCTTTCCTTCTTCTTTTATCGAACTGGCTGTGAATTGATATTGTGCCATGTAACCTAATTGAGTAGACAATGATTTGAGCTTGCTAGTTGAGAAAGCCTCGAAGAATTTCAACATCATAGAATTTTGGATATTTTTATTAACAATATATTTAGAATAATAGGAAAACTGTAGAAGTACTAAAGATAGTAAACAAAAAAGAAGGGAAAATTGTTGAAAAATTGAAATAAAATTCTTCTTTCCTCAAACTTTGAATTTATTTTGAGTTTTTGACTCAGGTCTAGGATTCAAATCCAGGAAATTCGTCTTCATCATAAAAAAGGCAAGTTCATCAACTTGTGCCCTAAGAAAATGTTAAAAATTACTCTTACACTTTACTTTGCAAGTTTAGAAGCCTGTTCGACAGATTTTTTATAGCCATCTCCATGAACTCCATATCTCTAGTCATGTTCACAAACTTATACTAATTATTTACTCTGACTTCCTTATCCAAGAACTCCAAGAAGTCTTTATTGCAGTGGTCTTGGTAAAATTTTATAAGCGAAATCTGTCCTTTAAAAGGTTCATCTTCTCCAAAATCCACTCCTTTTTTAGGCGATTTAGGGTTGATTGATAAACTTGCGCTAATAATTCTTCGATGATCTGGTGTCTTACTCATCCCTAACTTGTTATCTTGATATTATTGGAAAAAAAACTTGTAGTTTGTGTGACTCCTACGGTTTGCTTTTCCTTAACTGCAATGCTAGGCCTCTTGGGCGTTGAAAATATCTTTCCATTTAGATCAACTTCCTCTGGAATAGTAGGTCCTGGGCTAATGGATGGATTTCGAGATTTGTTTGGAGTTCCAAAACCAAATAATCTCTCTCCCAAGTCAATGGACTTGTTAAGCTTGGAATCTGCTCTCATGCGGCTCCCTCTATGAATAGATAGGTTCAATGGAGAGTTGAGGCTAAGGCTGACATTGACGCTATTCTCTCTGCTACGCTCGCTGAGTTCTCTAACTTTTTTCTTCTCAAGTTCGAAACTTTCAAGAACTCTCCTCTTCTCTCTTTCCAATTCCTCAACCAGTAATTGTTTCTCCTTCTTAAGCATCTCTCTCTCGCGCTCTCTTTGTTGTTGCCTCTCTGCTTTCTTGGCCATTTCTTCTTCAACACGACGTCTATGATATTCTTTGGCCCTTTCTTGGCGTTCTAGATTTAACTTGGCCTCTTCTTCTTTTATATAGTCTATCATATGCTTTTGCCTTTTGGCACTCATGATCGAATTCTTTTGCTCTTCAGCCTATGAGTTGAAATCTTCGTTATTTGAAATTTACTCTCTGCATACTCTCGTTGAGGGATTGAAGTACCTCCTGATTCCGAGCATATTTCATCTCTTCTTGTTGCTTATGGCGCTAGAATTATAACAATATTTCTCTTTTTTATTACCTGTTTTACTAGTTGTTCATGAATTTCTTCCTGAAGGCTTCTCATCACTAGTCTATCATGCTTTTCTTTGAGGATTTTATCCCTATTCTTATCGGCTCTTTCATACATAAAAAGCCATTGAGATTTCCTCTCTTGCTCTTCTTCTCTTAGCTTTTCCTAAGAATTTTTCAAATAGCTTGGAAAGAACTACAATGGTCTTTTTAATTTCAACACTCTTTATCAGAGACTTATTTCTCCTATACTCAAGTTCTTGCATTTTCTTCTCATCAAATGCCCTCTTCTTTTCTTCAGTTCTTTTGAGTTTCTCAAAATATCTCTAAATTTTTCAATTTCGAGCAAGTTTATCTTACATAGGCTATTTGTTCTTGTTCTTTTTCTTTATTGACTATGATGCTTTGCTTCTTTTTTTCAAATTCTAATTTGCTCTGAATAGCTTTCTGGGCTTTTTCAGCCTTTTTATCATTGATATATTTCAAAAAATTCTGATATTTATTCTCGAGGATTGCCTTCTTCTCCATGAGGAGTAAATACTTTCTCTCTTCATTTTCTTTCATTTTTCTGGCGAATTCTTCAGCCTTTAATTTTCTCTGTTGTTCTCTTTCTACAGCTTCTTCCTGCCTTTTTTGAGCTATCATCTCCTGCCTTTCTTTCCACTTCTGTTCTTGCATTGCTTGTTTTTCTAACAGTTCTCGTTGGAGTTGCATGGCTCTTTGTTCTTCTTCACTCTTCATCATGCTCCTCCTCATGCTCATAATAGCATTTTCCCGCCTTTTTCTTTCTATTTCTGCTTGTTTTTGCTCCTCCATTTGCTGGATCCTGTCCATCTTGAGCTTGTTTTTCTACGCATATTGCCAAAGAAAAATGACTATTACTAATTCAATATCGTGTAATTTTTTCTCAGTTGCTAACATAAATTCAATTTCTTGAGCCTATAAATTAAGGAAAAATCCAATATTCTAGAACCTGCTTTCTTTTGAGTTGCTCTATCTTCTTACGTTCATTCTCGATGTAGATCTGGCTGGATTTATTTAAAGGGTCGAATTGTGAGTATCTAGTTTTGTTCATTGTATCCGGAGTGCTCTAGACGTTAGAATTGATGAATATTCTCATTACTGCTCTCTTGTTAAAATCTCTGGCGCTTTTTGCTCTGGGATCCATGAGCTTTTCCCTTGCCTATCGTATGCTTAACGACTATTTTGCTTTGTTACTTCTATGCACTGTCTGACTCTAATTTGTCTTGCCTTTTCATAATATGTCACTTTCAAATCAAGATATTCATCTTTATGGTCAGCAAACTGCTTGGGGACAGGATCATTCATAAAATCTTCTTTGGTTTTTATTAAGAGGTCAGATTCGCTAAATCCAAGCATTTTACAGGCCTCTATTGAACGAGGACTATGAATATTGAGTCCCATGAATTGAATCTATACCTTGTCAAGAATGGAGCTTTTTTGCTATATGGATTAAAGTTGAGGATGTTAATTTCTTCATCGCCTTTGGTATCAAGGCGGCTTTCGTTTCTATCATAATTTTCTGTGTGTACTCTCTGATCTTTTTGATATAGAGTCAAGTCTTTCTCAGGATTGGGGGAGTTTTCCATTTTGTCAGAGCAGTTTATTGAAAAATAAAATTACTAAGAAAATTAATTGCTCTTTTGTCAAGAATATACCAATGTTAGAAGCTAATTATATGTGGCACTGACTCAAATTGTGGAGCTTCATCTTATGTCGATTTGAGCATGATATTCGCCCTTAATTTCTGAAAAGGGTCTATAAAATTTGTAAAAGTTTATAACTTGAGAGTTTCAAGAACTCAAATTAATTTATTTGCATTGTGTTATGGCAGCTCCAAAAATCACTACTCCACGGGCTGAACCTGAGGAGAAGCTTTCCAAAATAATTCGGCAGACCTCCCCTGGTAATGAAATCCCAGTGCTGGTAAAACAAGAAACTTTGGAAAATATTTTGCATCATGAAAAGAATGACATTAAATATTATGATCTTAAAACTGAGAAGTTGTATGCTTCAAAAATTACTAAACAAGATTCCAAGGTCCTTTCAAATTTTTACTCAATTCACAGGATTGCTGAGAGCAAGTCTAAACAGCAACTCATTGATCACTATCAGGATCCTAAATATAATGACTATGAAAAGAAAATGTTGAGAGTAATTCATAAAAAGAATGGGAAACTGGCTCTCTTAGCGGACTTGTATTACCTATAAATTCAGCAAATTTACTTGAATAGGTATAAGGAGTTTTCCAAGGATTTAGCGAAACAGAAATATGATGAGGAAGAGGAGAAAAAGAATAAGAAGAAGAAATTAGTTTTCTTTCCTGCAGATGAGATCAAGACTGTAGAAGAATTAGATGAATGGTCGAGACAGCATGTACCGAGAAGAGTTCCTAAGAAAATTGATCAAGAAAAAGAAGCTCTCAAAAACAATTTAAAAGCTATAGTCGAGCTTCCGATCCTAGAAAACTTGGGAAAGACTCCAAGTGGAAGCGCGAATATTTCCTATTCTACTGCCTCAAAGAAAGACCAAAAGGTCAATATGGAACCTGGCGGTACATCAGGAACAAAGTTGACAATTGCAGATAGTGAGAGAGATCATAATACTTCTCAGCCAATGCTCAAGACTTCAGAAGCCAATTCTATTAATTCTAGCAATATCCTTCCCTCTACATTAAAGAATGGCACTAATAAGGATACAGGCCTCGAAGAATCGCGAAGAAATATAGAGCCTGAACACTCAAGAAATGGATCTAATCAAAATGGTTCATATAATGTCTCATATATGCTTAGTGAACGTGAACTGCCCAGTGAGTACCCTGAGGAGACAACCAATCAACATCAAGAGTCCTTAGAAGATGAACTGAAGGATTTTGGCTTGAATAGAAGTCAATCTAGCATGATGGAATCTGAGGCTGAGGATAAGACTAATCAAGCAATGTCTTTGAGATTGAGAGTAAAGTTCTATGAGGATCAGAATGTCGCAAAAGAAGAGAAGCTGGCAAAATTGATGAAAGAGTCGGAGTCTATTCTAAAAAGCAAAGGAGAATTAATAACAAAAATTGATGAAGAAAATATTAGAATACAAAAGAAGATCAAGCAGATAATGATGCATGTATATTATTCAAACTTTTTTATTAATTTTAGATCGAACTTTTGGAATCGGCCATAGCTGCTGAAAAGAAGAAATTAGAAGAATTGGAAAATAACCCTGACTTAGATCTTAATAATCAACCCACAGAAGGACCTTTGGATTATCAGAAAGGAATAGAACAAAACGAAGCCACACTTAAGGTCTTAAAGAGGGAATTGGCTTTATTTAGAAAACAATATGATTTCAATGTGAAACAAAGGGCGCAATTTGAAGCTGAAGTGAGCAAACAGAAAAAGAGAATTAAGCTCATCAATCAAGCTAAAAAAACTTTTTATCTCTATCTACTCAAGCAAGGATTTGATTCAAGGTACAAATTTGTGTTTGGTTACAAAATTACTAGAAATGATGGACTAACTTGGATCCTAAAGGAATTGTTTAGGGAGAAGGAAAACCTGACTGCAGATTCTTTTCCAGATTTTTTGGATATAAAAAGCAAGAGTTTTCTAATTCAGGTACCAAAAAGCAATAATTTCTCATCTAATAGAAAACTAAAGTCATTCTTCATCTAGGAGATCTCAAAGTCCTGGAAAAATCCATCCTAGAAATCTACAAAGCTTCCAGAGAACTCCAAGACAGCAGCTCTAGGTTCAGCTCGCTTTTCAAAAAAGGAGACAACCTATTCTCATTGTCCACGGAAAGGGAACTTCCAGCTATAAAGGTTGTAAATCAGGATTCAGAGGAGGCAAGTCCAAAAATTTTAGAAGAAGACAAGATGTTGGACCTGAATGTTAAAGACATAAAAACTTCATCCAGTGTGAGAATAGATACTCAAGCATTAAATCCAAGAGTGGTCAGAAGTGAAATAGTCAGTCCCTCTAAATCAATCCACTTACCTTCTTTGGGTCAAAAGAGCCCGTCATTGAGTAAATTTACCCCTAGAGGTAGCCGCAGTAATACTAATAGAACTACTGAAAATGAAATTATTTATGCAAAGGTAAGTTAGTTGAATCGTTTTGAAACCTAAGGCCAAAAATTTTGTTCATGATTTATGCGTAAAGCTAGAAGATCAAAAATACAGAGAGAGATATTTACAGGCAGTACTAAGTTGTAACAACAAAATAAGTATTAGAATAATGTCCCTGAACATGTCAAATTATATGAAGCTGATACACTCTTGAATGACTATATGACCAGAGAAGAATTCATGAACAAAATTACCACTATAAAGCATCAAATAAGAATGATAGAAGCGTGGATTCAGCAAGAAGATGATAAAGAAGCTGCCAGAGTGATTGCTGAATATACAAACAATAAAAAGATAAAAGTGGATCTGGCAATGGTATTGGCAAGTCTCTTCGGATACACAAAGGCTGAGAGATATCTGAAAGTTCTTATGTCATAGAGGAGTTACAAATAAGAGAAAATCCATTTCTTGTGAACTGTGTATATTTTCTGGTACAATTATAACAAAGTATTGCTTACTGATCTCTTGGGGTAACTAGCGAGTTGATATTTATGTTATATAGAACTCGCAAATATTCTAATTGTTATGAGTTTTGTTAATAACAAGTTGAATTCTTCATCCTAATTAGAATTTCTCTCCTTCACTAATCTGATCAGTTCTATTAGTTGATGGGATTATCCTATAGCAGTTGTTAATCAGTCTGTATCTTCCCAGCACTATCGATAGAATGGCTTAATCTTTCTACTTATATATGTCTAGATGAGCTAATTCCAAGCCATACTATATACTACTGAAAGAAAATATGATTTTTCATCATTGGATTGAGACAAAACCTCTGGATAGGTATCACGGTTTTCAAATATAAAATTATGTACCAAATTAACATTAAAAGCCTTGAATGTTCGCTTTGACATTACATATTTTTTCAAATATATATACAATGACTATGAACTATGATTTTGATATCATCATTTGGCTTTGAAGTTATCAAAGATAGATTCACTTCCAGAAGCTTATATTATATTTTTGGGTCATAGCCGATTTCAATGTATGATTATGATAAAGTGTAACTCAGAACTTAGAAAAAATATATAAGATGATAGTCTGACCTTTGCAGTGATGAAATAAGATAAAGTAGGCAGATGAGGGAAGAAAATGGCTCTTGGATGTCACGTTAATATGCCTTAGAGAGGATTTATTTAGATTATGCAGGAACATTGGCGCCTGCATCTTGAAGCGGGTCCTTCTCTTTCTAAACATAAATTGAGAAAAACTCATCAATCCAATTTTGTGATTGGTGATAGATGAACTAGAGTGCAGCTTTCATCAATTTCTCATATGGAATATTTCTGTAGGAGTAGGTTGTTCTCCTAATGATTAATTTGATGCATTAGTAATATGAGTCAACGATTCATGCTTTTGTTATCACAACAACAATCTAAATTTACTGAGGTTGCCAAAGATGGTTTGAAATTTTTCTATGAAAACCTTCAAGCAGTTTCAATAACTCTGGAAGATTCTATAATTAGAAGTTAAATAATTGATCAGCGATGATAGTTGAAAGTCCAGCAAAGAATCAAGGGGTATCATACAGACGCACTAATAGAATTTAAAAAAGCACATAAGATTGTGTCAACTTTGGTGCTTCACTAGTAGTTTGTGTGGTTATGAAAGCCAAAAAAATGGTATAAACTCAGTAATACTATAAATAGTTCTGGCTTTTCAATCAGAATTCCACTTTCAATATCTTTGTAACAGTCAGGTTAATGCTCGTTTAGGTGATAAAAGCCCATGGGTCTAAATACTGATATTCAACTCAAATTTTAAATAATTAAAGGGGAAAACTGAATACCAAACTGATCTTAATCAACATAAAATCGAAACTATTCATGAATTGTATTATCATTCCAAGAAAACAGTTAGGTGAGAAATGAACCTTCAAGATATGTTGAGGATAGTTTTAGTTCTCTGAAGATAGTTTTGGAGTTGTCTTTTCAACTTAGAGAAGCGTGACGTCACAGATACTCATTGGAAATGTACTATTGTAGTTGTTAACTTTACTGATTGAATTCACTGGATCAGAACCATATAACTAAGATTTGAATGATTTAAAACCAATATTTGTGTATTAATTAATATAAATATCACTTCGGTGGCTTAGTCTCTAATAAATTAACAATTTATTATTTCAAATGGATTATGAAAGGTTTTTCGCCACAAATGACGACCTTAATCTTCAGAGATGGCAGGGTCTAGACCTCGACAGCTTTGATCCAGTCAAGCTCTTCCCTCCTATCCAAACAGTGACTCAAAAACCCAATAAAGAGAACAAAAAGCGTCGAAAAGTGCCTGGAGTCGTCTTTACGCCTGTTAACATAAGATCAACTAAGAACATTGTCAAGAATTATGGAAATGCTATTGCCAGCTTCGCTGTTTCGGAGTTAGCCATTCCATATCTTAGCCCTCTTCTTGCCAATGAAGGTCTTGACCTTCAAGGTTTCCAAAGATACATCTATGAAAAGAAAATGAGTCTTACTAATATATCCAATTTCAGGACCCTTCTTAAGGAATATCCTGAAGATGGTGAGCTTGAGAATGCGTATAAGAGAGTTTTCAAATCTATTGCCGAAGTCTTCGTCAAATACTTTAGCGTCAATTGGATCTACAGTGGGAAAATAACATATAGAGAGGAGCATTTGCGATTCCGTAACAAAATGCTCAGAAGGATTCAAAACCCTGATCTTTTCACCTATTTAAAAGGAAAACTCTAAGTGCCCGAATGGTCTCGACTCTTATCAACCCACCGTCGTTTATATATAATGATCTTCGTTTATCATGTTTTCTCTGTGTCTGAGATATATTAGGTTAGAAATGTTCATTACTTTATAACCGCCCTGTCTATTCTCAAACACACAGTCTCGCTTCTATATTTCTGTAAGCGCCTCCTTTCTTCAGCCTTCTCCTGCTCCTCTTCTTAATCTTCTTGTTCTTCTGTCTGCTCCTTCTCCGGAAATACATGGGTGAAGCTTCGAGAGAAAATTTTGGGCTCTTATAAAATTTTGAAACTTCAGAAAAACTTTGCTTCTTTTCGAATCAGACAAAGTCTGATCAAGTGTCCAAATTAATTCCTGAATCTTCAAGACAATTTCCTGGAGAAAGGACGACAAGAAGAGGTAGCCAATATTAGTAAGGAGAAGGGCATATATTAAAAATAATTATAGAAAACCTGAACTAAACTACTTATTACATTAGTTATTCTAACATTCTCCATTTTTTTCTATTTTCATTTCAATTTTACTTCTCAATCCTTTGATAAAACTTTATTTAATCTTTTAAGTAAACAAGCTTGAAGAAGGATTATGTGTAGCCTTGAATAATAAAAAAAAAGATTGGGTATTTGCTCACTCTCCCTTAGCAGATGAAAAATAAATTGTACTTATTATCATTTTATTCTTAGTTTTAAGCACACCTCAATGTAGACGTACCAGCAAATCATTTTCTCCTTTCTTCATTTGATAATTGAGGAATTATTTGGATCTAGCATGGTTTTATTCTTTGAGGAACCAAGAATAACTTCATGATCTTCATGAAAGATTTTTCAGAATGGAACTTGAACGTAGTAAGAGACATTTTTCTTGCTACATTTCATTGTGAATTTTGATCTTTCTGGTCAATAATTAACAAAGAAACCTTTTAACATTAGAAGAATCCTCTCTCTTGAAATCCTTCCCTCTAGTTTAGCAAAAACAATAAATGCACAATTTTTACTTTTCTTCTTCAAGCCTTTGAGTTCATTGGTTATAGATGTTAATAAATGAAAAGGCTTTAGGGTTCCCTCCAGTATTGCAATGATTTTGATTAGCTATGATGCAACAAAGTGGTGATTTTTAAAGTAAAAAAACTTTCTAGAATGATGAATATGCAAATTCAATCCTCTCAATTGGGTTTAGAATGACCTCAAATTGGTAAGGAGTAGTCTTGATATCATTATATGCGGGGAATAAGCTTAACATTTGTTCTGTTAGTTTGAAATAAGTAGAGCAAGAGTCAGTAACTTAAAATACAGACCAGTTAGGTAAGAAGAGATGGTCAATGAATGAGCCTTGTCTGCTAAGACTCTCAAATACAAGAAGGCAAATTCTTAACATAAAAGTCAAAGTTATTACCCAATTTTCATCCTATCTCACCTCGTTTAGTCCAGAATTTAAAGAAAATTTTCACAAATTTCATCCTTACGTCTGTATGTATAGATCTTCTGTCAGCTTATCTGAAGAAATGACTCAGAGTACTTGTGTTCAACTGAGTTAAGCTTACAACAAAATATCTCATAGCAAATTCTATGTGGACTGGATCCAATAATGTTATATCCAATATCGGCTTTAGCTTAAACACTTGTAGCATATACGAATTTCTAATAAGTTCTCAATTAAGCATTTTCTAAAAAAGCAAAGAGTTTTTCTAAATTGAAATATTCTTCAGCATCAATACATATAGTTACTGTGGATAATGTTTAATCAACTCCATTGCTATATAAGTTGGGTGATCAAGTTCTTATCTTAATAAATAATACACGGTTCGTATATAAATTGAGTAAGTGAATTTTTGTAGTTGTTCAATCGAAAGGAAAAATCTTTTGGCAATAGTTAAGCTAGTTCTCTTAGGGCTTTGTTCAAAATATTAAGATTGGCCTCTTTAACACATTACTGAAATTCTTATATCTAATTAATGCTTATCTCTGATGTGTGATAATACTTGCTGCTATGATCGAATCTGAGAATATTTTTGAAGCTGTTACAGTCTCCTTAGATAGATTAGATCAAATTGACTGGAGTTATGAATGCTGGACTTTCCTTAACTGAGTAGATATCATTCCTTTTCTTCTGTATTTTATGAGGTTCCTGACAATCCAGGATATTCATTTTTTGAATAGTTACTTAGGGCTCGAGATCATAGTCAGTAATTTCTAAAATATCTTTTTCCCAAATATCCTCCCACTCATAAGCAAAGCTATCAACTAGAATTAAAAGGAACCATCAGTTAAATTAAAATATGTTCAACGACAGAGCAGTTCGTTTTTTCAAGAGCTCAAAGAGAGTAATGATCATATAAATAATTTGTCCCTCTCACGAAAGTGAGGGTCCTTTCCCAACAATCATGTTAATCCAAATTTGTTTCTACAAAAACAAAATGGAATAGAAATATATCCACGCAGCTCGAATTGAATCTGGAACGGGATCTTTACTGAATTCAGAAAGCAGATAAGTAATATGCATAATTAGTATCGTCAATCTGCAAATTTACTTCCGGGTAACAGAAAGGATAAAATCTGACCTCGATAAGGGAGGTGCCTTAAAACAAAGCAGAATGAATGCTCAATGATTCAGTATTGAGTAGGAGAGTTTGTGGCCTTCGAAAGTAATTTACCCTGCTCAAAATTACAAACATGCTACTAGGATAGAAAAGTCAGCATTTTCCATTACTACACTATTGTAGTTGTGGAAGAGATTGTGACTGAGTTTCCATTATCCTTCCACTATTATGAATGATGTATAGATCTACTCAGAAAAAGCTTCAGGATAGATCTTTGCAGAGATCAAAGTCTTAAATCTTAAACTCTAAATTTCAGAATATCTATCCTGAAACACAGTTAAAACTAGCTCTAAGCACATCAAATCTTGGGTATTTTATAGTGCAACAAGCTTCCAGGGAGCAGGCCCATCATTATTTTCTATCAGGTTTTTGAATTTTGGTCTTGCTACTTCTCCAATAATTATTTGGAGAAAAAGACCTTGAAATGATAAGAGGAGCTAGCAGATGATGCCAGGATTTGAATGTGCTCTGTGTTGACACAAGTTTTACTAATGGTTGAATTAGAATACCTTTGCCATTATCTGAAGAAATGCTAAGATATAACTTCGTAATGGCACCTCTTTGATGATGAAACCAGCTAATAAATTTCTTATCCCTAAGACCGATAGCAGGAGAAGATAACTTTATTGAGCGTTTGATAGCATTTCAAGACCATTTTCTTTAGAGTTATGAACATTTTCTTGATTCAAGATAAAGAAGCGGATTAAATTTTAACGTGACTATCATTAGACTCATGAGATATATTACAACTAGAACAACAGACCTGGCTCTAGCTCCATTACTTGTAGAGAAAGATGGAAAATGTTGATTGAGAGACTGGATCTAATTCCTAAGTTCTTAGGCTTATAAATGTGATAAAGAAGGTTTGCTCCTACAATATCCTTTTTAAATTGCCATTTAAGTGCATAATATGATGAATCCATTTTGTTGAGAAATAATATGTTTTCATAACTTACATTAGTGAGAATTGTGTCCATGAGGTGGTGGGTGAGTTATAATTTTTTTTGAGAAATGAGCACTTTCTTTATGTCATGTAGCAACCAGTTTTAAAACTGTATAAATCTTAGAAGGAAGGATAGTAGAACATAGGATCTCATTTACTAATGTTTGTATGCATATAGAACTGATCCAACTCAAGTTGCTTTTATGAAGCTAACTCTAACAATTAATTTTATTTAATCAATTTATAACACTTGAGCCTTGCTATTAGGTTGAACCTTGTGAGATGCAGCGGGTGCTAGAAGCTCGTTATTTGGAATTCAACTGAAGAGTACTGTTGACCGAGATATCTCGATTCAGGTGGGAGCCAATACTTCACAGAGCTAGGATAGCTCGTTAGAGATAGCAGTACAACCTCTTGCATCAGGCTGGCACGGATCTCTCGTCATGATCCATACATGATTTACCCGAGAAATATAGTGCGAACCTGGCTTTTCATTAA
>Ga0065720_1003373_pt1 | contig 17648 bp, 14 predicted proteins | sample Thericmetagenome_FD_59107 | JGI IMG/M metagenome (GOLD analysis project Ga0065720, IMG submission 59107) | Thermophilic microbial communities from the Joint Bioenergy Institute, California, USA of rice/straw/compost enrichment - eDNA_2 v2... | ecosystem: Engineered > Solid waste > Grass >...
CGTCGCGCAGCGCCTGCCGCACCAGGCGCGGGATCACCATGCCGTAGGCGGGGCTCTGCCGCGGCCCCACGGTGTTGAACAGGCGGACCACGATGGTGGGCAGGCCCCGCTCGCGGTGGTAGGCGTTGGCGAGGATCTCGTCGACCGCCTTGGCGGTGCTGTACGCCCAGCGCACCACCGACGGGCTGCCCAGGATGCGGTGGGCGGTCTCGGGGAGCGGGCCGGCGGAGTTCTTGCCGTAGATCTCCGACGAGCTGGTGATGAGCAGCTTGCGGCGGTAGCGGTGGGCCGCCTCGATGACGATCTCCGAGCCGCGGATGTTCGTGGTGAGCGACCTCAGCGGCTGCTCGACCACGAGCTTCACGCCGACCGCGGCGGCCAGGTGCACCACCACGTCGCACTGGTGCACCAGCTCGTCCACGATGAGCTCGTCGAGCACCGAGCCGTGCACGAAGCGGAAGCGCGGGTGGCCGCCCGCCCGTTCCAGGTTCGACAGCCGCCCGGTGGACAGGTTGTCGAGGGCGATGACCGCGTCGCCGCGCGCCAGCAGGGCGTCGGTGAGATGTGAGCCGATAAATCCGGCGCCGCCGGTGATGAGATATCTCGTTATGGTCCCGCCTGACACGTCGTCTCCCCGAATGGTCATGATGGTTTAGGCCGGTCTGATGGTCGCCGCTGACTGGGCATGGGAAAGGCGGTCAGCTCATCGATCACCGGACCGTGCACGCAAAATACGGTCACATGTCATGCGCCATTCAATGGCTTGACGCGACATGTGTTGACATGCGCTAAATGTCCGTTCTGTGGCAGCGTGTTGCTATATTGTCCGGCGGGTTGCGCCGGTATTCCTCCCCAACATCGGTTCCCGGGCGATTAGCGATCGTAAACATGGATGAGGGCGTAGGTGTGACAGTCGCCCTATTTTCTAGCTAAGGTGGTCCCTAGGTGATTTCTGCAACAGGTCAGATATGCGCGGTAAACGCGCGGTAGATCGTCCTNCCCGTGACGTTGCGCGGGGTAAATAAGTCGCCGTGATTGGCCGGATTTGCGCGCCACGCCGCGACTAAGCGCTATACGTCCATGATGCGATGGGCCACGTGAGCACCGCGCAGGACTGCGGCCGACGGCCCAGCCTCCGGGGGAGGCAGAGGATCACATGACCGACGACATCATCGTGCTGGACGGCGCCCCGGACACCGGCCCGCGTCTCAAGCACTACGCGCGTGCCGCCGACGCCGAGTACTGGGCGGAGCGCTGGCGCCGGACGCCGGAGCCGTCCTACGAGCCCGAGCGGGCCGGCCGCCTGCCCCGCCCGCTGCGCCGCGTCTTCCGCAGGTGGGTGCCGCCGGGCTCCCGCGTGCTGGAGGCGGGCTGCGGGCTCGGCCGGTTCACCGTGGCGGCGCGGGCGCTCGGCTACCGCGCCGAGGGGCTCGACTGGGCGAAGGAGACGATCGAGCGCCTGCGGTCCCGCTTCCCCGAGATCCCGTGGCACGTCGGCGACGTGCGTCACCTCGACTTCGCCGACGGCGCCTTCGACGCCGTGTACTCGCCCGGGGTGTGCGAGCACTTCGAGGAGGGGCCCGCCGCGATCCTCGCCGAGACCCGGCGGGTGCTGCGGCCCGGCGGCGTCGCGCTGATCAGCACCCCGTGCTTCAACCGCCTGCTGCGGGCGCGCGCCCGCCGGCTCTTCCCGCCCCGCCGGCCCTGCGGCGACTTCTACCAGTACGCGTTCACGCCCGAGGGGATGAGCGCGCTGCTGCGGCGGCAGGGCTTCGACGTGCTGCTCGCCCGGCCGTACGACGTGGTGGACACGCTCGTCCGGTTCCTGCGCTGGCCGATCCCGGCCCCGGCGATCCGGCCGCTCGCCGTACTCGACGACATCCCGGTGATCCGCGGATGGGGCCGGTGCTGCCTGTGGGTGGCGCGCAGGCGGGGCACGGCGTGAGGCGCGCATGGGACCGCGGATCAGACGCGGCAGCCCCGGCGTGGGGTACGGCATGAGCCGCGCGAAGACGGAACCGGCGCCTGGGCCGGGGTCGCGGCCGAAGCTGGTCTACGTGATCCCGCACCTCAGCGAGGACGAGACCGGGCACTTCGCGCACATCCCGGCGCTCCTCGCCGAGCTGGGCCACCGCACGGACGTGATCGCCGTGGTCGAGCGGGGCCGGCCGCCGGCCAGGCTGCCCGGGGTGCGGCGGGTGATCCCGATCGGGGACCGCGGCCTCGCCCGGCGGCTGCTGCGCACGCTGCTGATCATCCAGCGGTGCTCGGCGGCCGGGTACCGCACCTACTTCCTGCGGTACTCGCGGACGTTCACGGCCGTGCTGCTGCTCACCTACCCGCTGTTCGGGCACCGCGTGCTGCTGTGGCGCAGCGGCATGAGCGACCTGGTGGAGCCGGGGGAGGCCCGGCCGGTCGCGCGCCGGCTCGACGAGGCCGTCAACCGGGTGCTCTCCCGGCTCGTGCACCGGCTCGTCACCGGCCCGGAGACGATGGTCGGCTACATGTCCCGGCGGTGGGGGGTGCCCCGGGAGCGCGTCGCGCTGCTCTACAACGACATCGACGCCGACCGGTTCGCCCCGCTGCCCCCGGCCGAGCGGGAGCGCGCCCGCGCCGCGCGGGGCTGGGCCCCCGAGGACTTCGTCGTGCTGTTCGTGCACCGGCTCGCCTACCGGCGGGGCACCCGGCTGCTGCCCGGCCTGTTCCACGGGATGGCGGCGGCCGGGGTTCCGGTGCGGTTCGTCGTCGCCGGGGACGGGCCCGACCGGGCCCACCTGGAGCGCGCCGCCGCCGACCCGGCCTGCGCGGGACGGCTCCACGTGCTCGGGCCGGTGCCCAACCGGGACCTGCCCGCGCTGTACGCCTGCGCCGACTGCTTCCTCATGCCGAGCTACGAGGAGGGGTTCCCCCGGGTCCTGCTGGAGGCGATGGCCACGGCGCTGCCGATCGTGACCACCGACGCCGGCGGCTCGGCCGACGTGGTCGGGCCCGGCTACCCGTACGTGTCCCGGGCCGGCGACACCGCGCCGCTGCTGCGCCACCTGCTCGCGGTGGCCGCGATGCCGCCCGGCGACCGGCACGAGCTCGGCCGGAGGCTGCGGGCCCGGGCCCGGGACGAGTACTCCACGAGGCGGGTCGCCGCGATGCTGGCGGGCCTGCTGTGAGCCGCCCCCGAACCCATGACGTCTTGAGGAGGGAACAGATGCGTGCCAGCCTCCCGCACCCGATCGCAGCGCGCGGAGGTGCCCGGTGACGCCGGGCAACGGATCCGTCGACGTGGTCGTCGTCGGGTCGAGCCCGTGGCCGGCCGAACTGCCCGACGACGACATCAACCTCCGCACGGCCCGGGCCCTCGCCGAGCGGCTCGGCGGCCGGTACGACGTGATCGTGCCCGCCGGGGCGGCCCGGCCCGGCCGGGTGGACCGCGACCCGGTGCAGGTGCACCGCGTCGAGATGCGCAGCCGGCCCGGCTTCCTGCTCTCCGTCCGGCGCGCCCTGCGCGAGCTGGGCGGGAACGGCGGGCACGCGCCGGTGCTCGTGTCGAGCGACCCGCTCGCCGCGCTCGCCGTGGAGGTCTCCCGGTCCCGGCGTGGGCGCCCGCACCTGGTGCACATCCAGGGCGAGGTGCTCGCCCCCGGCCCCGAGTACGGTCCCCGGCCGAAGCGCTGGGCCCTGGCCACCGCGAGCAGGTTCGTGGTGCGCCGCGCCTCGGGCGTGCGGGTGGTCAGCCGGAGCCTGCGCGACGCGGTCGCCGAGGTGGCGACCGGCCCGGTGACCTTCATCGGAAGCCGCGTCGACACCCGCAGGTTCACCCCGGCCGGACCGGGCGCGCCGCCCGCCGCGGATCGGGTCGACGCGATCATGGTCGGCGGGCTGAGCGTGCGCAAGAACCACCGCACCGTGGTGCACGCGTGGGCCAGGGTGGTCCGGGACCTCCCGGACGCGCGGCTCGCCATCGTCGGCGAGGGCCCGGTCCGGTGCCGGCTGGAGCCCCTCATCGCCTGCCTGGGCCTGAAGGAGCACGTCAAGCTGTACGGCAGGCTCGGCCACGGCGAGATCCTGCCCCTGTTGCGGGCCTCCCGGTGCCTGGTGCACGCGGCCTGGTCGGAGGGGCAGCCGCGGGCCGTCCTCGAGGGCATGGCCTGCGGCCTGCCCGTCGTGTGCAGCGACATCCCGCCGCACCGGGAGATCGTCCCGGACGACGCGGGCCGGTTCGTGCCCCCGGGCGACATCCGCGCTTGGGCCGAGGCGATCGGCTCGGTGCTCGCCCATCCCGACCGCGCCGCCGCGATGGGGCGGGCGGCCCGCGCCTTCGTCGTGCGGCACCACGACTTCGAGGCGAACCTCGACCGCATGGCGGACCTGCTCAGGCAACTCGCCGGGGCCCGCCCGTCCCGCGGGGCCGCGCCGTGAGGATCCTGCGCGTCAGCTACCGGGTGCCGCCCGAGCCCGGGGGAAAGGAGCGCCACGTCGACCGCCTCACCCGGGAGCAGCTCCGCCGCGGGCACGAGGTGACGGTGGCGTGCCGGCGCGGCACGCCACCGCCCGGCGCGTCCCGGCTGCGCCTCCGGCCCACCGTGACCTCCCGCGCGCTCGCGGCCGCATCCGACGTGCTGGCGTTCGCGGCCGAGGTGGCGCGGGCGATGCCGGGCGGCGGCCGGTACGACCTGGTGCACCTGCACGGCGACCACGTCGAGGCGTCCCTGCTCGGGCGGGCGTGCCGCCGCCTGGGCGTCCCGCTGGTGCTGACCGTGCACGGGGCCCTCGCCCGCGGGCACCGCCGCTACGCCCGGATCGGCCTGCGCGGGGTCGCCGCCTGCATCGCCCTCGGCTCCCGCCCGGCCCGCGAGCTGGCCGGATGCGGCGTCGACCCGCGGCGGATCACGGTCATGTCCAGCGGCGTCGACCTCGCGGAGATCGCCCGCGTGCCCGTCCCGCCCGCCCGCGAGCCCGGGCTGATCGTGTCGGTCGGCTCCCTGGACCCGGTGAAGAACCACGCCCTGCTCATCGCGGCGGTGCGCGGGCTGCGCCGTACCCGGCCGCACCTGCGGCTCGTGGTGGCCGGGGGCGGCCCCGAGCACGGCAGGCTGCGCGCGCTCGCCGGGGCGGACCCGGCCGTCGAACTGCCGGGCCCGCTGCCGCGGGAGGAGGTCTACAGGCTGCTGCGGGCGGCCGAGGTGTTCGTGCTCGCCTCCCGCCGCCTGCCCGGCAAGGGGGAGGGCGTGCCCACGGCCGCGCTGGAGGCGCTCGCCCTCGGCACGCCGGTCGTGTTGTCCGGCGAGGCGTCCCTGGAGCCGGTCGTGCCGGCGGGCGACGTCTACCGCACCTTCGACGCGGAGAGCCTGCCCGACCTGGTGCGGGTGCTCGGCGACGTGCTCGCCGACGAGCGGGCGCGGGAGCGCATGGCGGCCCTCGGCCCGCCGGCGGTCGCCGCGCTGGACTGGCCCCTCGTCGCCGCGCGGGTCGAGTCCTGCTACCACGCCGTCCTCGGCGGCGACCGCGCCGCGGCCGGCGCCGCGCCGGCCGGGTGGGGCGGTGCGCGATGACCGCGGTGCGGGTGTGCGAGGTGGTCAAGACCCTCGACGTCGGCGGCGTGGAGACGCTGCTGGTGGAGCGACTGCTGCGGGCGCCGCGCGACGGCAGGCGGTACACCGTGGTGTGCCTGCGGGCCTCGACCGGGGAGCTGGTCGGCAGGCTGCGCGCGGCCGGGGTGCGGGTCGTCGACCTGACTCGCCGGGGGCCGCTCGGCTACCTCTGGCTCGCGGCGACGGTGTGGCGGCTCGCCCCGCACGTGGTGAACGTGCACTCACCCGCGACCGCGATCATGGTGCGGCCGCTCACCCTGCTCGGCCGGCGGCGGCTGAAGCTGGTGTGCACCGTGCACAGCGTCGCCTTCCGGCCGGTGACGTACGCGCTCGACCGGCTGACCCGGCGGCTCAACGACCGGACCGTGGCCGTCTCGCCGCTCGTGGCCCGGGCCCGCACGGTGCGCGGCGCGCCCGGCGTGCTCGTCCGGGTGCACGGCGTGGACGTGCGCGAGCAGCGGCGCTGGGCCGCGCGGGCGGACGAGACACGGCACGGCCTCGGCGTGCCCCCCGGGGCGTTCCTGCTGGTGTGCGTGGCGAACTTCCGCCCGGTGAAGAACCACCGGCTGCTCGTCGAGGCCGCCCGGCGGGTGCTGCGCCAACGGCCGGACGCGCTGTTCCTGCTCGCCGGGGACGGCCCGCTGCGCCACGAGGTCGCCGACCGGGTGCGCGAGCTCGGGCTGGCCGGGCGGATCCGGCTGCTCGGGCGCGTCCCTGCGGCGTCCCGGCTGATCGCCGCCGCCGACCTGCTCGTGCTCTCCTCCCGGTACGAGGCGCTGCCCGTAACGATCATGGAGGCGCTGGCGGCGGGCGTGCCGGTCGTCGCCCCCGCCGTGGGCGGCATCCCCGACCTCGTCACCACCGGCCGCAACGGCGTGCTCGCCGCCCCCGGCCGCGCCGACGCCCTCGCCGCGGCGCTGCTGCGCGCGATGCGCCCGGACGTGCACCCGATGCTGCGCGCCGGGGCCGCCGGCACCCCGGTCGTGGACGTGGCCGACACCGCCGAATGGTTCGACGGCCTCTACGCCGACCTGGCCAAGTCGCGTCCCGGCGGGTTGTGAGCGGTGGCGGGGATCACGCGGCGCGTCGGCGCCTGGGTCCGGCCTCCGGGGCGGCGGCACCTGACCGTGTTCGCCGCGCTCACCGGGGCGAGCCAGACCGAGGCGCTGCTGTCGGTGCTCGGCTCGGTGGTGCTCGTGCGGGCCGAGGGGGCGGAGACCGCCGGGCGGGTGTTCTTCGCCCAGGCGGCCGCCGCGCTGTGGTTCACCTTCGCCGACCCCAAGCTCGACGACGCCATCCAGCGGTTCGTGCCGCAGGAGCAGGCGGCGGGCCGGGGGCGCGGCAGCGCGCTCTTCGACCGCCTGCTGCGCCTCGACGCCCTCGCGGGCTCGGCGGGCACGGCCGCCGGCATGCTCGGCACGCTGTTCGCGGCGGGCGCGGGCTGGCTCGACGCCGGGCAGGCCTGGCTGCTGCTGCTCGCCCTCGCCGCGGCCGGGGCGGCCGCCCCGCTGGGCACGATCGGCGCCGGGTTCGCGGTCGCCGGCGACCTGCGGCGGCTCGGCGTGCTGCGGTTCGCCACCGCCGCGGTCTCGTTCGCGCTCTCGGTCGGGGCGCTGCTCGCCGCCGGGCCGACCGCCTACCTCGCGGCGGCGGCGGTCGCCGCGGCGGCGTCCACCTGGCTGCTCGCCGGGGCCGCGCGGCGGGCGGTGCGGGACGCGCTCGGCCCGCCCGCGGAGGGGCCGGTCGGGACGCCGCCGCGGATGTGGGGGTTCGCCGCCAAGAGCATGGCCGCCGCGTCGGCCGCGATGCTCTCCGAGCGCGGGCTGCTGGTGCTCGCCGGCGCGCTCGCCGGGCCGTACCTGGTCACCTATCTCAAGATCGCGGGTGCGCCGGGGCGCCTTTACCACACGTTCGTCACCACGGCCTCGGCGCAGCTGCACCCGCGGCTCGCCGCCGCGGCCGTCGCCGGGGACGGGGCCGCGATCCGGCGCGACACGCTGCGCGTCAGCGTGCTGCTCACCGGCCTCGGCGCGGTCACCATGCTCGCCGGCGCGGCGCTCACCGCCCCCGCGATCACCATCGTGTACGGTCCGGCGTACGCCTGGCTCGCGGGCCCGACCGTGATCCTGCTCGGCGCGGCCTGCCTGCACGGCGCGGTCGTGTGGGCGAAGGTGCTCGCCCCCGCCCTGGGCAGGCCGGGGATCCGGCTGTGCCACGTGCTCGCCGAGGGCGCGCTGACGCTCGCCGTGCTCGCGCTCGCCTGCCGGTACGGCGGGGCGCCGGAGCGGATCCCGGCGGTGTACGCGTGGGGCGCGGTGGCGATCTCGCTCGCCCGGGTCGGGTCGTGGCTGGCGGTGCTGCGCGTGTTCACCGCGAAAGGACGGATCGTTGTCTGACGCGTATGCCGCAGGGGGGATCGCCGCGCGCGTCCCCGGCCCGCCGCCGCAGCCCGGCCCGGCCCGCCGCGGGACCGCCGACCCGCTCGCGGTGGCGCGGGTGGGCGGGGCGCTCGGCTGCGTGCTCCTCGCCCTGCTCGTCGTCCCGCCCGAGCCCGTGCCGCGGGGGGCGCTGCTGGGGGCGGCGCTGCTGCTGCTCCCGGCGGACCTGCTGCCGGTGATCGTCGTCGTGGTGCTCCGGGACGCCACGCCGGTGCTCGGCCCGTGCACCGCGGGCGACCTCGTGGCCCTGCTCTACCTGGCGCGGGCGCTGTGCGGCGCCGGTTTCCTGCCGCCGCGGCCGGCGCCGTCCCGGGTCGTCCTGTGCGCGTTCCTGGCCTGGGCGGCGATCGTCACGGTGGCGGGCGTGGGGCAGCTCACCGCGCTCGGCCGGATCGCCCTGTACGCGGCGGTCGGGCTGGTGGTGGCGCACCGGCCCCGGGGCCGGCCGGTGCTGTTCGCCGGGATCGTCGCGTTCGCGGTGACCGAGGTCGTGCTGCACGTGCCGCACCTGCCGGACCGGCTGTGGGGGATCATGGTGCACGACCCCGCCCAGATGGGCGGTCTGATCACGGCGGCGCTGATCGTGGTGTGGTGCGCCGCGCCCCGGCGGGCCTGGCGGACCGCGCTGCTGCTGGTGCTGCTGGCGGGCGCGGCGGCCACGCTAACCCGCTCGGTGTGGTTCGCCGTCGCGATGGTCGCGCTCGCCGCCGCGCTGCCCCGCCGCTGGTACGTGCCGGTCCTGCTGACCCCGCTGTGCGCGGGGGCGGCGCTGCTCGTCGTGCCGCGGGTGACCGAGATCCTCGGGCTCAACGCGGACTCCGGCGCGCTGCGGATCAACGCGATGCGCGCCGGGCTGCGGATGTTCGCCGACAGCCCGCTGACCGGGCACGGCTGGGCCTTCGAGAGCGCCCAGCGGGAGCTCGGCCTGGTCGGCTTCGCCGGCCTGCCCAGCTTCAACATGTGGATCGCACTCGGCGTGTACACGGGTCTGCTCGGCATCGCGCTCTTCCTCGTGTTCACCGTCCTGGTCGCGCGGGAGGCCGCCGAGGACGGCGTCGCCTACCTGACCCTGGTGGCGACGCTCGCCCTGTCGCTGACCGAGAACCCGATATACGCCCTGTCGCTCCCCGCGATCCTCTTCCTCACCCTGACGTCGGTGCGGGACGGTCCGCGCCGGGCACACCCGACCGGAAGGATCGTGATGGGCCGTGATGAGCACTGAGACGGGTGCCGAGCCGTACACCCTGCTCTATCTGCTCGGCAGCGGGCGCAACGGATCCACCCTGCTCGACCTCATCCTCGCCGGGCACCCGAGCGTGCTGGCGCTGGGGGAGATCGCCACCGTCAACCACGCCTACGACCCGTTCGCGCCGCCGCGCGACGACCGGGTCGTGTCGCGGTGCGAGCAGGAGTACCGGGAGTTCTGGACGCGGGTGCGGCGGGCCTGCGAGGAGCGCACCGGCCGGCCGTTCGGCGAGCTCGACATCCGCCATCCCCGGCTGCGGCAGGCGCTGCGCATGACGCCGGAGCAGGCCGCGCCGTGGGTGGCGGCGAACCTGGCGGTGTTCCGGGCGGCGCACGCCGTCTCGGGGCGCCCGGTGCTGTCGGACGCGAGCAAGGCGCCGCAGCGGCTGCTGCTCCTGCGGCGCTCCGGACGGCTCCGGATCAAGGTGGTGCACCTGCAGCGGGACGGGCGCGCGGTGTCCTGCTCGTACCGGCGGCGGTACGGCAGCTTCGCCGTCGGCCTGCGCACCTGGGCGCAGGCCGAGCTGTGCTCGCTCTACCTGCGCCGCCTGTTCGCGGGCGAGGACTGGCTGGACGTCCGGTACGAGGACTTCGCCGCCCGGCCGGGCGAGGTGCTGCGCGAGGTGTGCGGCTTCCTCGGCCTGCGGTACGAGGGGTCGATGCTGGACTTCGGGCGGCACCGGTACCTGGGCATCGGCGGCAACCCGACGGTGAAGGCGGCGGGGGACGGCGCGATCCGGCCGGACCACCGGTGGCGGCGCGAGCTGGGCACGCGGCGGCGGCTGGCGTTCGGCCTCCAGGCGGGGTGGCTCAACCGGCTCAACGGGTACCCGGCCTTCGCCTGGGAGCGGCGGGCGCGGTAGCCGCCGGCGGTCGCCGGTCGCGGCGGTGGATCCGCCATGCCCGGGCGGGCGCGGTCACGCCGGTCGGCGGGCCGACGTGTCCCGCAGGTAGAGCAGCCAGCCGAGCGGCGCCATCGCGGCCCACAGGGCGCGCGCCCGCAGGGTGATCAGGCGGCCGGGCTGCCGGTGGGCGGGCACGCCCCGGTGGAACAGCGCCCGGGAGAGGTGTACGGCCGAGCGGGCGAAGGCCAGCGGGTCGTGGGGCAGCCAGGCGATGTCGAGGTTGAGCACGGCCGCGTGCGCGACGGCCTGGGACGCGGCGAACTCGGCGAACGGGCGGCGGCAGATGCGGTCGGGGCCCGCCTGGCGGTAGACGCGGGCGACCTCGTTGACGTGGCGCATGCGATGGCCGCGGCCGATCGCGCGCCAGACGGCGGCCTCGCCCACGAAGCCGCGGGGCGTCGTCGGGTACGGGTGGGCGCGCAGCACGTCGGCCAGGACCAGGTGGAACTTCTCGCCCCTGACCCGGTGCCGGTAGGTCATCTCCTGCCAGGTGGCGTCGACGACGTCGGCGGGGAACCGGTCGCCGACCAGGCGGCCGGCCTCGTCCACGCACAGCGCCGAGACGCCCGCGACGCCGGGGCGGTCCCGCGCGCGCCGCCAGTGCGCGGCGAGGCGGTCGAGCGCGCCGATGATCAGCATGTCGTCGGAGTCGAGCGGCGCCACCAGCTCGCCGCGGGCCACGGCGAGGCCCCGGTTGCGGGCGGCGTGCGCGCCGGCGTGCTCCTGCCGGATCCGGCGGACCGGGAACGGCGCGCGTTCGGCGAGGGCGGCGACCAGGTCCGGGGTGTCGTCGGTGGAGCCGTCGTCCACCACCACCCACTCCAGGTCGGTCCGCTGGGCGAGCAGGCTGGTGTAGACGTCCGGCAGGGTGTGCGCGCGGTTGTACGTGGCGGTCAGCACTGTGATCAGCATGTCGTCGCCTCCGTCGCAACACACCCTTGTTCACACATGGTAGCCGATCGTTACTCTATGTATTATCACCGGTATGGAGGAACGATCGGCGCGCGCCAGGGCGATGCGGCGGGCCCGACGCGCCGCCCGGTCGGCGGCGAAGGCGGCCCGCGACGCGGCGCTCCGGCGCGTGCCGGGGCTGGAGGGGCTGGTCCGGGCCGGGGCGCGGCGCGGCGTGATCCCCGCGCCGGTGTGGCGGCGGCTCCAGCCGATCGGGCCCTGCGAGCTGCACGCCCCGGACGGCACGCCGTTCCTGTACGTGCCGTTCGCCCACGACGGGCTCGCCCGGCACGTGGTGTGGACGGACCTGCGGCACTGGGAGACCGGCACCCACCGGGTGCTGTTCGGGCTGGCCCGGGGCGCCGGGGTGTTCGTCGACGTGGGCGCCTACTCCGGCCTCTACACCCTGCTCGCCTGCCTCGCCGACCGGAGGCTGCGCGCGGTCGCGTTCGAGCCGAACCCGCGCAAGCTGCCCCAGCTCGCCTGCCACGTCGCCGTCAACGGGCTGGCACACCGGGTGCGGATCGTCGGCGAGGCGCTGGGCGAGCGGCCCGGGACCGCCACGCTCGCCATCCCCTCCGACGACTCGGCCGCGTCACTGCGGGCCGCCGCCGCGGGCGAGCGGTCGGTGCGGGTCCCGGTGACGACCGGGGACGCGCGCCTGCGCGGGCTGCCGGTGGGACTGGTCAAGATCGACGTCGAGGGGCGGGAGGCGGAGGTGCTGCGCGGCATGGCCGGGCTGCTGCGCGCCCGGCGGCCGCACGTCATCGCCGAATGCCTGGAGCCCGGCGCGCTCGCCCGCGTGTGGCACACCCTGTCCGGCCTCGGCTACCGGCACGCCTTCCACCTCGCGCCGGACGGCCCGCGACCGCTCGGGCCCATCGGGCGGGGACCGGACGCGGCGTTCCCCCGGTGCCATCCCAACCACCTGTTCACCGCCGCGCCCATGCCGCCGGCCGGGGCGCGATGACGGACGCCAAGGCCCCGCGGGTGTGCCTGCTGATCGGACAGCTCGGTCTGGGCGGCACGGAGAAGCAGCTCGCCCTGCTCGCCGCCGGGCTGCGGGCGCGCGGGCTGCGGGTGAGCGTGCTGGCCATGTTCGACGGCGGGCCGTACGAGCAGGTGCTGCGGGCGGCCGGGGTGCCGGTGCTGAGGCTGGGGTTCCGGCGGCGGTCCGCCGGATGGTGGCGGATGCCGTACGGCAACGCCGTGGCGTTCGGCCGCCTGGTCCGCCTGCTGTGGCGGGGGCGGCCCGACGTGCTGCACGCGTACCTGTTCCACGCGTACACGACCGCCGCGCCCGCCGCCCGGCTCGCCGGGGTGCCGGTGGTGGTCGCCGCGCGGCGCAGCCTCGGCCGCTTCAAGCGGGGACGCCCGCTCGCCCGGGCCGCCGAGGCGGCCGCGGCGCTCCTCACCGACCACGTGGTGGCGAACTCCGCGGCCGTGGCCCGGGACGCCCGGCGGGAGCCGGGCATCCGGCGGGGCATGATCAGCGTGATCCCGAACGGGCTCACCGCCGACGCCTTCGGCCGCGTCCCGGCGGCGCGGATCGACACGAGGCTCCCGGTCGTGCTGTGCGTGGCGAACCTCATCGCCTACAAGGGGCACCGCCACCTGCTCGACGCCATGGCCGTGCTGCGGGGGCGGGGCGCCCCGTGCACGCTGCTGCTCGCCGGGGACGGCCCGGAGCGGGCGGCCCTGCGGGCCCAGGCGGCGCGCCTCGGGGTGGACGTCCGCCTCCTCGGCGCCCGCCGCGACGTCCCCGCCCTGCTGGCCAGGGCCGACGTGGTCGTCCTCGCCTCGGTGGAGGAGGGCATGAGCAACGCGGTGATGGAGGCGATGGCGGCGGGCCGCCCCATCGTCGCCACCGCCGTCGGGGGCACCCCGGAGCTGCTCGGCGGCCCGGAGGACGGGCCGCGCGGCATCCTGGTGCCCCCCGGCGACCCGCGCGCGCTCGCCGACGGGATCGGCCGGGTGCTGGGCGATCCGGGGGCGGCCGCGCGCATGGCGGCGCGGGCGCGGCGCTGGTGCCGGGCGCACCTGACCGCGGAGGCGATGGTCGAGCGGCACGTCGAGCTGTACGCCAGGCTGCTGGCGGACCCGCGGAGGCGGCGGCGATGTGCGGGATAGCCGGGATCGTCGGCACGCCCCGCCCGGACGCCGAGCCGGTGCGGCGGATGTGCGCGGCGCTCGCGCACCGGGGGCCGGACGGCGAGGGGTACCACGAGGACGAGCACGCCGTGCTCGGCGTGCGCAGGCTCGCCATCGTCGACGTCGCCCGGGGCGGGCAGCCCGTCTACAACGAGGACGGCACGGTCGTCGCCGTCTTCAACGGGGAAATCTACAACTTCCGCGAGCTGCGCGGGCTGCTGCGCGGCCGGGGGCACCGGTTCCGGGGCGACGGCGACACCGAGTGCCTGGTGCACCTGTACGAGGAGTTCGGCGACGACCTCGTGCACCACCTGCGCGGCATGTTCGCCTTCGCGCTGTGGGACGCGCGGCGCCGGCGGCTGCTGCTCGCCCGGGACCGGATCGGGAAGAAGCCGCTGTTCTGGACCGTGGTGGGGGACTCGGTGCGGTTCGCCTCCGAGCTCAAGGCGCTGCTGCGCGACCCGGCCGTGCCCCGGGACCTCGACCCGCTCGCGCTGCACCACTACCTGACCTACCAGTACGTGCCCGCGCCGTGGTCGATCTGCCGCCGGATCCGCAAGCTGCGGCCCGGCCACCTGCTGGTCTTCCGGGACGGGCGCACCGAGGAGCGGCGCTACTGGCGGCTCGACTCCCGCCCCCGGGGCGCGGTCACCGCGGACGAGGCGGCCGAGCGCCTGCGCGAGCTGCTGCTCGACGCCACCCGGGTGCGGCTGACGAGCGAGCGCCCCCTGGGCGTGTTCCTGTCCGGCGGGCTCGACTCCTCGGCGGTGGTGGCGGCGATGGCGCGGGCCGGCTGCGGGCGGCTCGCCACGTTCAGCGTCGGCTTCGACGACCCCGCCTACGACGAGCACCGCTACGCCCGCGTCGTGGCCGAGCGCTTCGGCACCGACCACCACGAGCTCGTCGTCACCGCCCCGGACGCGGCCGAGGTGGCCGCGCTCGCCCGGCGGTTCGACGAGCCGTTCGCCGACTCCTCCGCGATCCCCAGCATCCAGCTCGCCCGCGCCGCCGCCGAGCAGGTGACCGTGGTGCTCAACGGGGACGGGGGCGACGAGAACTTCGGCGGCTACCGCCGGTACGCCGCCATGGTCCGGGCCGGGAGGCTGCCGGTCCCCGGGTTCGCCCGGGGCGGCCTGCGCCGGTTGGGGGAGTGGCTCGCCGCCGGGAGCCGCGCGCGCTCGCCGATGCGCGACGCCGGGCGGGCGCTCCAGCTTCTCGGCCACAGCGGGCCGCGCCGGTACGCCCGGCTCATGTCGTACTTCACCCCCGAGCAGAAGCACGCCCTGTACAGCGGGGAGCTGCGGGCGGCGCTCGCCGGCGAGGACAGCTACGACCTGATCGACGAGGCGTTCGCCGCCTCGTCCGCCGACTCCGAGGTGGGCCGTCTCCTCGACGTCGACATCAACACCTACCTGCCCGGCGACCTGCTGGTGAAGTCGGACGTGACCACGGCGGCGAACTCGATGGAGGCCCGCTCGCCGTTCCTCGACCAGCGGATCATCGAGTGGTCGGCCGGCCTGCCCGGCGACCTGAAGGTGCGCTCGGGGACGACCAAGTACCTGCTGCGCCGGGCGATGGCCCGCTGGCTCCCCGAGGAGCTGCTCGACCGGCCGAAGATGGGCTTCGGCGTCCCGCTCGCCACCTGGCTGCGCACCAGGCTGCGACCGCTGTGCTGGGACGTGCTGACCGACGGGACCGCCCGCTCCCGGGGCCTGTTCCGGCCCGAGGCCGTCACCAGGCTGCTCCGCGAGCACGACGCCGACCGCGACCACGGCATCCGGATCTGGGCGCTGCTCCAGTTCGAGCTCTGGCACCGCGCCTACCTGGACGGCGCCCCGCCGCCGGCGGACCACGCGGCCGCCGGGGGCACAGCGCCCTGGCCCGCACCGGACGCCGGCGCGGCCGAGGACGACGGCCGGTGCCCGGCCGGGCCGGGCACCCCCCGAATCCGCGCGCCGTGAGCCCGCCGGCCCGGCAGGTCGCGCACACGCTGGTCGTGTACGCGGTCACGCGGGTGGTCCTGGGCGGTACGGCCGGCGTGATCGTGGCCCGGGCGCTCGGGCCCGCGGGGCGCGGGGAGTACGCGCTGCTGCTCACGGTGGCCACGGTCGCGGTGTGCGTGGGGCAGCTCTCCCTCGACCAGGCGCACGTGGCGATCTGGCCGGCGGCGCGGGCCCGGCCGGCGGTGGCGGCGAACGCCGTGCCGATCGGGCTCGCCGGGGGAGCGGCGGCGGCCGCCGCGGCGGCGGCGATCCTGCTCGGGCCGGCGGCCGATCTGCTGCCGCTGTCCGGCGGCGCGCCGCTCTCCGTGGCGCTGCTCGCGGTGCCGGGCCAGGTGATCGTCGGCCACCTGAACTCCGTGCTGACCCTGCGCGGCCGGGTCGAAAGGGTCAACTGGGCCGGGCTCGCCGGGGCGGTCGCGCAGTGCGCGGGGTGCGGGCTGCTCGCCGCGGCCGGGCTGCTCACCGTGGGGTGGGCGGTGGCGGCCTGGGCGGCGTCGGTGGCGGTGACCGCGGCCGTGGCGCTGCTCGCCGTACGGCCGCGCCCTGCCGACCTGGACGCGCGGACCGCCCGGCGCACGCTCGCGACCGGGCTGCGGCACCACCCGGGGGCGGTCGCGCTGTTCCTGCTGTTCCGCGTCGACGTGCTGATCCTCGGCGCGCTCGCGCCCGCGTCCGCGGTCGGCGGGTACGCGCTCGCCGTCGCGCTGATGGAGCTGACCCGGATGGCCGCCGACGCCATCGCCCAGGCCGCCCTGCCCCGGCAGGCGGACGGGGAGGTGGGCGACGCGTTCGCGCACACGGCGCGCGTCACCCGGCTCGCGGTGGCGGTGTCGGTCGCCTCGGTGGCGCTGATGTGCGCCGCCGCGCCGGCGCTCGTGCCGCTGGTGTACGGCCCCGCGTTCGGCGCGGCCGTACCGGTGCTGTTCACGCTCGCCCCCGGGCTGTGCGCGCTCGGCGCGAGCCGGGCGATCGCCGCCGTGCTGCCCCGGATCGGGCGGCCGCTGGCGGTGTCAGCGGCGCCGGTGGCGGCCCTGGCGCTGTGCGCGGGGCTTGCCCCGGCGCTCATCCCCGGCCTGGGCGCGGTCGGCTGCGCCGTGGCCGCCTGCGCGGGCCAGCTCCTGCTCGCCGCCCTGCAGGTGGCCTGGTTCCTGCGGGCCTCCCGGATAAGCCCCGCCGCGCTGCTGCCGGGCGCCGCCGAGGCCGGGCTGCTGCTCGGCGCGCTGTGCCGGCCACGGGTACGGCTCGCCCGGCGCGCGCCCGGCTGACCGGCGCCACCGGCCCCGTGCCGCCCGCACGGCCGCCACCGCCCCGGCCGGCGCGCCGGGGCGGTGCGCGAGCAGGCAGCCGAGGGCCGCCCAGAAGGGCGCCGAGACGACCGGGCTCCCCAGCGGGTTGGCGAGCGACAGCGCGGCGGCGGCCCAGCCGAGCACGATCGCGCGCAGCACGGCGAGATCCCCGGTCTGGCCGTGCCGCGCACCCAGCAGGATCAGCACCAGCAGCGCCGCCGCCGCGGCCACGCCCGCCTCGGCGGCGAACCGCAGGTACTCGTTGTGCGTGGTCAGGTACACGCCCACCATCGGCGACCGCTCGGCCAGCTCGGGGAAGGAGTGGTAGCCGGCCCCGCGCAGCGGCCGCTCGGCGATCACCCGCACCGCGAACGCCGCCACCCGCGCCCGCAGCGCGTTCCCGTCGGCCAGGTCCGCCGCGCCGCGGTCGCCCGAGCCCAGCGTGCCGACCGGCGGGATCCCGCCCGTGTACACCGCGGCCGCCACCACGGCGAGCGCCCCCGCCCCGATCGCCGCCTGCACCCGCGCCGGGCGGTCCTGCAGCACGACCGCGACGAGGCCCACGGCCACCGTGAGCGTCGCGGACCGGGACTGCGTGTCGATCAGCGCCACCGCGCACACCGCCGCGGGCAGCAGCCACAGCGCCGACCGGGTGTACCGGACCAGGCCGGCGGCCGCGATGATCGGCAGGGCGAACACGAGGCCGAGGTAGTTGGGGTTGCAGCCGAGCGCCTCGAGCCGCCCGCCCGTGTACTCGCCGGCGAGCAGCGCGTACCCGGCCGCCGCCGCGCCGGTGAGCGCGATCGCCCGGGTGACCGGGCGCGGGCCGGGTGCGAAGGCCACGCACACCGCGGTCAGCGCCAGCCCGGCGAGCACGCCGATCAGGTCGGCGAGCGCGACCGGCCGCGGCGCGGGCACGCCCAGGGCCTCGGCGATCACGGCGAGCGTGCCCGGGGTGCCCGGCGGCTCCGGCACGGGCACCGCGGGCGCCGCGAAGCTCGCCACGAGCAGCGCCGCGAGCAGCCCGATCCACAGGTACGGCGGGCGGAACGGCAGCGCCCGGCCTGCCACCAGCGCCGCGGCG
>Ga0065720_1003374_pt1 | contig 17635 bp, 33 predicted proteins | sample Thericmetagenome_FD_59107 | JGI IMG/M metagenome (GOLD analysis project Ga0065720, IMG submission 59107) | Thermophilic microbial communities from the Joint Bioenergy Institute, California, USA of rice/straw/compost enrichment - eDNA_2 v2... | ecosystem: Engineered > Solid waste > Grass >...
TGCAATTAATTTCACTTGCATCAACCGCTGCATCAAGCACGATAGAGAGGTCAACACTTCCTAACAGGAGGTTAGAAATGCGTGTCGATCATGGTGCCCTGGCCTACTNGACGGCTGAAGCCATCCCGGACTGGAAGGACATGGACCCGGAGGAGCTCGAGCGGAAGGTGACGNTCCATCTTTACGACATGCTGGGTGACGACCTGATGCCGACCNATCAGAAGGAGCTGCGCGAACTGGTGGACGACACGATCGCGAACCTCTGGGCNGTGCAGTAAAAAAATCAGTCGGCGGACGGATTTCCAATTGACCCGCTCGCCACCCCACCTAGAAGAAGAGAGTAACAACTGGCTAACACAGGAGGTGAATGCCATGACCCGCCAAGACCGCAAGGCCCTTCACAAGGAAATGCTCGAACACGGCGTGCAGTATCGTCTCGCCTACCGCTGGGCCGATGGCTATGTGCAGCGTGTCTATCAGCCAGCCGACGAAGCGCGAGAGCTGGCCGCCTGGGTGCGTGAAAACGGCATGTTCTGCCGCATGATGTACGTCCGAGACCTGAGCAACGGACGCTTCTGCCGCGTCTGACCCGCCCCATCGCACCTGACACAGGAGACCAACCGATGCGCCTCACCGCTGCCCTAGGCGAGCTTGCCGCGCTCACCGCGTTCCTCACCGCCCTCGTAGGCTGGCTGTACGTCCTCGCATGATTGGAGACACGACCATGACCATCGAAATCAACTATACTCGCGAGCTGCTCACCGTGGCCGCCAAGGCGCTGCGTGACCGGGATGTCGAAACGCTCGAGAAGCTGACCCGGATCGTGGTGGGCAGGGCGTTGCTCGAGGAGGAGACGGAGGCGCAGCTCGATCTGCTGAACGCCATGATCGAAGCGGTGTACGACCTGAACGACTATGAAGAGCGCTGACCGGAAGAGGAGGAGGAGGTGGCTCTACCTCCTCCTTCCCATAGCCCTGCCGGTCGCTGCTCTATGCTTGATCGGAGCGATCGCAATCAGGTTGAGCGACACGCTGGCTCCCGACTGAATGGAGGCCCTCCGGGGCCTCTTTTCTGATGTGCAATTAATTGCATTTTCCTATTGACCAGGTGCCGCCTCTTGTTACGAAGAGAGCATAGAACAAGAACCAGGAGGCGAAGTCGATGATCCAGATGATCCTCGCCCTGTTCCGTGGCAAGAAGGTTGAAGCCCGCATCCCGCGTGACCGCATGGCTCGGGCTCTGATGACCCCCGAAGAGCGCAAGCTGGCTGATGAGTGGATGGGCCAGGGCCGCCCGATCAAGTACCCGAAGCGCTGAGCAATTAATTGCACGGTGGGTGCATTTTCCCTTGCACTCGCTGGTCACCAGCATAAGAAGAAGATGTAGGTCACGAACACAAGGAGGTGAAAGATGACCCAGACGATCACCCGCCACCAGGAGCTCATGGACGCCGCGTATGACAGGTGGGAGAAGAACCCCGCCTGGTCGAAGAAAGACTTCTGGGCGAACATCGGGCCAGTGGAGCTCGAAGCCGTCTGCCTGGGGAACCTGAATTACCAGGTGGAGAACGGAGGTTTTCGCCAGTGGGTCGGCAACGGCTACTGCACTCCTGAGACGCTGTTCATCATCCGCCGGGTGCTGGTCAGACTGGGCAGCCCGACCGCCCAGCAGGTGCTCGACCTGATCGATGAGGTAGCCCGGATCGTGGAGACGTACGGCTCGGAGGATGAGATGGATGAATACGATTTCGAGCAGTACGTTGAGGAGATGGACCCGCTCGACGGACGCTTCTACCAGCTGAACAAGCAGCTCATGGAGGAACTGGAGGCGTACTTCCGGAAGCAGTGAAATTAATTGCAGGGGCGGGTGCATTTCCACTTGCATCCGCCGCCCAATCAGCAAGAAAGAAGATGTAGTCACAACCCACATCTGACAGGAGGTTTCAGATGAGCAGCACGAAGTTCTACAGCAAGAAGTCCGTCGCCCTGGGCATCGCCACCAAGATGACCCGCCAGACCGGGGTGGAGCACATGGTCTATGAGCTGGAGGAGGGATTCTTCGTTGCCCCCGCTACCAAGGCCGAAGAGAGGAAGCCCCGCAAGAAGCGGGTGAAGACGCCCGTCCTGGTTATCGCCCAGCTGGCGCACCACAGCCCGCAGTACCTCGACCTGATGATCGACGGACGGAAGGTGTATGTCAGCAAGAACGTTCCGACCAGCCTGGAGATCGATGAGGAGGCGCGGATGGTGAAGATGATGGTCCCCCAGTTCTACGCCGAGAAGAAGCAGTTGCCGTTCGAGGTGGCAGCCTGATTGAAACAGCAGCTGGGTGGGGAGTTGATCGCTCCCCGCCCCCCAACAGGAGGTGAAGCAGATGAAGCCCCATGACCTGGATGCCGTATACGCCAAGCAGCTCGAAGCCCAGAAGAAGGCGACCTACATGAAGATGGCGATCTGGGCGGTGTATGCTTCGATGCTGATCGCTCTCATCGCATTCGCTGCACTGAAAGGCGTAGAAATCGCAGCTCGCCTGCAGCAGGTGTTCTCTGCTGCCCGTCTGACCTGACAGCTCGGCAGGATCGGCGGCCTTGGGTGCTGCCGGTCAGGGCGATTTACCTCTCCCGTACACACCCCCTCGTTCTCGTCGTCGTAGTAGCAGTAGGTGGCACCCACCCATCTCGTCGCCGTAGTAGTCGTAGGGCACCTTTTCGTCGTAGTAGGGCACCCCATCTCGCCATAGCACCCCCCACCCCCTGTTTCGCTACGGTTTCGCAAATGGAAATCCTGTCGGGTCGTAGGGCAGTAGGGCAACTTTTTATCTGGGCGCGGGCAGTGGGGCGCGGGGCAGGGCACTGGAAAAATCGGTTTCGGGACAAATAAAGTATAAAAATCAATCACTTACGGTTTCAGTTATCCACTGAAATTCATTGCAACACGCACGGCAGCATGTACGATCAGGAAAGGTCCAGGATGGACGGATCGATCTGACAATGGAGGGCATTAGATGAACGACAAGGGCTATGTCACATTGGAGCAGGCAGTGTGCCCTGCGTGCGGGAGGGCGTTCGAGACCGGCAATCTGTTGCTGGATCAGAGGCTGAGGAAGAGGTTCGACCGGTTCACGGTGACAGGGTTCCAGATGTGTCCCGAGGACCAGCAGAAGATTGATGCGGGGTACCGGATACTGGTGGAGATAGATCGGGCGAAGTCGGATGACATGACACCGGAGGGCGTGTACCGGACGGGTGAGGTGGCGTACATGCGGTGCGAGGTGGCTGACGACGTACTGCCGGGCAGCAAGGGGCATCAGTTTGTGTGGGTGGGGCCGGGTGTCATTGCTCGTTTGCGGGAAATGGTGGGCCAGTAGCGGGATTGATCCAGGTGAGGAGTGCAATTAAGTGCAGACACGGGTTGCGTTGTTCATGAGCAGAGAGGGGAGCAGTGACTGCACAGAAGCGTAAGCGCATCACGCACAAGAAGTGGAAAGCCCTTGGAGGGACGGGCAATCCCAACCTTGTCAGGGAGCTGCAGCCAAACGGGAAGTACGCCTACTACGTCATCATTGATGGCAACAAGGAAAAAGCGTGAGGGCAGTTGCGATTGCTGCCGTACTTGGAGGTACCTATGGCTAAGGATGAACCGATCCTGAAATTTTTCGACTACAAGCACCTGCCGACTTATTTGCAGGAGGTGTCGAAGGAGTTTCACGACCTGGCCCAGCACATCGTGAGCAAGCTGCCGGATAATGAGGAGCGTGCCATTGCCCTGCGCAAGCTGTTGGAGGCGAAGGACTGCGCGGTACGGGCACGGCTCTTCCTGTGACGGCTATCACCGTGATGAGGGAGCCCGACGCACGCTACTCACACGACCCGCCATATTGCGTTTGCGCTGCAATTAATTGCATATTTTTACCGGTGCGGAATCGGTAGAGGCGGGAAATGGAGGCTGATGATTGTGACTTTGATCATGATCGGTTGGCGTCTTGTGTCGGGAAAGAGAGCTTCGAGAGCGCTGTGCTGGCCAGCACGGTCGCCAAGCGACGGAGCAGGCGGGGCAAGCCCGGCGAAGCGTACAAGTGCCGCCACTGCAAGAAGTGGCACATAGGCTACCGGACCCGGTGGAAGTCGAAGGATTAGATAAGACTGGTACTGAACGGTGTAGCCCGTCACCCATGGGCTGCACCAGCTCCTGATCTTAGGGTTTGCCCTGCGGGGCATTTACGTGGTTGAGGAGCGAGCTCAGCCCCCGGTTGACGAGTTGGGGCAGGACGCTGGCGGGGGCACCGAAAACCGAAAAATAATTTCTCCGGAAAAGGCAAAACCATTGCCTTCGTTTGGCATACCCCTACAGTAACAGACAATCCACTAACCAGGAGGGTTACGAAATGTGGATCAACCTGACCCCGGAGGAAATTGAGCAGATCGTGTGCGCGCTCACAGTCCTCGACAGCATGAAGATCGAGGACACGAGCCAGCTGCGAAGGAAATTCGCTGATTGGGAGAAGACCCAGCAGGGTCGGGAACACATCATCCAGGCCGCCGTGGCCCGATACGAAATGGGGCATCCTTGGACGGATGGTGACATCGACATCGATGAGGACGCGATCGTGTCCATCAGCGATGAGGGCGCTTACGTCATGGGCTGGTTCTGGGTCAACTTTGACCGGGAAGGAATTAACCCTGACGAGCGCAATTAATTGCGGCGGGGCCGGTGCGAGGTAGAGAGGGGCCGTTAACAATCAAGGAGGCTCCCATGATCCGACACTTGAGGCCGGACCCTGCCCGCAATGTGCAATTAAATGCAAAACAAAGGCCAAAGGAGATGATCATGACGTATGAAAAGTCAGCCCGGTTGACGCAGGAGGGGATCAAGGCGCTGCACCATCAGCTCGGGGAGCTCCTGTTGGATTTTCGGAGTGTCAGCCTGACGGCGAGGAATGACTCCGACGAGCTGACCCGCCTCATTGGTGAGTATCGCAATGCCCTCGAACAGCTTATCAATGAGTTAACCGACCTGCGCGAACGTATGGCCAAGGAAAAGGTCTTCGATTTCGGTAGGATGGAGCTCGCCCTGCGTGATGCCAATGAGAAGGCACGCAAGATGGGCGATGCCCTCGATCGCTTCAATGCCCGCCCTTTCAGGGATGCACCCATTCCTTCCGAGGTCCAGGATGGTCTGATGGACGCGCTGGCGGACGCGCTCGGTCAACCACGGTTGAAGGGGAAGGAGGATGTTGATGACGAACCTATTCCGAGATTTCTCACGGCTCCGAAGGACTGAGCACAGGCCCCGTCAGTGACGGTAGAGACGTGAAGGGCCGCAATTAATTGCGGCATGGTTAATTCACCGATGAGATAAGTGTTCAGGACCGTGGAAGGTTAGGATGGCGATCAAGATCATCAAGAAGAGACATGCGCCAGAAATGAGAGAACCTGCCCCGCTGGTCGAGGAACTCTCAGAACCTGTGGAGAAACCACGGTCCAAGGAGATCAAGGTCGCCTCCAGCTTGGAAGAGCTGCGGGCGGCCCCTCCGGGGACTGTGAAAGTACCTGAGCCCACCGTGTGTTCGTTCTGCGGGCATGCCTACGTCTTCCCGTGCCATGGGAAGAGCGACACCTGCATGAACGCCAAGTGGGTACGAGAAAGAGGAGGCAAGAGTTGAATCTGTATCGCGTAGAAATGAGGCTGGCGGCTACCGCGTACATCAAGGCGCAGTCGGCGGGGGAGGCAAAACGCATCGCGGCTGTGCTGAGGGACAAGATCGTCTTCGTGGAAAACTCGGGCGAGATCGAGGTGTCCGTGTTGCCGTTCGACGACCCGAAACTGCCGAAAGTGTCGTTCTCGCCAGTGGCAATATGTCAGGGGCCGTATCACGAGTTCGAGCCGGACCTGGTGGTGCTGAGGCCGAGAAAGAGAAAGTGAGATCGCATGCCGATCATCATCAAGAAGAAAGCGAAGGCTCCGACACCGGAGCCTCTCGTTGACGGGGAGCCCCCAAAGCCAACTGGTGGGCGGCTTCTCGACGGTAAGTGCAGGGCGATCATCAAGACCCACCCGAACGCCATCGTGGCGTGGTGGCTCATCGCTTCGTACGCCTACTACATCCACGACAAGCCGATTCTGTCGGACGGGCTTTACGACGAGCTGGCCAAGACGATGCTTGACCGCTGGTCCGATATAGAGCACCCGCACAAGCATCTGATCACGGAGGAGAACCTGAAAGCGGGTTCCCTGTTCAATCTGTCCGCCGAGCAGTACCCGTCCATTACGAAAGGGGCGGCCTCGCAGCTGATCAAGTCCGCTTGGGGTGTCACGGTTCCTCTGGTATAAGGGATGCAATTAATTGCACCCAAGGAGGTGACCATGAGCGAAGATGTCCTTGTCGGGCTGCCGGAGGCTGTGCGCCGGATCAACGACCCGGCTGTAACCGTAACCTCGCTTCTCGCGGCCATCAGGGAAGGACGCCTTCTCGCCCAGGATGACGAGACGAGGCCGGGTCGCAAGCTGGTGACGGTGGCCGCTGTACGGCAGATGCTGGATCAGAAGCCTGACCCCGAGCCAGAACCCGAGCCGGATAGGCCGATCATCAAAGGTCTCAAGAAAAAGGTTCGTTTGAGGAAATGAACACCACGTTTCTGCTGATGGCCCAATATGGGGGCAAGGCCATCATTTCGGTCGAGGAGATTTGCCGGGACTATTTCCCGCATCTGACGCCGGAGAAATTCGTGCGCAAGGTGACGATAGGTGAGATCAAGCTGCCCCTGATCCGCATCGAGAACAGCCAGAAAGCGGCGAAGGGCGTGCACCTGCAGGACCTGGCCGATTACCTCGACCGTCAGCGCGAAGCGGCCCTCAAGGAATTTCAGAAATTCCACGGATAACCGCTCATTTCCCACTATTCCCGTAGGAGCAATGCTACAAATCTGCTACGGGCCGTGTAGCAACGCTCTAACCTATTGAACTTTCTGGTGCTTCTGGACTGTCGGTCCAATCCATCATGGGGGCCACGGAGAACCGCCAATGACGCGAAACGCCAGTTTTTCCAGTGAGTTCAGGCACTTGGGTTTTCCAGAAAGTTGAGGCTGCAACGGAAAGGGCTGACTATTTCTGCCCGTTCTATCCCATTCCCGCTTGTTTGTTGCTACGGATTTGCTACACAGACCCCGCTTGGGGACAGCAGTTAAGGCCGTGTAGCAAATCAGGGGGAGCATGGGCACCATAGTTGCTCGGAAGCGGAAGGACGGGACGATCGGGTACACTGCTCAGATCAGGATCAAGCGTTCCGGACTTCCACCTTACACGGAATCCCGCACGTTCGACAAAAAGGCCGTTGCACAGGCTTGGATGACGAAGCGCGAGGCTGAGCTCCAGGAGCCCGGAGCCATCGCGGCGGCGCTCAACCCAGAACCGATCTTGGCCGATGTGATCAACCGGTACCTAGACGAGATGGGTGCCGTGAGCGAGATCGGCTCCAACAAGTGGTACACGCTCAAGAGGATCGCCGCCAGCGAGCTTGGGCAGGTCAAGGTTTCGCAGTGCACGAGCCAGGCCCTCGTCGATTTCGCTCGCCGCCGCGTCATGGAAAATGGGGTCAAGCCCTCGACCGTCAACGGCGACCTGATGATCCTGCGCAGCGTGTTCAACGTGGCGGAGCACGCCTGGGGCTACAAGCTCGACCCAGCTGAGATGCAGAAGGCCCAGGGTGTCTCCAAGCAGCTGAAGCTCATTGAGAGGGCGGATGAGCGGGACCGTGTGCCGACCATGGAAGAGCTCAACGACCTGATGCGGTACTTCTGGCACAAGTGGAAGGCGCGACCCTACTCGACCCCGATGATCAAGATCGTCCCCTTCGCCATTTTCACGACCCGCCGTCAGGAGGAGATCATCCGCCTCCGGTGGGACGACATCAATTACGAGGAGCAAAAGATGCTCGTTCGCGACGTGAAGCACCCCCGAAAGAAGAAGGGGAACCACCAATGGTTCAAGCTGACGGACTATGCCTTGGAGATCATTATGTCCATGCCCAAGGTGTCCGAGTTCATCTTCCCGTTCGAGACGGACGGAATCAGCGCCGCGTTCACGCGGGCCTGCGACTTCCTCGGGATCGAGGACCTGCGATTCCATGACCTGCGCCGGGCAGGCGTCTCGTGGCTGTTCGAGATGGGCTGGGGCATCCCGCAGGTGACGCAGGTGAGCCTGCATAGGGACTGGAACATGCTGCGCCGGTACACGAACCTCAAGAAGGTGGGGGATCGCTACAAGGACTGGAAGTGGCGCAAGATCGCCGTCGAAGCCCAATGGGACTGGACCAGAAGTAAGCACCGCAAAATGCGCGGGGCTATTGACCCATGATTGCTTGGGTCGTTTTATGACTAGAGAGCAATTAATTGCAAGGAGTCGCGAGTGAGAGAGAATGACGGGCCAAGAGCTATTGCCGGGCTGTTCTACATCGGCGTCAGCCTCGCGCTAATCATCGCGCTATGGAGAATCGCGGGTGCCTTGGAGAACCTGGTCGAGATGGCGAGGTACTGGCCGAGATGACTTATCGCTGAAATTAATTGCGTGTGGGGCAGCTGATGAACACGAAGGTCGAAGAGCTCAGGAGCCGCATTAACGAGATCATCGACGAGCTTATGACCGAGTACCCCGAGGAAGGATTCCTGCTGGTGAGTCTGACCGATATAGGGGACGGCTCCGTGATCATGGCGGCCAGCAACATCAACGAGGGCGATGTTGCTTACGTCATGGAGCACCTGAAGGACCTGGAGGACCTGTCCGAGGCTAGGAGCCTCAACTGATGAGCTCGGTAAGGAAGGCCGCCGTAGTCATCAACGGGTATCCGAGTTCCGGCAAGGACACTGCCTGCAGATACGTGATCCAGCACCTGAAGCGGAAGGGCTGGCGCGGCAACACGATCAGCTCGGTGGACCCCGTGCGCAACATGCTTCGGTCCATGGGAGTACCCGTGGACAACAAGACCCAGAAAATCCGCGATTTGATGGCGGAGGTGCAGTTCGCCCTCAACAGGTACGAGTGGTTTCCGATCCAGATGTCAGCTGGCCAGGTCACGTCATGGCTTAGCGAGGAGAACACGCCCGGACTGTGCTTCGTGCACATCAGGGAGACGGACGCGATAACGCGGTTCCGCGCCCTGCTGGCCGATACTCAGATCGAGACCTACACGCTCTTCGTGGATCGCAAGAAGGCAGCCCGAGGGGACTTCACGAACGCGGCTGATCGCGAGGTGGAGACGGCGCTCTATGACGTAGTTATCGACAACAACACCACCATGGATGACCTCCATGACCGGTGCGTCCGGTTTGCTGAGCGAATAGTGGAGGGACCTATCACAGGAGGCATTCGTTTTGTCTAGGGTGTGCAGATGTACCTGAATGACAGGCAACGCATTGAGCTGATGCTACCGCCCCAGGTGATGTTGGCGGTCCTTATAGACGGGGTGAATGACCCCGATCATCCCGATGCAATTAAATGCAGGGAACTGCTCGTAAAGGCATCCACCGAGCCGATCCAGGACCTACCACCAAACAAGCAGGTGCAGCTGACAAGGCGCGTGATGCGTACGCACCTCGAAGTCACGGCGGCCTACCGGAAGGATGGGATGAGGACCGACAAGCTCGGTCTCATCGCCTACTACTGGCTCAAGGCCCTGCTGGATCAGGACTATCTGGTGCTTGGGCCGGAAAGCTATTTCTCGCAGGCGCTCGATCTGTTCCTGCCCGCAATCGAGCATGCGGCCCAGATCGAGAAACTCGACAAGTCTGCTCAGAAAAATGCCCGCAAATTCCTCGCCCATCTGCAGAGCCTGGGCTTCTACCAGGGCGTAAGCCCCGAATCCATCGGCTGAAGTTTCTCGGGAAACTGTATAATTTTGGCGTCAAGGGCCTCCTCGGCTCTTGGCGTTTTTTGTGTGCCACGGTAAATTGCAATTAATTGCATGATGGAGGCCCGGAATGTTCACGACGATCGATTCAGAGGGAAAACCCGTAAAGATCGCCAGTGAGGTCAACGCACAGGGCGAGCACACCCTGAAGGTCACCGGAGTGTCGGGCGGAAGCGGCGGCGGGCCGATCGAAGGACCCATCGAAGTTGAGGGACCGCTCACGGCTGAAGAGCTGGCGGAGGCCGGACTCGCCACGGAGAGCAAACAGGACGCTCTGCTCGCTGCTCTGCAGGCCCTCGCTCCGGCTACGCGGGCCGAGGCGGTGGTCCCGAGTGACACGGTTGATCTCACGTATCCATCCCGTGCGATCTGGGTGGGAACTGGTGGTGATGTTGCTGCGGTGATCGACGGCCAAGCCATCGTTCACAAGAACGTCCCGAGTGGCACGCGCCTCGACATTCGCGCAACTCGCATCAACGCCACGGGCACGACTGCTTCTGACATGGTGGCCTGGTCATGAGGATTTCGCTCGGTCTAGGGTTGGGAAACCAGGCCAGGCCGCCAGTAGCGCAGGCGCTGGACCCGCTCGATCTGTTCCGGAACGGCGAGAAGGGTTTCGTGCTCGATCCGTCCGATCTGGATTCTGTGTTCCAGGACATTGGCGGGACCTCCCCTGGCGGGGGCGGCTTGCCCGTGTCCGTGGTGCTGGACGCCAGACGACAGAAGGTGGTCGTGCCCGTACAAGCCCTCATCAATGGCTCGTCGATACCGCTTGATAACTTTACGCCAAATGGTCTGGACTTCACCGCCAGCACCGAAGACGCCGGTGGTATGGTCTACCAGCTGGATCGGGTCCTCGGTCCTGGCAACCTGGTGCTCTTCGAGGCCCAGGTAACGTCTGGTGACGTTTATGTAACGTCTGTGCTCACGAACAGCACTGTGGGCGGTGGTACGTGGGGCAGCAACCGCGTCTTTCTGGATGACGGGTACAACCGCTACTTCCTGTTCTGCAACCGCGTCTCTGGGGTGATGTACCTTCAGGTCTATGTCGGTGAACCGGTGGACCTGATCGAGTTCTCCGATGTCCAGATACACTACGTGACGGGCATCCATGCCATTCAGCAGGTGTCGGGGGAGCGCCCGATCCTCGATGTGACCAACGGGTCGTACGCGCTGGTGTTCGCTCCGGGGGTTGCCAATCTCGACACCGTTCTGCCGGAAGCGATCGACGGTCAAATCCTCATCGCCGGGCGCACCGGCATATTCATCGGAAACGTGAGCTATGCCGCGGGGTCGGACTTCCAGCTGGGTCCCGACACGTACACGGACGGTCCTGCTGGCGTTCTGGCTGATGTTGGGCCGGTGGTCGGTATGCTGATGATCGACCGGGAGCTCACGCCTGCCGAAATCACGCAGCTTGCTCAGTTCTACAAGGGTCGCGGGGCGGGAGACCTACTGGTGTGACGCACCAAGGGGGTGGCCCCTGAGCATCTACTCACGGAGGAATAGGTGTCCGTAACGATAGAATATAGCAGGAGAGCATCGAACACCGACGCTTTCGTCATTCTAGCGGAAGCGTGGAACGAGATGGTCCAGGAGGGGATTACGCCGGACTATCTGGGTGCACCGCCTATTCGCCCCGACACGGAGGTTTTGTACGCCACTAGTAAGGATGGCGACATTGTTGGGGTGCTTGCGTGGCGTCATGACCCAACCCAGGAAGCCTATGTGGTTTCCATCGGCTACGTCGAGCCGTCCAGCCGAAAGCAGGGCGTCTTCCGTCAACTGTACGAAGCCCTGAAACAGCGAGCTTACCGCAACGGGGTCCCGAAGATCGTGTCAGAGGTCTACGCCAGGGGACCTGGGGCCGAAGTCTTCAGACGGTTAGGGGCGACTCAGGTGTCGATCACTTACGAACACAGGGTGTCGTAGGGGGTTAAGATGTCCGAGGGTAACTTCTGGGGAGAGCTGATACGGAGCTTGCGAGAAGAGAAGGGAATTTCCCAGCGGGTGCTGGCCGAGCGCGCTCGCGTTAACCGATCGACGTTGCGGCGCATCGAGGCGGGAAAGACTTCAGGGGACATCGCCACAATGGAGCGGGTTCTCGATTTTCTGGGCTACGAGCTGGAAGCGCTCGACAAGGAAGGGCAGCGGATTTCGCTTGAAGAGCTGCAGGAGCGCCAGAAATTGCGAGACGAGCCGTCCGTCAACCGCCTGCTATCTCTCCGTCTGGCCTGAATTTCTCATTGATAACTGCAGGATCAGGGGCAGTCTAAGTCCGTAAACCACGCTCACCACGGAGGGTAGAGTGACGGACTTGAAAGCCCCTGACCTCACGGAACTCGAACAGCTCTGCGATTTCGCCCAGACCCGTCTCGAGCAGCTGAACGGGGACACCGGTTTCGACGATTTAGACGAGGACCCGCCCAGTGAGTGGGAGTGGGGCTGTCTGCACAAGACCCGAGCCTGGCTGGAGAAGCTCAAGAACCTCACGCCTCAGCAGGAAATCGACCTGGCTTTGGAGGTGCTCAAGAAGCATCAATCCAACCCGAGGATCAGGACATTTCTCGATCTTTCGACTGGCCACCTAACGGAGGAAACTCGCCTACGCTGGGCGAATGGCGAGTTCGACAAGGTCCTGACTTACGTCGCATCCCCTTACGGGTGGTGGCTGTGGACCGGCTCCGAGGAAGGGCTTATGCAACAGGTGCCCTCTGATATTCACGCGGTCGTGGCCTACGCCAGGAATTTCGGGTGTGACTGGATAAATTTCGACCGAGATGCGGCTTACGTGAACGATTTGCCGGTCTATGAGTAGCGTAATTAATTGCGGAGGGCGCGATGATTAGAGTGATGTCGTTTTCGTACCGGATGGGTATCCCAAAAAACGTGGACATGGTGTTCAACTGCCGGGTGCTGAGGAATCCGCACCTTGTCCCTAGACTGCGTGAGCTCACCGGAAAGCATCCTGCCGTTCAGGAATACGTTCTGGCCGACAGCAACGCTCTGCTCATTCTCAAGGACGCCCTCGCATCCGCGGAGGACGGAATGACGATCGCCTTTGGCTGTTACGGGGGCAGGCATCGATCCGTGACCATGGCCGAGAAGCTGGCCGAGGAGCTGAAGCGTGCGGGCTCGGAAGTCGAGCTGGTTCACCGTGACCTGTAGTGGATTTCAGTACACCCACGCCGTGAAACCTTGCCTATTCCCGTGTTCGCAGTTATGCAATTAATTGCAGAAGGAACACGGAGGTTCATGGCGTGGATACCATTCCGTTCGCGCTACCCGACATTTCCGATTGGGAGAGGGCTGCAGTCGATCACTGCCTGAAGTCAGGCTGGTTGACCTCGGGCCGAAAGGTTAAGGAGTTCGAGGAGGCGTTCGCGGCTTATGTGGGAGCCAAGCACGCCATAGCCGTCAACAGCGCCACCATGGCCGCCCTCCTGATCCTCGATGCGCTGGGGGTCGGGCCTGGCGATGAGGTGATCGTTCCGACTTACACGTTCTCTGGCCCGGCCATGATGGCCCACCGGCTCGGGGCCAAGGTCGTTCTCGCGGACTGCTTGCCGGGGTCCTACCAGATCGACCCAGATCAGGTCCGGCGCAAGATCACGGATCGGACCAAGGTCGTCATGCCGACCCATTTCGGCGGGTCCGCTTGCGCAATTGATCAATTAAAGGCGCTGTGTGACAGCCGCGGTATAGCCATCGTGGACGACGCGGCGCACGCCTTCCCGACGCGCTATCCGAGCGGTGACCTTGTTGGGAATGGCACGTACACCCGAGCGACGTTCTTCAGCTTCTACGCCACCAAGACCATCACGACCGGCGAAGGTGGGATGGTCACGACCAATGACGACGATCTCGCGAAGCACATCCGCCATCTGAGGCTCCATGGCTTCGACCGGGCGATCTACGACCGGTACACGAACATAAAGACGGGCTGGCGCTACGACATTGCCTATCCGGGTTGGAAGGCGAACATGACCGACATAGCCGCGGCCATGGGGATCGTGCAGCTCAAACGAGCCGACTTCATGCGGGTCGCCCGCACCGAGATTGCCGCGCTCTACGGCAGGAATCTCGCAGACCTCGAACATGTCATCCTGCCCAAGGACGACAAGGGCAGCGCCTGGCACCTGTACCCGATCCGAGTTCGCCAGCGTGACCGGTTCATCGAGGAGATGGCCGCTCGCTGCATTCAGTGCTCGGTCCATTTCATCCCGCTTCACCAGCACAGCTACTGGCGGTCGGCGGTTGCCGGGAACGAGGAGTTCCCGAACGCCGATATGGTGTTCGCCCAATCCGTCAGCCTACCGATCTACTCGACGCTCACCAAGGAAGAGACCGACCGCGTGATCGCCGCGATCAGGGAAGTGGAGGGAAGCCTTGCTCGCGGGACTGAATGAAGACCTGGCCTTCCCGCTCCTTCTGCCCAGGCCGAAGATTTCAGAGCGGGGTCCGTATTACTCGAGCGTTAAGGGTCGGCGCGTGCTGGTGACCGGCGCAGGCGGCTCCATCGGTTCCGAGCTCGTCATCCAGATAGCCGGGTCGAAGCCCGAGCATCTCGTCATGACCGACCATTCGGAGCTGAACCTATACGAGATCGACAGCACGGTCCGGCAGGGTGCTCCGCAGCAGTCGAAACTGGCGGCCATCCTCGACGTGCGGGACCGTGAGGGCATCGCCAGCCTGTTTGCGGGTGAGAAGCCGGACATCGTGTTCCACGCCGCAGCGCTCAAGCACGTGCCCCTCCTCGAGAACGCGCACAACCTGATCGAGGCGGTTCTCACCAATCTGGTGGGCACCATGAACGTGGCCGACGCCTGCGCCCGGCATGGGATCGAGATGGTGCTCATCAGCACGGACAAGGCCGTTCATCCGACCTCGACCATGGGCCGGACCAAGCGACTTGCCGAGCTGTACGTGCAGGCACTTGCCCGCCGCGAGATGAGCGACAAGTTCCTGCAGGTCCGCTTCGGCAATGTGATCGGCTCCAGCGGCTCCGTCGTTCCGTTGTTCCGCCGTCAGATCGCCCAGGGTGGTCCGGTGACAGTCACGCACCCGGAGATGACCCGGTACATGATGTCCATCAAGCAGGCGGTGGAGCTGGTCCTGAACTCCAGCGCCCTGCATCATGAGGAGGGCGCTGGTTACGGCCTCTACATTCTCGATATGGGTGACCCCATCAAGATCATAGACCTCGCTGAGCAGCTGATCCGGCTCGCAGGTCTCCAGCCCCACAAGGACATCGAGATCGAGATCATCGGCGCACGCCCAGGAGAGAAGCTCCATGAGGAGCTCGTCTATCCGTGGGAGCCGCTGCAGCAGACTCGGATCGAGAAGGTCAGGGTAGCGGTGCCGGAGCCCAACGAGGACCTGGATTGTGCACCTTTCGAGGAGCTGAGGAAACTCGCCTATGACCGGGAGCACGAAAGGGTTCACCGCCTGATGGCGGAAATCCTCTGTTTCTCCGAATTACAAATTGCCTAGGCCCGGCTCATAGCTAGGATGTCAGGGTAAAGACAAAACCAAGGAGTGGACGTGACATATCCGGCATTCATCAAAAGCAACTTGGGCCTGCTGGCGGATGTTTTGTTGGGGGTGCCGGAGCCGTCTGAACTCGATGAAAATGGCTGTTTCAGCAAGAAGTCCTGCGATGAGATCGAGGTGCTCCTGCTGAAATTCATCGAGAAGGAGATCAAGGCATTCTACATGCCTGATGAGGTCGGCCACGGCACGAACCCCAACAATAAGTGGAGGACCGCTAGCAGCCTGCAGAAAGCGATCCGGTATGGGCTGGATGATCATGCCCAGTTCACGGTGTCAGCCCTGTTCGACATGGACAAATCCTATGCGATGAAGCGGCTGGCGGTGATCGCAGTCGAGGATTGTCTGATGGGGAATCCGCTGTACACGGCGGCTTCACTAGCAATCCTGGGTCATGCAGCCTGGCGGAAAACTCTAGACGAGCGGCGTCTCCTAATCTGGCTGGCAGGGAAGCTGGCGGAAGGGCTCAAGGACAGGACCGCGGTGAATCTGTGTGTCTGGGCGGGGGTGGAGGACCTGGTGCCCAAGGACGAGTGGGCCAAGGCAACCGATGAGCAATTAATTGCAACGATGATGAACCGCGAGTTCACGTACGGCCAACGCATGTGTGCAGCGTGGCTGCTGGCTGGGACGAAGCGGTTTTCAGGGGGAGGCTTCCCTGACACGAACGATCGCAGGCCGACAGCGCTTTTCCGAACCATGGTGGAGATCGGGGTGCCGCGGCTACTCCTCTACATTTCGGCCAAGACCTGCAGCCGCCTGGGCGATGCGATGTTCGCCACGATCCCGCTGGTTCACGAGCTGCTGGATGAGTGTACCGAGGATTGGGTCGAGGAAAATGAAATCTACCCGCAGAAGGTCGGGAAGCTGCTCGGTGCGGCGTACGACAAGCACACGCGGGAAGGCAAGATCGCGATAAGCAGGTTCTTCGGGTCCTGCAAGGCGATGAAGCCGTTCATGAAGGCCGCTCCGGCGTCGGCCAAGGATTTCCTGCAGGGCATAGGCATTTTCCAGGCGGAGGGCGGAGTCCTCGGTCGGCGGTACGTCTACGGGCAGCATTGCGATGAGGTGACGAACCGGGCGAGGGGGCCGAGCCGGTTCAAGGTGCTGGGCGATCTCGCTGCTGAGTACGTGCCGACGATCCGTGAGAACTTGCCGGAGCTGAACGAAATCAGGGGGGACGTTCTGTGGGCGGCACTGCAGAAGAACTGAGATACGCGAATAAGGTTTGGGCCTACCAGAACAGGATCGACTGGCGGTTGGCGGCCCGCGTTGCCCTGCGCATGGCTGAGCTATGGCCTGGGGCCAGGGTGCTTGATTTCGGCTGTGGTCCTGGCCGTTTCAGCCGCATGCTGCATGAGAGCGGATGCGATGTGGTTGGGGCCGATGTCTCGGAGGCGATGCTACAGATGGCTCTGTCGATGACTTCGCCCGGCCTCAAATTTGTGCAGCTCGATCCGAAGGTCGGCCTCGACTACGACAGAGAGTTCGATTTCATATTCTGCCTGCACGTCCTTGGACATGTGGACGATCTCCACGACACGATCGAGCAGTTCCGGCGAGCCCTGCGCCCGAACGGGAAGGTTCTGGTCGTCAACCCGAACCTCCTGCATACGATGCTGCGCAAGCCGATCGACTGGATGACCGGGTACAAGCCGGACCCGACCATCAAGCATCGGTTCACGTGCGCCCAGCTCGCCCAGATCATGGCGCACCACGGGTTCGAGAAGGAGCAGTCTTGCTCTTGGGGCGGCAGATTCCTATTCGCCTACCCGCTGTTCATCGCCCGCTTCACCGTCAGCAAGGATTGATCCGATGTCTGGCAGTCTCTTGTACCCTGTCGCCATATTGGTGAACACGCGACCGGGCTATTCCGACTACAACCTGGGCCAGCAGCTAAAGAAGTACCTCGAAAGCCGTGGGGCGGAGGTCAAGGTTATCGACAAGAAGCAGTCGAACCTGTTCGGCCAAGTGGTGGGGCACCACCTCATTTCGTTCTACACGGATATGGTCTGGCCGTACTACAAGTACGCCCGCCACGTGCGTCCGAAGACGATCCTGCATATCCAGTGCATCGGCCCGAAGGTCTACCCGTACCACGAGTACGTCTGCTATCTCTCGACGCTCGTGAAGCCGAAGATGAGCGGCATTCCGGTCTATCACTTCAACGTGTCGCCCAGCACGG
>Ga0065720_1020035_pt1 | contig 17635 bp, 17 predicted proteins | sample Thericmetagenome_FD_59107 | JGI IMG/M metagenome (GOLD analysis project Ga0065720, IMG submission 59107) | Thermophilic microbial communities from the Joint Bioenergy Institute, California, USA of rice/straw/compost enrichment - eDNA_2 v2... | ecosystem: Engineered > Solid waste > Grass >...
CGGCGGCGCGGGAGGCGGCTGGACCGGCGGGGCGGCGGCCGCCGCGTCGGGGGGCGCCGGGGCTGCCGGCGGGTAGGAGCGGTAGATCTCGGCCGCCGCGCTCTCCTGGGCTCCGGTGTCGGCGGCGGCGATCGCCCCGGCCACGAGGGTCTGGTGGGCGACGGGCTCGGCCGTCTCGGCGGCGGGCTTCTCGGGCGGCGGCGCCTCCTCGATCCCGAGCACCAGCATCAGCGTCTCGGCCGCGGTGGGACGCCGGGAGGAGTCCTTGTCCAGGCAGCGCTCGGCGATCTCGCGCAGCGGCCCGCTCAGCTCCCCGAGGTCGGGGGCCTCCTTGACGACCCGGTTGACCACGGCCTTCAGCGAGCCGTGCCCGAACGGCCCCCGCCCGTTGGCCGCGTAGACGATGGTGGCGCCCCACGCGAACATGTCGACGGCGGGTCCCAGCGGACCGCCGGTGATCTGCTCGGGGGCCATGTAGGACGGGGTCCCGGCGATCCTGCTGGTCAGGATCGCCGTTCCCTCCAGCGCCCGGGCGATGCCGAAGTCGATCACCCGGGGGCCGCCGGGGGCCATCAGCACGTTGGCCGGTTTGAAGTCGCGGTGCACGATCCCGGCCTGGTGGATGGCGGCCAGGGCGGTGAGGGTGCCGACCGCGAGCCGCTCCAGGGCCGCTCCCCTCAGCGGTCCGCCGTTGCGGACCACGGCTTGCAGCGACTCGCCCTCCACGTACTCGCTGACCACGTAGGGCGGGTCGGAGTCCAGGTCGGCGGCGAGCACCTGCGCGGTGCAGAAGCGCGCGACCCGCCGGGCCATCTCGACCTCCTCGGCGAGCTGGGCGCGCAGCCCGGGAAGGTCGAGCGCGTCGGCGTGCAGCGTCTTGACCGCCACCCGACCGCCGTCGGGAGCGCTTCCGAGGTACACGACTCCCTGACCGCCCCGTCCGAGCCTGCCGAGCAGGGTGTACTCGCCGATGCTGGTGGGATCGGTGTCGAGCAAGGGGGCCGGATCGGCCATCGGTCCTCCCGGTCGTCTGGGTCCGCCGCCTCGGGTCCGGGTGGCGGCGGGCTTGAGACGAACCTACTTGAGAGTGCCGGTGGAGGTCATCACAGTCCCCTCGCGGGAGGTTCCCACCCACTCGGCCTCCAGGGTTCCCGGTACCTGCTGGCTGAGGGTCAGGACGCTCTCGTCGATGCAGTGGTCCTCGGGGTCGTAGGTCTCCGCGTAGTCGAACACGAGGGAGGTCTCGGTCTGCTCGGTGAGGACGACGGTGCCCCGACAGTCGAGGGGCAGCAGGTCCGCGCTGCCCCGGTCGGTGCCCTCGTCGAGCTTCAGCCGGACGATCCATTCGGTGACCGGCTCGCCGTTCTCGTCGTGCTGGGCCATCTCCCCGCTCCAGCTTCCCGCGTACTCCTCGGGGATGCCCTCGGAGACCGCGGGCTGCTCCGGTTCGGGTTCCGGCTCCGGCCACAACGCCCAGAGCGCACCGCCGACCGCGGCCAGGACCACCGCCGCAGCCGCGCCGACGACCAGCACCAGCCTGGAGCGTCGGTTGCTGTGCCGGGTGGACCGCGGTGGGGGCCACAGCGACATCTCCCGGATCGGAGACACCGCCGCAGGGCGCTCGCTCCGGTCGGAACTGGGGGGCGCGGTCACCGCTGTTTCCCGGTGGGGGGTTCGGGGTGAGGACTCTGGCGCGAATCGATCATCGCTTCCTCCAACGGTGCGAACGTGCGCGGAGGGGCCGTTCGCGATACAGCGAACCAGGATAAGACACACAAACCACCCCCACTCGAACAAAATATGTGAAGAAGCTCACACAGGGTGAGGGGTGCGCTGTTCCTCGGTCCCCGCCCGCCCGGGGCGGCCCGCAGCGGCGACGCCCCGGCGGTGGCAGTCCGCGAGGTGGCCGTCGACCATGCCCACCGCCTCCATCATCGCGTGGACGGTGGTCGGGCCGACGAAGCGGAAACCGCGCCGCCGCAGCGCCCGGGCCAGGGCCGCGCTCTCCGGGGAGGAGGAGGGGACGTCGGCGGCGGTCACCGGCGCGAGGGCGGGCGCCTCGGGCGCGTGGCGCCACACGAACTCCGCCAGCCCCTCCGGCAGGTCGAGGGCGGCGCGGGCGTTTCCGACCACCGCCTCGATCTTGGCGCGGTTGCGGATGATCCGCGGGTCGGCGAGCAGCCGTGCCACGTCCCGCTCGGTGAACGCGGCCACCGCCGCGAGGTCGAAGCCGCAGAAGACCTCCCGCAGGGCCTCGCGCTTGCGCAGCACGGTCAGCCAGGACAGGCCTGCCTGGAACGCCTCCAGGCTGAGCCGTTCGAACAGGCCCCGGTCGTCGCGGACCGCCACCCCCCACTCCAGGTCGTGGTAGCGCGTCAGGTCCGCCGCGCCGAGCGCCCACGGGCAGCGGCGCAGCCCGTCGGCTCCGACGGGGGCCGCGCCCTCGGGGAGGCCCGCCCCGGCCGCGGGCCGGAGCGGACCGTCCGTGCTCACCGGCGACCCCCGGCGACTCTGGACTGCTGTTCGGCGTACTCGGCGGCGCACTCCGGCACGGTGCCCTGCCAGGGGTCGGCGTCAGGGTCCTCGGTGTCGGGAGACTGCCGCTCCTCCTCGCCGACGGACGACGTCTCCCGCGGAGAGCGCGGGTACCACACCCGCGGCCGCTCCGCGGAGCTGCCGCGGTCGCCCAACCTCGCCTCGAGCTGCGCGATACGCGTGTCGCGCTCCTCGATGTCCGCTGCCACCCGGTCCAGCACCTCGTCCACGGCGCGCACGTGATACCCCCACAACGCCAGGGGCAGCCGTATCCGCGCCACGTCGCGGCCGGTCACCGGACGGTCCGCGGGAAGGTCGAGCGGGGGATGGTCGGCCTCGAACCGAGCCAGTTGCCCGCCGTGCCCCATGACCAGCACCGCCACGGTGACGAGCACCGCGAAGCCGGCCAGCGCCGTCAGGATCAGGATGGCTATCACGCCTTCGATCGTGCCACATCCGCGCCGTCGGCGGGGAGACCGGCGAACACTCTCCGTCAGGCGTTCTCCGCTTCGTGCAACGCCTCCTCCAACTCGGCCACGGCCTCTTTCTCCTCGACCGCCCGCTCCCACTCGGCGTGCGCCCGCCGGATGCTCTCGACGACCTCGTCGGGGTCGTCGGTGACCTGGAACAGGTCGGTGTCGTGCGGGGAGATCAACTGCTCGGCGAGCAGCCGCTCGCGGATCCACTCCACCAGGCCGCCCCAGAACTCGCTGCCCACCAGGATCACCGGGAAGCGGGTGACCTTCCCGGTCTGCACCAGGGTGATCGCCTCGAACAGCTCGTCGAGCGTGCCGAAGCCGCCCGGCAGCACCACGAACGCCTGGGAGTACTTCACGAACATCGTCTTGCGGACGAAGAAGTACCGGAAGGTGACCCCCATGTTGACGTACTCGTTGAGCGCCTGCTCGAACGGCAGCTCGATGCCCAGGCCGATCGAGGTCCCCCCGGCCAGGGCGGCCCCCTTGTTGGCGGCCTCCATCAGCCCCGGGCCGCCGCCGGTGATGACCGTGTACCCGGCCCGCGCGAGCTTGTCGCCGATCGTCTCGCCCAGCCGGTAGTAGGGGGTGCCGGGTTTGACCCGGGCGGAGCCGAACACGCACACGGCCCGTCCGACCTCGGACAGCATGCCGAAGCCCTCGACGAACTCCGACTGGATGCGCAGCACCCGCCAGGGGTCGGTGTGCACCCAGTCGGTGGGGCCGCGGCGGTCGAGCAGCCGCTGGTCGGTGGTGCTTCTGGGGATCTCCCTGCCCCGGTAGGTGAGGGGGCCTGCCTGTCGTTCCGCTGATCGAGAATCCGTCATGGCGCAACGTTACCCACTCGGGGCGTCGCGTAGAGCCCTTCTGACCAGGCCCGGCAGCCGACGGGGCCGGGTCAGGACGCCCCGGTGAGCCAGGCGGCCATGCGGCGCTCGGCCGCGGCGACCTGCTCCAGGTCCACCCACTCGTCCCTGGTGTGCGCCAGCGTGGGCTCGCCGGGACCGTAGTTGACCGCGGGGATCCCCAGTTCGGCCATGCGCGCCACGTCGGTCCAGCCGAGCTTGGCCCGGGCCTGGCCTCCGCCGACGGAGGCCACGAACGCGGCCGCCGTGGGGTGGTCCAGCCCGGGGCGGGCCGCCGCCGCGGCGTCGGTGACCCGCACGTCGAACCCGTCGAAGACCTCCCGCAGGTGCGCCTCGGCCTCCTGGAGCGTGCGGTCGGGGGCGAACCGGTAGTTGACGGTGACGACGCAGACGTCGGGGACGACGTTGCCCGCCACTCCCCCGGTGATGCCGACCGCGTTGAGCCCCTCGTGGTAGCGCAGGCCGTCGACCTCGGGTTGGCGGGGGGTGTAGGCGCGCAGCACGTCCAGGATGCGCCCGGCCTCGTGGATGGCGTTGCGGCCCATCCAGGAGCGGGCGCTGTGCGCGCGGACGCCGCGCGCGGTCACCTCCACCCGCATGGTGCCCTGGCAGCCGCCCTCGATCTGGCCCCCGGTGGGCTCCAGGAGCACCGCGAAGTCCCCGCGCAGCCACTCGGGGTGGCGGGCCGCCAGGCGCCGCAGCCCGTTGCGCTCGGCCTCGACCTCCTCGCAGTCGTAGAAGACGAAGGTGAGGTCGTGGCGCGGCTCGGTGACGGTCGCGGCCAGCCTGAGCTGCACCGCCACGCCGCTCTTCATGTCGGAGGCGCCGCAGCCGTAGAGCCTTCCGTCGACCACGCGGGAGGGCACGTTGTCGGCGGTGGGCACGGTGTCGATGTGCCCGGCGAGCACCACGCGGCTGGCCCGGCCCAGCTCGGTGCGGGCCACGACCGCGTCGCCGTCGCGCGTCACGGTCAGGTGCGGCAGGGACCGCAGCGCCGCCTCGACGGCGTCGGCGAGGGGCTTCTCCGCCCCGCTGACCGACTCGATGTCGACGAGGCGTGCGGTGAGGTCGCGGACGTCCGCGGTGAGGTCGAGCATGGCTGCGCTTCCGGTGCGGTTCGGGCGGTGGGACGGACGCCGGTCCCGGCCTCAGAGGGCCGGGACCGGCGCGGGAGGAGCGGTCAGGCGTTGACGCCGTGCTCGCGGAGCAGGTCGTTGAGCGCGAGCTTCTCGTGCTCCTGCCCCTCCTCCAGACGCTTGAGCACCAGCAGGCACGGCATGCCGAAGTCGCCGCCGGGGAAGCTCTTGACCCGGTTGGCGGTGACGCACACCGACCACGCGGGGGCCTCGCCGCGCTTGAGCTCCTCACCGGTCTCGGCGTCGAACACGCGGGTCGACGCGGTGAGGATGGTGCCCGCGCCGAGCTTGGCGCCGCGGCGCACCCGCGCTCCCTCGACGACCATGCTGCGCGAGCCCAGGAACGCGTCGTCCTCGATGACGACCGGGGACGCCTGCGGCGGCTCCAGGACGCCGCCGACGCCCACCCCGCCGGACAGGTGCACGTTCTTGCCGACCTGGGCGCAGGAGCCGACCGTGGCCCAGGTGTCGACCATGGTCCCGGAGTCGACGTAGGCCCCGATGTTGGTGAAGGACGGCATCAGCACCACGCCGGGCGCCAGGTAGGAGCCCCACCGGGCGATCGCACCGGGCACCACGCGCACCCCGTCCAGCCGGGTCTTCAGCGGGATGCGGTCGTGGTAGTGGAAGCCGCCGACCGTGGACTCCTCCATGCCCAGCACGCGGAAGCTCAGCAGGATCGCGCGCTTGGCGCGCTGGTCCACGACGACCTCGTCGGTGGCGGGGTCCACGAAGGCGACGCGGGCCTTGCCGGTGTCGATCTGGTCGACCGCGCTCACGATGACGTCGCGGGCCGCGGTGTCGTCGGGTGTGAGGTCGGCGCGGCGCTCCCAGAGCTCGTCGATGCTCTCGGGCAGCGGACTGGTGTACGAGGTGGTCATGGCTGGGAGCCTACTGGGTTCCGCTCCCGGCGGGAGAAACCGGGCACGCCCCGTGGTGTCAATCACGGCGTTCCTGCGACATCACTCCGGAACGGTCCGTAACATCGGATTCCAGAACCTCTGCGCCGCAGTGCGCATCGAAGCCTTGGGTCCACCCTGGACCGCTCCAACCTGCCCGTTTCACGCTATGGGAATTTTGTCATCTCATGGCGTGATTTCGCCCTGAATCTATATGGTCTGCTCGTGCCCAGAAAGCGTCGAAGGATTTCCGCGTTCGTCAAGATCCTGCTCGCCCTGACCGTGGCCTGCGGGCTGCTGGTCGGTGCAGGGATCTATGTCATGCGCTCGATCAAGCCCCTTGACCTGTCGCCCCCTCCCCCCGAGGACGGCTGCCGACTCGTCACCGAGGAGGACACCGACACCTTGGAGCTGGAACAGGCGGCCAACGCCGCGACGGTCGCCGGGGTGGCCTTCGCCATGGACCTTCCCCAGCACGCCGTGGTCATCTCCTACGCCACGGTGTGGCAGGAGTCGAAGTTCTACAACATCGAGTACGGCGACCGCGACTCCCTGGGCCTGTTCCAGCAGCGCCCCTCCATGGAGTGGGGCAGCCCCGAGGAGATCATCGACCCCGTCTACGCCAGCACCAAGTTCTACGAGGAGCTCGTGCAGGTCGAGGGCTACCTGGACCTCCCCGTCCACGAGGCGGCCCAGTCCGTGCAGCGCAGCGCCGACGGGTTCGCCTACGACCAGCACGAACCGCGCTCCCGGACCATGGCCGCGGCCTTCACCGGTACCGAGGGAGCCGCTTTGACCTGCTGGTTCCCCGAGGAGGAGGCGGGTCCCACCGACCTGGACGCAGCCGTGGAGGAGATGCGCCGCGTCTTCGGCGTCGGCCCCGAGGAGCTGGGGACCGTGCAGCGCCAGACCGGCGACCTCGGCTGGGCGATGGCCCAGTGGGCGGTCGCCCACGCCTCCGTCTACGGCATCACCTCGGTGACCTACCTGGACCGGCAGTGGACCGCCGACTCGGGCGAGGACGGCTGGCAGACCGTGGAGACGGTCTCGGAGGAGATCGTCCTGCGGTGAGCGGGCGGCCCCGGCGCCGTGCGGCCGGGGCGGCCCGCCCACCGGCCGGTCACAGCTCCGTGAGACGCTTGGCCGCGGCCGCCACCCGCTCGTCGGTGGCGGTGAAGGCCACCCGGACGTGCCCCGCACCCGCCGGGCCGTAGAACTCCCCGGGCGCCACCAGGATGCCCCGCTCCGCCAGCAGCCGCACCGACCCCCACCCGTCGTGCTCGGGGTGGCTGGCCCACAGGTACAGTCCCGCCTCGGAGTGGGTGATGCGCCAGCCCGCGCCCTCCAGCGCCTCGCGCAGCCGGGCGCGCCGCGCCGCGTAGCGCTGCTTCTGCTCCCGGGCGTGCCCGTCGTCGTCGAGCGCCGCGCGCATCGCCGCCTGCACCGGGGCGGGCACCATCATCCCGGCGTGCTTGCGCGCCGCGAGCAGTTGCCGCACCAGAGCGGGGTCGCCGGCCACGAAGCCCGCCCGGTAGCCCGCCAGGTTGGAACGCTTGGACAGCGAGTGGACGGCGAGCAGTCCCTCGTGGGAGCCGCCGCACACGTCGGGGTGGAGGATCGACAGCGGCTGCTCGCCCTCCCAGCCCAGGTCCAGGTAGCACTCGTCGGAGGCGACGACGACACCGCGCTCCCGCGCCCAGGCCACCACCTTGCGCAGGTGCGCGGCGCCCAGGACGCGGCCGGTGGGGTTGGCCGGGGAGTTGATCCACAGCAGCCCGGGCCGCGCGGGTCCCAGTTGCGCCAGGCCGTCGGCCGCGACCGGGGTGGCTCCCGCCAGGCGCGCGCCGACGTCGTAGGTGGGGTAGGCCAGCTCCGGGAAGACGACCGTGTCGCCCGGGCCGAGCCCGAGCAGGGTGGGCAGCCAGGCCACCAGTTCCTTGGAGCCGACGGTCGGCAGGGTCGCGTCGGGGTCCACCCGCACCCCGTGGCGGCGTTCCAGCCAGCCGCTGATGGACTCGCGCAGCGCCCGGGTGCCGTACGTCTGCGGGTACCCGGGCGCGTCGGCGGCCTCGGCCAGCGCCGCGCGCAACCGTTCGGGCACCGGGTCCACCGGGGTGCCCATCGACAGGTCCACGATGCCGTCCGGATGCCCGGCCGCGATCTCCTTGTACGGAGCCAGCCGGTCCCACGGGAAGGTCGGCAGCCGGTCAGCCACCGGACGCCGCTCGGCCATGGTCGCCACGTCCCCTCGTCACGTCGCCTCCCGCACCGTCCCGGTCGGCTGGAGCGGGTCTGTCGTCTGCCGTGTCCGCCCCGTCCCGGGGCATGAATCGACCACGCCGCCCTCCGCCCCCGCGGGGGACGGCAGCGGCGTGGTCGCCGTCGGCCGCCTCGGCTGCGGCGGCCGGAATCCGATCGCGTCTGCTACTCGTGGTCGCCCTGGGGCGGGAGGGCCGCCACCAGCGGGTGGTCCCGGTCGATCTTGCCGACCTTGGAGGCGCCGCCGGGAGAGCCGAGGTCGTCGAAGAACTCGACGTTGGCCTTGTGGAAGTCCGCCCACTCGCTGGGCAGGTCGTCCTCGTAGTAGATGGCCTCCACAGGGCACACCGGCTCGCAGGCACCGCAGTCGACGCACTCGTCGGGGTGGATGTAGAGCATGCGCCCACCCTCGTAGATGCAGTCGACGGGGCACTCTTCGATGCACGCCTTGTCGAGCACGTCGACACACGGCTGCGCGATGACGTAGGTCACGTCGTATTCCTCCTCGGTCTCGCCACGTGGACCGCGTAAGTGGCTGCTACGTCGCGATACTTCTGACCGACCATCACCGGAGTGGACGACCGGGACCTGCGCCTGCGCGGAAGAGGCCCGGCAGTGTCCCGGAAGCGGGTCTAACGGCCAGAGGACACGGGTACCGCTCTCTCTAGTATTGCGGTGCAAGCAACGTGGATCACCATCGGGGGTGGCGACATTGGGATACGTCGCACGGCTGACGCACTCCGTCACCGCGGACGACACCGGACAGCGCGTCACCGTGCGTTTCCGGCTGCCTGACGGGCGTTTCCGGGATATCGTCGGGGTACTGGAGTCATGGCACGGCGACGTCCTGACGCTGCGCCGCCGCGACGGCTCCACGGCACAGGTCGCCGCCGGGGACGTGGTCGCCAGCAAGGTCGTGCCGGGGGAGCCGCCACGGCGCCGCAGCGCGACGGGTCCCGCGTGATCCGGAGCGCCCGACCGGAGGCGAGACGAGGCAGGAGGTGGGAGTCCGCGCCATGCAGGAGACCGTGGCAGCCGCCATCGCCCACCTCGCACGCACCGATCCCACCGCGGCCCGCGTCGCGGAGAGCGCACTGGACACCCTCGTCTCCGGGCGGCGGCTGGAGGCGCTGACCCAGCACGCGGTCCAGGAGTTCTGCTGGTACGTGCTCCCGGTGCGCTTCTCCTCCGAACCCAGCGAGTGGCAGTTCGTGACCGACTCGCTCAGCTCCCTGTTCCGCCTGCTCGACCTGGACCGCTACGCCGACATCTGCACCTCGGAGCGCACCCGCGAGGTGCTGCGGGCCTACACGGCCTCCCACGACAGCGGGCTGGCCGCCTACGAGCGCCACATGCGCTCCTCCGGGGTCACCCCGCCCGACCTCCCCGAGCTGACCTGGGGAACCGCCCTGGGCAGAGCCGAGATCGAGGCGTACCAGGAGACGTCGGCGGTGCTGGAGCTGGCGATCGCCGCGGGCGAGGTGCGCCCGGGCGCGCGCGGGTGGCGGGTCGCCCAGGAGGAGCGCGCGCGCAGCTTCCTCACCCAGCCCGACGCGTCCGGCCTCAGCCACCTGGACAAGATCCGCCAGGAGCGGGTGGCCGAGTGGCTGGCCTCCCGGTCCCACCCGCACCGGGAGCACCTGTTCCCGCTGCGCGGCCAGATCGCGGCGGGAGCGGAGGTGCCGCACGACGCGCCCGAGGCCCTGGCCCCGGTGCGGCGGCTGCTCGACTACGCCGCCGACGGCATCAACCTCACCCAGATCGGCTACATGTCGCCCGCCGTGGTGCGGGCGCTGTGCGAGGAGTTCGGCTGGGCGACCTCGCCGTCGCCGCCGCGCAGCGAGACCGACGTGATGCAGCTCATCGCGCTGCACAAGCTGCTGCGCACCATGCGGGCGGTGCGCCGGTCGGGCCGCCGCCTGGTGCTGACCCGGCACGGGCGGCAGTTGCGCGAGGACGTCGGCGAGCTGTGGCGGGCGGTCGCCGAGAGCGTGCTCATGACCGACGGCTTCGAGCAGGCCGCCACCGAGACCCTGCTGGGACTGCTCCTGCTGCGCTCCCCGCGCTCGGTGGTCACCCCGCGCCGCGACGAGGACGTCGACATCGCCGAGGAGGCGTGCAAACTGCTGATCCGGGCCGGCTGGGAGGACGACGTCACCGGGGGCCGCCCGCGCACCGACCAGGTGCGGTCGGTGCTGATCACCGTGGTGTGGCTGCTGGAGATCCTGGGCTGCGTGGCAGGCCCCGACCTGCTCGGCGAGGGGCGGGCCAAACGGCTGACCAAGGTGGGGCGGGCCTTCGCCCTCACCGCGATCCACCTGTCGGCCACGGCCCCGTCGGCCTCCATCTGAGCCGTCCGGGGCGGTCTGCTCAACCCCGCCCTGGCGCGGGGCGCCCCCGGAGACCCTCTAGCCTGGCAGTACCCCCCAGCCCTGTGCCACACATTCGCGACCAGCGGGAGCAGCATGTCCACGTCCGATCCGGCGCCGCAGCCGACGTCCGAGGAACCGGCGGTCGAGGAGCCGAAGGCCGCCGCAGCCGAACCAGCCCCCGGCAGGCTGGACTTCCTGCCCAGCCCGGTGTTCCTGCTGCTGCTCGGGGTGACGGCGCTGGCCGGATGGCTGTCGTGGACCCGCGCCGAGGAGACCGTGCTCGGCTGGGACAGCGCCTACGCGCCGTTCCTGCTCATCCTGGGCGGCTGGACCGTCTGCCTGACCCTGCACCAGTACGTGCGCGCGCTGCTGGCCTACCGGTTCGGCGACCGCTCCCTGCGCGGCAGCGGCTACCTGCGGCTCAACCCGTTCGCGTTCCGGGAGAAGGGCGCCCACCTGGTGCTGCCGCTGGCGTTCCTGCTGATCGGAGCGGTCGGCCTGAACGGTCCCGCGGTCCACCTGGACCGCTCGGCCGTGCCGAGCCGCCTGCGCCGCGCCCTGGTGTCCCTGGGCGGCCTGCTGGTCAACGTGGTGCTGGCCGCGGTGCTGGCGGGCACGGTGGCGCTGCTGGTGCCGGAGGGGTTCGTCACGGACAACTGGGCCATCGTCGCCCTGCTGTTCCTGTGCTACCTCAACGTCATCGCGGCCCTGCTCAACCTGCTGCCCGTGCCCGGGACCGACCTCTACGACGCGCTCGCCGAGGCGATCGACCGGTGGCGTCCCAGCCGCAACGCGGCGGTCTTCGGTACGGTGCTGCTCTTCGCCGTGGTGTGGTGCCCGCCGGTCAACGACGCCGTCATGGAGTGGCTGTTCACCCTGTTCGCCCAGGCCGGTCTGAACCCCGCCTACCTGGCCTGGGGCCAGGGCTTCCTGCCGCTGTGGTGGTGACCTCCCGCGCGGGTTCGGGGGTGAGCACGGTCGCCAGGATCACCGCCCCCACCCCGCCGTAGAGGAAGAGGTAGTTGGGGACGGCGGAGGTCAACAGGATGTCCCCGCCGGAGGCGTAGCCGGTCAGCACGGCCCCGGCCAGGATCCACCCGGCCGCGAACGCCCCGGGGCCCCACTTCGCCCCGACCGCCCAGCCGATCGTGCGGACCCCGGCGAAGAGGACGGCCAGGAACAGCAGGACCGTGGCGAGGCCGAGGACCTGACCGACCGTGCCGGTCAGCCACAGCCACGACAGCCAACTGGCGTACAGTCCCAGCACGGTCCCGCCGACGAAGCCCAGCGCCGCGAGGAACACGAGGGTCAGCGCGGCCAGTGCCCGGCCCAGGCCGAGGTCGAACGCGCCGGGGTCCGCGGCGGCGGGCTCCGGCGGCGGGCTGGTGTGCTCTGCCGAGGAAGTCACGTCTGGCAGCCTAGCCGCTTCCCGCCGCGTGGACCGGGGCGGCCGCCGGGGTGCTCAGGCGAACAGGTCGGTCTCGTAGCCGTCGGGGCCGCGGCGGGGCTCGGGGCCGCGCAGCAGGGTGAAGTACTCCACCGCGTGGATCTCCTGGGCGATGTCGTTGGAGAGCGCGAACCGCCTCCCGGAGACGCTGATCTGGGTGGCGTGCGCGCGCATGGCCCGCGTCTTGGCCTCCAGGTGGGCGGAGGCGTCGATGCGGGTGGTCACCAGCGCGTCGGGGGTGCCGGGGGCGACGTCCTCGACCGCCTTGGGCGCGGTGAAGGGGCCGGGGTCGGCCTGCATGCGCGCCACCGACTCCTCCAGCACCGTCCTGGGCTGGGCGATCGCGTACAGCTTCCGGGCCTGCCAGGGGGTGCCGGGCAGGGTGCGCTCGGCGGCCAGGTCGAACGCGCGCACGGTCACGCGGTGCGCCTGGATGTGGTCGGGGTGCCCGTAGCCGCCGTTGTCGTCGTAGGTGACGACCACGTCGGGGCGGACCTCGCGGATGACCGCGGCCAGCTCGTGCGCGGCGGCCTCCACGTCGGCGCGCCAGAAGCACCCGGGACGGTCGTTGGTGGGCGCGCCCATCATGCCGGAGTCGCGGTAGCGGCCCCTGCCGCCGAGGAACCGCTGGTCCCGGACGCCCAGTTCGGCGCAGGCGCGGCGCAGCTCGGTGACGCGGTACTCCCCCAGCCCGCCCTCGCGGTCGCTGGCCAGGTGCGCCAGCTCCGGCGGGATGACCTCGCCCTCCTCGCCGAGCGTGCAGGTCACCAGGGTCACGTGGGCGCCCTCGGCCGCGTACTTGGCCATGGTCGCGCCGGTGACGATCGTCTCGTCGTCGGGGTGGGCGTGCACCAGAAGCAGGCGACGGTCTCTCATGCCGGTGACGATACCCGCGCCGCGTCGCTCCTCCCCGCCCCGGCGTACCGAAACGCCAGCGGGACGGCGTGCCCCGGGGCGCGGTCCCCGGCTGCCAGAATTCGGGCATGAGCTTCCCACGACAGTACGCCCGTACCCAGCGTTTCAGCATCGGCGTGCCCCGTTCGTTCCAGATCTCCCCCGACGGTCGGCGGGTGGCGTTCCTGCGGGGTCGGCACGGCACGGACACCGCGACCTGCCTGTGGGTCGCCGAGCCGGACGGCACGGAGCGGGTCGTCGCCGACCCGCGCACGGTCGGCGACACCGGCGAGGACCTGCCCCCGGAGGAGCGGGCACGGCGGGAGCGGCTGCGCGAGGCGGGCGGCGGCATCGTCTCCTACAGCGTCGACGACGCGTTCACCCGGGCGGTCTTCACCCTGTCCGGCAGGCTCTACAGCGTGGAGCTGGACGGCGCCGCCGAGCCCCGGGAGCTGCCCGCGGCCTCCCCGGTGATCGACCCGGTGCTCGACCCCACGGGGCGGTCGGTGGCCTATGTGAGCGGCGGCGCGGTCCACGTGCTGGACCTCGCCGACGGCGGCGACCGGGTCGTGGCCGAGCCGGACGGGCCGACCGTCGTCTGGGGTCTGGCCGAGTTCATCGCCGCCGAGGAGATGGGCCGCTACCGGGGCATGTGGTGGTCCCCGGACGGAACCTTCCTGCTCGCCACGCGCGTCGACGACGCGCCGGTGCGGCGCTGGCACATCAGCGATCCGGGCAGCCCCGAGGCCGTCCCGCAGACGGTCGCCTACCCGGCGGCGGGCACGGACAACGCCGAGGTGCGCCTGGCGGTGCTGCGCGCGGACGGCACCGGGGAGCCGGTGTGGGTGGAGTGGGGCCGCACGGCACTGCCGTACCTGGTCACCGCGGGGTGGACGGACCGGCTGGGCGGCACGGCGACGGTGGTCCTCACCGCGCAGGACCGCGCCCAGCGCACGCTGCGGGCCTTCGCCGCGGACCCGCTCACCGGCGCCGTCCAGGAGCTGTGGACGGAGACCTCCGACGTCTGGGTGGAGATCATGCCGGGCGTCCCGGCGTTCGACGCCGAGGGCCAGGCGCTGCGGTTCGGCGTGGACGCCGCGGGCGAGCGGGTGCTGTACCGGGGCGACCAGGTGGTGAGCGCCCCCGGCCAGTACGTCCGGGCGGTGCTGGACGTGGACGGCTCCCGGGTGCTGTACTCGGCGTCGCCGCCCGGGGAGCCGCAGGACGTGCGGCTGTGGCTGTACGACGGCAAGGAGGGCGCCCTCGCCGAGGTGGGCTTCCCCGGCGCCGACGACCCGTCCGGGGTCCACTCGGGCCGGCTGCGCGGCGGCACCCTGGTGGTGCAGCGCCGCGACCTGGCCGCCCCGGGGGTGCGCACCGCGATCGTGCGGGACGCGGACGCGCGGCGGTCGGTCGCCGAGGTGGCGAGCCTGGCCGAGCGCCCCGAACTGCCGGGGGTGAACGTGCGGCTGCGTCGGCTGGGCGAGCGGCGCATCCCCGCCGCGCTGGTGCTGCCGTCCTGGTACACCGAGGACTCCGCGCCGCTGCCGGTACTGCTGGACCCCTACGGCGGTCCGCACGCCCAGCGGGTGCTCGGCGCCCAGAGCGCCTACCTGACCTCGCAGTGGTTCGCCGAGCAGGGCTTCGCGGTGCTGGTCGCCGACGGGCGCGGCACCCCCGGCATCGGCCTGGCCTGGGAGCAGGCGATCCACGCCGACATGGCGGGGACGGTGCTGGAGGACCAGGTGGCGGCGTTGCAGGCGGCCCAGGAGGCGTTCGGGGTGCGCCTGGACCTGACCCGGGTGGGCATCCGCGGCTGGTCGTTCGGCGGGTACCTGGCGGCGCTGGCGGTGCTGCGCCGACCGGACGTGTTCCACGCGGCCGTTGCGGGCGCCCCGGTCACCGACTGGCGGCTGTACGACACCCACTACACCGAGCGCTACCTGGGGCACCCCGACGCCGATCCGCAGCGCTACGAGCGGGAGTCGCTGCTGGCCGACGCCCCCGGCCTGGAGCGCCCGCTGATGCTGATCCACGGCCTGGCCGACGACAACGTGGTGTTCGCGCACACCCAGCGGCTGTCCTCGGCTCTGCTGGCGGCGGGCCGCCCGCACACGGTGCTGCCCCTGTCGGGGGCCACGCACATGGCCAACGACCCGAAGGTCTCGGAGAACCTGCTGCTCCTCCAGGTGGAGTTCCTCCGTGACGCGCTGCAACTGGGCTGACTGACCGCTCCTACCGCCCCCAGCGGGATCAACCTGCGGCTTTGATCTCGCTGGGGGCATTTTGACGGTACGTACCAGCATGTTTCTCATTACGGAGGGTAAATAGAGGGTTACCAATTGTCCGCTGGGTGGAGCGGCATCCCCCTACGAGAGGGATGACCGCCCGGGAACGCACCGACCGACTGGCCGGTGTCTCTCCTCTCCACGGACTCCGGCACCCCAGAAAGGAACGGGACGTGAACCGACCCTCCACCCGCAGAACCGTCCGCGCCCTGCTCACCGCGGCCCTGGCGGCCACCGCACTGACCGCCCCGGCCGCTCCCTCCCTCGCCCAGGAGGCCTCCCAGGAGGCCGCCCTCACCCGCGACCTCGACCTGACCGGAACCGAGGTCGCGCTGCTGCGCGCCGCCGAGTCCGAGGCGATGGACCGCGAGGAGGAGCTGAGCGCCGTCCTCGGCTCCGACTTCGGCGGCGTCTACCTGGCTCCGGAGACCGGAGAGGTCACCGTCGCGGTCACCGACCCCGCAGCCGTGCCCGTCGTCGAGCAGTCGGGGGCCACCGCCCAGGTCGTCACCTTCGGCGAGACCGCGCTCAACGACTTCGTGGACTCCCTCAACGCCGTCGCCGACCGGGCCGACGAGCAGATCACCGGCTGGTACACCGACCTCGCCGCCGACACGGTGGTCATCACCGCCTTCCCGGGCGGCTCCGCTGCCGCCGAGGAGCTGGCGGCCCTGGCGGGCGTCGACGAACGGGCGGTGCGGGTCACCGAGAGCGCCGCGCGACCGCAACTGTTCGCCGACGTCATCGGCGGCAACCCCTACTACTTCGGGGGGTACCGCTGCTCCATCGGCTTCTCGGTGCGCAGGGGCTCGGACACCGGCTTCGCCACCGCCGGCCACTGCGGCGAGACGGGCACCCTCACCCGCTCCCCCGAGGGCGTGGTCGCCGGATCGTACTTCCCCGGACGCGACATGGGCTGGGTGCGCCTCACCGGCGCCGACACCGTCACCCCTCTCGTCAACCGCTACGACGGGGGGACCGTGACCGTCACCGGTTCGCAGGAGGCCGTCACCGGCTCCTCCGTCTGCCGCTCCGGCTCCACCACCGGCTGGCGCTGCGGCATCATCCAGTCGAAGAACCAGACCGTCCGCTACGCCGAGGGCACCGTCACCGGTCTGACCCGCACCACCGCCTGCGCCGAGGCCGGCGACTCCGGCGGCCCCTGGCTCACCGGCTCCCAGGCCCAGGGGGTCACCTCGGGCGGCAGCGGCAACTGCCGGACCGGCGGCATCACCTACTTCCAGCCCATCAACCCGCTGCTGTCCTACTTCGGCCTGGAACTGGTCACCGGCTGAGCGGGACCCGCAACCGCCCAGCCCCACCGCACGGGCTCCGGTCCGCCGCGGCACCGGACCGCCGCGGCGGACCGGACTTCCACCCTCGATCCGCCGACCGGTCACTCCCAGTTAGGCTGACAGCATGCGTTCCCTTCCAGCCGCCATCGTCGACTCCGCCGTGGTCGTGCTGTTCGTACTGATCGGGCGGTCCAGTCACGGCGAAGACCATGCACTGATCGACGTCGCCGCCACGCTGTGGCCGTTCGCCGCCGGCCTCGCCCTGGGCTGGCTGGTGACCCGGGCGTGGCGCCTGCCCGTCGCCCCGCTCCGCACCGGCCTGGGGGTGTGGGCCATCACCGTCGCCGCGGGCATGGCCCTGCGCGCCCTGTCCGGGGGCGGCATCGCCGTGACGTTCATCGCGGTGGCGTCGCTGTTCCTCGGCACCGGCCTCATCGGCTGGCGCGTCGTCGCCGCCCTGGTGCTGTCCCGCCGCACGACCGCCCCCAGTCCTCGGTGATCTCGACATCGGCGGGCCGCTTCGCACGGATGCGCGCCCGCTGCCGTCAAGGCCGTCGTGGTCACTGGTCGACGCGGAAGTAGAGGACGCCGTCCCCGACCTCCACGATGGTGACGGTGTGCCCCGCCGTCTCGACCTCGTCGCCCGCGCGGACCTCCTTCTCCTGGCCCTCTCCCTCATCGGGGGTCAGCAGGATGCGCGCGGTGTCGCCCACGGTGGTCCCGAGTCCGATGCGCAAGCCCGGGGCGGCGACAACCTGGCGGCCCAGGCTCACCGCCTGGACCTCGGGATCGTCCATGGGGTCCCCGCCGCTGTCGGCCGCACCGCCCTCGGACGGGGACCGCGGTTCCGCGGAGGGCTCCGGCGCCCGGGGGTCGACCACGTCCAGCAGCACCCCGTCCGGATCGGTGTCGACCCGCACCACGGTGACCGACCGGCGCCCCACCTGGAAGGTGTCCCCCTCCTCGGCGCGGACGACCTCGCTCTCGGCGTCGTCCGCGTACACCTGCAGGAGCGCTTCCCCCTCAGCGGAGACGTCCATCAGACCGATCAGCATGTCCTCGTAGGCGGTCTGCGTCCCCTGCTTCACGTACCGGAGTTCCCCCGAAGCCTCGGGCACCGGCTCGGCGGGGGTGTCGTCCGTACAGCCCGCCACCGCCAACAGCGCCA
>Ga0065720_1020037_pt1 | contig 17609 bp, 19 predicted proteins | sample Thericmetagenome_FD_59107 | JGI IMG/M metagenome (GOLD analysis project Ga0065720, IMG submission 59107) | Thermophilic microbial communities from the Joint Bioenergy Institute, California, USA of rice/straw/compost enrichment - eDNA_2 v2... | ecosystem: Engineered > Solid waste > Grass >...
CCCCGCCGTCTCCCTCCTGCCGTATCGGCGGATCCGGCCGGGGCGGAGCGGGGCGAATCTCGACCGGCTCCGGCTCTGCGCCTTCGGCGCTCAGCAGGCCGGACAGAAGGGCGTTTGCCTTCCCGCTCCAAAGCCACCAGGCGCAGACGGCCAGCGCGGCGGACGCCGCAAGCCCGGCCGCCGTGAGGAAAAACTGTTTCCGGCGCCTTTTCTTTTGTCTCTCCCGCCGCTTCACTCTCGATTGCTGCATATTCGGCACTGCCCTCCGATCATCAAGGCAGATATTATTATAACAATTTTCTTCAGGCCATTCCGCTAAATAGTAAAATTTTCCACGATCACCAAGTTCCCGTCGTCCGACCCGGCGCGGATATGACGGGATCAATGCTCCAATCCCGTCGTTCCCGGGCATCATCCTCCGTTAATCCGGTGTTCCGGCAGACAACGAAAAAACGGACCCGCATTTCTTCCGCGGTGTCCGTTTTGATGCGCGAATGCCGGTTTTAAATTTCTCCCTGGTAAGCCTGGCGGATAATGTTTTCAATATCCTTTTCCCCGGTTAAACGCGGGTTGACTTTGACGTTCCCGCTTCTCATGGAATAGCGGACGATTCGGTCCATATCTTCCAAATTCACTTGCAAATCTTTGATATTATCGGGAATATTTAAGATACGGTTCAACTCGCACACGATATCAATGGCATCCCGGCCTTTTTCATGTTCCGCCGCGAGCGGCCGGTTGGCGCCGGCAGCCAGGCAGGCGGAAACGATTTCCATTTTCTCCCGGCATGCCGGCAAATTGAACTTCATGACATAGGGAAGCAAGATTGCGTTTGCCAAGCCGTGCGGAATGTTGTAAATACCGCCGAGGGCGTGCGAAATGGCATGGACGTTCCCCAGGCGCGCATGGGCGAAGGCGATCCCCGCCATCATCGATGCGATGAGTATATTGCTTCTGCTCTCCAAATCCGTGCCGACATAGTATGCCTTGACGATAGACCCGGAGATTAATTTGATGGCATGCAGGGCCAGCGCCTCGCAGATGGGATTCGTTTGTTTCGACAAGTACGATTCGATCGCGTGGGTCAATGCGTCCATACCCGTCGTGGCCGTCAGGAATTGAGGAAGCTCCAACGTAAGTTCAGGGTCCAATATGGCCATTTTGGGAAACAGCAGGGGGCTGACGACAGCCGCTTTAAACAAGGTGTTCGCATCGGTGATGACCGTCGAATTCGTCACTTCGCTGCCCGTGCCGGCCGTGGTCGGAATAACCACCAAAGGCAGAGGGGGAGTATGGATTTTGCCAAATCCCTCGTAATCCATAATATTGCCTTTATTCGTTTTTAACACAGCTATGGCTTTAGCCGTGTCAATGCTGCTTCCCCCGCCTACCGCCAAGATCACGTCGCATTGATGATATTCAAGGCTTTCCAGGGCCTTTTGCACAACAACCGTATTCGGATTATATTGGACGTCGTCGAACACTTCGTAACTTAGCCCGCATTGCTGCAAGGATCTTTCGATCGGCTCGACGATCCCCGCTTTTCTGACGCCTTGATCCGTGACCAGGAGTATTTTGCCGGGGGTAAACAGCCGCATGAATTCTCCAACCTTGCGGCTTTTGCCGCATCCGAATTCGATCCTCGTCGGCGAGAGGAATTGATAATCGCTGATGGCCACAGGATCACTCCTTTGCAAGATGCGCCTCAATGCGAGATTTCCGATTCGGCCGCGGGCCGTGAGTTGCCGGCATCAGAATTTCAGCCAAGCAGCTGCGGGCGGCATCGGTTTCCTCCACAAATTTTAGCACACTCTCAATTTTTTGAGTATAAATGAATGCGCTTAAACTCGCATGATTTCTGTCTGAAATCAACCAAATAATCGGATTTTTTGTGCTGTTGCTTCTCCTCAAACCTCCAATCTCAACTATCCTGCAGCCCGATTTTTTGCTAGACTAGCATTAGTGTCCGACACCGGCATCGCTTATCCCGTTATGCCGGCGGCAGCTGGATGCGCAGCGGCGCCGATTCCGGACGGCGACGGGCTGGCGGCAGATGACGGCACAGACACCGAACCGACAAGCAGATATGGAGGTGCCCGAGATGAGCCGGTGGAAGGTCGTGCTGGGTATATTGTGGTTCGGCACCTTTCTGATGATGGCCGGCATGACGATGATCATGCCGTTTCTGCCGTTGTATCTGCAACAGCTCGGCATCACAGGAGAGCATGAAGTCGCCTTTTGGTCGGGTGCGATTTACGCATCCACTTTTATTACGTCATTTCTGTTTCAACCGTTATGGGCCCAGATCGCCGACCGGTACGGCCGCAAAATCATGCTGCTCCGCTCCGGATTCGGCATGGCCGCTGTCATCATCCTGATGGGGTTGTCGTATAACGCCTGGCAGCTTTTGGCGTTGCGGTTGCTCAACGGCGTCGTCTCCGGTTTTCAGCCGGCGGCCACCGCGCTGATGTCGACGATCGCCCCGCGGGTGCGGATGGGCTTTGCCTTGGGCACGCTGCAGTCCGGCGGAGTCGCGGGCTCCATCATCGGACCGCTGATCGGAGGGCTGATGGCCGATTTGTTCGGCTTCCGGCCGATTTTTTTCGTTACCGGAAGCCTGTTGATTCTGGCCTCCCTGCTCGTTGGGTTCTTCGTCAAGGAGCGGTTCGACCGTGAGGCGGCCCTGGCCAAACCGAAAATGTCCATCCTGCGCAGTTTCGCCGAGCTGAGCAAAATTCCGCAGCTGCCCGCATTGTTCACGGTAACCTTCATTCTTCAATTCGCGTTTCTCAGCGCGATGCCGATCATCCCTTTGTACATACAGAACATCAGTGAAGACGTAACGAGGATCGCGTTTTATTCCGGCCTGGTCGGATCGATCACCGGACTGTCCAACATCATCGCCTCCCCGGTATTGGGCCGGTTGGCCGACCGGATCGATCCGCACAAAATATTGTGGATATCGCTGCTCGGCGCCGCGGTTTCCTACGTACCGCAGGCAACGGCCGGCGGCATCACCCAGCTCCTGGCCGCCCGGTTTCTGCTCGGGCTTTGCATGGGCGGCATCGTGCCGACGGTGAATGCGCTCATCACCCGCTACACGCCCGACGGCATGCAAAGCCGCGCCTTCGGTTTCAATACCAGTTCCTTCAGTTTGGGAAGCATGCTGGGCCCGTCCGTCGGCGGAATGCTCTCCGGTTGGATCGGATTTTCCGGCATTTTTTATTTTTCCGCCGTCCTGATGCTCCTGAACGGGATCTGGGTTTACGTTTTCACCCGGGCGATGGCCAAACCGTCGTAAGCCGGCAGAATGACGCTCTCCAGCCGCGGGTCGGAGGCGACGGCTTCGTTGAAGGCGCGCATGGCCCGCACGGATGGGCCGTCGGCCTCGGGGTTGAAGGTTTTTCCCTTGAGCAGCGCGTTGTCGGCAACGATGAGCGCGCCGGGCACGGTCAGGCGCAGCGCCGCCTCCAGATACGCGGGATACCCGCCTTTGTCCGCGTCGATGAACACAAAGTCGAACCTTGCCCCCTCTTCCTCCAGCCGCCTCATGCTTTCCGTCGCGTCGCCGACCCGGACTTCGGCAATCCCGTCCAGACCGGCCATCCGCAAATGCCTGGCGGCCACGGCGGCAAAATCGGGATTAATCTCCAGCGAAATCAGCCGGCCGTCCGCGGGCAGCCCCCGCGCCAGGCAAATTCCGCTGTATCCGCCGAGCGCCCCGATTTCCAGAATGCGCCTCGCTCCGGCGGTCTTGACCAGGAGCGTCAACAGCCGGCCGTATCCGAAGGCGATGGAGATTTCCGGCATGTTTGCTTCCCGGATGCCGATTTTGACCCGTTCCAGCACCTCGTCGGCCAGATACAGGCTCTCGATGTATTGCTCCGCGGCGTGCATGCGAAACCCCTCCCCGTTTTCCAATGGCTTTCATTTTATCATATGAAGCGGACAAGTTTGGAACGGACATTTCTTATTCCTTGCGGCTGAAAAATTTCAATCCCGAATTGCGGCGGATATTTCTTCCCCCTGGCGGCTGAAAGCGATGGATAAATCCGGGTGTTCCGTCAAATCTCCCGGCCGCTTTCCGGCATAAAAAGAGCCGTCCGGTTTCTTCGGACGGCCGGCAGCCGGCGATCGTCGGAAGGCCGACGGTCGGCGGCCGCCAAACGTCGGCAGCGGTTCATCGTTGCCCGTCAGGCCGCCAACGTTCGGTGATCAAACATCGGGACGCATCCGGTCAGTGATCGCCGCTGTTTCCCTTGGAAGGATTCGTGATGACGAAACCTTCCCGCGGAAAATACAAGTAATCGATTTTCACGCCGTCAAGCAGCGGCTCGTTCTTGTTCAGTAGCACGTCGATGTCCTTGTCTGTCTTCACCACGACGTCGTCTTCCTTGGCCTTGTCCAGCTCAAGACCGTAATGGGCATGGTCGCCGTGGACGTGGGTGACCACAACCCGCAGCGTCAATCCCTCATTTTCCGGCTTTGACAGCTCTTCCTTCAACACTTTGGCCGCATTGCGGGTTATTTTGCATTTCACCGGGGCACGCTCCGTTCTTTGGAAAAAATTTCGCTATCGCTTCCCCTCTATTCTAGTGGAATGCGCTCCTGAAGTCCAACATGCGGCCGCGCTAAACCAGAATCAGCGCATGCACCTTGCCGGGACCGTGCACGCCGATGGTCAGGTCGTTCTCGATGTCCGCGCTGCGGCTCGGGCCGGTGACGAGGGTGATCGAAGACGGCAGGCCGCCTTTCGTTTCGCCTTCCGACCGCAGCCTTTCCAGCGCTTCGCCCATGCGCATGACCAGCCGCTCCGCCGGAAAAACGGCGAGCAGAACGGACGGCAGCAGGCTGACCGACCGGCCTCTTCCGCCGCAGGCCTGCAAAACGAGCGTGCCCGTATTGGCAATGGCATAATCGGGACAGACGACGCCGAGCCGGCACCGCTCCGTGGCCCGCAGCAGCCCGCTGCGCGCTCTCCAACCGGACGGCTTCCCGCCGTCCGTGCCGTCTTCGGCCTTCGGCCCGTCATCCGGGTCATGACCGTTGTCCCCGCCGTCCCCGGACAACCCGCCATTCGATTCCCGCCAAACCACGGTTTCCGCGCCGAGCCGATTCAGCGCCGCTTCCAGTCCAAGCCCGGCGATTTCCGGATCGTCCCACAGCGAAACGGCCTCCACCTTCTCCCCTGTCACGATCTCCTCCAGGTATGCGGCCGCCCCGGCCGCCGCTTCACCGCGCGGAACAAGCCTGACCTTGCCGGACAGCGCCGTCCATTCCCGCACGAACCGGTCGATCAGTTCCTGCCTGCTTGCCGCGGCCGCGCGGTAAAACTCCGGAACGCCCTTCACGTCGCGCGGGGGCGCTTCCTTCAGCGGTTCGCCGCGGCCCAGCCGGACCGCGATCCGGCGGATAAAATCATCCTTGCCCCGAATGCTGCCCGCCGGTCCCGTCATCGGCCATCCCCTCCTCCGTCAAAACTTCCGGACGGACCTTTCCCGCCGTCCGCCGGATTCCCGTACAATTCCCGTTTAAGTTCCGCCCACCGGTCGCGGAAAGGACGCTCGGGCAGCGCAGGCAAAACCCGCGAGCGGGTCCAGCCGGAGAGCGGTCCCGGAGCTTTCCGGATCTGCCCCTCGCGGACGAAGGGCCGCTGCAGCAAGCGGGCCGAGCGGGTCGCGAGGCGAAACCATTTGACGTTCGCGAACACCTTCTTATACATGCGAAACGCGGCGCGTTCCGACGGCGGATTCAGCTTCATGCCGACTTTGCGTTGCCGGAGATGCACCAGCATGTCGTGCAGCGGAATTTTGACCGGGCATGCTTCCCAGCAGGCGCCGCACAGACTGGAGGCGTAAGCCAACTGTCCGGCTTCCGCCATGTCCTGCTGCAACAGCGGCGTCAGCACGGCGCCGATCGGGCCGCTGTAAACGCCGCCGTACGCATGGCCGCCGACATGGCGGTAAACCGGGCAGACGTTCAGGCAGGCGGCGCAGCGGATGCAGTGCAGCACCTCCTGAAAGACCGGATCGCCGAGCTGCTCCGAACGACCGTTGTCGAGCACGATCACATGCAGTTCCTCCGGTCCGTCCAAATCGCCCGGCCGGCGCGGGCCCGTAATCAGCGAGACGTAGGAAGTCAGCTTCTGCCCCGTGGCGCTGCGCGGCAACAGGTTCAGCAACACTTCCAGATCCTCGAAGGTCGGCACGAGCCGCTCCATGCCCATCACCACCACGTGCACCTTCGGGATCGTGGTGACCATCCGGCCGTTGCCTTCGTTCGAAACGACAACGATCGTACCGCTCTCGGCGACGCCGAAATTGCAGCCGGTCAGCCCGATATCGGCCTCGAGAAAAATGCTGCGCAACCTGGCCCGCGCGTAGTCGGCCAGCGGCTTCGTCTCGGGTGGCAACGGCCGCCCGGCGTCTTTGCTGAACAGCTCGGCGATTTGCGCCTTGTTCTTGTGGATGGCCGGAATGATGAGATGCGAAGGGGTTTCCCCGGCGAGCTGAAGAATGTATTCGCCCAGATCGGTCTCGACCGCCTTGATGCCCGCCGCGGCCAAATGCTCGTTCAGATGGATTTCCTCCGACACCATCGACTTGCCCTTGGCGACCAGTTTTGCGCCGTGTCGCCCGGCGATTTCCATGAAAACGCCGACGGCATCATCCGCGCTTGCGCAAAAATGGACATGTCCGCCCGCCTTGGCGACGCCCTCGGCGAATTGCGACAAATAATAGTCGAGATGGCGGATCGTATGCTCGCGAATGGCCCGCCCCCGCTCCCGCCACGCTTCCCAGTTGCCGAACTCGGCCATCGCATTCAACCTGCCGCCGCGCAATTTGTCGGTGGTGAAGGCGACGGCGCCGCGCAGGAAGGCGTTTCCCAGCGCATCCTTCGCGCGCAGCTTGAGGCCGCTTCCGATCAATTTCCGCTTGTCTCCGGCTTTTGCGCCCGCTCCGCTCATCGCCGCTCCGCTCCTTTCTGCAGCACCTCGGCCAAATGCATGACGCGAACCGTCTTGCCTTCCTTCTTAAGTCGCCCTTCGATGTTCATCAGGCAGCCGAGATCGGTGCCGATCAGCACTTCGGCCCCGGTTTCCGCCACATTGCGCGCCTTCTCGCTGACCATCGCTTCCGACATCTCGGACATCTTTACCGCGAAGGTGCCGCCGAAGCCGCAGCAGTCTTCCTTGCACTTCAGTTCGATCATTTCAAGCCCTTCCACGCCGGCCAGAAGCCGCTCCGGCTCCCCGCGGACGCCGAGCAGCCGCATCGCGTGGCAAGACGGATGAAATGTCGCCTTCGCCGCAAACCTGGCTCCCGTCGCTTCAACGCCGAGCACATGCACGAGAAATTGCGACAGTTCGTAAGTGCGGGCCGAAAGCCGTTCCGCCTTCTCCTTCCATTCCGGCTCATCTTCGAACAGCTGCGGATAATAATGGCGAATCATGCCGGCGCAGGAACCGGACGGCGCGACGATATATTCGCTGCCCTCAAAGGCGCGGATCCATTGCCGCGCCACCTCGCGGGCTTCGTCCCGGTAGCCGCTGTTGAACGCGGGCTGGCCGCAGCATGTCTGCCCTTCCGGAAATTCGACTTCGCACCCGAGGCGGTGCAGCAGGCGGACGACGCTCTCGCCCACCTCCGGATACATCTGATCGGCGATGCATGTGATAAACAGCGATACTTTCATTTCCTTTTCACCCCGTCCGTCGATTGCGGATTCTGCGGCAAACCGGAAAACCGGCTTCGGATACTTATCAGGTTATCAGATAAGTTCCCCGTTGAAAAGACGCATTATTTTGCGGTTACTTCAAATATTGGAACAAAATCTCTTCCACATGGTCGAGATGATCGTTCATCGCTTCCATCGCGCGGGTCCGGTCGCGGTCCCGGATCGCCTCGAAAATCCGCGTATGCTCCCGCCAGAGCCGCTTCGACACCGCTGATCTCCCGTATATTTCGAGGCGGCGCGTTTCCCTGATGGCCGTTTCCATCTGTTCCGCGATCGTTTCCATCAAGCGGACGATCATGGAGTTGTGCGTGGCCGCGGCGAGCGTTTGGTGAAACTGCAAATCGGCCCGCTCGCTGACTTCCGAATCGTCAATATGCCGCTCCATCTCGTCCAATATGCGGCGAAAAGCGGCCAGATCCGCCTCGCTTCGCTTTTCGGCGGCAAGCCCCGCATTGGAAACTTCCAGCGCCCTGCGGACCTCGAGAAGCTCCAGAATGGTTTCTTTGTTGACAAGAAGCCCGTCAAGCTTCGGCAGCATCAGCCGTTCGGGCGCCATGGGGCGCACGTAGCTGCCCTCCCCCTGCCGGCTCTCCACCAGCCCCATCGCCTTCAAGGCGCTGAGCGCTTCCCGCACCGTGGACATGCCGACCTGGAACAGTTCGGAAAGCTCCCGCGTGGAAGGCAGCTTCTGCCCGGGAACGAGCTCTCCTTTTGCGATTTTTTCCGTGATCTGTTCGGCGATTTGCTCGTGAATTTTTTGTTTTCGGATTTTGCGGACTTTCATTTGCCTTTCGCTTCACTCATTTCTCGCCGCTGTCCGCCACCGGCGGCAGCGCGCAGATCAGCCCGAGCTCCAAAATCGGCAACACTTCCTGATAAATGGAGCCGAACAGGGAAGGCGGCAGCGGGTTTTCGCCGAAGCCGGCTTCCACCGTGAACCCCGGCCGCCGGAATTCCCGGATGAACCAGTCTTTGAACCCGGCGTCGCTGCCGGTCAGCGCCACCGCCCGATAGCCGCTGGCCGCGGCGAATTTTTCGGCGATTTGGCGCGAACCGTCGGGTTCGAGCCCGCGGTAATTCCAGTAAATCTCCCTTCCCTGGGTGTGCAGGGCGATCGCCAGTTCAAAGCCGACGCGGCGCACGTAGCCGGCGATCGCCGCCGCTTCCGGTTCGGACAGCGGAGCCGGTCCGCCGTAATCCCTCGGACCGGGACCGGAAGTTCCCCGCCTTGCCCGCTCCTCCTCCCAATATGCAGGAAACTGATCGTTCAAATCGACGCCGCGGATGTTGGCTTTCCACCCCGAAAAATCATCGTTTCCCCCGTTCCAGCGCAAGAGTTCGGCGTAATACGGATGGTCCGGCGAGACGCCGCCCTGCACAAGCTCGACGCCGTCCGGGTTGACCATCGGCACCGCGCACAGCGTCGCCGATTCGAACAAATCGGCAGCGCTCATTTCCAAGAGCGCCCCGCCGCTCCGCACGGCTTCCGCATAATCGGCGATAAATGCCATCAGCAGCCGGGAAGTGATCCACTCGTTGGCGTGGAAAGCCGCATTATAGTGAACTTTGCGGCTTCCGCCGCCGATGCGCACGGCAGGGATCGGCCTGCCCATGACGCTTTCCCCGATATATTCGATGCGGATGAAACCGTAACGCTTTTTCAGATCCGCCAACTCTTTCAACATTCGGACGTAACCGTAAACTTCCGCGTTTCCGCCGTGCCGGACTGCCATCCGCGCCGCGCCTCCTCCTGTATGCCGCTTTGCTTCCAGCATATGAGGGAAAGCCTGATCCGATGCGGAAAAACACGCCCGGTTCGGGCATCGTAAGGACATAAAAGGAAACGATTACCCGATTCGGGTCACCTGCCAAACGACGGGACTAACGCTGATTTCGTCGCCCAGCCATTTTTGCGCGATGCTCCGGAAAATTTCCGGGTCGCCGGAACAGAGGAACTGATGGACCGGACGTAGCACCTTCTTTTCCAGCAGGCCTTTGTGATACAGCACCGTGCTGACTTCGCGCGCCGTTTCCTCGGCGGAACTGATCAGCGCCACGTCGTCGCCGATCACCTTGGCGATCAGCGAAGCGAGGAACGGATAATGGGTGCAGCCGAGGATGAGGCAATCCATCGGAATGCCGGTCAACGGCGCCAGCGCTTCGCGCACGACAGGCAACGCCTCCTCCCGTTCGTAAAGCCCCTTTTCAACCAGCGGCACGAGGGTCGGGCATGGCTGGCTGACCACCCTGATTCCCGGAGAAATGCTTCTCAGCGCCCTTTCGTAAGCGCGGCTCCGGATTGTGCCTTCCGTGCCGATCACGCCGACGATGCCGTTCCTCGTCGTTTTGATCGCCGCCCGGGCGCCGGGGGAAATGACGCCGATCACCGGGATATCCACCTTCGTGCGAATGCGGTCGATGGCCACGGCGGTGGCGGTATTGCAGGCGATAACGATCATCTTCGGGTGAAATTGAAGCAAATACTGCACGATCTGCTCCGTAAAAGCGCGAACTTCGGCGGCGTCCCGGGGGCCGTAGGGCGCCCTGGCCGTGTCGCCGAAGTAAATGATCTTCTCCCGCGGAAGCTGACGCATGATTTCCTTGACCACCGTCAGCCCGCCGACGCCGGAATCCAGTATCGCAATGGCTTGCTGCACGTCAACACCGCCGCTTTCTCCTTTGTTGGTGGGTACAGTGAATAACATATGTGACCGGATCCGGAAACGTACTATGACAGATAACGGATTTACGCCGCTTTGGCCGCCCTGCGCACCAGAATCAAGAGCACGGTGATGATCAGAAACGCCGTACCGGCCAGAAACGGAATGGTGATGAAGCCCATCCAGTTGATGTAGACCGTGTTGCACGGCACGATGCTGCAAAATTTGTCGCCGGAGCCGTCGAGCCAGTCCGTTTTTTGCAGCATGTAATGGTACGACGAGAGCAAAAAGCCGATGACGCTCATCGGCAGCGCGTAGACGGCGATGTTTCCGTCCTTGCGGATGGCCGCGATGCCCAGAAGAAGGACGAGCGGGTACATCAGAATGCGCTGGTACCAGCACAAATCGCACGGGATAAAACCCATCACTTCGGAAAAGTACAGGCTGCCGAGCATGGCCGTCAGCGCGACGGCCCACGCCAGGGATAGTCCCTGCTCCATCATGAACGACTCCGATTTCAACTTCCATTCCTCCCACGCGGGACTCTCCCGTTTGACGATCGGTTTTCATTAATAAAGGACTGCCCCCGTTGAAAGAGACAGCCCGACGGAGCGCTTGACGCGCTCACTTCGCTTCTTCACTGTCCGCCCCGGCTTCCGAAGCCTCGCTCAGGGCGCTTTGCGAACCCCGCAGATTTTTGACCTCATCGGCCACCGCCGAAGCCACTTCCTTCGCCTTGTGGAGCAGCTCCGACGTCTGGGCACCGACGGTTTTGGCGATTTCCTGGCCGCGCTCGCCGATCTGATGAGCCAACTCCTGCGTCTTATGACTGACGGTATGCCATGTTTCCTTGATATCGCCGCGCAGTTCGTTGCCCGGCTTCGGCGCGAGAAGCAGCGCGGTTGCGGCGCCGATGATGCCGCCGACGACCACGCCGAGCAGAAAATCTTTACTGTTCATGTCATTGTTCGACATTGCGATCATCTCCTTTGTTTTTGTCCCCTCTGAACTTTTGCAGTTTCTGCCATACGAACATCGCCAGGCTCACCCATTGCATCGCCTCGTCGATTTTTTGCTGACGGGCCTTCATATTGCGCTGCACGCTTCCGGCAAGCGAGCCGGTGACACTGGCCGAAACCTGTTTGACGGAAGAGGTGACCTGATTCACCGCCTGGCCGATTTCGCCGACGGATTCGAAGAAGGCGTCGACATGCTTCATTTTGCGCTGGATATCGAGGGCGATCTGATTTGTGTTCCGCATCAGGCTCGCCGTTTCGGCGGAGACCTGTTCGATTTGCCGCCTGACGTCCGAAAGCGTGGTATTGGCTTCTTGAAGCGATTGCCGGACGGAACGGAGCGTCAGGATGACATACGCCGTCAAAACGACAACCGCGGCGGCTATGACGGCCACGCTGATTTCGATCAACACTTCTTCCACCACCTCGCTCCAGGGATAAAAACCGGCAAATTCGCCCATCGCCTGATTCAATATAAGTATAACACACCGTTTTTGACACTGTCATTTTTTGCTTGCGGGGCTTCATCCCGTCTCATTCGGCTTCCGCGCCCGTTTCAGGCCGGCTTGCGGGCGGCGGCTTTCCGCATGTTCCGCGCGTCAGTTCCGGCTGAGGGCGCCGGCCCTTCGGTCCTCCAATCGCACGGCTTCGCCGCTTTCCGTATTCTTCGGCCGAATGACGTATTTGCATTTTCTGCCGCCGTTTGCCAAGCATTCGACCCGTTGCACGCTGGCGCCGAGCAGCTCGCCGAACATTTCCAGCTCGCTCCGGCAGGCATGGCCGTAACGGCAGGCGACACGGGCGATCGGACAGTTGTACTCGTTGATGACGTATCCTCCGTCCTCTTCCCGCTCCCAATCCGCCATATATCCGTTGTCGTTCTGGATGCGGGTGAGTTCCTCCACTCTGCTGCCCAGATCGCCTTCCAGACGTTCCCGGTATTTGCCGATCAGCTTGCGCTTCCGTTTGTCGAAAAGGCGCGCCAGAAGTTCACCGTCTTCCTCAGCCTCCAGCGTTTCCAGAAAATCCAGAACGAGCAGATGATAATTGCTCGGAAACAGCGTTTCCGCCCGTTCGGTGAGCGCGTACCGGTGCGTCGGCCTTCCCATCGCCCGGCGGACCAGCGTCGCGCTGACCAGCCCGTCCCGCTCCAACGTGTTCATGTGACGGCGCACGGCCATCTCCGTGATGCCGAGCTGTCTGGACAATTCGCCCACGCTGAGCGGTCCGTCCGTTTTCAGCATCGTCAGCAGCGTCTTCCGCGTGGAGGAATCCGTTTCCCGCATATCCTCACCCCAAATCATGCTTTCTACTATGATAGCGCATTTAGGGGGATTCGTCAGCCCAGTTCCTTCTCAATGTAAGCGGTGATTTCCGCGGCGAACGCCTCCAGCGTCCCGGGCAGCCAATCCAGAAACGGCGCAAGCCGCTCCTCGTCCATTTGAAAATATTGCTGCACAAGCGGTTTCCGCTGTCCGACGAGCTCGGCGAGACGCGGGCGCAATTCGTCGGAAATCGCTTTTTCGCCGTGGATGATGTCGATGATGTCCTCGTAGCTGCCGGCATCCCTCATCAAAAAACCGTCGATGACGTAAGTTCCGACATCCGTCACGCACTCGGCGGCCAAATGCACGAGCCGCTCCAGGGCGAACCGCTGAACGGGATCTCCCTCCCGCCATTCCGCCTTGAGCCTGCGCAACGTTTCGGCCACCGTCGGAATGAAACGAAGGCGAAGATCGATTTGATCCCGGTTTACATAGTACATATGCCGAATACCCCTTATTTGTTTTTGCGCGCTTTGATGCGAAGCCAGACCACCGTGATCACGAAGGTCAGGATCACCACGCCCAGGATCAGCGTCGTTTGACGGGTTGCTTCGTCCAAGTCGTGTCAACACCTTTCTGTCTGTGCCGGCTCAAGCCGATCTTCAAAAGCTGCGGATCATCGTTTCATCATCGCCTTATACGCCCAGCGGCGTTCCGATTTGCGCTTGTATTTGGGCAGAGCCCTGTAGATCTCCACCGCTTCGCGCCAGGCCTTCTTCGCTTCCTCTCCGCGGCCCATCCGGTGCAGCACGCTGCCCAGCCGGTAATAAGCCTCGCAGGAAGAGGTTTGCACATCCCGGAATTTATGAAGGAAATCGAGCGCCTTGTCCCGTTCGTGATCCGCGAACGCCTCGCCGAGCCGGAGATAAGGTTCGCCGTAACGGACGCGCGGATTGAGGCTGAGCGCTTTTTGCATGCGGCGCTCGCCTTCCGCGAGATCGCCCAGCTTCAATTTGCACAGGCCGGATTCAAACCAAACTTCGGCGGAATCGTCCATCACTTCGATGATGCCGTCGAGAAGTTCGGACGCTTCCCTGTAACGGCGTTTCTCGACCAGTATGCGCGCCACTTCCAGCTTGAGGGAAGCGTTGTGCGGGTTCAGCGCCAGTTCCTCGCGCGCTTTTCTCAGCCGTTTCGAAAGCTGCAGCGGTTTAAGCAGATTGGGCATGAAGCCGATAAAGCGGCGATCCAGGATATAGATCAGGACGAGCAAAAGAAGCAAAGCGACGATCGGGTTGCCGGTGATCCACCACAGCACCCCGAACAAAATCGCCTTCGACAATGGCCTTCACCTCTTCCCGTTTCTCGTCATCCGCCGCCGGGGCTTTAGCCCTTCGTACCGCAAGTCGGTTTTATATTCCGCCGGCGGACGGGAGGCGCCGGTAAACCGGGTGATCCGCTCCGCTTTTTCCGCGCCGAAAGACGCAATCTCCTTCCCATTATAGCAAATGCGGGAAAAATGAAAAACCGCGGGATCAAGCGATCCTGCGGTTGTTCCGGCATGCGGCGCGGCCGGTTTTGTTTGTCCGCAGAGGATGGCCGGCCGATGCAAGTTGGCGCGAAACACGAACCCCGGTCAAAAACGCGGACTGTCGAAAAGTTCTGCGCGTTTTTGCAGGTAACGGTGGAAGGCGCTCGCCGCCTGCGCCCGGGTCACCGGTTCGTCGGGATGAAACCGGCCGGCGTCCAGCGACATGATGCCAAGGCCGAGCACGATCGCCGCGTGCCCCTTGCGTTCGATATCCGCCGCATCCAGGGCGTTCAGACTGAACATCTCCCCGTAAGCGGCCAGCTTGTCGTAGCCGAGGGCGCGGGTGATCAGCTCCGCCATCTCTTCGCGGCTCATCGTCTCGTCCGGGCGGAACTTGCCGTCGCCGCGGTCGATCAGGCGAATGTCCACGGCCCGCTCCACGAAGGAAAACAGCGCCGAGTTTGCCGACACGTCGTTGAACGTGGCGGCTCTCTCTTTTCCGTAATAGATGCCGCCGCGGCCGCCGTTAATGGCGATCACGAGCATTTTGATCATCTCGCCGCGGGTCATGGCTTTATCCGGCATCACTTTGCCGTCCGCAACGTCGATGGCCTCGTAGGCGATCATCAGGCGCAGCGCGAGCTCCGCCCAATGCCCGTCAATGTCCGTCGCTTCCGGTATCGCAAGCGGCGCCTCTTCCCCGGTGTCGCGCCGTTTCCAGCGGCCGTCGGTCGCGTCCAGGAACAGCGTTTCCGCGCGCGATTTGGGCGTCAGCACATACATCGGCCTGGCGGTGACGGCTTCGTCCCTGCCCGGAACGGGATAAATCTCCCTGGCGGCCACGAGCCCGCCCGTCACGCCGGTCGCTTGGCTGCCTTCTTCCCCGTAAAACGGCACATAGCGGAGTTCGAGATCGTACGCCTCAATGAGCAGCCTGCGCGCTTCCGACTCGGAAATCGTCCCCGGCTTCGGATCGGGATAGTCGTAGTCCGAGATCGAATTGGAAAAATGAATGATTTCCCCGCTGACGGCGTTAATGCTGACGCTGACTTCGTCGTACACGCCGGCCACGCCGTCGATGAACCTTTTGTAGCTGAAATAGTGCTCCTGCGTCTCGTCTTCCCGGTAAATTGAAATCGGCTGCGACTTCGCTTCGTAAAGCTGATGCGCGAAGCGGGGCACGGCCTTTCGCACAAAATCGGCCGCCTTTGCCGCCGCTTCCTCCCGGCTTAATTTCGGAGCGGTTTCACCCGCCTGCCCGGCGGCGGCCAGCGGACGGAAAGAGTCGCGATAATAGCTGTCCAGTTCCCCGGTCAAGGCGTTGACCGAAGCGGAAACATTCCGCTCGCGGCCGTCCTCGCCGCCGGCGGTCCAGTAAAGATACCATCCGGCGCGAAGCTTGCCCGTGTCGGGGTTCAAGTTCTCGTAATAGGAGGCGCTGGTCAGCCTGGCGCCGGCCGGCAGACCCGCCAGCTTTTCCACGACCTGCGCCGCCTCTTCCTGCGACAAATTGAGCGGCCGCTCCGGCTCCTGCGCAAGGGGGCTCTCCGCCAGCGGCTTTTCGCTCCACTGATCGGGCGTCATGCCTTGGTAGACGGCAAACTGCCCGGTTTTGGCGTCGATCGACGTTTGCCGGAGCGCATAGGCGATTTGCGGTTTGCGCCTGTCGACCGATTGGTACGGAATCAGGTAGGAAAGCCCGAGTTCGGCGGATTCGGCGAATATCTTCATCGCTTCTTCCTTCCCGATCAAATCCGATGCGGGCTCGAATTTCACCTTGTCGTTCCAGTTGAATCGATAACGGACCACCTTGCCGTCGCCGCTTACGGTTACGGAGGCGTAGTCGCCGCCGTACACGATGCCGTTATCGACACGCTCGTACAAAAACTCGTAATAAACTTCCCCGGTCAGAGGTGGGATGAAATCGCGCTCAAACCGTTCGTTGTATTTGAGCCGGGAAGCGCGGTCAGCGTTGACGCGCTGCAGGAATCCGTCGGCGATGCGCTTCGCTTCCTCCAGTCCCGTTTTCGGCGGGTATGCGGCCTTGCGGCCGGGATCGTAATCATAGGTGGAAAATTGCGTGAGCAGGCCGGAATCCGCGTCGATAGAAGCGTTGATCGCGCTGTAGCGATCGTCCTCCAGCTGTTTGTAAAAATCGAGATGCCAGACGGACCGCGCCCCGTACGTGCCGTAACCGCCGCTCAGGCTCGCCCCGCGCAGGACGTAATCGGCGGGAATCTCGAGGTAGCCGCGGGCCAGGCGTTCGGCCTCTTCCTTGGACAGCGCCGCCGGAGGAGAGGACCCCTCTTCTGCGGCATAAATACCCGTCGGCATTGCCCTCCCTTCGGCCGAACCTCCGGCCACCCCATCCGGAACCGGTACCGCAAGCGAACCCGCCGCGCTTGCAAACGAGTGTCCCGAACCCGAAGCCGCGGCAGCCGCCTGAACCAACGCCATTCCCCCCGCTCCGGCCGCGCCGGCCGGCCAAACCGCCGGCTGAACGGCGGATGCCGCGGGGCTTCCGTCCGAAATATTGACGGACAGGCCGCCCGGCCCTTCCGACGCGGCCGCCGGTATCGCCGCGCAGGTCAAAAAAGCGGCCGAAAAGATAAGCATAACCGCTTTCCATTTTTTCTTCATTCCGGTCTCCTCCTTGCGATTGATTTCGCGCCGACTCCCAAGTTGAAATTACGGACCCGTTCGAAGCGCCGTTTTTCCGGGTTTTTCCTTATTCTGAAAATTCAGACGCCGCAAATCCGGCAATTGTTGCATTCCGCGAAAAATTTCCGTTTCCCGTCCGCATCCCGGTTCCGCGCATATCCGCGCCGGGCGCTAACCATACTAAGACAAAGCTGGCAACCATCGGGAGGGAAAAATGAAGCCAAAGGGACGTTCCAACTTGACCACCGTCATATGGCTCATCATCAGTTTCTCCATTCTGCTCGCGATCCTGATCGGCGTCGCGATTTACGAACTGCTTGTATGAACGGATTTTTGAAACAGAGCAAGATTTGCAGAAAGGATGAATTCCGCCATGACCGCTGCGACAACCCAAACCTTTTCGCCGCAGCACCAAGCCCGGCAGCCGGGCATCGAATCGCAAATGAATCCGAGACCGGTCTTCGAAGACCGAAACTACAAAGCGGCGGGAAAACTTTCCGGCAAAACGGCGCTCATCACCGGCGGCGACAGCGGCATCGGCCGAGCCGTGGCGGTGACTTTCGCCAAGGAAGGCGCCGACATTGCCGTCGTCTACCTGAGCGAACATGCCGACGCCGAAGAGACGAAACGCCAGGTTGAGGAGGAAGGCCGCAGATGTCTGCTCATCGCAGGCGACATCGGCGACGAAAACTTCTGCATCGAAGCCGTGGAACGGACAGTGCGGCATTTCGGCAAACTC
>Ga0065720_1020038_pt1 | contig 17605 bp, 14 predicted proteins | sample Thericmetagenome_FD_59107 | JGI IMG/M metagenome (GOLD analysis project Ga0065720, IMG submission 59107) | Thermophilic microbial communities from the Joint Bioenergy Institute, California, USA of rice/straw/compost enrichment - eDNA_2 v2... | ecosystem: Engineered > Solid waste > Grass >...
TCGCATCCGCTGCCCAGTGACCGCCCTGTCACCAACACGGCGCTTCCGGCCAGCTCTGCGCCCTGCTATTGGCTGCAACGCTTATTTGCTCGTCGCCTGCCTCGTTTGACTCCATACACTTTCTAGACTAAGGCAACCGCCGCGCCTGCGGAGCCCCATCGACGCCGTCTCGGACGCTAGCTTGTCTCTCTTATAAGACCATAAGGCCACACGCTGCATCCTTGGCCGGTCGTATCGTCTTTTGGAGAAGCCCATCTGCATCCTCCCATCATCCCATCTGCCCATCGTCCCATCATCCCACTCCGACGCCGGCATGGATCCGACGACAACGCTCTTTACCTTTATGTTGTGAGTTATTTCCTCTCGCTACCTTCAAACTTTATTTCTATCTGCCGTTGCAATCCTTCCTTCGGGCTTCAGAACCTGGCTGTTCTGTCATTCTATCTCTCTCTCTTCCCCGGTCTTGGTCTTTCGTTCCTGTGATTAGCGTTACATCACACACTCCCCATACCTGCCGGTATTCCGAACTTCCTCGGATACTGTACACGCTCGTTGTCACACTCGACATCAACACACATCTACATATATATCCAATCCCCTATTCCTAATCACTACACTCCTTCGTATGTGGTTTCGCATCTTGGACACTCGAGACACTCGTTGGTCTCAAGTCACTAACAATGCCTAGACAAACATCGCCCTCTGTCAGGGCAGTAAACCTTCTCGGATCTTGGGACAACTTCACAAAACCCTACCCCATGGAACGAGATTCTCGTAGAGACCGCGGCCAATGGCGCGGATGCTACTCCTTCAAGGACATCGTTTGCGACGGTGACTCGGCCAGCAGCTTCCGCTCAAAGCGCAATGGCGGCCTCAAGATGGGCCACACTTACTACTACTACGTAAGTCATCCTCGCTCAACATGCTCGCTCAATCACATGCTTACCTCATCCAGTACGAGCTCGATGGTTCCCGCGAGGTCCACGACCCTGCCCAGCCCTTCACTACCAACTGCCCCTACCTCCCTGGCCAGCCGGTGAACACCATCCACATTCCCGTCGAGCAGTCCCTCCGCCAGCGCAGTGCCTCTCTGTCTTCCCTCCACGACGAGGACTACCGCACCATGGACCCCGCCAGCAAGTACGTCTCGCCTCAACCGACCGAGCAGATGCTCCAGACCCGGACAACGCGTTTCGATACCGCTCCCTGCCGCTCCGAATCCCCGATCCCCTTCCCGACCAAGCATCACGTGCTGCATAAGCACCGCCCTACCGCCCGCTCAGTCTCGCCCGCCGGCTCTAGCTCCGGCTCCTCGTGGCGCTCGCTCCCGCGCAAGCTGTTCAGCCGGAAGGCCAGCTCGTCATCGCTGCAGTCGCAGCGCTCTGACACTCCTATCCCTAGCTCTCTGCCGGCGGCTGCCATGATCAGCCGGCCGACTACTGCCATGGGTGTGACGACCGAGACGGCCGATGAGGTCGACGATCGCAGCAGTGTGAGGTCGCTGCGGTCGTTGTCGCGGTCGTCGTCCGTCGAGCGGAGTGCGAGCCGCTGTGAGAGGAGTACCATTGGTAGCAGGTCACGGGATATCTCCCCCGAGTCGCTCAGGAGGTTTTTGTACGAGGATGAGCCTGCCGAGGGTGTTAGGGTTGAGAAGGATAGCAGCGAGCAGAAGCGCTCGCTTGCTAGGGTCCAGGATGATCGACGTGAGCGGTCGTACTTCGACAGTGACAGCAGCGATGACAATGAGGAAAACGACGATGACGACGATGACATCTACTTCGACGACGAAGACGACATCAACTTCGCCACCTCCGCCGTCTCCGAGTCCTTCCCTACGAGCCTATCTCCTCCCCCTGCGCAGCGCGCTCTCTCGCCTCCCCCTGCCACGACCAACACTATTAATAACCGCCTCAAGGTCTCCCCTCCAACCCTCCGCCTCACAGCCCATCGTCCCGCCCCCCTCAACATCATGACACCCTCCCTCCCCCGCCCTCCAGATCTCCGTTCCAAGTTCTACGTCTCTCCAGCAGCCTCCCCCAGCTCGCCCTCCGAACCTCCCTCGCCCCCGCCTCTCGGCGGCTGTGAGAGCAGTAGCGAGGAGTCCGACGGTGAGGAGGAGGTGACTGTTGAGAAGCACGAACACCACCGCGAGATCGTGAGGGAAGCCAGCAAGCACGGTGCTGCCGCGGCGCCCAGCCTGCCTGCCATTTCGGAAGAAGGGACGGACCAGGATTTGATGGGGGAGTTGATGAGTGAGCTGGGGTGGATGTCGGGGTTGATTCATCACAGGAGCCCTGGGGGCGCGAGATTTTAAGTTTATTTGTTGAATTTTCTTTCCGGTTTTGGTTCGAACAAAAAGCAAAAACGGAGGGAACAAAAAAAAGTTTGTGATCAAAAAAAGAGAAATTAAAATCAAAATTCGGGCTTATAGAATGGGATAAGTTTGGTTTTTTTTTGTTTGGTTGATCATTAGAGAGATATCCTGGACTGGGACTGGGACTGAACTGGGAAAGCGGCATAGATATATATCCTTCTTGTTTCGGATTGGGTTTGTCAAATTATATATCATTTGGTAATATGATGGGAGGGGCAAGATCCCAGATCGGTCCATTAGGCATTGAATTGTCTGGGTGCTCCGGGGATATAATTGGGCATGGATGGGTCGGAGGGGATGGCATGGGGGGACGGTAAGCGGTGGAGGAAAAAGGGGGACGGAGGGAAAGGAGAGGGTTTCCTGTATGTACGATATGTGTAGATTGAAGAACGTGCTCCCAAGAGAGAGCAGAAGAGTAGATGATAGAGAAAAAGAAATAAATGGGAAACTCCTTTTCTTTCAAGACATGTCCGGTCATCTGCTGTAATCTGATGGTTGTCTACTCTCATACTTTGTTAGAGGATAACCAATTTGAGAGACAGCCAAACTTCTGGTAAAACATTAATCCAGGTATGACATCTGGGAATCGTCTCAAGCGTCTTGGAACATCTTGATTGTCTTAATGACCGAATCTACCTCCAGGTATTTGTACAATTGTACACAAAATTTCTATCGGATATACTACACCTCCAAACAACATATAGGACGTATATTACAATCATCCCAACACATGCCCATCTACCGCCGCAACCTCCGCTGCCCCCCAAAAAACAGGCTCTGAGTCTTCTCATCTAATAGCCCATACTGGTAAGCAAGATGCCAGAACCGATGCCTCCAGTACCTCTTCCCAGGCGGCATCTGTGCTGCGAAAACTGAAGCCCTCGGTTTTTGGCTCTCGCCCTCTCCTCCTTCGCCCTCTCCGCCACCCTCCTCATCCGCCTCAGACCTGCCAATCGTCACCGCCGCGTCAACCACCCTCTTAGCCGCCGCCATCTCGTTTCTCTCAACCAACGCCCTCAACAGCTCAAACAGCGCACTAAACGTGATCGTCGCCCCAGGCACAAACACCCGATCAAAGATAGCCATCGCCCGCTGCACCTCATCCATGCCATCGCTGTACCCCAGCTCCGCCAGCCTTGTGGCAGCCTGGCAATACCCCTTGACCACACGCTCCCAAAATACGCGGTCGATGTTCGGGTTCTCGGATAGCTTGCGGTTCTCGATTAACGCCGTGACCGCCCGCGAGTCGGGCGGGTCGCGCGAGAAGTAATGCTCGGCCATCATGGTGTAGATGTGCGAAGTTAACTCCAGACCGCGTCGCCAGATGTGTGCCAAGACAGTCTTGACTGCCTTGCCGGTGCGGTCGCCGGACTGGTTGAGTAGGATGTAAATAATTTTGGCGTAAGCCTCCATGTTGATGGGGACGCCGGAGGAACGCATCTCGTGGAGGATGCGGTTGACCAAGTTGACCTGCTGCTCGGGCGTCAGGGCGGTGATGTCGGAGAGGGCGCCCTCGAGGAGGACGGTGAAGGTGGCGACATCGGCCTTGATGTTGATGGCGCGCATCATGTCAAAGATCTCGCCGATGGCTTCCATGTCCCCACGGCGGACGAGGGGGCCCAGGAGAGTGTTGAAGGTGTAGATGTCTGGGTCGATGCCCTGCTTAGCGGCCCAGGCGAGGACCTTACGTACATCGTCTTCGCGATTGCACCGGATAAGGCCAGCGATGGCGGCGTTGACGGGTCCGACGGTCGGCTGAACCGCCACGTTGGCGAACTGGGGGTCATCGCGCATCGACCAGACCTTGGCCATCTCTTGGAGTGCGCGGAGGGCGTTGTCGGGCTCGCCGCAGGCAAAGAGACCAGCGATACGGGCCGTCCATATGGGCGCGTCAAGCTTCATGCCGGACTGGATCACCTTGCCCCACACGGCCCGGATGCCGTTGGCGTTGCGGCACATTGCACAGCCTTGAAGCATGGAATTCCACGTCTTGATGGTTGGCTTAATGCCGATTCGCTCCATATCATTCCATACCTGGATGGCAAGTTGAGGGCGCCTCAGCGCCTGATAGGCCATGACGAAGTAGTTGAACAGCTCATCGCACTTGACCAGTTGCTCGATGCGTGCGGCGTCTGGGGTAGGCTCCGGACCCCAGAAGTCGGACCACGTCTTGTTCAGCACCCCGATGTTCCTGATCTTGATCGCTTGTCCGATCCTTTGATGAATATCTATTTTGAGCTGTTCCCAGTTCTGCCGAGGAAACGATACAGGGCTCAACACGAAGGAAGATGCGCCTTCATTAGCTGGCTCATCGGTTTGCATAAAACGAAGCATCTCTGGGAAGTTCTCGAAGACAGGCCCGAAGTCCGCGATGCGAGGAGAGCGGGAACGGAAGATCAAGGTCTTCATCATCTGGAGGAAGGGCCGCGCTACCGGTCTCATAGTTCGGGTCTGGTTGACCGGATCAGTCAACAATTTGTAAGTCGCGTACGCGGCGAATGTAGGCCTCAAGAGACTTGGACCCTGGTATCTGGGGAACATAACACCCATAGCCTCCATGAGAGTTGGCTTTGAGTCCAGGTGTTTGGGGTACTTTGCATCCAGAACCTCTTGGAAAGCTGGCTTTGTTGTCTTAGGCTTGGGAGGACTTCCCGATTCCTGCTCAGCTTCCAGGGATTGTTCAGCAGACTCCCGCTCCTCCTCCGACACCGTTCGCTGGCTGAATGTTTTCGGTCCAGCAGACGCCAGCTCCTCCTCAGAAACCATTTGCTGGCTGAACGCTTTCCATGCGCCAACAAGGTCGCGCAACAAGGCGTTTCTGCGGGCCATTGCGCTGTCGAAGCTTTCAATCGAGTAGTAGTCCTCAGGAGATGTGCTCTGGTGGAGGATGCGCTGGATCAGCTGGATCATTAGGGTGCCCCATATGGTCGGCCTGAGCGCATCCAGCTCGACCATAATCTCTGTAATGCGTGTGACGGATGGGAGCTTGTTGGAGTCGAAGTCGCGAGGCTTTTCGGCGGCCAGCTGGTTCAGTAAGACATTGGTGAGCTGATTCTTGGCTATTTGGGGCAGGACAGCACCCGACTTCTTGATCTGAGGGTACACTGTCTTCTCGAAGAAGGAATATGCCTCAGCAATTGTCGCTTCCTCCTTTTCAAGCATATTTTGGATTATAGCAATGTCCTTGACGAGTTGAATGCTGGCTGCTCCTCCCGAAGCGGCCGGCGGCGTGTCAGAGGTCGGAGCTGAGTTGACTTGGCTGTTGATCGGGCCCTTGGCCTGGCTCTCAACGATGCTCTGAAACATTGCCAGGGAAGACGACTTCCGCGAGGAGGGGCGCTGGAGAGGCGAAGGGTATGATGATGGTGATCCCTCGCTCGCGGGCTGTTGAACAGAGGGCATTCCATTGGGACTTGGTTCATGTGGTTCTCCCCCGACAGGAGCTGCGCTGCTGCCGCCTACCCCAGGGAAACTGCTACTCCATCTTATGTGCCCTTGACGGGCGTGAGCCCGGGAGGCCAGCAGCAAGCGAAACTGGCAGCGCAAGCAGACGTCCCGCACAATAGCGGCTCTGGTGGTGGTGCCAAAGGATGGCATGGTGATATGCTGAAAATGGACAACCGGATGCTATTTCCAGCACATTCCGTTGAGAGAAAGCACTCTCTAATCCAAAATGCCGCAACTAGCCTTCAGGGCTGCCTCATCCTCGGGATCTGCGGTTGGTGTTGGAGGGGCTCAAGAGCGCTGATGCTTGAGCTCAAAATTTCGAAGTCCCATCCTCGAAAATGCACGTTCCCCAGATGCCAAGAGATCGGCCATGGTGTTGACATGGGCATGGGGGTACATGGGGAGTGGTTGAGTGCTGTAAATTACAGTAAAACTTTGTAAATTACGATCAAAAACCCAAGCCTCGGCCAACCCCAATAATCTCCAACTTCATCACATCTTCGATCCTGTGTTACGTCATATGGCCCTGGCGGCGGAAGCATTCAGGAACCGAGTTCAAACGGGCCCCTCGTCCACAGAAAGCCCGACGGCTGGACAGCAACATTTGTGTTCCTTCCTTGTGGAGCGCGTTTTGTGCTTTGGGGGCTGGCGCGTTGGCGTGTTTTTGGCGTTTTGGAAGCCCGTGTTTCTAGTATGGGCAAGAATGCATCGGAGGGGACCACGTCAATTGAAGACCCTCGTTGCTGCAATTCTAGCCATTCCTCTTCTCCTATTCATCTGCTGTCTCTCCTTGTGCCACCCTGCAGTGTCAACACGAACCTGGCTTCCGACTTCATTCCCATATCCGCTGCCGTCCCTACAGCTAATCACCAACACCTATAACCTGCATCTTTTTACTACAGGTTACCTAGGTGTATCCCTTTTTTCCAGCTCAGCCAGCCCAGAACCCTGCCCCTCTTTGGCTTTCTAGGACTTCCCTTACTTTGAGGTTGTTCCTGAAGGTCGGTCAGTTGTCCGCCCTGAGCTGCTCCTCAACGTCGCGTTTCCCTTCCATACCGATCCGGGATTCGCTCCTTTGAATTAGCTCTCTCTCCACTCCAGTCAAGAACCAGGACACCCGACAGCATGACATCGCTCGTCCCCCGCAAGCCGTACACGGATGAGGAGCTCCGGAAGCTGTACCCGACCGGTCTCGAGCTCCGCCAGGTGCAAGTCTTGATGCGCCATGGCGAGCGGACTCCTGTGTCGGCCCGTTTTCAGAATGCTGGACTTAACCCATTCTGGCCTTACTGTTCAGTCGCTCGTCATATGAAGTCAGCTGTGTTGACCAAAGGTTTCGATGGCAGCCAGCCTGCCGATCTCCTCGAATGGAAGCGTCGTCTCGAGACATTCGGAGATAACGACGCCCCTGTCGTTGCCACGGGCCCCGAAGGCGAAATCGACGGTGTCTGCGACATGGGCTCCCTTACCGACAAAGGCCGCCAGAGCACCTACAGTCTGGGTCAGCGTCTGCGCAACCTGTATGTTGACCGACTGGGCTTTCTTCCCTCGACACTGTCCTCAACCGACTCTTTCTATCTTCGGTCCACTCCTGTTCCTCGCGCCCTAGAGTCTCTCGAGCAGGCCTTTTCGGCCCTCTACCCGCCGTCGACCCGCAAAATCGGCCCCGATGGCAAGCTCGCCAACCCAACAATCTTCATTCGTGGCCCTCAAGATGAGATTCTCTATCCCAATGAGGGTAGCTGCCGCCGTTTCGCCGCTCTTGCCCGTGCCTTCGCCCAGCGCGCCGCCGAACGATGGAACAACACTCCCGAGATGGAGTACCTCAACAAGATCTATGGCAAGTGGATGCCTGCTGGCACCAAGGTTGCTGTTGACTCTCGCCCAAGGCTTTCAGGCATCATGGACACAGTGAACTCGACTCTGGCGCATGGTCCGGCAACGCGCCTACCAGATGAGTTCTATGACGAGAGGGCGCGTAAGATAATGGAAAAGATCGCCGTCGATGAGTGGTTCTCGGGCTTCAAGGAGTCGAAGGAGTACCGCGCTGTTGGTATGGGCGCACTGGCTGCGGATATCGTCCAGCGCATGATCGAGAATGTTGAGGCCGAGCACGACGGCAAGCAGGCGATCCGCTTCGGTCTTAGTGGTTGCCATGACACTTCGCTTGCCGGCATCCTGGCGAGTCTGGGAGCCTTCAACACGACCGAGTGGCCGCCCTTTACCAGCCACGTCGCGATCGAGCTGTTTCGCAAAAAGAGTAACGGGTTGTCTCCGTCCCAGCTCTCTGTGCAACAGCAGAGCCGCTGGTCTAAGCTTTTCCAGTTGGCCAGCGCAACAGGAGCTGGGGGTAACACAATTGGCCGTAAGCCGATCTCGGACCTAACACAGGCCGAGAAGGACAAGCTCAACGGGTACTATGTGCGGATCCGGTATAATGACGAGCCGGTCACCGTCCCCGCCTGCCGTCTCCCGGGGAATCATCTCGAAGGAGATGAGTCTTTTTGTACCTTGGTAAGTATCTAACCCTTAGTGTTATCATCGGTCATTCCCAACAGGTGCTCTCAGCGGGTAGCCTTGATCCACGGTCACAGCGGGCATTCCCAGCGGCCCTCCCCGGCGTGCACTTGCATTCAACGTGGCCAATGGGCTGTTAAATTGGCCACTGGCAATGCTTTACTGGTTCCGTCGGGCACCTCCATTCAGCAGTTTCACTGGGGTTCTCATCCGCTGGCAGCTGTATCAGAAGCTCTCAGTGGGCATTCACATCGGGCGTTTCTATCAGCGCTCTCAGCGGATGCTTCATTGCCTTTCGCCTAGGACCCTCAGCGGCTGTTCCCAATGGGCATGCTCATCAGGCTCTCTCTGTGAGCATACCCAACGGCCGTGCTCAATTGGTGTGTTCACCAGGCAGTCCCGTCGGGTAGTTCCATCGGGCTACCATCAAGAGCGCTCACTAGGTACTTCTGTTGGCTGTGGTCAATATGGGCTTTCTTCGGTGGCATTCTCGTTGGCTATGTCCATCTGGGTACTTCGTCACGCAGTCTTATTTGACCTGCCATGGGCGTGTTCTGCTGGTAACTCTCGCTGTGGATGCTCATCAGGCTGATGTGTTGTGTCGGTTAATCTATAAAAGAGCAAATGCTAACTGATCTCTTTGTTGCAGGCCACCTTCAAGGCTGTGGTGGACAAGTTCACCCCGGTCAACTGGAAGCAACAGTGCCGGATGGCTAAGGATGAGAAAGCTGTCCTGCCGGCCCAGCCGGAGTGGGCTGGGGAGCTGTGAGGAGGACCGTTGGGGGAACCAATTGTGAACAACCTGTTTTGTTTTTTTTTGTATGTTTTAAATGAAACTGATAAAATTTATGATTAAGATGGGCCATGCTTGGTTGTTGTTGTGTGGGCTTTTGTGCTGGGTGCTGGGTGCTGGCCAGAGAATGAAAAAGGAGGAAGGGACAGATGGGTTGACTAAGGCACATAGTGCCTTCTAATTTTTAATGTTGGCTCCTAACGAGCACTAGCGAAAAGTTTGTTTTCTTGATGAGGATAACCGAAGAAAAATTTTTTATCACTGTTGTTCAGCTTAACAAGTCTTAACAGAGATCACGGTAAGCTCAGATGAGTAAACAGAGAAATTAGGTATCCGACAGCAAAGTTCAGGCTAGATTAGGGTTGGATTATTGCGCGGGGAAGATTCTTCTTAAGTGATCTAAGACAGTTTATTGAATGTCATTTGTGCCAATGTGCAAAAAACATTTGGGATCATTAATCAGTCCTTGGAGGGCTGAGCAGTCTTTCTAGCCCACAGCGTCGGGACCTAGTTTTTGATACATAACAGGTAGCCCAAGTATTGTAAACGTGATGGTACCTGATTAAACAACTCTAAAACAATTCGACAGCCTTGAGACTTAGTTCTTAAGTCTACTTAAATGTCAGTTTTGTCATCCAAGACCATTGTCCTAACTCCATCTTCCAGGCAATTTGTGTTCTGGTCTTCACTTTTGAATCCCTCCGCTTTATTGGTTGCTTCCTGAGTCTCTTCCTTTCCCTTCCTCTTTTCAGCTTTGGTTCTCTTCTTCCTGAGCCTTCGTACAGCCAGTTCTACTGTTGCCATTTCAGCGCTGACACTGGCTAACTTAGGGATGAGCTTCTCGACCGCCTGGATAGCATGGGCTTGAGCCTGGCGGAGTGGGAGAGGCGTGAGGATACCAAACCAGCGGATGGGGTCGTTTGATCTTGGCTTTGAAGGCGATCGTTTTGAGGAAGAGTTGTTGCTGTTATGGATGTCGGTATTTCTTGGCTCTTGGACGGCAGGTGAGCTTTTGTCTTCTTCTTTCTCAACATCTTGCATCTTAATTACTTTTTCTTTCTCCGTTTCTGGATCGCCTTTTATAGCTTTACTCTCTTCTCTGGCTTCCACGTTTTTGCTCCCCTTGTCAAGGTCTTCACTTTCGAACTTCTCACCCTCCCCTCTTACCCCAAGTTTGAATATCACTTTCTCCCCACCACCAGCTCCCTTGCACTCTTCAGGAGGTTCTCCCTCAATCTGAACGACCCTCAGTGCCTTCATCCTCTCGTCATAATAATCTGATCCATATCTAGCCTTTCCTGGCAGTGTGGATGCAAAATTGGCGCGAGCAAGACACTGGTACATATCCCGTTGAGCGATATTTAGTGATTCTCGAAGTGTGGTGTATGTGTCCAGGAGCTGCAGGTATCGAGCAAGCAGGGCGTCTATCTCTTCAGAATAAGAGTAGATTTCACGTTCCAGTTCAGTCATGAATTGTTGTGGCTGCCGAGTTTGTGTATGTTCTGAGTGATCAGGGGAAGACTGGTGTCGGCTCTCAGCTGCAGGTGAAGGCTCAGAGCCTTCGGCTTGGAGCTGTAGTGCTGTCATTGTTCGGTTGACAAAGTAAAATGTCTTTGAGCCTGTCTGTTTTGAGTTTTTTTGCCAAAGGTAAACAGCTTGGATTGCGTAAAATGACTGGTTAGTTGAGAAGCAGTTCTCTGCGTTGCTGTGAGGGAGAGGTTGTGAGCGGCTCAGAGAACCTCAGGATCCCAATTGTTCTGGATGTAGGGGCGAGCGCATATGTTGATCAATTACAAGGGTTAGGGATATTTGGACAGGTAGGGTCAGGGTTAAGCTTTTAACAGGGACCGAAAGGTCTGATCATATCCTACAAAAACTCTTTTGGGCTTTCCCCCAACCACCTCCAACACTCATTTGCAAGCAGTTTGAAGCGTCAAATGGCCTTCTAACCTTCAAACAGGTAACAAGAGATATTGTCGCTTATAGCATGATGCGCCACGAATTCCACGTGGCCAAACACGCATTGTTGTCAGCGTCGACTCCATTATTTGGCTCAACTTGCGAAGATGCATAGCCAAGCCCTCTTCAGTCGAAACCCAGCAAACAACTCACTTGGGATATCTGCCAGTCATCCGATCTCTCCCTAGCCGACGATCAGTCATTTCCCTGCGGCCATTACAAGGAGACGGCTGGTAGAAAGCGTGGTTATACAGTTTGCAGAGACCAGAACTTTTTGCTTTTTTTTTCCGTCGGCCCAAAGCCACAAAAACTGCGTCGATTCAGCAAGACGTGAAGATGCCGTGCCCCACCATAGTTCCCTGCGATCAGATAATTGCTCAGTCCATCCAACGGTTCTGCGAGATTTGCTTGTTTGGCTGCGTCTGACCGACCAGGTGCATTCCCGGATCGATTTCCCATTTATGACGGCTGAATCGAAACAAACCTGGATGTGATAGCTGATGAGGATGAGCAGCGAAGCTCTTCCTCCGATTTGTCATAACCCCGCGAGCATGAGAGCTAGTGGGCCCGTTGTCATGCACGCTGCTGCTGCTCGTCCTTCGTCCTGGGCTCCGGTCAAGGAAGTCCCATCCACCGTCCCAAGATATCAGGTGCTTCAGTCTGCAACGACAGCCACAATTACTGCTGTAGGCATATGCCTCACTATCGCCATTCGAGACCTTCCCGGAGAAGGGTTTCCGATGCGCTCCTGAGGCTTGTCCTATAGGATCTCTGTGGGTCAACTGAAAGAGGTTTGCACAGTACGTACAGAACAGTGTCTGTTACATCGACACTATCAACCTCAAGAGTGTGCTACACTATGTCGGTATGTCCTATATAATGCATAAGCAAAAGAAGTACCAAACGGCGCTTTGCCTTGGCTGGGACCGATCGCGGGCAGCAAGGCGATAGGCCGTCCCGTGTCGCACAGCATCTGCCGTTTCTTTGGCATTTGCGTTTTCCAGAAGCCACTCAACTGCTGCTGCCCTGCGGCTACCACCGAACGACATCTGCCAATCCACCTATCAAGTTATGGCATCAAGCATACCCGTGTCAAACAGCCTGTTCGAGGGGCGGGCGCAGAAGTACAGGCATACGGGCTCAAACATCCGTGGATTCAAACAGAGCTTCCCCGGGCTAGGAAGAGCATGTCTTGTGTGTTTCGTGCTTCATGGAGATGATGACGCTGATCCGGCGCCCAGAGAGATGTCATGAAGATGTTCCCCTCCACCAAATTTACCTGTAACTGGGTGCTGCACGTTGCCTGCCGTCTGAAGTTGGCTGAGCATCCGTGGTGCTATTCTCGGACTGCTAGAGCAGTGTTCCCGCCTTCATGTGCTTGGCTGAGCTGGCTGGCTGCGACAGCACTGGAGAGCTTACGGAACAGAAAGGAAGAAGCCAACAACACAAGCTGGAGAGCTAACTCTTTGTTTGGTTACAACTCCCGTTCCGTTGTTACATGAGATGTTTGGAGGATGGAATCCCTTTTCCCTCTATTCTGAGCCCAATCCGCTCATCGGGCCGGTCAGGAACGGGGCGCCGTTGACCGCTTGCCTGCGTTGAGATGCACTGAACATCCGACCACGGCGTCTTTCGCACTGGTCTTTCGCGCTGAACTTTCACACACGTTGGCGGGTGATGTGGCATCGGCACCGGCACCGACTGGCATTGGGCTGGCAGTGGCTGTCATGGAGCGGCATGGACTGCTGTGGACTCCACCGGCAGCTGGCTTGCATGACTTCCAAAAACATGGACCTCACAGGCCACACATACTTGGGCAGCCGTTCAGCGCGCGCACTGGCCACACGCCAGGCTGCCCACCAGCGCCCACTTCGCCCGCCCAGGACCTGCTCGGCCCTACCAGCCTGCCAGGTTTCCCCAAGCCTCCCCCCGTAATTTTACGAGCCTTCTACGTGCAGATTGCACATTTTGTGACCAAAAAACACCCAGCTTTCCCTTTGATCCGCAACTCATCGCCTCCCATCTTTCCCCTCACTCTTTTTCTCTTCAATTGTTGTGTGTCTGCTGCTGCCAGTGCTGCTTGTGCTGCTGCTCACCTGGTTGACCGAACCATCTCGTGCTCGCACATCTTATCGAACCCCGGCTCGTTCTTGGTGCAGAAAACGGGAAAACGCGCCCACCCCCAAGCAAAATCCCCCCGACCAAAGAGGCTTGCCTCGAAACATCGATCGCTTCATTCGTCATCCATCGGCTGCCGCTTTCTTCCCACCGCCGAACTCTCTCCATCTCCAATATCTGTCTGTCGCCGCCCAGATCCATACCATCATTTCCAGACTCCACCTTCGCATCCAGCGCGCAACACTTGAATTGCTCGTCGTCAGTCTGATCTCCAGCGCTCCGTCCTGCTTGCAAATAAGGGGGAGCTAGCGGTCGCATTGACGCCTGCGTTTTCCCACGCCGGTCGCCTAATCCCCTTTGTAACACTCATCATCCATAGGCTCCTTCGCTTGGAGTCTCATCTTCGAGAATGGCGCTCGGAACGATCAAGTGCGTCTACCAGCTCCTCTATTCTCCTCCCCCCTTTCCTTCTCCTGCTGCCCTCTTTGCGCCCGCCTCGCATCGCTTCTGAACTGGCCGTCGACCGACTTGACGTATCCTGGACGCGGTGCATGCATGCTCGAGCATCGCGTCGCTTGCTCCTCAGTTACTGTTGTGATGCCGGACGCACTACAGAGGTTCTTGGAGCCATGCTGCTATTGAAGCGTCTGCTCTGTTGGCTTGGCGCAGAGCGATAGCGACAAACACCTCCTCCTCCCTTCCGTTTCGAATGATCAGGGTGATACCGTCGGTCATACTAACTGTGCCATCTTAACAGGTGTGTGGTAGTTGGTGACGGTGCGGTCGGTAAAACATGTCTTCTCATCAGTTACACGACGAACAAGTTCCCCTCGGAATACGTTCCGACGGTCTTCGATAACTATGCTGTTACTGTTATGTACGTCGACTCCTTCTCTAATGACACCGACACCGCTCCTTACGCGTCTCGCCTTCATCTCCGAGAGCCTCTGTGTTGCTAAACAACATTTCGTTTCAGGATCGGTGATGAGCCTTATACGTTGGGCCTGTTCGATACTGCTGGTCAAGAAGACTACGACCGCCTGCGGCCATTGTCGTACCCCCAAACCGACGTGTTCCTCGTTTGCTTCAGCGTCACATCCCCTGCTTCCTTTGAGAACGTGCGGGAGAAGTGGTTCCCAGAGGTCCGCCACCACTGCCCTGGTGTGCCCTGCTTGATTGTCGGCACCCAGGTCGACCTCCGGGATGACCCTCAGGTCCTTAATAAGCTGGCCAAGCAAAAGATGCAGCCGATCACCAAAGAGCAAGGAGAGGAGATGGCCAGGAGGTTGGGTGCCGTCAAATACGTGGAGTGCAGCGCTCTGACACAGTACAAGCTCAAGGATGTGTTCGACGAGGTAGGTTTCTAGGATCGTGTTGGCCAGCTGAGTCAGCGCTGTTGCGATTGGCGTCCACTGCTAACCGTCTCGACCGTTTAGGCAATTGTGGCTGCCCTTGAGCCCCCAGCACTAAGCAAAGGGAAAAAGCACAGATGCACCCTTCTTTAATTACGGCTCCCCGACGGCGGATGTGGTTAGTTGTCTGGTCAAGCCCACTACCAGGAATGGAAAAGGGTTTTGTCAGGAACAAGAAAAAAACGCGACCATCTGGACAGCTATCTATTTTCTTGGGCCCTCTTTTGAGTTCCACGGAGCCCTCTATATGAGACTACAGGAACGGAGAAGTAATCGTCCAGCCTGAGCTCTTATTAATGCTCGGCTGAGATGCAGTGCGGTGCCTACCATGATACCGCGGGGAGAGGAACGGAGAGAGCTTTTAAGTACTCTTTGACTATATTCTTTCTCTCGCTCTCACTCGATCTCTTCGATCCACCCGCTTTCACATTGCAGCTATTCAGGACACCATGCAACGAGGTCCGTTCAGGGGGGTTGTTGACCCTTTTTAGCGGGTCAGCGTGGCAGGAGAACATTTGGCTGGGCTCTGAGTAGACTCGATGAGCAACAAGCCTTGTTCACTAACCGCTCTTTCCCTCGGCTCGTGTCTTCCCAACTGCTTGATTGGATATCATGGGTTGCTTGGAGACCTGTTAGTGCACATTTATCATCTTTGTTTCCTCCGTTTCTTATTGGATTCCCTTGATCTCTGTTGTCCATCGGGCGGGCAAAGTTTCTCATCAACCGAGGCAGGAACGCTCAATTTTTCCATAGGACAGTTTCGGCGATTGGAGTGCAGTTGAATCAAAGGTTGTGTAGTTTGTACGTTTTTGCTGACCTTGGTTTTCCTCTTCCAAGTTCACGCATTTTCCTTGGGATAGAATTGGACAATCAGTTGTTTCCCGTAATACTGGATACCTGCCTACCAGCGATGGCTGTCGATTGATATCATCTATCTCTTACACGGTACAGTCCCTCGCACGGAGAAGTGACTGCATGGGGACAGCAGAGGTGAATGAATTAGGCAAGGCTCAACGAGCCATCAAACTGGTGCGACTGACTGCATGATTACAGTGCGGGGCGTGGCTACCACTGATACCTGGAGTTTGTCCATGATGGTGGTGTGTGTGCGCGGGCAGCAGGAGTATGGCGTGCAAAAAGTTTCTCATTGGGACGGTATTGTCATCTGGGAACTGCGTCAACCAACCCCTCCTTTCGGGACTTGTCTGCTTGATGTTGGCTGATCCGATAGCTCCAAGGGCGACACAAACCGTTTCCAAGACAAATGTCACTCCTACCATCAAATTGGAATATATATCTGAGTTGTGGTCGGAAACCGGCATTAACCCGAACCTACTTACTTGCTCTCCATTAGCCGGTACAAGCAGCACGGAGCACGACGCTCCATGACCAGAACCCTCGCCCTACTCCTCTGTTGATTGCCGGCTGAGCGCTGGAGGTGCTGCGTACTCACAAACAGCTGTGAGAGCTACGATTGTGGAGGCATCCAAGAGCAGCCGAGTTGAGATGGTCCGCAAAATGGGATGAACCCATGGAGTCACGGAGGCAAGGGCTAAAGGGAGAGAGGAAGGCAAACAACTGACTTCAGTCGATGCACGACCTGAAACGCAGAGTCTAGTGAGTGGTGATAAGATAGCGGCCCCAAATGTTAGGTGTCGTGTCTCTTTGCCTTGGCTTTAGCTCTAGAACGATCAAGTCATAGTTGCGATGCGACCTCTGTTATCCGGACCTGACGAAAAAGATGTCTTTGCGTCTTCACCGCCGGGGTCAAGGTGCACCGGGCGTATCACGCAGCATTGGAGCCCCCGTTGATCATCCAGGGGTACAAACCCCTTATCGTTGAGATAGGGACCCTTAAAACGGTCGGGAAGGTAAGGTGCAGTGGAGTGAGTCACGATCATTGCAGCAGTGGCTCGAACACCCAAACCAATTTGCCCCGCCAACTTTTCTTCTTGGATGACCCCACCATATCTTTCTCGTCCCTCCGTCTTTCTGTCCCTCTTTCCCTCTTTCCCACAACTGTCACCTAAGCATTTTACCACACATCCAATCATTCTCTCCGACCCGAAAGAGCCCTCTTGCGTTCTAATTTTTCACCAACTGCAAGAAATTGGACAAGATGGCAGGCGTCCAAGAGCTTGCAGATCGCACCAAGACAGAGGCGCCCGCTGCCACATGCTACATTGACCCTGTCAATGGCAAGGACGACGAGACCGCGGACGGCTCCGAGTCCAAGCCGTACCAGTCGTTGTATCATGCGCTGATCCAGCACCTCGACAAGCCCGCGCCGACATACCTTACTCTCGTCCCTCCCAAGGAGGGTGCCGACAGCGCTGATGGACCCAGGTGGGAGGCGCCAGCAAAGAGTGCCATGAAGAAGGCGCTTGCCCGCGTCGACGCCTACAAGAAGAAGCTGGCCAAAGAGCAGGCCTCGGCCAAGCAGGAGGAGGAAGAGCGCAAGCAGCGCCTCAAGAACCTGGAGGAGGCTAAGAAGATCGTTCTCAAGGAGGATCCGTCGCTGCCGCCGGCTGTGCGCATCAAGCTCAACAACTTCGACGTCGAGCTCGGCGACGGCGAGAGCAAGAAAGGCACTCGCGTCAAGGTCTATGGCCGTATTCAGCACATACGCGCTCAGAAGCACACGACTTTCATTACAATCAAGGACGGCTACGGCATTCTTCAGTGCATCTTCCCGACGGGTCCTCTGACCCAGAACTACGAGGCGCTTCTGTTCGCCCAGGAGACCGCCCTGGTTGTGTACGGTGAAATGCGTGCCGTCCCCCCCGGCCACAAGGTTCCCGGCAACCGCGAACTGCACGTCGACTACTTTGAAGTTCTAGGCCGTGCGCCGTGCGATCTAGACGCCATCACCAATAAGGTGTCGATGCAGCAGGACGTCTGGGACGCTCAGATGCTCGACAACCGCCACTTGGTGCTCCGCGGTGAGAACGCTTCGGCTGTGATGAAGCTCCGTGAGGCCGTTGA
>Ga0065720_1003470_pt1 | contig 17602 bp, 15 predicted proteins | sample Thericmetagenome_FD_59107 | JGI IMG/M metagenome (GOLD analysis project Ga0065720, IMG submission 59107) | Thermophilic microbial communities from the Joint Bioenergy Institute, California, USA of rice/straw/compost enrichment - eDNA_2 v2... | ecosystem: Engineered > Solid waste > Grass >...
GCTTCACGTCGGTGAAGTAGGGGTCCACCAGATCGGGCGGCAGGTCGGCGATGGTCACGATGTGTGACCGGGGCACAACCAGGACGTGTCCCTTGAAGACCGGGCGATGGTCGAGAAAGGCGACGACGGCGGGGGTCTCGACCACCAGCTGCACCGGGACCGTCCTCGCGACGACGGAGCAGAACAGACAGTCGGGCATGCGGGGGACCGTACCGGCCCACCCACCCACGGGCGTGGACTAGGGTTCGCGTGTGGCACGTAAAGTCGGCCCCGCTCGCACCTCGTCCCGCCGGACCCCGGCGGCGGACCGCGCTGTCCGCCCCACCGTGTACGGCTTCGAGACGTTGGCGATCCACGCGGGCCAGGACCCTGACCCCCGCACCGGCGCGGTGGTCCCTCCGATCTACCAGACCTCCACGTTTGCCCAGGACGCGGTCGGCTCCCCCCGCTCGGGGTACGAGTACGCCCGCACGGCGAACCCGACCCGGGACGCCCTGCAGGACTGTCTGGCCGCGCTCGAGGGCGGTCGCCGCGGGCTGGCCTTCGCCAGCGGGCTCGCGGCGGAGGACACGTTGCTGCGCGCGGTCGCCAAGCCCGGCGACCATGTGCTGATCCCCGACGATGCGTACGGCGGCACCTACCGGCTGTTCTCGAAGGTGACCCAGCGGTGGGGTCTGGAGTGGACGGCGGTCAACCTGTCCGATGTGGATGCCGTCCGGGCGGCGCTGCGTCCACAGACGACGGTCATCTGGGTCGAGACGCCGACCAACCCGCTGCTGAACATCGTCGACATCGGCGCGATCGCCGGGGTGGCGCACGACCACGGGGCCCTGCTCGTGGTGGACAACACCTTCGCCAGCCCGTACCTGCAGCAGCCACTGGCCCACGGCGCCGACGTCGTGGTGCACTCGACGACCAAGTACGTGGGCGGACACTCCGATGTGGTCGGTGGCGCCCTCATCGTCCGCGACGAGGAGCTGGGCGAGCGGCTGGCCTTCCACCAGAACGCGATAGGCGCGGTCGCCGGACCCTTCGACGCCTGGCTGACCCTGCGCGGGGTCCGTACCCTCGGCGTGCGGATGGACCGGCACTGCGACAACGCCGAGCGGATCGTGGAGTTCCTCACCCGGCACCGCAAGGTGTCGAAGGTGTACTACCCCGGCCTGCCCGACCACCCGGGGCACGAGACCGCGGCCAAGCAGATGCGCCGCTTCGGCGGCATGGTGAGCTTCCGGGCGGCCGGCGGGCCGGAGGCGGCGATCGAGATCTGCAACCGGGCTCGGCTCTTCACCCTGGGCGAGTCGCTGGGCGGCGTGGAGTCGCTCATCGAGCACCCGGCCCGGATGACCCACGCTTCAGCGGCCGGCTCGCCGCTGGAGGTGCCCGCCGACCTGGTCCGGCTGTCGGTCGGCATCGAGTCGGTCGACGACCTCGTGGCCGACCTGGAGCAGGCGCTGCGCTGACCGGGGGGTTTGTGTCAGGAAGGACGCCCTCCTGACGCCTGGTGCCCAACAAGGACGCCCTCCTGACACCGAGCGTCCAGGAAGGACGCCCTCCTGACACCTAATGTCCAACAGGGACGCCTTCCTGACACGAGCAGGGCGGCGGGTGGCATGGCACGATCGGCCTATGTCGTCACTGGTGACGATTGAAGCGGTCGAGGCCGCCCGCAAGGCGCTCGCCGACGTCGTCCGGGTTACCCCCATGGAACCCAGCCGTCCCCTGTCGGCCATCGCGCGCGGGCCGGTCTGGCTCAAGTGCGAGAACCTGCAGCGGGCCGGCTCGTTCAAGGTCCGCGGCGCCTACCTGCGCATCTCGCGTCTGACGCCGGCCGAACGGGAACGCGGGGTGGTGGCGGCCAGCGCCGGCAATCACGCGCAAGGGGTGGCGCTGGCCGCGAGCCTGCTCGGCACCCAGGCGACGGTGTTCATGCCGGTAGGCGCGCCCCTGCCCAAGGCGACCGCCACCCGGGCGTACGGCGCCACGGTCCAGTTCGCCGGGGACAGCGTGGATGAGAGCCTGCTGGCCGCCCAGGAGTTCGCCGAGCGTACGGGCGCCGTGCTCATCCATCCGTTCGACCACGAGGACGTGATCGCGGGCCAGGGCACGGTCGGGCTGGAGATCCTCGAACAGTGCCCGGACGTCCGGACGATCATCACCGGGGTCGGCGGCGGCGGCCTCATCTCCGGGATCGCCGTGGCCGCCAAGGCCGCGAACCCGGCGATCAAGGTGATCGGTGTCCAGGCCGAGGGGGCGGCCGCGGTGCCGGCCTCGCTCCGGGCCGGGGCGCCGCAGCGCGTACCCGGGCGCACGATCGCCGACGGGATCGCGGTAGGCCGGCCCGGCGACCTCACGTTCGCGCACCTGCAGGCCCTGATCGACGACGTGGTGACGGTCAGCGACGAGGACATCACCCGCGCCATGGTGCTGTTGCTCGAACGCGGCAAGCTCGTGGTCGAGGCGGCCGGGGCCGTCGGGGTCGCCGCTCTGCTCTCCGGGGCGGTGACCGACATACCCACGCCGGCCGTCGTCGTGCTCTCCGGCGGCAACATCGACCCGCTGCTCATGGTGCGGGTGATCGAACGGGGCCTGGTCGCCGCGGGTCGCTACCTCCGGTTCACCGTGCGCTGTCCCGACCGGCCGGGCCAGCTCGCCGCCCTGCTCGCGCTCATCGCGCGGGAAGGCGCCAACGTCGACGACGTGGTGCACCGCCGGCACGACCCGCGGCTCCGGCTCGGAGAGGTCGAGGTCGACCTCTCGGTGGAGACCCGCGGCGCCGAGCACTCCGACGTCCTGATCACCACCCTGCGCGACGCCGGCTACGAGATCGCATTCGACCGGTAGGCCGTACGGTCAGGCCGCGCGCCGGCCAGCCGCCCCTTGTCAGGAAGGCGTCCTTCTTGTGCGTAAATCACCAAGAAGGACGCCTTCCTGACACACACGGGCCTGGCACAGGCGCACCTGACACCCACGGACCTGACAGAGCCGGTCAGCCGGTGAAGGGCTCGAAGGAGACCACCGTGACCTTGATGTCCTTGCCGTTGGGGGCCGTGTACGTGACCGTCTGACCCGAGCGGGCGCCGAGGATCGCCTTGCCCAGCGCGGACTCCGGGCTGTACACGGTCAGCGAGGTGGTGTGCGCGATCTCCCGCGAGCCGAGCAGGAAGGTCTCGGAGTCGTCGGGGTCGTCGTCGAAGTAGATCGTCACGACCATGCCCGGGGCGACCGAGTCCGAGGCCGGAGCGTCGCCGACCTGGGCGTTGCGGAGCAGCTCCTGCAGGTACCGAATGCGCGCCTCCGCCTTGCCCTGCTCCTCGCGGGCGGCGTGGTAGCCACCGTTCTCACGCAGGTCGCCCTCCTCGCGGCGCGCGTTGATCTCGGCGGCGATCACCGGGCGGTTGGCGATAAGCGCGTCGAGCTCAGCCTTGAGTCGGTCGTAGGCCTCCTGAGACAGCCAGGTGGGGGTCGCGTCGGTAGACACGTTCAGTTCTCCTCGGTAGCAGTGTCGCGATGATCCGGCCCACCACGGGGCGATGCCGGACGTGCCATGCTGTCGATCGCTGAGCGCGTTCGAGCGAATACCGGGCGCACCCGGATCCTCCAAGGTACCAGCGCCGCACCCGACCGCGCCGCTGCGTTTGCGAGAGCCGGTCATTCCGGGTGAGGCACCCAGTCTCCCGGCAAGAACGGTAAACCGGACGAGCGCCTTCGTTACCGCTGGGCCTCGACGCCCGAGCTGGAGACCGTCGACGTCGGTGGCGTGTACACGGGCGGCTCGTAACTCGGGGCGGCCGCCTCCACGCTGGTCGTCGGGGCGTAGCTCGGGGCCGCCGAGACGACCGTGTCGGAGTAGGTGGGCGCCGCCGAGACCTCGGTCGTCGGGTAGGTCGGGGCGGCGTCGTACCCCGGAGGCGTGGGGGTGGCGCTCTTGCGCCACCGGCGCGGGCTGAACACCGTCAGGATCAGCGGGGCCGCGAGCAGCACCGTGCCCATGCCGACCGGCCGGTGCAGCGCACCCTTCTCGCCGAACAGATCGGCCGGGATGAGCGAGGTGAACCCGTCCCGGTCCACCAGCCACCACAGGGTCACGCCGAGAAACGCCAGGCCGGCGACCAGGGGTCCGACCGGCGAGAGCCGCACCATGACCAGCACCGCGTAGAGCACGCCGGCGAGCAGGCCCGCGCCCAGCCCGATGCCCGCGGCCGGGCCGAGCGCAGAGGCGTCGGCGAGCCGTGCGGCCGACACGCCCGCGACCGCATAGATCATCGGTGTCAGCCCGAGCGCCAGCAGCAGACTCCAGAGGTGACGCATTGCCATCTTCTCCCGATCGGTGACTGTCGAGGAGCACCGTAGCGTGCCTGCCGGTGGGCCGAGCTCCCACGATCGGTCGGTCCTGCCCGGACCGACCCAAGGCCGTCGATGGGGTCGACGGGTCGCAGCCCGACCCGAAAGCGGCGCAGCGGGCAGTCCCGGCAGACCGCCCGGCGAGGGTCCGGCACCTGGCACGGCCCCGGCACGACCTCCGGGCCGCCGCCGACGTACGGCCCCAAGGCCCCCCACGGCCCCAAGGCCCGCACGGCCGAGACGGACGCACGGCCCCAATGCGCCGCACGGCCCGAGACGGACNTACGGTCGGGCGGCGCGCGGTCTGAAACAGCCGTACGCCCGCATTCCGCATGGCGGAGAAAACCCAGGTCAGCAGCCGAAAAGGCGCCCGAGTGTGTGGGTGGGCACCATGGGTTCGACGCCGCCGACAAGGCAGGATGAGGGGCATGACGCCAGGCGAGGTGCTGTGGACCCCGCCCGCCGACGCGCGGGAGCGAACCCGACTGGGGGACTTTCTCCGGTTTGTTCAGGAAACGCACGGTTTGACGTTTGACGACTACGAGTCAGCCTGGCGCTGGTCGGTCTCCGACATCCCGGCCTTCTGGCGGTCCATCTGGGACTACTTCCAGATCGCCTCGGACACCGAGCCGAGGCAGGTCGTCACGGAGGCGGTGCTACCCGGCGCCCGCTGGTTCCCCGGTACCCGGATCAACTACGCCGAGCACGTGTTGCGCACTCCGGGCATCGCCGACGACGAGCCGGTGGTGCTGGCGTACTCCCAGTCCCGGGAGCCGATCACGCTGACCGCGGCGCAGCTGCGCGAGCAGGTCCGGCGGGTCCGGGCCGGGCTGCAACGCCTCGGGGTCGGCACCGGCCACCGAGTGGCGGCGTACGCCCCCAACATCCCGGAGACGTACGTCCTCATGCTCGCGGCCACGAGTCTCGGCGCCGTCTTCTCCTCCTGCGCCCCGGAGTTCGGCACCCGCTCGGTGGTGGACCGGTGGCAGCAGATCGAGCCGACGGTGCTGTTCGCCGTGGACGGCTACCGGTACGGCAACAAGGCGGTGCCGCGCTCGGACGAGGTCGCCCAGATCCGGCAGGCCCTGCCGTCGTTGACCCACGTGGTCTGGCTGTCCTATCTGGACCCGGACGCGCCGCCTCCGCCCGGCGCGATCACCTGGGCCGACCTCGCGGCCCCGACCGAGGAGCCGCTGGCCTTCGACCGGGTGCCCTTCGACCACCCGCTCTACGTGCTCTACTCGTCGGGCACCACGGGCCTGCCCAAGCCGATCGTGCACGGGCACGGCGGCATCCTGCTGGAGCACCTCAAGACGCTCGCGCTGCAGAGCGACCTCGGCCCCCTGCCCGAGGCGGCGCAGGCCGCCGGGTTCACGCGGCCGGCCGACCGGTTCTTCTGGTTCAGCACGACGGGCTGGATGATGTGGAACCTGCTCGTCTCCGGTCCGGCCGTGGGCTCGGCGATCGTGCTCTTCGACGGCAACCCCGCCTACCCGGACCTCGGGGCGCTGTGGCGCCTGGCCGAGGAGTCGGGCATGACGTACTTCGGTACGTCGGCTCCGTTCCTGCTCACCTGCCGCAAGTCCGGGCTGGTGCCGCGGGAGATCGCCGACCTGTCCCGGCTGCGGGGCGTCGGCTCGACCGGCGCTCCCCTACCCACCGAAGGTTTCAAGTACGTCTACGAGGCGGTCAGTTCGACGGTCCAGCTGCACTCGATCTCCGGAGGCACCGACGTCTGCACCGCGTTCGTGGGGGCCGCCCCGCTGGTGCCGGTACGGGCCGGGGAGATCTCGTGCCGGTACCTCGGCGCGGCGGTGGAGGCCTTCGACCCGACCGGCAAGCCCGTCGTGGGCGAGCTGGGCGAGCTCGTCATCACCGCGCCGATGCCGTCGATGCCGGTCGGGTTCTGGAACGACCCGGACGGGTCGCGGTACCGCGAGGCATATTTCGACGTTTACCCAGGTGTATGGCGGCACGGTGACTGGATCACCATCACCGAGTACGGCTCGTGCGTCATCACCGGCCGCTCCGACGCCACGCTGAACCGCGGTGGCGTGCGGTTGGGCACGAGCGAGTTCTACTCGGTGGTCGAGGGCCTGCCCGAGGTGGTCGACTCGCTCGTGGTGCACCTCGAGGACCCCGAGGGCGGGCCCGGTGAGCTGCTGCTCTTCGTGGTGCTGGCCGAGGGGGTCACGCTCGACGACGCGCTGCGGTCGCGGATCGCGACGGTGCTGCGCACCGCCCTGTCACCCCGGCACGTGCCCGACGAGATCCACCAGGTCCGGGCCGTGCCGCGCACCCTGTCGGCCAAGAAACTCGAGGTGCCGGTGAAGCGCATCCTCACCGGCACGCCGGTGGAGAAGGCCGCCGCCCGGGGTGCGTTGGCCAACCCCGAGTCGCTGACCGAGTTCGAGAACCTCGCCGCCGCCCGGGCCCGCCGCTAGCCACCGGCCCGGGCGCTGGCCTTCGCAGGGTCGCCACCACGGTCCGGCGTACCGGAGGGTGCGCGGCGCACGAGGCGGCCGGTGACGACGGCGGCCAGGGCGCACAGAACCGCGACGGCGACCAGGACCAGACGCCAGGTGTCGGTGAGCCGATCGGCGAGCAGCGATGCGTCGGCGCCGTCCGGAATGTTGCCGGTGGCCACCCGGCCGGCGAGTTCGCTCGAGCCGAGCTTTCCGGTCAGGATGGCGATGAGCGCCGAACCGAAGAGCGCGATCACGACGGCACTGGTGGTACCGCGCACCGTGCTGAGCATTCCGGCGGCCATGCCGATCTGACCGTCGCCGACGTCGTTCATCGCCTGGGCATCGATGATTCCGGCCGCCAGTCCGGCCCCGGCTCCGATGAGCACGAGCGGGCCCGCCAGGGCCAGCGGAGTGACCTCGGGGTGAAGGAGCGCCAGCGCGGCGTTGCCGGCGGCGATGGCGAGCAGGGCGGCGGTGATGAGCAGCGCCGGCGGTAGACCGCGGTTGATGAGCCGACCGCCCGCCAACGGCATGATGATCATGGGAAGACTGGGCAGGATCATCACGAGACCGGCTTCGGCCGCGGTCAACCCCACGGGATCCTGCAGGTAGCTGGGCAGGTACGCGATGACGCCGATGAAACCCCCGGACATGGTCGCGAGGGCGAGCAGCCAACCCACGAACCGGCGCCGGCGCAGCAGGGACAGGTCGAGCACGGGGCTGACCGTGCGACGCTCGACGAGCACGAAGACCGTGAACGCCGCCGCGGCCCCGACGAGCGAGGCGAGGACGGGCGGGGCAACCCACCCCTGCGACGATCCCTGGGTAGCCGCGAGCATGAGCGCCGCGATGGCCGCGACGAACGCAACGGCGCCAGCCATATTGATACGTTGACGTGTGTCGGCCCGGGTCTCCCACACCAGCCGCGCCCCGACGACCAGCGCGAGTCCGGGCCCGCTGAAGACCCCGAAACCGGCCCGCCAGTCGAGGGTGTCGATGAGCCACCCGGACAGGGTCGGCCCGAGGGCCAGACCGAGGCCGGAGATCGCGCCCACAGCGGCGAAGGCCCGGGCGCGGGCGGGGCCGGTGAAGGTCGCCGCGAGGATCGCACCGCCGCCCGCCATGACGCCGGCCGCACCCAGCCCGGTGACGACGCGGGCGGCCAGCAGGACCGCGATCGTCGGCGCGAAGGCGGCGGCCAGACTTCCCACCGTGTAGGTGGCCGCACCGAGCCGATAGATGCGGCGCCGGCCGACGGCGTCCCCGAGCGAACCGGCGACGAGCATGAACGACGAGGCGGTCAGGAAGTACGCGGTGACCACCCACTGGGTGGTGGCGCCCGAGGACTGCAGATCGGCGCCGATGCGCGGCACCGCCACGCTCGCCCCCGACATCGACATAGGTAGCACTAGGAAGCCGAGCAGGACGACCGCCAGCGTCAGGATGTCGGCGGAGCGCGTGCGGCGTGTGCGGTCGGGTGTCGTCGCGATCGCCATGGTCAGGCCCCCGCGGGTGTCGCGGGCGAGACCGGCCGCCGGTCGAGCCGCCGCTGACGCAGCTGTGCCAGGGCTTCCGACCAGTCGACCAGTTCGTCCAGCATCCGGTTCAGGACCGGCTCATGGTGGTCGGCCGGCGTGAACCGGCCCGGCTCGGCCATGTCGCTGATCGTGAAGTCGCTGAACAGGTTGAGGGCGACCTGACTGCGCACGCCGGCGACTTTCACCTCGGCGAGCGCCAGTCGCAGCTGCTCGACCGCCCGTACGCCGCCCGCGAAGCCGTAGCTGACAAAGCCGGCTGCCTTGTCGTGCCACTCGACGAAGAGGTAGTCGATCGCGTTCTTCAACACGGCCGGGACACCGTGGTTGTACTCCGGCGTGACGAATACGAACCCGTCGAAGGAAGCGACCTGCGCCGACCATCGACGGCTGTGCTCGTTGTGGTACGTGCCGAGTGCGGCCGGCACCGGCTCGTCCAACAAGGGCAGGCCGACCTCGGCGAGGTCCACCAGGGCGAACTCGACGCCGGGCCACCGCTCGGCCGCGCGGGTCGTGGCCCGGTCGTACACCCACCGGGCGACCTGATCGCAGCGCCGGCGGGGCCGGGTGCTGCCCAGCACGATTGCGATCCGCGACATTCCCCACCTCCACGGGACGCTCGGGTGTTCCCGATGGGCCACAGTACAACGCTCGTAGTACTTTCTACACCGAGCGTTGTAGTAGGCTGGGTCACATGGACGCGACAACCGGGCGCACGCCGGGACGGGGTGGTTCCCCGCGGGTCGACAAACGACGCGCGTTGCTCGACGGTGCCCTGGAGGTGTTCGCCCAGGACGGCTACGCGCGGGCGAGCATCGACGCGATCGCTCGGCGGGCCGGAGTGTCGACCAGGACCATCTACAACCAGTTCGGCGACAAGGCGACCCTGTTTGAAGCGGTGATTGTGGACAGTGCCCGCCGCACGGCCGACGCCCAGATCGCGATCGTGCAGCGATGTCTTGGCAAAATCGTAAATATCGAAGACGATCTGATCGAGTTCGCTCGTCTGTGGGCGCAACCGGCGCCGGAGTCCGCGCTGCATTTCGCGCTGGTCCGGCAGGTCATCGCGGACGCCCGGCACATCCCGCCGGCCGCCCTGCAGGCGTGGCAGGAGGCCGGGCCGCGGCGGGTTCAGAAGGAGATCGCGGCCCACCTGCGCCGAATCGCCGACGCCGGCCACCTCACGATCGACGACGAGAATCTCGCCGCCGTCCACCTGGTGCAGCTCGTGGCCGGGGACGCCACCCGCCGGACCTTCTACGGCGCCATTCCGTTGCCGACCGAAGAGGTGTACCGCGTCGCCGACGCCGGGGTCCGAGCCTTCCTCTACGGCTACGCGGCCCGCCGGCCCCGAGGGTCGCGGGCGTCCCGAGCACCCCAAGCCGCTCGGGGCCGCCGCCCGTGACCGACCCCACCGCGCTCGCGCTTTCCGGCGCTGAGCCAGGGCCACCCTGAGCACACCCCCGGGTCTCCTCACCCGAGCACCGCCCCCGCCTACTCGCCCACGCCGAGTACTTGGCAATACCGAGTACCCGGTTTAGCATGGAGGCATGCCGCCGTTCCTCGACCCGCAGTTACTCAAGGGGGTCCTTCCTCCGTTGCTGCTGGCGCTGCTCGCCGAGCGGGAGTCGTACGGCTACGAGCTCGTCCAGCGCCTGCGGGAAGCGGGCCTGACGGGCATGTCCGAGGGGACGGTCTACCCCGCCCTGGCCCGGATGGAGCGGGATTCCTGGATCCAAGCCCGTCTCGTGCCATCCCGCAGCGGCCCCGCCCGTAAGTACTACCGACCGACCACCGCCGGGTACGCCGCGCTCCGCGACGGCGCCGCGGCCTGGCAGTCACTCGCCACGGTGGTCACCCCGATCCTGAGCCGCCCGGTCCCCACCGAGCCGGCTCCACCCGCCGAGGAGGTCTGACATGCCGGCCCTGACATTCGTCGATCATCTGCGCATCGAGCGGGCCGTATGGACGGTCGATACCTACCTGTCGGTCCTGCCGATGCGCCGGCAACGGGAGATCCGCCGGGAGCTGCGCGCCAACCTGCGCGCCTCGGCCGCCCAGGTCGGGTCAAAAGCCGCGGTCCGCAACCTGGGCAGCCTGCGCCGGCTGAGCTACGAGTACCTCAGCGCCGAGTATCGCGGCCGGCCGTGGCCGATACCGTTCAAGGGGGCCGCGTGGATGATCATTACCGCGGCCTTTCTGCTCACGGCCTGGACCGTCGCGGTCGACTCCTTCCGTGCCGGCCTCGCTGACGCCGGAGCACCGCCGGGCACGTACACCGTCCACTGGCCGCTGTTCGGGTTCGGCGGTGAGATCACTGTGGACAGTTCGGGTGGCTTCACTCAACACACCTTCACGCTGTCGCTGTTGGTGTGGCTGGCCTGGCTGCTCGGCGCCTTCGTGGTCGGGTCGCGGCTGTGGCGGGTGATCCCCCGCTGGTGGGACCGGCTCCGCCACCGTCGCGCCCAGCGGGACGCCCGCGCCGCCGCGGCCGAGCCGTAACCGCCGCCGGCCGAGCCAGATCGGGTGGGATTACTGCTGTCGCAGCGACACCGATCCCACCCGATGACGCTCAGTTGCACTCCGTGCCCGCCACCCCCGCCCAACCACCCGAATTCCAGGGCACCGGTGCAACGATCCGCGGGGAGCCGGCCATGAGTAGGTCATCGGAGTGAGAGAGGACTGCTCATGCGCACCGAGTTGACCGACGCGGAGCTGGACGCCCTGCTGGCGCGCGCGGCCCCCGTCCTGCCGCCGCCGGCCGCCCGAACAGCCGTCCAACTCGCCCGCGAGACCGCGGCCCAGCGTGGATGGCGCGCCTGGTGGCGGCACCGCTCGGTCCGGATCGGGGCCGCCGTGGGCGCAGCCCTGGTGCTGGCCGGGGCCGGCACGATCACGGCGTACGAAATGTCGATCCCGCCCTTCGTGGGGTTGCCGCCCGGCGTGGTCCGGGTCCGGCCCGCCATCCCGGTGAAGTACACGGACTCGCTGGGCAACCGGGTGGAGTGCCAGGCCTATATGGAGCTCGCGAACATCACCGACGACCAGTACCAGCAGCTCGCCGCGATCAGCGAATCGCCCATGTGGGTGGGCTGGGGCGACCGGACGCTGCAGGATCTCGGGCTCACGGACGCACCACCCAATGTTCAGAACGAGATGATCTTCCACGCGGTCGTGGAGGAGATGGAGCGGCAGGCCAGCACCGTGATCCCGGACCTGGTGATCGCAAGGAACTCCGACGGCCCGGTGTTCAACGGCGCCACCATGAGGTGCGAAGAACCGGATGGCACCGATGGGCAGCCCTGACCGCCGCCGCCGGGCCGCCCGGCTCATGGAGGAGTACAGCCCGGCCCTGCTGGCCTACTTCCACCGCCGCGTCGACGCCGGAGAGGCGGCGGACCTGCTCAACGACACGCTGCTGGTGATCTGGCGTCAAGCCCGGTCCGTGCCCGACGACGACGATCAGGCCCGGATGTGGATGTACGGAATAGCGCGCCGGGTCCTGGCCACCCACCGCCGGTCGCACCGGCGGCGGAGTGCGTTGCACGAGCGCCTGCAGGCCGAGCTGACCACGGTGTCCACAGAGGACCCTGACGAGGTACGGGCCCTCCGCGAGGCGCTGGCCCAGCTGCCGGAGATCGACCAGGAAATCATCCGGCTGGTCCACTGGGACGGTTTCACCCAGGTCGAGGTGGCCCGGCTGCTCGACATGCCGGAGGCGACCGTACGCAGCCGACACCAGCGAGCGCGGCAGCGGCTGCGAGCCCTCCTCGGTGCCGGTTCCACGGCGGTTCGGCCCACCCGCACGTCCGTGACGGGCTGACATCGGGGGCGAGGAGGGCACTCATCCGCGCCGGGTGGCGCCGGTGACCGTACGGCCGGTCGACACCGTACGGTCACCGGCCGGACGCCGCGGCCCGAAGATCGTCGTCCCTCGTAGTCTGTGTCATGTGGACATGCTGTCGTGGGACGCGGATACGTACGATCGGCACGCGGTGCCCCACGTCCGGTGGGGTCAACAGACGCTCGCCCGGCTCAGCCTCTCCGGGACCGAGACGGTGCTCGACTTCGGTTGTGGCACCGGGCGGGACGTGGTGCGCCTGCTGGACGCCCTTCCGAACGGCCGAGTCATCGCCGTGGATGGCTCTCCCGTGATGCTGGCCCGCCTGCGGCAGCGGCTGGCCCACCGCCTGGAGCGTGTCGAGATCATCCAGGCCGACCTGCGTCAGCCCCTGCCGGTGGTGACGCCGGTCGACGCCGTGATGAGCGTCGCCACCCTGCACTGGCTGCCCGACCATGAAGCGGTCTTCTCACATATCGCCACAGTTCTCCGGAGCGGCGGACGCTTCGCGGCCGAGGCCGGCGGTGAGGGCAACCTGGCCGCCGTGCTGGCCGCGGTGGCCCGGGCCCGGCCGGACCTGCGGCACATCACCGAACCGGCTCGGAACCGACGCACGTTTGCCGGTGTGGCCGAGACCGCCCGGAACCTGGAGCGGGCCGGTTTCATTGATATCGACGTCGATCTCGTCACCAATTCCATGTCCGTGCCGGTGGACATGTTCGAGACCGTGCTCGCCACCGTCGTCCTCGTGCCTGAGGTCAGTGCCCTGCCGGCCGCCGAGCGACCCGCCTTCGTCCGGGCCGTCGCCGACGCGATCGGTCAACCCGTCATCGACTGGGTACGCCTCCGCCTGTCCGCGACCCGCTCGTAGCCCTACCCGCACTCCGTTGATGTCCTCGCCCTACCCCCGGGGGTCGCCCGGCCCGGTGCCACCCATCCGTCGATCTAGGGCTTAGAGTCGTGAATGGAGATCAACTAACCGCCCTAAGCCCTAGATCGACATGGGAGGGATGTGCCGGGATCACCACGTGTGAGGACGCCTGACGCGGCCGGGGTCAGCGGACGGTCATAGCCACGAGCGCTCGGTCGCTCACGAAGCTCTTGCTGACACCGAGTTGCCCGTCACGGTTGCTGCCCCAGCAGTAGAGATACCGGCCGGACGATATGCCGCACGTGTGGTCAGTGCCGGTCGAGACCACGAGCCAATTACCGTCGTTCACCCACGTCGGGGTCGAACGGTCGGTCACCGTACCGTCGCCGAGCCGGCCCACGTTGTTGTTCCCCCAGCAGTACCGCTGGTCGACCTTAGGCGTCGGCAGCACCAACCGCAGCCGCAGGCCACAGGCGTGATCATCACCGATGCTGACCGACAACCAGTTGTTATCGGCGACCATCGTCGGCAGAGCACGATTTTGCGTATCACCAAGCCCGAGAACCGAGAAGGCGTTCCACCCCCAGCAGACGAGTCGACTGGAGGTCGTGACCCCACAGGCGGAAGCACCGCCGACGTCGATCGACACATATGAGTGATCGCCCGGCAGAGTGTCGGGAGCGAACCTCTCCTCGTTCGGACCGAGCCCGAGCCCGAGCCGACCGGCATGGTTGCTGCCCCAGCAGTATCGCCGGCCGCCTACATCGAGGCCGCAGGTGAAGTTGCCACCCGCGTCGATGGCCGACCAGGTGATACCACCCGCGACCGTCGTGGGGCGGTCCCTCATCGCTACCGAGCTGCCGATACCCAACTGGCCGTGGTCGTTGTACCCCCAGCACTGGGCCAGGCCGCTGGTTCGCAGGCCGCAGGCGTGCGTTGCCCCGGCGCTGATCGTCAGCCAGTTGTTGCTCTCGCCCGGGCCCACCACCGGGGCCGACCGGTCTCTGGTGTCCCGTAGACCGAGCTGACCCGCCGTGTTGTCGCCCCAGCAGTACCGCCGACCATTCCTGATGCCGCAGGTGTACCAGTACCCGGCGCTGACCACACTCCAGCCATCGCCGCCTACCTCAACCGGGACATCAGACTCGACGATGCCCGGGACCCCCAGCTGACCCTTGTCGTTGGCCCCCCAGCACCACAGCGTCGTATTGACCTTGATGGCGCAGGTGTGCGTCGCCCCTGCCGAGACGGTCAGCCACTTCGGCGCCGCCGCCCAAGCCGGCGAACCCACGGCCACCAACCCGAGTGCCACCGCCGCCAACGCCAGGGCTCCCGCCAGCCACCGCCATATCGGAATGCGTCGTCGTAGAGCACCGCCCACCCGATCGTCGATGCGACCCATGCTGCCCTCCTCCTTGGACCACAAGGCCCATCGAGCATGGCCGGGTAGCCCTCTGGAACGCCGCCAGAACCGAACAACACCGGACATCGCCGGACGCCGCCAGACATCGCCGGACACGGCCAGCCGGCGCCGGCCCCGTCGCCCCGTCCCGCCCCGTCGCCCCGTCCCGTTGATCTAGGGCTTAGAGTCGTGCATGGAGATCAACTCACCGCCCTAAGCCCTAGATCAACGCGCAGGGGGAAAGGGTCACGCTGCCGCCCAGGCGCCGGCCGCCTCGCCCTCCTCGACCGCCGGGACCCTACCGGCGATTCGCGATCCTGACGAGGGCCCGGCTCAGCCGGATGCCGAGGGAACCGAAGAACATCGACAGCATTCGCGGGGTCGCCTCGTCGATCGTGCGGTCGACAAGCAACCGGGCCGGGGAATCCCGACCACCGCGCACCGCGAGGCGGCCGCCCACCCGCAGGAGGCACTGCAGGGCCCGAGCCAGCGGATGGTCGATGTCCGCGAGCGGGGTGTTGACCGTGTAGGAGCCGCGCTGGTCGGGGACGTTGTCGGGCAACGGCCGGCCGTAGAGCTGGGCGAAGTCGTCGCGGTCGAAGGTCGTCGCCGGGGTGATGTCGTGGTAGGCGCGGGGGCCGGGCTCAAGGCCGGTGACCTCGGGCCCGGTGATCGTGATGCGCAACCGGCCGCGGATGTCCCGCGACGAGGCGCCGAACCGGATCTCGAACTCCCCCGGCTCGATCGTCCAGGCCTGCCGAGTCGCGTCCCAGAACGCGAAGGACCGCTCGCCCAAGCCGAACACGACGAATCTCGACTCCCCCGGCTGCAGGTGCACCTTGGCGAAGTCCTTGAGTTCCTGCTCGGGGCGGAACACGGTCGACGCCACGTCGTGGACGTAGACCTGGATCACTTCGCTGCCGGGACGGTCGCCGGTGTTGGTGATGGTGATCCCCACCTCGGGCCTGGCGGTGTCGCCGCCCCGGACCACCTCGGGCTGGGACCAGGCGAACGTGGTGTAGCTCAGGCCGTGGCCGAACGGGTACGCCACATCGACCCCGGCCGTGTCGTACCAGCGGTACCCGACGTAGATGCTCTCCCGGTATTCGATCTGCCGCGGGCCGACCGGCATGGCGTGCACCGGGTTGTCGGCCAGCCGCAGCGGGAACGTCTCGGCCAGCCGGCCACCCGGCTCCGATCGTCCACACAGGACGTCGGCGAGCGCGCTGCCGCCGGCCTGGCCGCCGAGGTACGCGTACACGATCGCGCTCACCCGGTCCCGCCACGGCATCGCGACGGGCGCCCCGGCCTGGACCACCACGACCACCCGGGGGTGTCGGGCCGCGACCGCCTCGACCAGGGCGTCGTGGGCCGCCGGGAGATCGAGCCCGACCCGGTCCAGCCCTTCGACCTCGTCCTGCTCGGGCAGGCCGACGAAGACCAGGGCCACGTCGGTCCCCTCGGCGACCGCGCAGGCCTGCTCCACGAGCCGTACGTCCACATCGGAGGATCGCCCGTGCCGCTGGTAGCCGTCGGCGTACCGTACGCGCGCCGGGCCCAGCAGCGCGACCAGGCTGTCGTAGGCGTTGTCCACCCGGTGCGGGGTCAGGCCCGAGCTGCCCGCGCCCTGGTAGCGGGGAATCTTGGCGAAGGCGCCGAGCACGGCCACCGTGGCCCCCTCAGGCAACGGCAGCACGCCGCCCTCGTTGCGCAGCAGCACCGTGCCGGCCGCCGCGGCCCGCCGCGCCAGTGCGTGATGCTCCGCCAGGTCATAGGTGTGCCCGGGAGTACGGGCCGGCGCGGTCTGCTCGACGAGGCGCAGGACAGCCGCGGCCGCCCGGTCGAGCGCGGACGCCGACAGTCGACCGTCCCGGAGCGCCGCCGTCACCTCGGCGTCGTCGGCGCTCCCCGGACCCGGCATCGACAGATCCAAACCAGACTCGATAGACGAGGCCCGGCCGTTCGTGGCCCCCCAGTCCGAAACCACGGCCCCGCGAAAGCGCCACTCCTGCCGCAGCACGGTCGTGAGGAGGAACGGGTGGTCGGTGCAGAACCGGCCGTTGACCCGGTTGTACGCCGCCATCACGGCCGCCGGCCACGTCGATCGAACCGGATGCTCGAAGCTCGCCAGATAGATCTCCCGCAGGGCGCGCTCGTCGACGAGACAGTCCACACTGTACCGTCGCGCCTCCAGGTTGTTGACGGCGAAATGCTTCAGGCAGGCACCGACGCCGGTGCGCTGGGCGCCGCGGATCCAGGCCGCGGCCAGGTGCGCGGAGAGGTACGGGTCCTCGGAGAAGTACTCGAAGTTGCGCCCGCACAGCGGGGTGCGCTTGATGTTCGCGCCGGGGCCGAGCAGGACGCTGATCCCCGCGGCCCGTGCCTCCTTGCCCAGCGCCTCCCCGACCTCGTCGAGCAGCACAGTGTCCCACGTCGCGGCGAGCGCGGACGCGGTCGGGAAGCAGGTCGCCGGCCGGCTCGTGGTCTCGTAGCGCTTCGTCTGACGCTGGCGGCGCACGCCGTGGGGTCCGTCCACGAGCAGGATCTCCGGCACGCCCAGCCGGGGCACCCCGCGGGTGCGCGAGTAGTCGGCGCCGGCGGTCAGCGCCACCTTCTCCGCCTCGGTCAGCTCACCGACGTCCGGAACCTCCACGCCCGCATGATCGCGGTGAGGCAGGACCCGCCACAAGCGGGCATGATCGCCTCACCCCGATCATCAACAAAAATCACCGTGAGGCAGACGTACGCCACCCGACGCACGACCGCCTCACCGCGATCATGAAGAGCGCGCCGTACGGTCGGCCACCCGTACGCGAGACGGGGGGCGAGCTACCCGAGGATGCCGGCGAGCAGTTGCTTGGCCATGACGATGCGCTGGACCTGGTTGGTGCCCTCGTAGATCTGAGTGATCTTGGCGTCACGCATCATCCGCTCGACCGGGAAGTCCCGGGTGTAGCCGTAGCCGCCGAGCAGCTGCACCGCGTCGGTGGTGATCTGCATGGCGACGTCGGAGGCGAAGCACTTGGCGGCGGCCCCGAAGTAGGTGAGGTCGGCGTCGCCTCGCTCCGAGCGCCCCGCGGCGGCGTAGGTGAGCTGCCGGGCCGCCTCCAGCTTCATGCCCATGTCGGCCAGCATGAACTG